>Ga0315539_1000092_pt1 | contig 65453 bp, 62 predicted proteins | sample SalMarSW160150MG_FD_203097 | JGI IMG/M metagenome (GOLD analysis project Ga0315539, IMG submission 203097) | Salt marsh sediment microbial communities from the Plum Island Ecosystem LTER, Massachusetts, United States - Salt Marsh Sediment SW1601-150 ...
TAAGACATAACTCATCATAATGATATAGGCAAACAACATTCTTATCCAATTAATTAAATTCAATAAAATGAAACAAATACCAATTTTGGTTTTAATGCTTTTTGCAATTGTAAAAAGCTATTCGCAGAACTATCTGATTAGTTTTGCCGGTGAAGGTGCAAGTACTACAATAGATAGTGTTGTAGTAGAAAATCTTACAAAAAATACAAGCGCTACAATACCTGGTGGCGATCAACTAAAGCTGGAAGTTGTATTATCAGCCATTAATTCTTTAAATAATGATGATAACACTTTACACATATATCCAAATCCCGCAGAAAAATACAGCATAATTGAGTTTTATGCAGTAAAAGGTGGTTGGACTGCTATTGAAGTATTTGACCTGTCAGGTAAGTTATTGGCACAAACACGATCTTCCCTTGAATGTGGAAAGCATTCTTATACTATTAGCGGTCTAAGTAGTGGTGTTTATACTGTTGTTGTAAAGACCAGGGACAATAACTATACAAAAAAATTGATTTGTCAATCGGACAATAAGAGAGACATAAAGATTAGCTACAACGGCGTCTCAGGTGAAATTAATAGCCCGGTATTAAATAAACTCAAAAGTACAAATGATGAAATCTCAATGCAGTATACTGAAGGTGATATATTAAAACTTACGGGTATATCGGGCATTTATAGTACTATCTATATGGATATTCCCACATCAAGTAAAACTATAACATTTACTTTTGTGAGTTGTACCGATGCAGATACTAATCATTACCCTGTTGTTACGATTGGCGAACAAACGTGGATGGCAATGAACCTGAAAACTATCAGGTATAACAATCTCGATACAATAGAAACAACAACTCCTGACACCTTGGATATATATGGCGAAAGTACTCCAAATTATCAATGGACTTATAAGGGTTATGAAAATAAAGTTCCTACTTATGGCAGGTTATATACATGGTATGCCGTAACAGACGACCGTAACGTATGCCCAATTGGCTGGCATGTTCCCGCAAATGACGAATGGACAATACTGACAACTTATTTGGGAGGTGAAGATGTAGCAGGTGGTAAACTTAAAGAAACCGGCACAACCAATTGGTTTAGCCCCAACACAGATGCTACTAATGAAACAGGTTTTACAGCTCTTCCGGGGGGTACTCGTAACGCTACCGGACCATTCGAATATATTGGAGACAGCGGTACCTGGTGGAGTTCGACCGAGAACGAAACGGTAACGGGTGATGCCTGGTTACTGCACTTGATGTTCGATTGGAGTGGTGTGTCCAATCCCAGTTTTAGTGAATCTAATGGGCTTTCTGTTCGCTGTGTAATGGACTAATTTATTGAAATAGAAAAAAATAAACCAACAAGACGTTAACAATATTGGGGTTTAAATATAGTTGAGCCAAAAAAAGAGACAATAATTTCGTTGGACCTACTGCCTCTTTTTAAAAGAGGCCGGTAAAAGTAGTTTTCCCAATTGTATTTTATATGTTGTTTAATGAAAAAACAACAACTTACAATATGGTCATTAAAAAAAGTCCCACAAAACGCAGATTAGAAATTCTGAGAGAATTATTCTGCTCTTGAAAATGCAGGGGATATTAATTCCTGTTCAAGTTTAGAAATTCCATATCGCTGAGCCACACTTTGCCACTTTTTGACACCCGATTTCACCTGTTCTATTATTTGAATAGCGTTAGATTCACTTAGCCGGAAATATTCATGCACCTCCATAGCTAAATCTAAACTCAAGGAATTATCATCTTCAGAAATATTTAGTTTCAATCCTGCACCGGTTTCTGTAGGATTAATATCATATGCCGGAGAAAGTATCCATCCTTTAGGAGTTAGAATAAATCCATGATTTCGTAAATGATCATCTACATTTGAAACACAGATGCTAAATACAATTCTGCGCCATAATTCTTCCAGATCGTCATTAACGTTTGCACCATTCGCTGAAAGAAATTCTACCATTTCAAGATAGCTTACTCCATCCTCATAATTGTCTCCATCCTTATATCCAAGCATGGTCATGGCTGAAGCAAAATGAATACGCTCATTGGTTTGAGTCCTGTCAAATCGTTTGGTAAGAAATGTATATTGCTTGCTTGAAAATTTACTGGCTTTAGATTCAGTCATGTTTATTCCGGCAGCTCTGGCAAGTTCATACGTTACAATTTCCCAGCCCCCTATGTCAGCTGTGTCACTCCGACTAGGAAACTTTGCAATCCATATGCTTCCATTGGTGTCTAATACATTTGCTTTTGGTCTTGCCCCACCTAATGAAGATCCGGGAGCAAGAAGGATATTTAACCACTCTATATATCTTGGATCCTCAATTATAGCATCATCCTCCAATTTTAAGCTAATTTCTTCAAGTTCTCTCAAGGATGTCCAGGGAGGTGTTGTCATTTCAGGATTATTATTCAGGAAAGGGCCCTCCTTATCAAGCTTGAAACGCAATGCACCCATCCTGTGTTCATCATACACTCCCAGTAAATAATCTGTCTCATACAGTAATTTTTTTGCTTGGTTCTCTTTCCTTGCTAAGGCTGCTTCTCTCCGTTGCATAAGCAGCCGCCCCCATCTGTCAGGAGAGGAATCCAGGAACAATCCAAAATTTGGTTTTCTATTGTCATTCAGATATTGAATACCAGGGTACAATTGCAAATCCGGATCCAACTGTTGAGCGTGTTCCGATTTTAGCCAGTTCTCATCGTATTCAAAAGAAAAGATTTCTTTACCTCTTAATCTCTCCGAATGCAATGTTCCGACAAATACAGGTTTACTTATACCTAACCAATGCGCATAGACAAGTATACTACGACGTGTTGTACTTTTAGTCATTATCTTGTTTCTTTTTTGGGGCTCTTTCCTTTACAATAAGTTTAGCATCTTGAATTTTGCGACCGAGTTCGTCATCTTTGGCAATTTGCAGAAGATCGTTTTGTAATCCCATGACCATTAACACTTTCAGGTATGAACCTAAACTCACAGTAGCTGACCCTTTCTCTATGGCCAAAAGTGTTGGCCGGGAAATATTAGCTCTCTTTGCTACCTGATCCATAGAATATTTGCGTCTTAACCTGGCAAGTTTGATATTCTCTCCTAACTCAGCCATGATCCTTTTCTCTTTTGGTAGCAGTACAATATTTCTTTTAGCCATAATGTAAATTATATTTTACAAATATATAATAAATTGTAAATATTATTTAACATTATATTAAATTATATTTTATAACATATAAATCAACTAAAGATTATTTACATCTGAGAAGAAATAGTCTCACAAAACCCAGATTAATACAACAGTACTTGGTCATTTTTCTTAGGGAGGGTCTATAGTTTACAGTTAAGTAAACATTTCCAATAAAAAAGTTTTCGGTTTTGTAAACTTTTTTGTATTTTTACGTATTCTTATGAAAGTAAAATTCAATACTAAAGAGCTCGAAGCTTTTTACATAACGCCATTTGAAAATATAAAAGGGAAGCTTCCTTTTTCGAAAGATATTATTAAGGCGTTTAAAAAGAAGGTGCAGATTTTAATCAGTGTTGAATCCGTTGATGATCTGAAACAGTTTCGTTCTTTAAATTTTGAAGCTTTAAAAGGCGATAGAAATGGTGAATTCTCAATACGGTTGAATATTCAATATAGGTTGATATTCACCATAAAGAAGGAGAGGAATGGAGACTATGTGCTTGAGATAATATTATTAAATGAAATTTCTAAACATTACGAATAATGTATGCAAATGACATGATACCAGGAGACGTTTTTCACCCTTCAGAAATAATCAGGGATGAAATGGAGGCACAAGGAATTAAACAAGTCGAACTGGCTAAAGAATCGGGCTTTAATAAATCATTTATTAGCTTGCTTCTAAACGGTAAACGAAATATTACTTCCTCAATAGCTCTAACGCTGGAAAAAGTGCTGTCGGTTAAAGCGGAAACCTGGATACGGCTGCAGAAGAATTATGAATTGCAGAAAGAATTGATTGAATTACGAAATTTAAAGTCGGCTTAGTTTACTACTTGTTAAAACAGTCCCACAAAACGAAGGTTTAATTTATACATGCCTTTTCTCATTCAAACTTACATTATATACTTGTTATTCTGTACTAACAAGATCTTGGAGTAAAGATATTTTTTTCAAATCAGCAATAAATTGGTTCGAAAGTAAAACTTTAAGGGTCACAAAAACAGAGTGAGAGTGAGAGCGAACACACCACTCTGTTTTTTTTATCCGCCGAAGTTCTGAGTTATCAGAGCGAAGAAGGACTCCTCACTCTCACTCTCACACTATTTCTAAAATTACATCCAACTTAATAGTTAATGACTTGAAAATGAGAGTGAGAGACTGCCTGAAAGTTGTTATTAACTATGAAAAAAAGTGATATAAATCATCACAACTTAGAAATCCATATCATCGGGTTATACTTGATTTCATGCAGACTTATGTATTAGTTTTAGCTAATCTTAATTAAATCTCATCTACTCATGGAAACATTAGTAAAGACTTCCGTAAAGAAACTTGAAAGAGATGCATGTTTATCAAGTGATGAACTGCAGAACATGGGTGTATTTCCAACAAATCTTCAATGTTTCACTTATTACAATTATGTTCTTTACCAGAAAGGTAACAAAAGAATTATTTTAAAACCTTTACCTTATAATTTGTATAAAGTAATCAGAACTTACGAATTTCTGCCGGCATAAACTGATTATTCCATCTTATCGCCTGTAATAATTCTGATAGTGAATTATTATTTTTCTTTGCGTTATTATGAACAGACAAGGAAAAAAAATTGCACGATACAATCGTATTTATAAGCAATTGCAGGATCTGTTATCAGATAGTCCTGATGTAATTTCCAGGCTTGCTACAATCAATGCAATTCTCTATCATAAAATTCCATATTTTTTTTGGGTCGGATTCTACATTCTTCATGAAGACAATTTGTATGTTGGTCCCTACCAGGGACCGTTAGCCTGTCAGGTATTGCCTTATCATAAGGGTATGTGCTGGAAATGTGTGACTGAGAAAAAAACCATTATCGTTGATAATGTACATGAAATTAAAGATCATATTGCCTGTGATGCACGATCAAAATCAGAAATTGTAGTTCCGGTTTTTGATGAATATAAAAACGTTATTGCTGTATTGGATGTGGATAGTGATTCACTTCAGGCATTTGATAATCAGGATGATAAAGAATTAACTCAAATCACTGAACTGATCCGATGGTAAAACCAAATCATCATTCCTTTTATGCTGAATTGACTTTTGAAGTAAAACTATTCAGTAATTCCGTAATTTTTTTAACAGAATACGGTTTAGTTAACAACTGACTAAATCCGACATCCTTATAATCATCAAAGAAAATTTTAGGGTTATGTGCTGTGAGTGCAACAACCGTTGTATAACATTTGGGTTTGTCTAATTTTTCCCTGATATATTTTGTTGCTTCTATGCCATTCATCACAGGCATTTCAATATCCATTAAAACAATATCAATATCATTGTTCAATATTGCTTCAATGGCTTCTTTCCCATTTTCAACCGTAATGTATTCATGACCTAAATCTTCAATGATTTCAGATAACAGCAAGCGATTTGTAAAAATATCATCAGCAATAACGACTTTTAATACAGACATGATAGTATGTGTATTAATTATTAACCCAATTCACTTAAAGTTTTTACAATCTTTAAACTATTAATCTTAACAAATGAACCATCAAGATCAATGATTTTATCATTTTTAAATTCTGCCAGCGTACGTATAAAACTTTCTTTTGTAGTGCCTGCTAACTCAGCTAACTCTCTTCTTGTAAACGGAAACTCGAATTCTTCACTATTGTAGATAACTTCCGAGAAATATAAAATTACATCAGCGATTCTGCCAGGTAATTGTTTATGAGACTGACTCATTAATCTGTCGAAAATAAACAGACCATTACGGGAAATTGTTTTAATAATCATCGCCGCAAACTCCCCATTGGAACTCAGTATTTTATTAAAAATAGTAATGTCAACAAAACAGATCTGGGCAGGTTGAATTGCAGAAGCAGAATAATGATGTGTATCTCCTCCATAGATAGAAAGTAATCCGAGAAAGTCATTGGGAACTGAAACTTTGAGAATTATAAACTTGCCATTACGTCCTTCCTTAAATATTTTTACCATCCCCGATTTAATGAACATGATATGAGATGTCCGGGTATTTTGCCTGAATATAATTTCTTTCTTATTAAAATTAACGATATTGCTGTTTTCCAGAACATCCTGTATTTCGTCCTCACTCAACACATCCCCGTATGGAATAACAGATTCTCTTTCTGCAATATTGGACATATCCATAACCAATAAATTCGGTTTATCATTAAATATAACACAAAAAGTTCATGAATTGAAATGATTTTGAAAAAAAAGATGAGATAAATCACTCTTTTATATGATATTTTTCCAACTCAATATTATTTCATTTTTTTTAAATATATTTAAATAGCAAAAAATCATAAACTATAAAAGCTATATTGTTAATTCGTTATTTTTTATTAGCTTTAAGATAAAAGAATCCGAAATGGAAGAACACAAAGATTATAAAATCATGGTTGTTGATGACTCTACAACTAATGTTGTGTTACTTGAAGCGATTTTGGATGAAAAAGGTTACAGGATTGAAACAGCGCTCAATGCAAGTGAGGCATACGCTTTAATTGAAAAAGAAATACCTGATTTGATCTTACTGGATCTCCTTATGCCCAAAATCAGTGGATTTGATTTTCTGGAGGAAATAAGAAAAAATGAGAAAACAAGGAATACTCCGGTAATTGTTGTATCTGCCCTCACTGATGAAGAAAATGTTGATCGAATTATGAAAATGGGTGCCATTGATTTTGTAAAAAAACCAATTGACCTGCAATATTTAGTTGAACGGGTTGAACAAGTACTTGAAAAGACAGTTAAACCTTTGTAAATTATATTTTAACCTATCTTTATTGCACTTCATCATCCTATTTCTTTCATTCATAAACTGCATCTAACATATCCTGCTTAAAAGCGTTTCTATAAGAAAGATATATGCATGAAAAAAATACTTGTTGTTGATGATAACAGACTCGAGCGAAGAATAATTATGCATATTCTACATGAGTATTTCCAGAATGAAATCTTTGTGGATGAAGCTCCCGAAGGATTAAGTGCAGTTCATTTACTCTCCCGTTCAACTTACGACCTGGTAATTACCGATCTTGTAATGCCAAAATTGGAAGGTCTCGAATTGATAAGAAAAATCAAATCAACTTATCCGTCTTCCCAAATTATTGCCATTTCAGGTAGCAAGCCATACTATTTATACCTTGCGAAAAAAATGGGAATCGCGGGAATATTTACAAAACCTGTTGATCGGGACCGTTTTTTGTTCTGTGTACAGGAAGTACTTAAAATTCCCTTTGAAAAACGGGCCTAAAAATATTTACCCTCCTGATGATTCTGGCATAGTTTAATTGCAATAAGCAAATGCTTTTGCAGCAATCGCACTTCATAAATTCCAGGTTTCAAATCGTATAATAAGTTTCTTGCTTTGCAACAATCACAGATTGGCAATAGTTGGCAATACATGGAAGCTTTCAAGTGTTGGAAACATTTCATAATAGAATTCAGATTGTTTATGAATAAATGATTATATTTAATTTCATTAGACAATGCTATTGTAAAATACATTTCCTCGAGGCATGAATAAACAGGGTTTACGTGATACAATAATTCAAGCTACACTGCTAAGTTTTATCCTTTCTTTATTCATATTCATAGTTGGTCTTATAATCCTATTTGTTACAGATGTCACCGAGGTAATTTCATTTTTGTCCATTTTAAGAATCATTGCTACACATCCTTTATTATGGATTCTTGCTATACTGGTTTTTCTCATCCCTGTTACCGTGTTTTTTCTGTTTAGAAACTTTAGCAATAAAATAGACAGAAAACAAAAAATCATAGAAAAAGAACATTCAAAAACTCTCGAAACTGCGAGCTTTATCTCAAAACTGATAAAAGAAGATTTTTCTTCTGATCTGAAAATGGATGATGAAGATGATAAGTTGTCTAAATCATTGTTGGAACTCAGAGATACCCTTAAATTCAATAAAGAATCAGCAGAAAAAAGACGAAAGGAAGATGAAATAAGAAATTGGACTGCTGAAGGACTTGCCAATTTTGGTGAAATACTTAGAAAGGATAATGACAATTTGAATAATCTTGCATACAATGTAATTAAAAATCTCACCAATTACATTGATGCCATTCAGGGTGGATTTTATTTGCTTAAAAATGAAAAGAAAGAGGACTATTTTGATCTGATTGCCTTTTATGCGTATGGGAGAAAAAAATATGCCGATAAAAAGATAAAGTGGGGAAAAGGAATTATCGGCACCAGTGCAATTGAAAACAAAACCATCTACCTGACTGATCTTCCTGATTCATATATTAACATAACGTCCGGTTTGGGTAAGGCAAATCCACAAAGTCTTTTGGTAACACCAATTTTTGCTAATGAAGAACTTTTTGGAGTCATAGAAATAGCTTCTCTGAATGAACTGGAAAAACATCAGGTTAGTTTTGTTGAGAAGATAGCAGAAAGTACCGGATCGATCCTTTCGACAGTGAAAATGAATATGCAAACTGCAAAGTTGCTTGAAGATTCAAAGGCGCAAGCTCATACTCTTTCTGCCCAGGAAGAAGAAATGAGACAGAATATGGAAGAATTGCAGACCACACAAGAGGAAGCTGCAAGACAAGCCGATCGTTTTTTGAAACTTGAAACCACGGTCAACCATACAATGTTACGTGCAGAATACAATCCTGATGGTACCCTGATATATGCCAATACAAAATTTCTGAAAAAGCTTGAATATTCTTCGAATTCTGATGTTGAAGGAAAACCTATATCCATGTTTATCGCAAAAAAAGATGAAGAATGGTTTAAAAGAATTTGGGCTGGCCTTGCCGAAGGAGGAAGGCATTTTGAAGGCTACATGAAACATATTACCCGCACTGAAAAAGACTTATGGACAATGGCTACATATACGTGTATAAGAAATGAAGAAGGCGGAGTGGAACGAATTCTTTTTCTTGGACTTGACACTACCGAACAAAAGAAATTGAGCCTTAATCTTGAAGGTGTTGTTGATGCAGTTGACAGATCCAGTATTAAGATCGAATTTGACATCAACGGAAATATTAAGGAATACAATGAGTCGTTCGTATATTTGTTCAAATATTCAGAAAAAGAAATTAGCAAATTATCAATATTTGATCTTGTTGATGCCTTGGAACTTGAATTGTTCAATAAAAAATGGGAAACCATTGTGAGGGGAATGAATTTCCAGGGACAGTTTAAAGTAAATACAAAATCGAAAGAAGAAAAATGGATAAGAGGTGCTTTCAGTGCGGTATATAATATGTATGGTGAAGTTGAAAAGGTGATCTATATCGGAAATGATATAACCAATGAAAAGTTAATGGAAATAGAATCCAAACATCAACATGAAACCCTGAAAAAACAAGAAAAACTTTTGCGTGAATCTGAGAAAGAGCTCAGCCGAAAATTAAAAGAAGTTAAAATGGAAATGATCGAGCAATACGGTGAAGTGGAAAAAGCAAAACTCAGATATGAAGCCACGATCGAAAATATTTCTGACGTTGTTATCACCACATCGCATGATAATAAGATTGTTGCTTTTAATAAAGCAGCTATTGACTTGCTTGGCTATTCAAAATCCGAGGTTATTGGAAAAAATATCGGTATTCTCTTTTCCGATAATGCAATTGATCAAAGTGCATTCCTTATAAAATACACTGGGCCAGGCAACCATAAGATCATCGGACAAAGAGAAAAAATAAAAATTAAACCTAAAACGGGTAAAGAAATTGAAGTGTTAATTTTACTTTCTAAAGCCACCGTTGATAAAGAAAATAGTTATTCCGCCTTCATACAAAAGGTTGAGGGATAATATTGTTCTTATTGATTTCTGATTGTTACATTCATCAATTTTATTTATGTCCACTTTTAAAAATGCCAGTGGCAAAAACGTCGATCAAAAGACAAAGAAACTGAAAGAACAAAATGCGGCATTACTGAATAGAATCCAGCTTCTTGAAGATAGTAAAAGTAAGATGCAAAATACATTCTCCGGTATTTGCTCATTGTTATCATCTGGCTTTTTCGTTTATAATTTTAAGGAAAGGACATTTTCAAATTCTTACACTTTATACAATCTTTTCGAAAACTGTTTTTCTGATGATGATACAATAAATGAAAAAGCACTGATAGAAAATACTCATCCTGATGATAAACCATTCCTTGAAGAACTTTTTTCTGTACCCAAAACACAAAAAAGGAAAATTAACGGTCAGTTCCGTCTCACACAGAAAATTAAAGATTATAAGGATTTTAAATACTTTTTGGTTAATGGTGCATACGATTATCCTGATGCGAATGAACCTATTCTTATTTGTGCAATCAGAGATATAACAAAAGAAATAAAACAACAAAAGGAATTGCAGAGAAATTTGGAAAAAGCTGAAGATTCAGATAAAATAAAAACAACTTTTTTATTAAATATATCGCATACCATACGAACACCCATGAACTCGATTCTTGGTTTTGCTGAATTGTTGAGTATGACTGAACCCGAGCCGGAAAGACTGGATGAATATATACAGGTAATTAAAAAACAGAGCAAAAGTCTTCTTCAATTAATTGATAATGTAGCTGAAATAGCAAAATATGAGAGCGGGACAATGAGTATTACAAAAACCTGCATTAATACAAATGTGCTTATCAATGAAGTTCTTCATGAAACAGATATTATTCGATCGACCCACAGAAGAGAACAGGTAATTATTAAAACAAAACCGGCTTCAAAGAGTGGTATTGAAATATACTCAGATATCGGAAGAATCCACCAGATATTCATTAACCTTCTTAATTATTCATTGAGGTATACATATGAAGGTAAAATTGAGATTGGATATCGCATGCCGGAAGAGAATAAAATTGAGTTTTTTGTTCATAATACAGGTTATCTGGCAAGCAAAGAAGATCTCAAATACTTTTTTAACAGATATAGTCAGATCAATACGGAAGATTTTGACAGGTATGAGGATGAAACCGGTCTTGGCCTCACTATTGCCAAATCGATTGCTCATCTTCTGGGCGGAAAAATGTATGCTGAATCTGATGTTGAAACAGGTACCAGTTTTTTCTTCCATATTCCCTATGAAACATCACCTGACAGTCAGCAAGAATTTGTGGAAGAAGAAACATCTCTTAGTGCACAATTCAACTGGAAAGGTAAAGTCATACTTATTGTTGAAGATGAGGAAGTAAACGGATTATTTCTTGAAGCGGTTTTTCAGGAAACCGGTGCTCAAATCTTGTATGTGAAAAATGGCAAACAGGCCGTCGAACTTTGTATGTCTATTAATAAAATAGATCTAATCCTAATGGATATAAGAATGCCGGTGATGAATGGCATAGAAGCCACAAAAGAAATACGCAAAATTAACCCTACTGTTCCTATCATTGCTCAAACAGCCCTCAATCTGCAGGAAGATAAAGAACATTGCAGAATTGCAGGATGCAATGACTCCATTATTAAGCCGATAGAGGTAGAAGAATTGTTATCGCTACTAAATAAATATTTAACACACTGATTGATTGATCTATAGAAAATTTGAAGTTATTCATGCAATCAAGTTTTAATGCCCGAAATAAAGAAACTACATAAAAACATTACTATTAAAGGACATGTGCAGGGTGTGGGATTCAGATATACTGCCAGAACAATGGCCATGTCATTAGGAATCAAAGGATTTGTTAAAAATACATACGATGGCAATGTATATATCGAAGCTGAAGGAACAGGAATACAGTTGACACATTTTATTGAATGGTGCCATAAAGGTCCCGGTTATTCAGATGTAAAAGAGATAATTGTTGAAAACAGTAATGATTTGAAGGAATACCGGTTTTTTGATATCAGGCATTAACATGTTTGCTCCTGATCACTGACACCAGACCTCCTACCAATAACCATGCTGTAAGAATAATTATCAATATGGATATAATAGCAAGAAGAATATTCCGTTCTGAAATAAAACCCAATAAATTCTCCACCATAGCCCAAATAGTAAGAATAAGAACTATTACCATTGGTATAAAAGCAAGCAGGAATTTCTTTTTCTTCCGATACAGGAAAATGCTCACAAGAGCAAGACCCAGTCCGGCCAATAATTGATTTAATGCACCAAACAAAGGCCATAAAAGAAGTGCCCCTTTTCCTCCCGGTTTCACAAAGGTCATAATGGCTGCAAACAAAACAATAAAAAACGTTGCCACATATCGGTTTTCAATAAAACTTTTTTTGTTTCCCGATCTTTTATAACTGACTATTTCCTGCAGAGACAAGCGTTGCATCCTAGTAGCTGAATCAAGGGTTGTATTGGCAAAACTGACAATAAATACCGCAATCATGGGTCGGCCTATTTCTTTTGGTATACCAATAAATTCAAATAAATTACCAGCACCTATAATAAATGATTCAAGCTTTGCCCCTATCCCACTATTGGTAGTAGCCCAGGAAGAATAATGCTGATAAAATGCATCTGTACCCGTAAATAATACTCCGTTCTTTTCCAAACCAATTCCCAGACCTGCAGCCACACATAAAAGAACAAGAACAGCCAGGAAGCTTTCAGTAAGCATTCCGCCATATCCAATATACAAACTGTCTGTTTCGTTTTTAAGTTGCTTCACGGTTGTTCCCGAGCTGGCAATTGAGTGAAATCCTGAAATTGCTCCACAGGCAATTATTATAAAAAGCATTGGCATCATTCCGGGAATATCAGTACCAGCTGCAAATGCCTTATGGTTTATGGCCGGTGCCGTAATTGCAGGATGAGCAATAAAAATTCCAATTACCATTAATAAAATGGCTACAATAAGCTGATGAGAATTAATATAATCTCTAGGCTGTAGAAGTTTCTGTACCGGCATAGTAGAGGCAAAAAAAACATATATGAAAAGTGCTATGCACCAGGTAACTGTTATAAGATTATTCAAAACAAATCCATGCTGTGAAAGCGTCTGAAATAATCCAAGTTTTGACAGATCCACAGGGACATATACCCCCAGGATTATTGTTCCATACATCAGGACCAATGAAAAAATAGAATACAATAAATCACTTTTGCCTCTCTGAATCTGGCGTCCCAGCCACATAGCTATTGGAATCTGTGCCCAAACAGGAATAACAGATTCAGGGTAAAGCATGAACAAGGTTGAAACAATAAGTGCAAAAACTGTAAGAACAATAAAAAGAAGCAATTGCATGATAAACTGAAATACATACCTTGGTCCCGGGCCAATTATAACACCTGTCAGATCTCCAATTGACTTACCTTTATTCCGGGCAGAAATAATAAGTGTAGAAAAATCATGCAAAGCTCCCATAAAAATGGATCCGAAAAATACCCATAATAGTGCCGGCAGCCAGCCCCAGATTATTCCTATTGCCGGACCAACAATAGGTCCCAGTCCGGCTATGGTGGTAAAATGATGCCCAAATAGGATATTTTTTTTTGTTGGCACATAGTCTACCCCATCAAAAAACTCTTCTGAGGGTACTTTGTTGGTAGCAACGAGATTAAATATTTTTCTTGCAAGGTATTTTCCATATGTATGGTATGCAACTACATAGCCTATAAATACAATGATAACTATAACTATTGAATTCATAATTTTAATTTGGTTGTACACAAATTAATTCATTTTCAATTATTTTTCTCATTTTTTAGTAAAATTTCATTATTTTAAGTGTGTAATTTCAAAACAATGAATCCAATCAAAAGAAAAATATTAATTCCTTATGATTTTTCGGAATTATCGGATCATGCAGTAAAGCATGCGGTTCAAATTGCCAAGATAACCGAATCCGATCTTGTATTTCTTCATATCGTTCATGAACTTACAGATGAGTCAATTGCACTAAAAAAATTACAAAACGTTGCAAATGAGGTATCCAAAAAGTATGGACTGAAAGCGGATTGTCATGTAAGGCCAGGCAAAGTATCAACTGCAATAAAAACATATGCTGAGACAATAGATGCCTTTCTGGTTGTAATGAAAACCCAGGAACCTTCAGGCAGAGAAAAGCTTTTAGGATCTCGTTCTGTCAGGGTGATGGCAGGTTCAAGGATCCCTTTTTATGTTGTTCAGGAACCTCCGAAACGTCTGGCTTTAAGACGTGTAGTATTTCCAATAGATTTCAGAAAAGAGAACAAGGAAAAACTGGCTTGGATAAGTTACCTTTCAAAGTACTATACTTCAAAGATCTTTTTGTTTAAACCAAATGCAAACGATTATATAATCCGTAACAACCTGGAATTTGCGAAGCGGTTTCTTGAAGGTAAGAATATTGATTATGAAATTGTTACGGCAAAGCGAAAATTCAATATGGTACAGGAAACCATTGAATTTGCTCATAATATAAGTGCTGAACTCATTATTATAATGCTTAGCAAAAATCTTACTATTGCCAAAACAATGATGGGATTGAAAGATCAAAATTATATTTCGAATCAATATAAGATCCCTATCATGTGTCTGAATGCACGTTCAGATCTCAGGAAATATGAAGGATTCTATTAATATGCTAAACAGGCTCTAAATCTTTTTGCTGCATCCACCCTTGTTTACCATCAGACAAACGGATCTCATACCAATTATCCAATGAATCAACAATAAGTACTTTGGTCCCTTCGTGAATAATAAACAAATTCGTTCCCGAATCACGTGGTGATGATTTTACAGTAACTGTCGGTGTCATTATAATAGCCTCATTACTATTCTTTATTATACTTTTTGATTTGAACGATAAATAGAACAATACAAAAGAAAGAATTAATACTATACTTCCCGTATAGAAACCAGCTCGTCTCAGGATTAACTTGCCGGAAAGGAAATATACCAACAGAAAAAGAATTCCAAGGGCGAAGGCAATGATGCTAAGAAACGCCCATGTGTTTGATGTAAATAATATGATTAAACTATTGATCCATCTTTTAATAATAAACTCAGGGATTTCATCTACCTGATCTATGATATACAAACGTGCCTTCGCAAGATTATGGAGGATGTCCTCATCTCTTGGATTGTGAAGCAGTGCTCTTTCATAATTTAGAATTGATCGTGGGTAATTGTGTGTTTTATAATAGGCATTCCCCAGATTAAAATACAGCTCAGCTGATTCCAGTCCTTGAGACACAATAGTTTCATACAATTCAATTGCCTCCGGATAGTTGCCAGCCGAATACAAATTATTTGCCTGGTGAAAAGCTGAATCAGAATTTGTGGCAGCAAAACCTTGATATAAGAAACAATATGGAAAGATTAGTATAAGCAAATATTTTCTCATGCCTGCAGTTTTTGGTCCAGTTCATTAATCATTTTCAGCGCAGAATTGTATAGTTCTGCAAGATCGGTATTTGATTTGCCAGGAGCAAATCTTTCAAACTCACAAGTGTCTATCAAGTTGAAAAAGTTCTTTATCAGTTGTTCTTCAATAGCATTGGTTTTCAACTTATCAACTGCTCTTTCTTTTGAGAGCTCTGACAGTTGTATATTTAACTTATCCGACAAGTAATTCCATAGTGCTGTACCTGCTTCTTCAAAAAATTCTTCTTTTTTGTCATTCTTTAAATACTCTCTTGCTTTTTTTAATCGTTTACCGGCAACTTTGCCAGCTTTCCTGTTTTTGTATCTGACAATGTTTGCAGTCCTTTTTATTTGTTCTTTCCGTAAAACCAGAATAAGAAGGAATAAAATGAGAATGACAATGTATAAAGCAAAGAACCAGTATGACCCAAAATTAAAATGCCCTTTCTGGTGCAAATTGGTCTTTGTGAGAATATATCTTATATCACTCCCCAGGAGTTCGATATCCTCTTTTGATAAATTGCTTCCCATCACTGTTGTACTGTCGTCCTCCCCTTTTTCTACAAGAATTGTAAACTCCCGGGAATTAATGCTCACATATTTCTCTGCTGAAGGATCAAAATAGGTAAGAGAGAAGGGTGGTATATTAAAGTTCCCTGCATGACGCGGAATAGCAGTATATTCAAACAAAACCTTTCCCGATTTTCCATCGTTCCCTTTATCTATCTGCACTTTTTTAATAGGCTCAAATACATCAAATGTGGGTGGAAACTTAGCCTGAACTTTTTCCAGCAGCTTTAAATTTCCTTTTCCGATAACATCTACTTGAAAAGTAATTGCATCGTTTGTTGATACTTTTGTTTCATTTGCAAAAGCCTGTATTTGAAATTTACCAACCGCTCCGTTAAAGTCATCCGGACGATCAAAAGGAAGCTGTTTAATGGTAAACCTGACCGGTTTGCTTTTTAAATTAATTCTTGCTCTATCGTATTGTGGACCGAAAAACTCATCAAATATAGACTGTGGTTTTCTTCTGGTCTGTTTTTGCACTTCCACAAGCAATTCAAAAGGCTCGATTGTAATTTCTCCTGATTTCTGAGGATAGAGTATAACTTTCTTAAGCACACCGGAATAATAAATGTCATTTCCAACCTTTTCACGTTCCAGCGACAAAGAAGGTACTTCAACTTCCTGCTGGTAAAATCCTATAAAGTCCGGGCCTTTGAATCTTTGATCAAAACCAGAGATATTAAGTTTTGTGTATATTTTCACCCATGCGGTAATCTGCTCACCTACATAGGCTGTTTTTTTATCCGTAACAAGACGCAAAAAAACATCTTCTCCACCTGATGGTTGCAAACCTGCTTTTGACTGCTCTTGAGAGGATGAAGGTTGCCCGGTATTTGACTGTTCTGATGATACAATTTCTATTTCAAGAGGATTTGATGATACAGAATTTCTTTTATAAACTGCTGTTGCAGGATTGAGAATATATTTGCCCGCCTGTGGAGGAGCTTGCAAATAATACGTAAAGGTATACGTTGATGTTCTGGTTGTTTTACCATTTACCATACTGATAGATGTACTGCTGCCGGTACTTGGCCCTCCCAGATACTTGAATTCTCCGAATTCGGAAGGAGCAAATTCATCTACCTTTTTATCAACTGTATAAACAAGCTCAAATTGTTCACCGGCCCTCAGTACTTTAGGCGCCCGTGCAGCAAATGAAATCTCCTGAGTAAAACCAGGATGCATATTTATTAAAAAAAATGCAATTGCCGGTAAAACCAATCTGTACAGATATTTCCAATTCAAATTATTCATAGATCATCTTTTAAATACCCTGATTTACCAATCCTTTTCCACCGGAACTTTGCGTATTCTTGCTTTTTCCTCCTGCACCTTCTTCATCACGTCTTTTTCATCCTGTTCCAAAGCTTCAAGCAAACGTTCGGCATCTTCCTTCGAAATTTGTCCGTCCATATTCTGAGGTTTCTGATTTTGTTGTTCTTCCTTCTGCTGCTGATCTTTATCCTGGTTTTTATTCTGATCCTCCTTATTTTCCTGATCTTCCTGATTTTTATCCTGTTGTTGATTCTGTTGTTGTTGCTGGTTTTGCTGCTGCTGCAGCATTTTCTGTGCCAGGAATAAATTGTGTTTGGCATCAGCATCCGATGGGTTCATGCGAAGACATTCCTTATAAGCTTCAATGCTCTTTTCAAGTTTTTGAGTTTTAAAATATGAATTTCCAAGATTATAAAAATACTCTGAAGAAACATTGTCACTTTCTTTTGAGTTAACCAACGACTCATATTTTGTTATTGCCGGTTCAAATTGTTCCTGTTTGTACATACTATTGCCCAGGTTATATATAGCCTTCTTTGATTCAGGATCTTTTTCCAATGCTTCTCTGTAATGCAATTCAGCATCATTGAACTGATCATTATAATATTCTCTATTCCCTTTTCTTATTTCCTTCTTTGCTTTTTGAGCTGAAAGAATACCCGGTAGAAATAACAACAATATGATTATAATTTTATGCATTTTCATCATTGGTCTTAAATAAAGAAAACTTCTTTAAATATGGATTTTTTCTTTCCAGTATGAATAAATCCAACAATAATAACAATAAAGCCAAAGCAATAAAATAATGAAACTGATCTTCGTATTCTGAATAGATTTTGGTTTCAATTTCAGATTTATTCAAATTGTTTAAATCGCTGTACAATTTATTTAAACCAACATTGCCGGTAGAAGCACGAAAAAACTCTCCATCAGCTGTTGCTGCAATTTTTCGAAGCATTGTCGGATCCATTCTGCTAATGATCACTTCACCCTGTTTGTCTTTTAAAAATCCATTTTGTCCCATTCTTCCAGGAACAGGGATTGGCGATCCTTTGGATGATCCCATACCAATTGTGTAAATTTTAATTCCTTTTTCTTTTGCTCTCTCCGCTGCTTCAACAGCATCTCCTTCATGGTTTTCCCCATCAGAAATAACTACAATCACCTTGCTTGCTTCCTGGTCCTGGGTGAATGATTTGACTCCTAAATCGATAGCATATCCAATTGCTGTGCCTTGTTTTGAGACGATCTCCGTATTGATTGTCGACAGAAATATTTTGGCCGAGATATAATCCGTAGTAATGGGCAATTGAGTATATGCATCTCCTGCAAATACAATCATTCCGATTTTATCATCCTGCATCCTGTCAACAAGATTCACAATTGCCTGCTTTGCCCTTTCAAGTCTGTTTGGTTTAATGTCTTCCGCAAGCATGCTTCTTGAAACATCAAGAGCTATTATCATCTCAATACCCTCACGTTTTACTTCTTCAAGTTTCGAACCAAACTGGGGACGTGCAAGGGCAATAATTACCAGAAGAAGAACAAATAAAAACAGGATGAATTTAAGGTTCTGCCTGGCAGGTGATCTGTCAGGCATCAGGATATCAAAAAACATGCTTGAAGTAAATCGCCTCATATTTCTTTTCTTCATTCGATTGAATAAAATGTACAGGACAATACTTACAGGAAGCACAAATAAAAAATACAAAAAATGATTGTTGGCAAATCTGAACATTCTTTTCTTTTTTTAAGGTATTGACCGAAGTATAGTTTTTCTTACCAAAAAATCAAGCAAAAGAATTATGAATGCAGCAAAAACAAAAGGAAGATATTCCTCTTCTTTCCTGCTGAATTCTTTAACGTTTATTTTCGATTTTTCAAGCATGTCTATCTCCTGGTATATTTGTCTAAGTTTATTATTATCTGTGGCCCTGAAATATTTCCCATCCGTAATATCAGCTATCTGCTGAAGTGTTTCTTCATCAATTTCCACCTCCATCGGTACCATTCTTATCCTTCCGAACATATCCTGAACAGGATATTTGGCCATTCCTTCGGTACCCACTCCAATTGTATATACTCTTATTCCAAAGGCTTTTGCCAGTTCTGCTGCTGTAATCGGATCTATTGCTCCCTGATTGTTTACGCCATCTGTAAGCAAAATAACCACCTTACTTATTGCATCGCTGTCTTTCAAACGTTTTACAGCATTTGCCAGTCCGACACCAATTGCTGTACCATCTTCGATCATACCGCTCCTGATGTCTTTAAAAAGATTCATCAACACAACATGATCAGTGGTTAATGGACATTGAGTAAAACTTTCACCACTGAATACAACCAGTCCTATCCGGTCATCAGGCCGGCCTGAAATAAACTCAATGGCCACATCTTTAGAAGCTTCAAGTCTGTCAGGTTTAAAATCCTGAGCCAACATACTGCCCGATATGTCTAGTGTCAATACAATATCAATACCTTGTGTACTTACATTCTCCCATTTATTGGAAGATTGGGGTCTGGCAAGGGCTACTATAAGCAGGGCCATCACAACCATACGCAATCCAAATAAGATATGCGATAAAACTTCCTTAAATGAAACAGGAATGTCTTCCAGGGACTGAATGGTACTGACCTGAATTGATGATACTGCTTTTTGTTTTAGAACATACCATATTACAAGCGGTATAATCAACAAAAGCAATAACAATAATTTAGGATATGCAAAGACAATTTCACTCATAATAACTCTCGATTATCAACTTCTTTTTTTACCGGTTTCAACATACTCTTCCTGCTTTGTTTTCCTAATAAAATCATAGGCGTTATCCAGGTGAATAATATTCTCTTCAGGATTTGGTTCTCCTTTTGCAAATTTTACTATATCAGCCAGGTTCAACAGACTTTCCAGATTCTTACTATTTATATCATCCAGCCCTAATGATTTTATAAAATAAAGGATCTCTTCCGTTGTTTCTTCGAGAGCATGTATATTAAAGCGTTTAAAAATATACCATCGAATGATAAAGGTGATCCGCGTATAATACTCTTTGACCTTTTTCTTTTGCCAGAGTTTCTGGGCCTTTATTTTATCCAATTCTCGAAAAGCAGTAATATGAGGAGGTTCCTCAGGCTTTGCAGATATAAAGAAACTTTCTTTTTTGTTTCGTTTACGAAAATATCGTATCAGGAAAAAGATGATTGCAGCAAGAAGCAATACTGCAACACAATAAAAAAGAATTTCAGAAAAAGTTATAGGAACTTTTGCCGGAGGTTTTATGTCTCTTATTGTATTTGTAGTATCAATCGCTACTCCATATACCTCCAAATAGGTTGCAGTAGATAAAATGGTATCATAAAACTGATTCTCAGAAACGATGAATTTCTGTTGAGGAATATAATAAATACCTGTATCAAAAGATGTTATAACAAGATCTAAAGTAATCATCCACTTCCCGTCTTTCATTTTTGATGAATCAATAACAGGTTCATGCAGGATTTCAATTCCTTCTGTCAGTTCTTTGGTAAACGTCGGAAAATCAATAGAAATATTATCTTCTTTGCGAATTGCATATGTTAAATCGATTTGATCTCCCAAGACAATCCTGTTTGTATCAATGAGAGTCTCAAGCGTAAATTTTTGTGTGTAACCGCTTGCGGAAATCAGTGAAATATAAAAAAATATGATAATTCTTTTCCAAACACTCATAAACATAATACTTCAAGCTCTTTTTTTGAACAATTGCATCAAAGGTTTCACATAATCAAGATGAGTTGCCAGACAGGCATAATCAATACCATGTTTATTCAGTATCTCATCTGTTTCTTTATTTCTTCTTTGCCAGTTTTCATTATAGATACTTCTGATTTTTTTATCTGATGAATCAATCCATTTTAGTTTGCCGGTTTCAGCATCCTTCATCCTGATAAGGCCAATATTCGGCAGTTCTACTTCTCTCTGGTCAAATACCCTTAATGCGATCAAATCATGTTTTCTGCAGCATATTTTAAGTGCATCTTCGTAATTTGAATCCAGCATATCCGAAATTAAAAATGCCGTGCTTCTTTTCTTAATTGCATTAATAAGATACTCAAGTGCTTCATGAATATTGGTTCCACGATTCTCGGGTTCAAAATTGATTAACTCACGAATAATACGAAGTATATGCTGTCTGCCTTTTTTTGGAGGTATAAATTTCTCCACTTTATCTGAGAAAAGAATTGCTCCTGTTTTGTCATTGTTTGATATTGCTGAAAAAGACAGTACTGCGGCCAGCTCAGTTATCAAATTTTTCTTTAACCGGTCCTGAGAGGCAAACTCTCTTGAACCACTAACATCAATAAGGAGCATCACGGTAAGCTCTCTTTCTTCTTCATAAATTTTCACGTAGGGATGATTGAAACGCGCTGTTACATTCCAGTCAATATTCCTTATATCATCTCCATATTGATATTCCCTAACCTCGCTAAATGCCATACCTTTTCCTTTAAAGGCACTGTGGTACTCTCCGGCAAATATCTGTTGCGAAAGACCTTTCGTTTTTATTTCTATCCTTCTTACTCTTTTGAGTAACTCGGTAGTATCCATTTTTTCCTTACTTTTTTTTTATTGTAACTGTAAAAAACCATTCTCCTTCTGTTAACTCAACAGAATATTTTTGAATCAAATATTTGGATTCCCATGTATTTTTTCCGGTCTTTTTGTATTTTTCATTCAGTTCTTGTAAGACATCATTAATATTTGAATAATCATACATTTTTCTCACCAGGGTGCACTCATTTTCATCCGATAAAAAATATAAAATCGTTATTTCATTAATTTTATCTTCGTATTTCAAATATTTGTAATGAGGATTGACATTGCTCGTGTTAAGTTTAAAATTCTTATGAGAGGCATCCATTATCTTAATGATCTCATCCTTGTTCATGCCAATGAAATTCTGACAATATAATCCGGCTGAAAAAAAGCTGAATATAGAAATCAAGAAGGTAACTTTCATCGATGCTCTCATAGCGTGATTTTAAGGCACTTCAATAGTATTTAAGATCTCAGTAATTATATCCTCTGATGTAACATTTTCCGCCTCAGCTTCATAGGTTAATCCCATCCTGTGTCTTAAAACATCATGACAAACTGCCCGGATATCCTCTGGCACCACATAACCACGCCTCTTAATAAAGGCATAAGCTTTGGCTGATTTTGCAAGATTTATGCTTGCACGCGGAGAACCACCATAACTGATCATTGATGAAAATTTTTCCAGTTTAAAATTTTCCGGATAACGTGTTGAGAAAACTATATCCAGAATATAATTTTCAATTTTTTCATCCATGTATACGTCCTTCACAATCTCACGAACTTTCATGATATTTTCCGCTTTCATAACTTTATTGGCTGAGGGAAATTCCTTATCCAGATTTTCTCTGACGATCAGCTTTTCATCTTCTCTCTTTGGATAATCAAGAACAACCTTAAGCATGAACCTGTCCATCTGAGCTTCTGGCAATGGATAGGTACCCTCCTGTTCAATCGGATTCTGAGTAGCCATTACCAGGAATGGTCTTGGAAGCACGAAAGTTTCGCTGCCTATCGTTACATGCTTTTCCTGCATGGCTTCAAGCAATGCACTTTGAACTTTTGCCGGTGAACGGTTGATTTCGTCAGCAAGTATAAAATTAGCAAATACAGGACCTTGTTTTACAAGAAATTCTTCCTTCTTTTGACTGTAAATCATGGTTCCTATAAGGTCAGCTGGCAAAAGATCGGGGGTAAATTGTATTCTGCTGAATTTTGCATCAATGGTTGTTGCCAGTGTATGTATAGCCAGTGTTTTTGCTAATCCCGGTACACCTTCCAACAAAATATGCCCGTCTGACAATAAGCCAATTAACAATTTATCGATCAAATTATTCTGCCCGATAATCACCTTACTCATTTCAAGATGAATAACATCGACGAATGAACTCTCCTGCTTGATCTTCTCATTTAACTCCTGAATATTGATGCTTATCTTATCCATATCTTTAACTTTTTTTACATATGATTTTTCTGACACCGAAAGTAATCATTTTACCGGGAGTAGACTAAACATGCGTTTCCAAAAAAATGTCAAATACTGCCATTGGATAACAATAGTATGTTAAAAAATGTTAAGACTTGTGTTCAATAAAACAACTAACTTTCATGCATCAATAATACTATAATGGCATTCAGATACTTTATTGAATTGCAATTTAATGGAATAAATTTTCACGGCTGGCAATACCAGCCAAATGCGGCGACTGTTCAGGGTGAATTAAATACGAAGCTTTCTTTGCTCATCAACGAAAAAGTAGAAACTGTTGGTGCTGGAAGAACTGATACCGGCGTGCATGCAAAATATTTTGTTGCACATTTTGATACACGCAAGAAACTGAATAATCTTTCCGATCTCACTTTCAAGCTAAACAAGTTTCTTCATGATGATGTATTTGTATTGAATATACATCTTGTGCCTAAAGACGCACATGCAAGGTTCAGTGCTGTTTCCAGAACTTACAAATACTATATTTCGACACAAAAAAATGTCTTCAATAAAGATTTGGCATGGCAATTGTTTTATAATTTAAAAATTGAGCTTATGAATATGGGAGCCTCAGAAATAATAAGACATACTGATTTTAGCAGTTTCAGCAAACATCATACTGATGTGAAAACGAATACTTGTAACGTATACATTTCAGCGTGGACCCGTGAGGATAATTTTCTCATCTACACAATAACAGCAGACAGGTTTTTGAGAAATATGGTTCGCTCTATTGTAGGCACGCTTGTAAGTATGGGAAAAGGCAAACTAAGTTTGGATGAATTGATTGAGATCATTAAAACAAAAGACAGATCAAAGGCCGGAGAATCCGCTCCTGCTCAGGGTTTGTTTTTGTTCGATATTCAGTATAAATTCCCTTTTTCATAATTTTTTGTTTAAATCTTTTTTGATTATAATAGAAACAATTAGCTATTTTTAGACGTTAAACAAGCAAACTTGATAGAAATGAGAAAGATTTTATTGCTTGCATTGTTGAGTACATTTTATTTGGGAGCCTTTTGTCAAACAGAAATATCCAGGGCAGAAGCAATGTTTATCTACAATTTTTCACGTTTAATTGAATGGCCTGCAAATTATAAAACCGGACCATTTATCATCGGTGTTTACGGTTCTGCTGCAATACTTGGCGAACTTAAGACCTATACTACTGGTAAAAGGGTTGGAAGTCAACCAATTACTGTAAGGACTTACAACTCACCAGCAGAGATTTCTACCTGTCATATTCTTGTAGTTCCTTTCAATAGTACAAAACATATGGCTAATATAGTACCACAACTGGAAAATAAGAGTACTCTGGTAATTACTGAAAAAAGTGGTGCTATTGGTCAGGGAGCTGCGATTAATTTTCTTGTCGTGGGGAATAATCTTAAGTTTGAGCTAAGTCCGGGAAATGCTACAAAATATGGAATAAAGCTAAGTTCAAAACTTAGTGAAATGGCATTCAAAACATACTAAAGATATTCTTGTGAATTCCAGATTTCCCATGCTTTTTCTGCCTGTAAATGCAACATGGGCAGGCCATTGATGGTTGTTGCATGTTTTCTTTCACCTTCAGCTAAAAACAAAGTCTTTTCAGGATTGTAAATCAAATCGTATAAAATATGATTCTCATTTATACTATCATAAGGAATATCAGGTTTCTCATCCGGATTTGGATACATACCCAGAGGACTTGTATTAACAATAATATCAATCCTGGCTATTATATCCTTTGATACATCACCATAGGAAAGAATTTCTTTGTTTTTTGGTTTCCGGGATACGTATTTATAATCAATGGAATGCTTTTTCAGGATATAGGCTACTGCCTTTGATGCTCCACCGGTTCCCAATATCAAGGCCGTTTTATGATCTTTCTTCAGCACTTTCAGTAAAGGCTTTTCAAATCCGTAAACATCCGTATTATAGCCTTTTAATATTACTTTGTTCCGACGGTATATTTTAATTGTATTCACTGCACCTATTTCAGAGGCTTCTTTATCAATTTCATCAAGCAACGGAATAACACTTTGCTTATGAGGAATAGTAACATTTAATCCAAGCAGATCTGAGTTTTCTTCAATCAGATTATTCAATTTGTTTATATCATCCAAAGGATAATTATCGTAACGGCAATCAGAGATCCCGGATATCTTAAATTTCTCAGAAAAGTAACCCTTTGAGAAACTATGTTCAAGCGGAAATCCTATGAGCCCAAATTTTCTCATTCTTCTTTATCCTCCTTGATAATACCGGCATACTTCTCAACCAACCAAATCGATAGTATTCCTATCAAACATACTACGACAGCAACAATCAATTCCGTTGTATCGCCAGGCAGTTCCTTTTTATAACCAATTGTAATCTCCTCCAAATTCCCGCTTCTTCCAACAATTGATTCTTTAATTGCAGATTGCCAGGGCCATAGAATACTTAGAGAACCCAAAATAAATCCTGTCAATAAGGAAATCGTCATGTTTCTGTATTTCTTGTAAATCCAGGATAAAAAATGAGAAAATGCAATTAATCCAACTATCGCTCCAATTGCAACGGGAGCCAATATTGTGAGGTTTAAATCACTCACAGCATGTATCATAACCAATTGATAATTCCCCATCAAAATTAAAATGAATGAGCCCGAAAGGCCGGGAAGAATCATACTGCAAATAGCAACAACACCGCATAGAATCAGATAATAAAATGTATCGTTTTCCGCTGCGGGTTTTACTACCGAAATGTATATTGCTATTGCTGTTCCGATTACAAACGTGATAATTACTCCGATATTCCAATTCCTTATTGTTTTGCCTACAAAATATACAGAGGCCAAGATCAATCCAAAGAAAAAAGCCCAGACAAACACGGTATATTGCTCAAAAAGAAATCTAAGAAGCCATGCCAGAGAATAAATGCTTACTCCAATTCCTGAAAACACAGAAATCAGAAATCCGAGATTTATATGGTGTGAAAATGCCTTGAATTTTCCTGAAAAGAATAGTTTTATAGCCTTTAAGTCAAATGACTTGATCGAATCTATAAGCTCTTCAAATATTCCTGTAATTAAAGCAATAGTACCACCTGATACACCGGGAATAACATTTGCCGATCCCATCCCGACTCCTTTTAAAACCAGCGAAAGATAATCTTTGAAAGTTCTTTTCATTGTAATAGTAATATGCAGATTATTTTAAGTACTTATAAAGCCTACAGGATAGATATTTTTCTATTCTTTATTGGTCTTACAATATTTGTATCCGGAAACCAAGAATTGGCAGCTAGTGAGATTCCTTCTGCTGTTGTTTCTTTAGCTCATCGGGAAGAAAATCAAAAAACGTATCTCCTCTTAAACCAAGCCTTAAGCATTCAAGCGGAATAACCAGATTTGGAGCAATATTACCAAGATTCACATTTGCACCAAGTATTTTTATAAACCAAACCTGTTGCTTTCCATTGGGTGCTTCCCATAGCACATCTGACGAGTTGATCTGAGAAGAAATGGTATTTATCAGGTTTTCATTTGCTGTTCCATCGCTGTTGTATATTCCAATTGTACCACTTTCCCTGGCTTCCGCTATCACTTTCATTGATCCTGCTTCAAGCTCATTTTTCATCATTTTCACCCATTGATCAGCAGGAATATAAACACCCTTTTGCTTAGAACCAACTTCAGAGATAACTGTAACCTGTTTCGAAAAAAGCCTGATATATTCCAGCTTTTTTTCATGTGGCATGCTCATTGACCCATCAGAGATTTCAACAAGATCGAGCTTATATTTATCAATAAATTTTCGGTAGCTGTCGATTTGATTTCGTATTGCAAAAGCTTCAAATAATGTCCCTCCGAAATAAGGACGGAGGCCTGATTTTTTGTATATATCCAGTTTTTGATCCAGTTTATTTGTAATCATCGATGTTCCAAAGCCGAACTTTATAAAATCAGTAAATTCTCCACTTGATTCCACGAAGTGATGGGCTTCATTCACGCTTAATCCTTTATCCATTACCATTGTTAAGCCCGTGGTTCTTGGTTTAGAAGGTCTTTCGGGTATGTAAGGCAACTCAAAATTCATGGTTTAGCGACTTAAATTCTTGTATTTTTTTATTAAAGCTGTTATGGTCTTATTCTTTGAAGCAAGCGGGTATTGTGACAACAGGTTACTATGCTCACTGAAATTAATTGCCAGTCCTTTTTCAAAAAATTCATACGCCAATTGTGGTTGATCAATATATAGATAGTAGGCTGCTAGATTGTAATTTATGGTAGATATCTCGTTGTTGTACTGGTAGGCTTTATTTAATATTTGAATTGCATCATAAACTTTATTTTCAAGAAAAAGAATATCGGCATGTGAAAGCCATGCCTCATAATCATTAGGATCAAGTTCAACAACACGATTGTAAGATTCAGCTGATTTTTCAAGTAAATTCAACTTTCTGTATACCTTACCCAACATAAACCAATATTCAGGATTTTCAGGATCAAGAGCATTTGCCCGGACAAAATAATTGAGACTCTTTGAGTAAAACTTCAGATGAAAGTTTGACATCCCCAAACCATACCACGCATCTCCAAATGATTTATCGATCTCTATTGACTTAATATAAAAATGTATTGCTCGGTTAAACAATTTTAATTTTTCATAACACTCACCTATATAGGTATAAGCCTGTACATTATCGGGCTCAATAAAAATAATTTCTTCAAATGTTTTAATAGCCTCTTTATATAAACCACTGTTTACTAAAGTATTCGCTTTGCTGAAGTAAGCTGAAATGTAGTCAGGACAAATCGCAATTGCAAAATCATAAGCGTTAATTGCTTTTTGGTATTCATCCAGACTGGTATAGACCATACCCAGGTTGAACCATATGTTTTCAGCATAAGGTTCTATATTAAGGTACTTATGATAATACACAATACTCTTTCCCAGTTCATCAATTCTTTCATATACCATTGCGAGCTCCTGAAGAACCATCAAGTTTTTCGGATTTATTTCATGAGCAAGAATCAGATACTTAATTGCAAGATCATATCTTCTCGTATTTATATAAGAAAAAGCAATCGAAAAAATAACCTCATCCCTTCCCTCTGTTGCCAGTTGAATTGCGCTGTCAAAAGCATATTTTGCATCGTCTTTCTTTCCAAGTATATTCAAAGCTGACCCCTTTAACAGATAAAACTCTCCATTGGAGGATTCAATTGGTTCAATTTCTCTTAAAAAGTGCAATCCTTTCGAGGGTTTTCCATTTTGAATATATATTTGAGCCAATCTGAGTTTTATTGATGTTGCTTTTGGATGTTGTTTTAGTCCACACTCAATGGCTGCTTTGGCATTATGTATATTATGCTGATCCAAATAGTAATCAATTATGTTCTCAAATTCATAAACATCAAAATAGATGGTAGAATTTGTATTCAACATTTCTTCAAACCGAATGATCGATTCAAATATTCCTTCTTCCTCATAATATGATTCCTGACCTTCGCTCATAATAAAAGAAAATACCAAATCTAAATTACTAATAAATAAACACCATTCGATTTTCAAATATTAACAGTTACTATTAATAACTTCTCTATGATTTGATATTTATTAAATTATCCGGTTAATAATATTATCAGTTAATAATGAAAGTTTTTTCCACTGCGTTTTTTTTCGATTCCAGTTCGCCCACAAGGCTTTCCAAAATAATATTGAGTTCATCAAATGATTTCTTTTGTTCCTGGCCAATACATTGAATCTGAATTGTTTTAATCTGATCAATTAAATTAGTTGCTTTTCTTATATGTTGTTTTGTATTCGATGAAGGTACTTTTGCCAGTATCAATTCTGATTTGATCTGAAAATACAAATCATTGAATTTTAAAATATTTCGGGAGATTTCAATTCCAAATTCTGAAACCAGTGCTTTGTATAATGAGAGATCCGGATTATAGCTGACCGGATTCCATAAAAAATCAGATGCTGTCTTAAGCCTTATCCTGTCAAACAGGTCGGACACATCGTAACCAAGAATAATATGTTCCGTCTTTTCATATATTTCCGGCACTATTTCATTTTCGTATGATTCAAACAAACTGGCTGTAAGGAGTTTATGCGGAAATACAGAGTCGTAACCAAAGTATCTCATATCCTGATCTTTCATGTACAACGTAAAGTCCAGGAATGAAAAAGGGCAACTGCAATATTTCCGGAACATATATGCATCTGCTTCATCGATCCGCCAGGATTGTAAATCATACCCACTCCAGATGCAGGAAACATTATTGTACCGAGTATTATCAAGCAATTCCTCATAAAACTCCTGGTTCGGGCAACAGGAATTTATAAACAGATTGTTTGAATAATATGGCATAAACTCTGCATGGATCCCGGATAAACGAACGAATTCCCTGAGAGAGTTCAGCGCTTTGCTATCCGGCTTTTTTTTACAAAGGGTATCAGCATAATTCATTGCTGTTTCCAAGCTTATTCCATCTGCTATAGGAGAATGGAACAAAAAGGCCACGCCTCCGATATTTTTTCCGTGATGATGGATCAGGTTTTTTATATATTCAATATCACCGCTAAAGTCTTTCGATCCAGGATTGAGTTCATGATAAATCCATATCGAAAAATTGTCCCGGCCATTTGATAAAATCTTCCTGGTGATATCATTTTTAGCAGGCAGGTATATACGATTGAAACGGGAATGGTTATCTCCATTTAAATAGTCCAAAGCATAATTGTCTATTTTCGTAAGAAACAGAGATCTCTCTTCATAAAACGGGTAATCAATAACATTGGCATTATGGTATAATGGTCGTTTGTTATCAAACAATTGTATAGCTGCCTGGATAGCAAAATAATTCGCTTCAGGAGAATTACCATAAAGAAAAACAACATTCTCCGGATCATGAATTGAATAGATAAAGTACGCCTGCTTCCTGTCTTTTATTTTACTGAGAGGAAGTTTATGCCTGTATTTCGCAAAAAGGTCGTTGTCTCCCAGAGAAAATACAATGGATGCATTGTCATTTTCCAGCAAATTTCCTCTTCTAATAAGATCAGGAATATCAGCTCTTTTTATACCTGCAACAGACATCAGGTATTCCCTGATCCCTTTTTCGAATTCTACTGCAGCATTTAATGTAATCTTATCTGCTGATGATGGAATCAGTATTGCCGGAAAACTCTCTTTAAAGTATGGACGATAATAGATTATTGATTCTAAAATATCAACTTCTATTGGTTGAGGAACAATCAGATCACTCTTTGAAAGGGAAGTATCGAAATAAGGAGATATTCTTTCCAAAGCTGTAAAGTTCCATCTTGTAAACCTGAAATCAACATCATCGACCCATAAAACTCCTGTGCCTTTCAATCCGATAAAAATGCGAATAAACTTTGTATCGTCCTGCAGATCACCATCCTGATAAGGAAAAATATGTGAACGTCCTATGATATGCAACCAGCCTGTTGAATCAATTTCGGAATAGTTGGCAAACGATAGGCCCTTAAAAGAATTATCTATTCTTTTTTTATACAATTCAGAATATTCTTTACGGCTGATCTGTATCTTGTTTTTATCGTAATATACTATCCGAATATCTACAGCATCATATATTTTTGTTCCAAGTCTTGATTTTGGATTCTTAATATCCTTGAGGTTAAGGTAGAGGGTTAATAAATAATTGCCGGGAATTACCTTAATGTAATCCGATAACACTCCGTGTCCGATGCTTTCAGTCTCATCGGCTGAGCGACGCCTGATCCGAATACTATGCAATCCGCTGTGAACCTGTCCGGTATCTTTTAGTACCGAATCTCCTTCAAGACTGATCCAGCTTACCGAAGAGCCGATAAGCTCCCATCCATCCACTTTGATTGAGGAGGTGAGAGAATCAAGTTGCTTTACCTTACCAAATTCAAAAGAATGGTTATAAACCAAATTCTGATTGTCAAGTTTTTGTTTTCTTGCTTTGTAGTTTACTGAGAGTGGTTCGGTACTAGTCCAATTCTCGAATTCATCAGAATCATTTTTTGCAGGCACACAACTCTGAAGCAATACAAAAAGGATAATTATAAGATTCACACTGCAATGAGCAGTTAAGTTGCATTTCATAGATTTAAATATTTCTGCGTAATCATACGATATAAAAAGCACACTTTCGTTACTTAATCTAATTTATATATTATTTATGAATAGATTTTCTTTTTTGCAGCCAGAAGTGTATTGCTTAAAAGAGATACACGAGTCATTGGACCAACGCCCCCGGGCACAGGGGTAATGAAACTGCACTTTGGAGCCACTTCTTCAAAAAGAACATCACCTTTTAATCTGAATCCTGATTTGGTTTCTTTTGAAGGAACTCTTGTAGTACCAACATCAATAACAACTGCTCCTTCCTTTACCATGTCTTTGCTAACAAATCCCGGAGAACCCAGTGCAGCTATTAAAATGTCAGCACTGCCACACAATTCTTTGATATTCCTTGTTCTGCTGTGAGCAACAGTAACTGTTGCATCAACTCCTTTTTGAGATAAAAGAATACTTAGTGGTCTGCCAACAATCTGACTTCTTCCGACAATGATACAATTTTTCCCCTTTGTCTCAATATTATAGCGCTTTATCAACTCCATAATTCCAAAAGGAGTAGCTGATACAAATGTTGGCAATCCAATAACCATCCGTCCTACATTCGTCGCATGAAAACCATCAACATCCTTTTTCGGATCTATGGCTTCAATTATTTTTTGCTCTGAAATATGTTCCGGCAATGGCAATTGAACTATAAAACCATGCAGATCATGATCGGCATTTAATTCCTTTATCTTGTTTAAAAGCTGAATTTCAGTGACATCATCTTCATATCGTATAAGGGATGATTTAAATCCAACTTCTTCACAGTCTTTTATTTTATAGGCTACATAGGTTTCGCTCCCTCCGTCATGTCCGACAAGCACTGTAGCCAAATGCGGTATTTCCCCTCCATGTTCTTTTATTTTCTGAACTTCTTCTCTGATTTCCAGCTTTATAGCGCCGGCAATTTTTTTTCCATCCAATAGCTGCATATACTTGTGTATTTATTCGGTTTCAATTATCTTCTTACGCCCGGCATTCCGCTCATCATACGGTTCATATTCTTGCCTTTTTGCATCATTTTCATCATTTTCCTGGTCTCATCAAATTGTTTTAACAAACGATTTATTTCCTGTACATCGGTTCCACTGCCCGATGCAATTCTTTTTTTTCGACTGCCATTAAGTACACTGGGGTTTTCTCTTTCATAGGGTGTCATGGAATGAATAATAGCCTCAATGTTCTTAAATGCATCATCGTCTATATCAAGGTTTTTCATAGCTTTTTCGACACCTGGTATCATGGAAGCAAGTTCCTTTACATTGCCCATTTTCTTAATTTGTTGAATCTGCTTTATAAAATCATTGAAATTGAATTGATTCCTGGCAATTTTTTTCTGAAGTTTTCTGGCTTCATCAACATCAAATTGTTCCTGTGCCTTTTCTACCAATGACACAATATCGCCCATGCCCAATATTCTGTCTGCCATACGTTCCGGGTGAAAGAGTTCAAGAGCTTCCATTTTTTCACCCGCACTTATAAATTTTATTGGCTTCTCAACAACTGATCGTATGGATAAAGCAGCCCCTCCCCTGGTATCACCATCAAGTTTTGTTAATACCACTCCTTCAAAATTGAGTCTTTCGTTAAACTCCCTGGCCGTATTCACCGCATCCTGTCCCGTCATTGAATCCACTACAAAGAGAGTTTCTGTGGGTTGTACATTCTTTTTTATCGACTCAATTTCTTTCATCATTTCCTCGTCAATTGCCAAACGACCGGCTGTATCGATAATTACAAGGTCCTGTCCCTTCCCCTTCGCCTTTTTTATACCATCTCTGGCAAGTTTTACAGGATCCTTATTCCCTTCTTCTGTATATACAGTTACCCCTATCTGTTCGCCTAAAACCTGTAATTGTTCTATAGCAGCAGGCCGATAAACATCGCCTGCAACAAGTAAGGGATGTTTGCCTCTCTTACTTTTCAGATAATTTGCCAGCTTTCCTGCAAATGTTGTTTTCCCTGAACCCTGAAGACCTGCAACCAATACAACAGCCGGATTGCCTTTAATATTAATATCGACATTGCTTCCACCCATCAGATTGGCCAACTCATCGTGAACGATCTTTATCATCATCTGACCCGGTTTAACAGAAGTCAAGATCTTTTGACCCAGAGCTTTTTCTTTTACAGTATCTGTAAATGACTTGGCGATTTTGTAATTCACATCGGCATCAAGCAAAGCACGTCTTACTTCCTTTAATGTTTCGGCAACATTGATTTCCGTAATAGTACCCTGTCCTTTCAGGATATTAAAAGACCTTTCAAGTTGTTCCGAGAGATTGTCAAACATAATATTTCATCATTTATCAAGTCGCAAAAATAGAGATTATCAAACAAAATCACATACGTTCAGGCACTTCAATTCCCAAAAGTTTCATGGACTTTTTAATCAGATTGCCGGTAAATACCGAAAGACTTAACCTGATTTTCCGTAAGTCAGAATTTTCTTCCTTGAGTATAGGATAGTCATGATAAAACTGGTTATACTCTTTTGCCAGTTCGTATGCAAAATTTGCAATTAATGCAGGATTGTAATTACTGGCTGCTTCCTGAATGATTTCTGGAAATTCATGTGCAAGTTTCAGCAATGATTTTTCCTTACTACTTACAGGAATTGTCATAGAAAATTCATCGGATAATGCAATTCCCGATTCATCCGCTTTTCTTAATACAGAACAAATACGAGCATAAGTATATTGTACAAATGGTCCGGTATGACCATTGAAATCAATAGATTCCTGTGGGTTGAAGGTCATATTCTTTACAGGATCCACTTTTAAAATGTAGTATTTCAATGCTCCAAGGCCAATAATGCTGTATGTGTTTTCCTTTTCTTCCTTATTTAATCCCTCAAGTTTCCCAAGCTCATCAGCCATTGATCGGGCTGTTTCAATCATTTCCCCGATCAAATCATCGGCATCTACCACGGTTCCCTCACGAGATTTCATTTTTCCATCGGGAAGTTCAACCATACCGTATGACAAATGATAAAGATCTTTCGCCCATGGAAAACCAAGCTTATCCAGAATGATTGAAAGAACTTTAAAATGATAGTTTTGCTCGTTTCCTACTACATAGATCATCTTATCAAATTCATAATCCTCTTGTCTCAATTGAGCTGTACCAATATCCTGTGTCATATAAACAGATGTACCATCAGCCCGCAAAAGTATCTTTTCATCCAGCCCCTCTTTGGTAAGATCAGCCCAAACAGAGTTATCTTGTTTCTGAACAAGAATATTGTTATCCAGACCATGGAGAACAGTATTCCGGCCTACAGAATAAGTATCAGATTCGTAGTATATCTTATCAAAATGAACGCCAAGCATTTCATAGGTAGCATCAAATCCCTGGTAGACCCAGGTATTCATTTTCTCCCACAATTCCAGTACTTCATTATCCCTGGCTTCCCATTTTCGTAACATTTTCTGGCCTTCCAGAATAAGCGGGGCCTTTCTGGCAGCTTCCTCTTCTGAAATTCCTTTCCTTACCAAATTCTTAATCTGCCTTTTATATTCCTGATCAAACTTCACATAATAATCACCCACCAAATGATCGCCCTTCTTGCCTGAAGTTTCCGGAGTTTCTCCATTGCCCCATTTCTGCCATGCTAACATCGATTTACAAATATGAATGCCACGGTCATTGACGATGTTGGTTTTGACTACTTTTTTACCATTTGCTTCGAGTATCTGACATATAGACCATCCTAAAAGATTGTTCCTGATATGTCCCAAATGAAGAGGTTTGTTTGTATTTGGTGATGAAAATTCAACCATATATAGCAATGAATTCTTATCAGAATGAACTGTGCCAAAATCTTCATTCCCAAATTCCGTCTTCAGAAAGTCAAGATAATACTTGTCAGATATGATCAGATTGAGAAAACCCTTAATCACATTATAATTTTTAACAAGACCATTGTTTGTTTTCAAATACTCGCCAATATCTACAGCTGTTTCTTCAGGCGTTTTTTTTGAAATCCCAAGAAGAGGGAAAACAACTATTGTAATGTCACCTTCAAAGTCCTTTCGTGTTTTCTGAATTTGAATTAATCTCTCTTCCGGCTTTACCTTATATAAATCATGAATACAATGAATAATACTATCAGTAATTTTTGAATTAAGTTTCATATAAAAAGTATTAACTGACTGAAAACAAAAACCTCTCTTCTGAGAGGCTACAAAGATAATATTTGAAATCAAGTTATGAAACTTCCATGTTTTCCAAAAACAAACAAGAATTATAATAATTCACAAAAACATGGAAGTTCCATCAGACAATTAAAATGAATAATTAACTGATGAAATGAAGTAACTGTTCGTTATTTTATAACATCGTTGAGTGAGCATAAATAGCCCAACTTATATAAATCAAAGTAAAACATACTTGGATTCTTACTTAACAGGTTTCTTCTAATTTGATACTCATACTTGGAATAGATAAGCCGCACAAGTCCATCCAATTTTAATCTTTTAATTTTTTTATAGAAAGAAAGAAGCGTTACATCTTTAACCAGTTTCTTTTCATCCTCGTTAATTTTTATAATTCTTAAAAGGTTTTTAATTCCTTCACGCGTTTTTCTCAAAAACTCCACACTTGACTCAAGACCTAAGTGAATCACCGGATTGTCAATATGACATATCAAAATGTTTTGTTTATCCAGTTCGTATCCAAACAAAGTATCTTCATGACCATAACCTTTCATCTTCTCATTGAACCGCACCTTGTTAAAGGCTTCCTTCGTAATCAGAAAATTATTTGTCATAAACGATTTATTTGGTTCATGAGATCTGATCTTTACGGGAATTTGTTCTCTTTTTATTCCATACAGCCAATGCAGACGATATTTATCCTCATCAGGCTCCATATGTTTGTATTTCCTTCCTCCATAAATAACACAACTATCTCCTATATATTTAATATAATTGAGCACGAAATCTTCACTATCGATACAGGAATCACAATCCAAAAAAAGAAGATTTTCATATTTCGCCATATCTGCCAGTTTGTTCCTGATTTTTGATCTTCCCAGATTCACTTCTTCCTGATAATAAACAACACCCTTAAGATCTGAAGTTTTGGAATTTATCTTCCTGAATTCATCATCAGAAGCATCGTCAATCAGTATAATTTCAAATGGTATTTTTGATTTAACAGCCTGGTTACTTAATGTCTTTACCAAGTCACGTATATCATAATTGTATACCGGTATAAGGATTGAAAGCATGAATTTTGGGGTATCAGAAGATTTGCAAAATTAAACGTAAAACTTTTAATAATATTGCATATAATTTCATCGGTTTATAATTTATTTTCAATGGCCTGATGCCTGTCTGCGAGCCGTCGCCATGCGTCTGCGCCGAAGTCGGCTACGACGCAGGAGCAAGGTTATGACCGCCGGAGACCGAAAAGCTAAAGAACTAACCATAAAACTTAGTATCAATTTTTTTTATATAATATAGCACTGCGTTTTATGGTCGGTTCATAATTATCAAAGAATATGCGATAATGAAGAAATTGTCACTTTTAACAATCACATTCTCAATACTATACAAAATGTATGCCGTTTCCCCGACCCATGATCAGTTCAGAATACACTTAGTATCTGAAGTGGGTGAAGGTTTTACGGTAAAATTAGCATATTATTATGGAAACAAAGTATTTTTAAAGGATAGCTTAACGATAAGACCTGCAGGCAAATTATCCTATACAGACTCTTTTCATGAAGGAATATATCTTCTTGTGTTTCCGGATTCCGATACGTATGAATTTATGGTAAATGATCAAAAAGAGTATTTTATAAAAATTTCTTATGAAAACAATGTCTACAAATGTTCAATACGAGGTGATTCAATTTCCAATGCTTTTGATCGTTACAACAAATCAATGTCTGAAATCCTGAAATCTGTTGATTCTTTAAAAAAACAAATGGAAAATCCCGAAAATACTGAATTTCAAAATAATACAAATAGATATCTTAAGCATTGTATGGATAGTATTGATGCAATAAATGATTATTATGCAATTCAATACAAGGGCACTTTTCTTGGAAATTATGTACAATCGCAATTGCCGGTATCCATTCCTGAACTTTCAAACAAACAGAATACATCAGATTATGATTCCCTGAACTGGTTCGAAAAACTGCATTATTATAAAGATCACTTTCTTGACAACACCAATTGGAATGATCAACGACTTATCTATACTCCTGTTTATGAAGAAAAACTAAATACTTATTTTGAAAAAATAGTGGCTTGTGAGCCAGAATCTTTATCTGATGCAATTGACATCATTCTGTGCAAAATAAACAATCAGGAAGTCTTTAGATACATTACAGAATCTTTGTTCAGAAGATTTGCAATAAAAAAATACAAACCCTTTGATGAATATGCCTATTTGCATTTAATCAGAAATTATTATCTGACCGGAAAAACTCCATGGCTTAATGATAATCAGCTCTCAATTCTGGAAAATGAATACAACCGGTTGTTGACCACTTCCCTGGGACAAAGTGCTCCAAAAATCGTTCTTCCTGACCAAAGTGGAAAACTTCAAGGACTTTACGATATTTCTGCAGATTATACCATTGTTCTTTTTTGGAATTATGAATGTAAAAATTGCAGACGCATTTTACATGAACTCGCCTCAATCACTTCAAAATATTCTTACTTTGATATTCATGTGTTTACGGTTTTTACAGGAAAAGATCCTGATATCTGGAAGGCCTACCTTGCAACCAGCATACCTGATAAATGGGTAAACACCTGTCAATTCGGTGCAAAGGAAAAAGCTACCATTGCCTATAATATATCTGCAATTCCAAGTATATTCCTTCTTAACAGTGATAAATCAATTCTCAACAAAAATCTTACGGTTTCAGAGCTTGATAGTTATTTATTCCAGGTAGCCGAAAAAATGTAATTCAATAGGATCACCTGATTTCATATACCTATTTTGAAGAATCATCCTTAATCAGTACCGAAAAAATAAACAGAATAACTGCTGAAGCTGCAAATACCACCAATAAGGAATACAGTACTTTTATCATAACCTGTTCAAGATCAATAATATCCCAAATTCCGAGAATTGCAATTACTGTAAAAATTAATACCAGTGCAATAAGTACATAAGATACTGCTTTTTTGATATTGCTCATTATTATAAGTGTTTAGTTGTTATAGCATCTAAATTATTAATTATCCGGGATAAATTATAGTTTTATTTCTTTATAATATTCTCCTCCACGAACCTGAACCTGTGTTTCAAAATACTGCTGAGTGATCGGTTTTCCGTTCAAAGAATATTCCACACCACCCCAATTGAATTTCACTTTTCTGAATTCCCTGATCTCATTCCCTCTATATACAACAAATCGTTCTGTAGTTTTTGTTTTCTCTTTATGGACTTCCAGAGTGACTCCCTGCGGGTATTCTTTTTTTAACTCATCCAGGTATTTATCTCTTTCACTGTCATTTGCAAAATTCAATTCTGTCAGTTTTGACGGTTTTGGCACTGTTGCTGCTGTAGCAGATGCCGATGCTGCAGCAATAGCAGCCTGTTGAGCAGCTTCTTTCTGAGCAATGATACGTTCAAATTCAGCAATTTTATTTAACCGCTGCTGGGGATAAGACTCAGAGGGTTTCATATTAAGGGCTTGCATATAGTTTGTTTTTGCTGACTCATAATCTCTGTTATCATAAGCTTTATCTGCTGAAGCAATCACTGAATTGTATCTCTGTTCAAATGCTGCTCTCTCTTGCTTTGTCTTTTCAATTTGAGCAAGCTGACCATTTATTTTAACTATTTGACCTGTGGGATAGGTTTCATTCGGCTTAAAAGAAAGTGCTCTTTCATATTGAACTTTTGCATCTTCCAGTTTATTCTGTCCGTAGAGTTGATCTCCTCTTGTTACAGCTTCATTGTATCGGAATTCTTTCGTTTTTTGTTCTTCCTCAAGCCGGTTTTGTTCGGCAATTTGTGCGTCAATTTTTGCAATTTGAGCTTTTGGATAGAATTCATCAGGTTTCATTCCCAGGGCTTGCTGATATGTACTTTTTGCTTCACTATATTTGGAAGATTTCAATAAATTATCAGCCTGGAGTATTGCCTGGCTGTACCTCTGATCCAATGCTCTCTGCTCAGCTGCAAGTTGTTGCTGTCTGCTCAGAATACCGTCTATTTCAGCAATTTTTTGTTTTGCATAGACATCTTCTGCCTTTATTGCAAGAGCCTGTTGATACAGATTCTTTGCTTGCACATAGTCTTTCGATGCCAATAGATCATCAGCCCGGGCAATCGTGCCTTTATACTGCGCTTCTTTTTGATTCCTGGCAAGTATATTGTTGATCTCCTGAATTTTACTTTGTGGATAGACCTGGTCAGGAAACATTGTCAGGGCTTTTTCATAAGTCTGTTTTGCATTTGCATACTGTTGAGATGAAAAATAGTTGTCACCCTGTACAAGCAATTGATCGTATTCTTTTTTTCTGGCAAGATTATCGGCTTTTTTTTGTTCCTGTGCTGCGAGTTTCTGTTCAGCGTCAGCAAGTTTAGACTGCAAAACAGCATCGCTGGGTTTGGCCAGAAGTGCTTGCTGATATACGGCAATAGCTTGTTGATATGATGCAGCCGCCACCAGAGCATCAGCTTCACTTATTTTTTCCCGGTGTGCTTTTTCAAGTGCTTGTTGCTTTTCGGCATCAGCAACAGCCATCATACTTTTTGATTTGCTATAGCGCTGTTCTGTATATGAATCGCCGGGATCCAGCTGCATTGCTTTTTGATAGGCATTTGCTGCAGCTTCATAATTTTTCGCTTTGTACATTTTATCTCCTTCGTCAAGCGCTGCTTCAATCTGTTTTTGTGTAGAGGCTTGTTCCGCTTTTAATTGTGCCATTTGCTGATCTGCGATCAATCTGTCTATCTCTTTTATCATCTGCTGTGGGTAGCTTTCATCCGGTTTAAGGATTACGGCTCTGTTAAAATGCTGTCGGGCAAGTTCATAGTCTTTTGACTGAATAGCACTTTGTCCCATGGCCAGGGTTTCTTTGTATGCTTTATCGCTGGCCTCTCTGCTCAATGCTTCTTGTTTCTGCTTTTCAATTGCAGGGCCCAATTCAGCAATCCTCTGTTGTGCAAATGATGAACCCGGATTCACCAGCAGTGCCTGTTCATAATATGATTTAGCTTCAGCAAAATTTTTTGCTACATATGCTGCATTCCCCTGTGCTATCAGACCGTTGTATTTTCTTTCTGCCTCAATTTGAGCCTGTTCAGCCTGACTTTTTTGCTGAATAAGTCTATCAATCTCAGTAACTTTTTCTCTTGGATAATTGTTTTGAGGCATTGCCTGTAATGCTTCATTGTATTTTTCACGGGCAGATTCATATTGTTTTTCCGCAAATAACCTGTCGGCCTCACTTATTGATGTGTTATAAGTCTGCTGATTCTCATGATGAACTCCAATTTGTTTATTAATATCATCGATCTGCCGTTGTGCATACCTGTCGTCCGGAAATATCATCAACGCTTCTTCGTATTTTTCCCTGGCTTTTTCAAATTCCTTTGACTTGTTTAAAACATCTGCTTCCTGCACCAAATCCTGGAATTTATCCGAATTGCATTTCTCTATGTCCAACAGTAAGTTTTCAATTCTTCCTCTCATCTTTTGCACATAAGCATTATCTGAAATAAAATCGCTTTTGTTCGTTGAATATTTTATTCTGTCAACCGGATCATCAAGTGCAGATGTGTTGACTCCTTCACAACCTTCAAACAATGACATAGCAAACTCCATGGTCCATTTTCCCATGACTTCATCGGGAAGTTCTGTGTTAAATGCAATTTTTTTTGATAGCATGCCTGCTTTCTGCACTTCAATTAAATATTCATGATTGATTTCCAGATCAAAAAGAAACTCTCCATTTGTTTTTGTATATATAATATCAACACTATTCCCGTCCTTATACAGAATAACTTTTGCGCCGGCTATAGGATTCATATTGTTTTCAACAGTGCCAATGACCCTGAGTGATCTCTGTTGAGCGGTGACATATGAAGACTTGCTACAAATAACTGCAATCAGAATGATAAAACGAAAACACTTTATAATCTTATTATACATAATCCAATCATTTTTACTTTCAATGAATTTACAACAAATAGCAATTATTATCCAATACTATTTCAATCAAAGTTTAACAAATTTGAGTGTAGTTTCAACGCTGTTCTCCGTAATCTTCAGCAGATAAACACCCTGAGCCAGATTACCGGTGCTGAGAACAAAATTTGGTTCGGGAGAATTGTAAGTAACTTTCAAAACAAGCTTTCCTGATAAATCATATGCCTTCAAATCAACATCACCCGAAGGAGCGGATTTAAAAAGAACCTGTAAATCACCGTACGTTGGATTTGGATAAAGGGTTACTTCATGAACAGGAAAACCTCCAGGATTTTGCTTATCTGCAGGGTAATAATTCATTACAACCGGTTGAATGAATAAGGAAGTGGAATAGCTATTTATGCCGTCCGTAAGCTCCCTCCATCTATACCGATCCCAATAAAACGCACTGTTTTCAATAGTTTCTGTTTTTGGAACTGTTGTAGACAAAGCAAAAGTATCTTCCGGATTATTGTAATTAATTTCATAGCCTGCATAAAATTCCTCGTTGACATATAAAATAGTATCCAGTCTTATAAAGTTTTCCTGGTTCTCTATCATCTCAAAATAATAAACATCCTGCTCATAAATCAGGTCATTATAATTCTCCTGACCTTTCCATATCTTTATTTTAATTTTTGAATCAGTTCGTAAATACCTGAGTTTTGATACCAACATCTTTACGGCGTATATGTACTTGGTTCCGTTCATAGAAAAATATTCTGCATAATTTGTATTATACAAATAATTATGACCGGAAATATACCCCCAGCCTGAATTACAATTTATCAGAGTATCTTTCTCATTATCTCCAAGGTTTGATAATTCTTCGCTCACGGCATATAAAGGGTCTACCGGAGAATAACTTTCCATAAATGTCTTTCCTGAATTAAAAGGATCAAGCCAGGCTTTTAACTGTTCATCTTCATATGGATAATCAGCCCAGCAGTGACTAAACATCTGATAATAGTCAAATATGTATTCCGTGCAAGCGTCCTCTCCCCCGGTAAGCGTGCCGACCACCCTGTTATCTGCATTAAAAAGCGCTGCTCCGGAAGATCCTGGTTCTGTTGTTCCCGTATCATATTTTTCCACCAACCAGTGAGTTTCATTATCAAATGGAGGAAAAGACCCAATTTGCAATATATCGGCATCTGTGGTGATCTTTTTCACATCGCCTTCGGGATGATGAAGAATATACACATCGGCATATTGCTTGTCTACTGCATCCCATCCGGCATACATTGGATAATAATCTGCATAGGGCTTTTCAGACATCTCCGTCAATGAGAAATCCAAACCATAGCCTCTGCTAAGTAAGGTACTCCCTGAAATGGATTTGATTTTACCATCAGGCCCCTCGCAATACGGACTTTCATAGTCAAAAAAATACAAAGCTGATTCAGCGTCACTTTCATCCATAATACAATGACCTGCCGTGAGAATTAAAGGTCTGCCGTCTTCTTCGGTGTTGTTTATCAAAGTTCCGGTACAACGTGTAGAGCCATTATAAATAATTCTACAAACAGAATATTTTTGTTTTTGGATGTTATCCTTGGCAATGCAATTCACATCGACATGGCAGTCGGCTGACCATCGAAAATACTCATCCTCAGTGCCTTTAAAAACATTTTGTCCGGGAAAACCTACACCCACTTTTGATAAGATCAGCTCTCCGAAATCTTTGACAAAATGATCTACCTGAAATTCTATGATAAGGCTATCATTTCGTATTGGTGTAATGGCCAGCACATTGCTCTTTTTGTTGTTTCTGAATGTGAATGCCCCGTATACTACCTTTCCGTCAGGAGAATATACGAACAAACGACAACCATGAGATAAATGAAAATTCCCAAAAATCAAATTCAGTGAACTGGCATGTTCTGCTGTTATGCCAATGTACCAGGTTTTCCAATTGTTGTCACCGGAATACCAGAGTCCATGACTTGCAGGAGATAGATCTACTTCAACAGATGATGCAAAAACATTTTTTTTATATACTTTTTCATCAGAATTCTCTTCTGAAAACTGATTGTAAAGCATATCGGCTGACGGAAGTTGAACAAACTCAATGCGGGATATATTTTCCATTTTCAAGCCAAGCGGATAACCAGGATGTTCAATTTGTGCAATTATTGTGCCCGACGAAAAAAAAACAGAAATCCCTACTATCAGCAGGATTTTATATTTCGGATTGATAAATTCATCTATTGTTACATTCAGTTTCATGATAAAAATGTGTGAGAAGTTAAAACCTTTTGTAAATTGGAAACGTTTGTTAACTAATCTAATTGAATAATATTATATTTCAGAAATATTAAACGAAATAGTATAATGAAGTTATGAACTTCTTATTGACTTTCGATTTATGATGCATAAAATATTCCAAATTGCCCTGTTAATTGTATTGATTCCCAATAATTTATATGGATCGGGATCAGAATCTGTTAATACCAAGAAAAGCACAGGCTATTTCCATGATTACAGTTCCCTTTTTTTTACTTTCGATTATTCCACGCACACCAATACATTCGGTGTGATTCATGAAGCAGTGAAGCAACCAAATTATTCCGCTGGAATAGGTTTTTTCTCAAAGCACAAGTTTGATATTTCTGTGCAGTCTATATTCACTGAAAATGGGGATATATCTTATACCAAAACCTCTACGGAAATTGATTTTATGGCAGGATATTCATTTCAGCCAAATGATAATCTGACAATATATCCATCCTATACGCATATAGAATACAGTTCCAACATTCATTCTCTTATGTCGGCTTTTTCAGATATTGCGCAATTGATCCTCTATTATAATAAAGGAGTGTATTTTGGTGGCCTGAATTCCAGCATGTTATTCGGAAATAAAAATATGTTTTACCTGTCGGTACAAAATGCTCTTGGCTTTTATTTTGACAATCTTCTTTTCAAAAACTCCCTGTTGGGCATTCAGCTTGAATTTGATCTAAATCTAAGTGATAAAAACTACTACAATACATTGATTTATGATTTATGGGACAGTGAATCCTTTCTAATATGGGTAAATAAAGAATATCCCGGAATGTTTGAAGCTGTTGAACATCGTATTGAAGTAAATGGGTTGGCATCTGCAAAAGCAGAACTCTATTCCCTGATTGACAGGAGTGACAATTCTGTTTTCGGACCATCTTATTCCATTACTTCTGTTGATTTCATGCTTCCGGTATATTACAGCATAGGAAAATTCATGTTTAACTTTACAGCCTTTCTGATCATTCCGACATTTACCTCTTCGTTCTATGAGCAAAATACTCAATTGTTATTTAATGCTGGCGTTGCTTACAGCCTTGATTTTTGAAGCCTAGAAACAGATGGGTACTCGCCGGTTGATTCAACCCCTTCAGGATTATAAAGTTGCTAAAGACGATGGTAATAATAAATAATTCTTTGCATTCATAATACCAACATATGCTTTAGTTAGTTGCATTTGGTCTGCCATTGATTTTTTCGGTAATTTTATATACAAAATCAGAATTATAAATAATATGAAGACACATTGTTTTGTATATTCCTTATTTATCGTAATTGTAGTGCAATCGTGTGATGCACAGAACAGACAATATACCTATACTAAAACAGATCGGCAACCTGCAGTTGCAGGAAAATTTTATCCAAAGGCAGCGGAAGATTTATCAAATATGCTGGAAGATTTTTTTTCAGAACCAGTTCAGGTTGATGCAAAAGAACCCCTTGCGGTTATTGTTCCCCATGCAGGTTATATTTTTTCCGGAAGCACAGCAGCCAAAGCATTTAAGCAAATTGATCGCAATAAAAAATTCAAACGCATCTTCCTTATTGGCTCAAGTCATACAATGTATTTCTATGGGGCATCTATCTATGCCATAGGTGATTTTATCACACCGCTTGGAAAAGTTGTTGTGGATACAATTGCCCTGAAACTTATTGATCATTATAAATTCATTTCAAACGATCCAAAACCTCATGAGACAGAACATAGTCTGGAAGTACAACTTCCTTTCCTGCAATATTGGCTCAACAATGAATTTACAATTGTTCCTGTCATTATTGGCGGACAATCAAAAGAAATTTGTAGGGATCTTGCTCTGGCTCTTGCGCCTTATTTCAACGAGGATAACCTCTTTGTCATCAGCACAGACTTCTCGCATTACCCGGACTATCAAAATGCAAAGGTATCGGATGCAAAAATGGCCGATGCAATCCTTACTAATTCTTCCAAAGAGTTTATGAAAACGAAAAACCTGATGGAAAACGGGAATACTAGGAATCTGGTTACCGCAATGTGTGGATGGACATCTGTGCTTACACTTCTTTATATCACGGAAAATCAACCTGATATTTGTTATAAAAAAATCCATTACCAAAATTCCGGGGATTCACAGTATGGCGATAAACAAAAAGTAGTAGGATATTATGCAATAGCTGCCATCAAAGAAAAAAAAACATCTGTTTCCGGTTTTCAATTGAGTGATGAAGAAAAAAAAGAACTTTTAAGAATTGCCAGACAAACACTCAACAGCTATCTTACAAACAATGAAACAACTGATCTCAATTCTAAAAAATTCAGCGAAAATCTCATGGCTCCTGCCGGAGCTTTTGTCACTCTGACGCTTTATGATCAATTGCGTGGATGCATCGGGAATTTTAAATCCGATAAACCCTTATGCATCACCGTCAGGGATATGGCTATTGCAGCTGCAACCCAAGATCCAAGGTTCAACCCTGTTAGTTCAGGGGAACTACAGAATCTCGAAATTGAGATCTCCGTTCTCTCTCCATTGAAAAAAATATCCTCACCGGATGAAATTATCATGGGGAAACACGGAATATACATAAGAAAGGGCAATCGTTCCGGTACTTTTCTTCCTCAAGTGGCAACAGAAACCGGCTGGTCAAAAGAAGAATTTCTCGGTCATTGCTCCCGCGATAAAGCCCGGATTGGATGGGAAGGATGGAAAACCGCTGAATTGTTTGTTTATGAAGCTCTTGTTTTCAGTGAACATGAATACATGAACAATCTTTAACTATGCAAAGACCCTACCTCTTTATACCATTAGCAATAATTATTTTGCTTCTATACTCTTTCAGCCTTATCCTGGTAAAATTTGACATATGGTCCAGATCTTCAAACAGAAAACTCTGGAACACAATTCTCCTGTTCACTTTTCTTGTAACTGCTATTATCGGTTTATTGTTAGTGATCAAAGTAAATTACAAACTGGAATGGAATGCATTTGAAAAATTGCTTGCATGGCATGTCGATTTTGGAATAGCAATGAGTTTTGTTGCTACATTTCATCTGATCTGGCATTTTTCATATTTTATTAATCTTTTGAAAAAAAAGCAGCCTGAAAAAAAATCAAAACCTGTTCAAAATATATCATCTGAAGAGGCAACAAAATTAAGTCTTCTCTTTTTTCTTTCAGGTTTTGCATCGATTGTTATCCAGGTTCTATTAATACGCGAGCTAACTACAATTTTTCAGGGAAATGAATTTATGATGGGATGGACTATTGGAATCTGGATGTTGTTAACAGGAACGGGAGCATACCTTGGAAGAAGATTCGATGATTCTAAAATAAATCTGTTACTCATAAGGAATATATTGATTACTTCCTGTGCATTCCCTCCTGCCCTGATTGTTCTATTAAATTATCTGAAAAATATAATATTCCCTCCGGGAATTTTAATAAGTCCGTTTGAATTTTTATTACTTAGCATTCTGATGCTGGCACCGATATGCCTTCTGGCCGGTATTCTTTTCTCATTATTTGTTCGTGTAAATCCATCAGATCATAAAGGTTTTATCAGAGTTTATGCCTTTGAAGCAGCAGGAAGTCTTTTTGGAGGAATTGCGGTAACTCTGCTATTTATTAACTGGTTGAGTATTCTTCAATCCCTGGTCATTCTCCTTCTCATTATCACCCTGGTTATGTATTTCGTGCAAAAAAACAGAGCCATACTTATCTTCCTGTCATTCCTTTCCGTTATCCTATTGCTGCTGTTCGTTTTCCCCATGGAAAACAAGATCAGGTCGCGATTATTTCTGAATCAGACCATCATTGAAAACAAAGAGACATTTTATGGCAACATCACCGTCACAGACAATGCTGGTGAGTATAATTTTTTCTACAACGGTTCACTTATCTATTCATCAGGAAATTTCATACTTCGTGAGGAATATACTCATTATGCACTCCTGCAATGCAAAAAACCTGAAAAAGTCCTTATAGTATCAGGAGTCATTTCAGGAATGCTTGATGAAGTCCTTAAATATCCTTCCATAAAATCTGTGGATTGCATTGAGATGAACCCCAAACTTATTCGCTTAGGCAAAAAATACAATCTTTTACCTTATGATTCAAGAGTAAACCTTATCCGTAAAGACGGTGTTAGATACATTGCTGAAACAGATGTAAGCTACGATGCTGTTATAATGGCTATACCTGACCCCTCGAGTTTGCAAATAAACAGGTACTATACAAGTGAATTCCTAACCGATTTGAAAAAACATCTGAATGATCATGCAGTAATTTTATACGGAGTTTCATCTACAGGAAATTACTTAAGTGATGTCCAGGCAAATAAACTAAGCATTTTGGTAAATACTCTGAAAAGCTGCTTCAATTTTGTTGAAATCCTTCCCGGGGAAAAAGATTATTTATTAGCCTCCGATTCACCCATATCTCTTTCAATTTCATCACTTTATTCTTCAGGAACAGTCGAAAACATCTATGTGAATTCTGATTATATAGACGATGCCTCTATTCAATTGAGAAGCAAATCCATCCGGGCCAATCTTCCTCAGAATGAAATCGTAAATACAAACAACCGTCCTTTGCCGGTTTTTTTTGATACCTTAAGATTCATTTCGCTATTCTATACTGAAAATAAAATATTGGCGTATTTTCCTCTCCTTCTCCTTCTTTTGCCTTTGTTTTTTATGAAACCTGAGTCAACGGGCATGTATATTGCAGGATTTTCAGGCGCATCTGTTGAACTATTGTTAATCTTTGCCTTTCAAATTATCTATGGATATGTATATTCTGCGCTTGGCATTATTGTAGCAATATTTATGGCAGGACTGGCAACAGGATCACTGTTTGGGTACCGACTGAAGAAGATCTCAAACTATCTTTTTCCTTTTATCCATCTTATGCTTATGTTTTTCTTTTTTCTTCTCCCATTTGTTTTGAATTTGTTTGGGAAGCTAAACAATCCTGTTTTATTCTGGCTGGTTTTTATATGTATAACATTGATTCCATCGACAATCATTGGTTATTTATATGTTATTGCTTCAATTTCTCATTCAAATGATACATTCCTGTCAGCACCTGCTGTTTATTCTGCCGATTTGTTGGGTTCGGCGCTGGGTGTAATTGCCAGTACAGTGATTCTTGTCCCTCTTATAGGTATTGAAGGTACATGTTTTATCATTGCAGCAATGCATCTGATTGGTGCAGTGTATTACTCATTCAGAAGGAATGTATTTTTTTGATTTCATGTTTTTTTTCTCAGTCTCAATTGGCAATTGAACGATTAAAGCTCTAACTTTAAATGACCTTAGCCTCCAATTGTACCTGTAAAGATTTTACAACATGAGGAAGATAGGAAAACGGGAATTTTTAAAACAAGGATTACTCTGTACAGGCGGATTACTGTGCCCCTCTCTTGCAATCAACGGGAGAACATTTGGCCATGACTATTTATGGAAGTGGAGCAAAGAAGCCATGTTCTATTCTGATACTCCCAGGGGTGTAAAATGTGGGATTTGCCCAAATGAATGCACCTTGCGACCGGGTGAAATAAGTGACTGCCGAAACCGGATAAACCATGAGGGCAAGTTATATTCCATAGCCTATGGTAATCCCTGTGCTGTCCATGTGGATCCTATTGAAAAGAAACCTTTGCTGCACTTTTATCCAAAATCGAAAGCATTTTCCATTGCCACTGCCGGGTGCAATTTTGTATGTTTGAATTGTCAGAACTGGGAAATATCACAAACGAGTCCAAAAAAGACAAGAAACTATGATCTTATGCCGGAAAAAGTTGTTGACTCCTGTAAAAAATACGGTTGTGATTCAATAGCGTATACCTATGGCGAACCCATTTCATTTTACGAGTATATGTACGATACTTCCCGAATAGCACATCAAAGTGGAATTAAAAACGTTATGGTGTCTAACGGATACATCAATCAGGAACCCCTGAAGAAGCTTATTCCTTTTCTTGATGCTGCTAATATTGACTTAAAAAGTTTTAGCAATGACATTTACCTGAAACTGAATGCCGGAAAACTGCAACCGGTCCTTGATACACTTATTACTTTGAAAAATAGTAATGTTTGGGTAGAAATAACAAACCTTGTTGTTCCTTCATGGACAGATGATTATGATATGATCAAACGTATGTGCGCATGGCTGGTCGGTAACGGGTTTGGTGAGTATCCGCTTCATTTTAGCCGTTTTCATCCGGTATTTAAGCTTACCCAGCTTCCTGAAACGCCTTTGCACACACTGATCAAAGCAAGAGAAATTGCACAAAAGGAAGGATGTAAATATGTATATGTTGGCAATGTGCCCGGCAAAGGAATGGAAAATACGATTTGTCCGAATTGCAATGAAATTGTTGTGGAACGAAGAGGTTATACAATTCTCAATTACAATATAATTGATGGGAAATGCACTCATTGCAAAACCAAAATTAATGGAGTCTGGAATTGATTTCCTTTCTGAACAAACGCACTCCAAAATTGAAACCTGACTTCCTGATCCTATTCTGTTTTATTTTCTCTCGCCAGCACCAATCCTCGTCGGAGGTGATTTATAGGAGGAGAATAAAGAGAATAATCGGTGAAATGAATATAGATTGAATTGTGCGATAACAACTGCAAAGTAAATTCAATGTTCACCGGTGTTTTCAATCGAGTATTCTTTGGTTGAATCAATTTAACAGTATATGCTGAGGTTGATATGATCACTTTGTCATTTCTAATCTGGCCAATTTGAATTTCATTTGACCGGATCTCATATTCAAATACAGTCATCTCTCCTCTTGTATCCTGCATATACAAACACAAAAGGCTTTTGTTTTTGTTTTGAAAGCTCAATTTGATTCCATAACTGCGCTGGAATGTATCATACCAGAATCCGCGGAAGGAATTTCTAAACAAATGTGCTTTGAAAAATGCACTGTTCAATACCGCAGACCGCTTTATTTCAACTATATTATCGTTGTCAATGGTTTTCATGATGTAAAGATTAATTTCACACGCTATATAGATCCTGATCAAAATGAATGCCAAACATTAACGACACAAGTTAAAGGCTTCCATTTATAGTATTGAATATATATATAATGACGCTAAAATAGATGAAATGGTTGCGTGTACAGTACATTTTGATTTTCAATGCCTGTTTAGCGATACACAAGCTTAATTGTACTATTTTCTCTTGCGGTATACAATCTGCAATAGTATATGCCAAAGGATAATTCTCCCGGATTCCATTTTAGTGAATAATCTCCTGATGTAAATAAATGATCAACAAGTACATCCATTAATTGACCAGCAGAATTATAGATCTCCAATCTGACATTTCCTGCAGCAGGACAAGAGATCCATATTTCTGTTTCGGTATGAAACGGATTTGGATAACATTGTAAGTGAATATTTCTTTGTGTAACAGAATTACTTTCAGATGCCAAAAGCCTGGAAAAAAAAGCCATCCTGATATAAATCAGAGATGGCTTTAACCCCGTAACTAAACATCTTATTATGAAAAGAACCTTTTTTCTCTTTATGATTTCATGAGTCAATGGTAACCCTCCGGATTTCATTTTATTTAATTTGGTCTTTCCGGATTACCATAAACTGAAACTTGCAGTATGAAAAGCAACACTATGTTATTTTGGAACCAACCAGTAAGAAAAGACGTAAACTTAAATTTATTACCAGGAAGTTTTGTAAATTACTTTTTAAATTTTAACAAATTAAATCCTTTTTGAAAAATAAATGTTTAATCTAATCTTATACAAGTGAAAACTTCAAAACTTTTTTTTGCATCAATTGCTGTAATTCTATGGTTAATTACTCCTGACCTGCTCGTGGCTCAAACTGATAAAAACGAATTAAAAATTCAAAAATTAAAAGAAAATGTGGAGCGTTATGAAGCAAAAGTGACAGCAAAAGAACGAAAAATGGAAATTGCCGATTCATTGATAACCACCGGAGAAAACATGTTGTATGAAGCAGAGGATGAATTTGAAGAAGTAGAACAGGAACAGTCTGATTTGGATAAAGAGTATAAATCAAAATATAAAGAGTTAGCCAAATTGCAGCGCTCAAAAGATGAAGAAACGGCCGAAGAAGCTGAAAACGATCTGAAAGAACTTGAAATTCAATACAAAGCAGATTCTAAAATTCTTGAAACAAAGGTGAAGGAATTGACCAGAAAGGCTACCAAGGGGAAATCAAACATAGAAAAAGGGAAAGAAATGCAAAAAGCAGCAACCAAAGAACTGAAAGAGGCGCAGGAAGGACTAGACGCGGCCCGCGAGAAGTATAAAGCTCAATCAGAATGATGAATTGATAGAATTAAGATTCGATAAAATGAAGGCATTTACCTTTTATAACCATCAGGAATCTTAATGATTAACTTCTGTATTTCTTTCAGAACCTCCTCGTTTTTTTCAATTTCAAGCAAGTCATAGAGAACATCTGCAAAAAACCTGCGGGATGCTTCATAATAGGGACCTTCAAAATTATTACATGCGGTCAATTCATTGACATAGATCTTGTCTGTAATTAAAAACAGGTTTTCTTCCAGCAAGGAAAGAAATGCTAACTTAAATTGCATTACATCAGCATGCATTGCCGTAAGTGCATCATTTTGAAAATACACTCTTTTTATCAGATAATCCAGCTCAATATCCAAAAATGTATATTCATAGGTTGTATCATCCTTTCCCGGCCTTTTATTACGAAGATACAGTCCTGCAATATTCAGCGCATTATAATTTTCCCATCCGACTGGTCTTATACTCAGTTTAATAAAAAAAACATCCGATAGGTTAAAGTCGTCAGGAAACATTCCCCGATTGGAAGATCCAATATTTTTGCAATTGAATTTGTCGGGATACATATTGCAATAGATCTTCTCGAACTTATGAGTTTTTGTATAAGGAAATTTCGGAAGTATATAATCATTTTTTGTGTCAACCGCTTCTTTGAGCTGAGAATACAAATCCTGAAAGGATATTGAAGGTATCAGCACAAGCAAGAACAGCATGATTAAGTTATTTCTTCTATAGTCCATAGCTCCCCTATTCACGCTTGAAATATACAAATACCAGTTAATATTTAAAAGGTATTGGGAGAGAATATTTTTTAAACTGACAGATTCGGATCAATGAGGTATTTGTTGTATCCCCGGTAATTTATTTCACCGGTTTTATCGTATCATGAATTCCTTAAGTTTAGTATATTTAACAAAAAAAGACCGATGAATATTAATCTTGTTGTGGCTGCTTTTGCAAACCGCTTAAAGATTGCAGGCAGAATAAAACTTTTAAGGATTGTTTTGCTGTTCTTTGTGATTACTACCTTACTGTTTTCCTGTACAAAAGATGAAGAAGATTATCCGTCACCGGAAGCAGATTTTACCTGGAGTGAAGAGATCGACAGATTTGTATTAACCAGTACTTCTGTAGATCCGGATAATGAACCGCTGACCTATCAGTGGCAAACCGAATCGGAACTGATTACCATTCAGAATGCCACCTCAAAAACGGCTTCATTTCTGCTTCCTCAACTTGAAGAGCCTGTTGAAGTTCTTATAGAACATATAGTCTGTAATGACTATGCCTGTGATGATGTCAGTAAAACAATTCAGTTGCCGGTATTGACAGAGATCAGACTCTGGGGACTGGGATACAACCTGGATTTGGAATTTAACAATAATGTTGACTATGAATGGTACATGGATCAATTGAATACGGGAACTTATTCTTATGTGAATTGTGGCCCCACATCTGTAACAATGGCCATCAAATGGACAAATGAAGCATTTGATAAAACCCCGGAAGATGCCAGAAATACGTACAGACCATCCGGAGGCTGGTGGTATACTAATGATATCATCAATTACCTTAACGATTATTCCGTTTCAAACGTTACCATTGCCATTAGTGAAAGTGATGTGCTGATAAATGAACTGGAAGAAGGCAATACAATTATCCTGTGTCTCGATATGTATTATATAGAAGAATCAAACCGGGACGAATGGCGGATAGACAGATTTTATCCTGTGAGTGGGCCGGAATGGGGCCATTTTATTGTACTGAAAGGGTATAAAATAGTGGATGGTCAGGTATGGTATGAGGTATATGACCCATACAGTCTCGGAGTCTGCTATAGCGACCAGACATTAAAAGGTAAGGACAGGTATTACAGAAGTGAGGATATAGATCAGGCAACTAACAACTGGTGGGATAACGCAATTGTTGTATCAAAGAACAAAATACAACGTTCAGATGGATTGCAGGTTGATGAGATCGAACACAAGAGAGGTATTTAAATATCTGATCTCCTGAAATTTACGAGATCGAAAAGTCGAGTATTATTGAGCTATTCATTTGCATCATACTCCTTCAAAAACATCTTAAGAAAAAATAAAAATTCAATAATTACGTTTGTACCTGTACAACAAACAACTGCTGTCCGGATGAAAAAAATCAAATTACTAATCCTTCCGCTATTTCTGATAATTTCATGTCTGACCAATACTATTGCCCAGGAATACAGCCTTGGCGGATCGGCTATTTATAATTTTAAAACCAAAGGATTCGGGTTCGGATTAAGGGTCGAATTTCCATTGGAAAGTATTGATATACTTGAAGGAATTAGCATTGTTCCCCAGGTATCTTATTTTCCTCCTTATAATACTATTTCTGAATTCTATTTTGGATCCAGTATACACTTAGGGGTCTATAAAACCAGAAAATGGATTTTTTATACACTTATAAATGCTTCTTATAAAGGGTGGATAAATTATGATGAATCGAATGATGAGGATGCAAAATTTTCAAATCTTGCTCTTGAAGGAGGTATTGGAGTCACAAGACATACCTGTCTGAGGCCTTTTCTTGAATTTCGGCTCAATGCTATCGGGGTGGAACCTAATATTCGTATTGGTTTGTTATACACAATACACTGTGATATCAAGGGCGCTGTACCATGTCCTAAAATTCCACAGCAACCGACTTTTGAATAGATATTACGAATTATACAAAAGAATCCCTGTCCATATCATTCTACAGACAGGAGTCATATATCATCAAATGAGTATTTTTTTACTTAGTTCCCGGTTTGAAACACTAAAATTTCATACAACGAATAGCCGTATTGTGTTGCTCTCTCCAGACCATTTAACTTCAAATATCTCGCATTTACAGGCTCAATACTCAGATCATCTTCTCCTCCGTCACCTGTAATGGTTGCATATACTTCTTTCCATGCATTGCTATCAAGTGATACCAGTATATTATATGATCTGCCATATGCACCCTCCCAGTACAATTTGATCTTATTGATGTTGTATTCATCACCCAGATCTATACGTATCCACTGCGGATCGCTCCAGGCACTCGACCATCTTGTCGTCAGATCGCCATCAACAGCATATTCGGGTTTGAGACGAAAATTTTCATCTGAAGAGGAAGTGACGGATTTTTGATAGGAAACATTGGATTCATCGATTTTTAGTATATAGTCATTTCGATCAAATGCAAATTGTTCGGAAATATATTCCTCATCGCTGACTCCATAAATCCCCTTTATGCGAGTTCCCTCCCATAAAAGACTCACTGTACCATAATAAGGATCATCAAAAGTATGTCGCCCTTCAACAATTTCTTCTTCAGGCAATTCCAAAAATTTTCGATATTCAAAAAGCAGTTTTTTGCACTCTTCTTTCGATCCACACAGTGAAATAAAAAAAGAGTATGCCCCCGTTGGTATGTTCGGATTATAATAATCCGCTGTAAATGTTTTATTAATAAATGAATATCCAAGAAAGTTCTTCGGAATATACTGCTCACGATTGAAGGTTCTGTACATATAAGGAAGGTCTTGCAATGCTTCAGGAAAGTGATTATCTCCCGGAAGTTCGGCGGCAATGGTTTTAGCAATGTCTATAAGAGTTTGCTCCTCGTTTTCAAGATCATAAGCTCTGATCTTTACATAGTAGCCATCCTTAAAGAAATTTAGAATTCCAGTTTCATAATAGCCCTGTGTTCCAACATCAACATAATTTGAAACACCGTATACTCTTTCATGACTGTAAATTCCAAACCCACAGTTCAGATCTTTGTGACTATAAATCTCGATAATTAAAGATTGATCTTCACCTTTCTCATAAGTCAATGTTGCCAGTTCTCTGAATTCAAAGTTCAGATAAACATCTGCAGCTCCATTGATTGTATTGTATAAATTGTCCGGATTGTATACGGCAGGTTCATCTTTCCTTGTAAATCCTGGGATTTCAGGAAAATATTGTACCAATTCTGAACAGTTGACTGAAGAATGAAATGCCATTATCAAGAGAACAAAAAATGATATTGGAAATAACTTATGTATTGTTTTCATGGCGATAAAATTAGTATCAAAATATTAGTAAATAAATTAATTGATCTGGATATCATGATTTGTATCAGGCCAGAAATTCATCCGGAACTTCCCATATTCTTGAAATATCCAATATTTTCTTTCGTACATCGAATCCCATGGGGCAGGTGACTTTGCATCCGTCCCTGCAATTCTCGCAAAGAAGTTTATGGCTATGCAACAGATGAAATGTCTCTTTAGCTTTTGCAGGTTTTCCGTAAGCATAAGCATACATATATGATCTCATGAGTTTAGGAACATCCGTTCCATAAGGACATTGTGAAATGCATTGCTCACACTGATTGCAATACATTCCTATCGTTGTATCGTTTTTCCCGAGTCTTAACTCATCCCTGTCTTCAGGAGTAAGTTCAGGATTGTTCATTAGTGACATATACATTTCCAGTTGATCAAAAGTATTGATGGTAAGTATTGTTGTATGAACATTTTCATCCTGTATTACCCATTTCGCTGCTGCTTTCTGGTTAATGCGCTGTTTTCTTTCTTCATCCCAGAAAACGCCTCCAAGTGCTTTCATGCCTACAATTCCACAACCGGCTTCAGCAGCATATTTGATTGCTTTCCGTGTTTCACCTGTTTCTTCATCTCTGAAATTATAAGCCATAAGAATTACATCGTAAATGCCTTCATCTGCTATTGCATAAACCACAGAATTAGTATGTGTTGAAACACCAATATATTTCGTTTTTCCCTCCTTTTTCAATTCAATCAATACATCTTTCATCATATCCATTTTAATCAATTCAGGATTATCAGCCGCATGCAGGTATAAGATATCCAAATAGTCGATCCGTAATCTCTTCAAACTTGTTTCCACCCTATCTCTGAAGTCTGCCTGAAATGCTTCAGGAGTAATGTTATTCAAAGGCATTCCCGTAGTGTTATCGCGAAGTCCGTATACTTTTGAGGCAATAACATAAGAGTCTCTTGGCATACCTGTCAATGCCCTACCGATGGTAGTTTCATCAAGACCGTTACCATAGAGATAAGCAGTATCTATGAGTTTCATGCCTTTTTTCAGAGCAGCTTTTATTAGAAATTCATTTGTTGATGAACCCATGCTTACAACAGGGACTTTATACCCTGTTCTTCCCAGGGTTCTATAAATTATTTTATTCTCTTCAGCTTTTAATAATTCTGTTTTCGAGGATGAAGCATGACTTATTGAAGGAAATACAGACAAACCTGCTATACCTGCAACTCCTTTTTTAATAAAGTCTCTTCTGTTTTTTGTTTTGTTTTTTTTGCTGTTCATGATTTTGGATGATTAAGATATAAAGATGGTTTTAAGATAATTATAAATATTCAATTGAAGTGAAAGACAATTCGCAATCTGTTTTTTCCGGAATCATAAGATTTGGTCGAAATTAATAATATTCATGCATTAAATGAGACATTTATACAGAGCAAACTCCCGTATAAATCTTGTCAACAATCAGGCGATTTTTTTCAACATGTTTAGTTCTGCTACTAACAATGAACTAAATTCTTTTTAATAAGTATCTGAAAAACTTATTGTTTACGTATCCAATTTGCTTTAAATTCGTTAAACTATAGAACGAATAACCAAAACCAGACTAAAAATTATTCACAACATGGAAGATCTTCAGATTGAACCCACAAAAAATACTCCTTTAATTGATTTTTTCTCAAGCGGGAAACTTGTTATGGCAGGCAATGCATATGCTGAAAATGCCAAAGAGTTTTTCGATCCGATTCTTGACTGGGTTGAGAATTTACATGCCGAAGAAGTGGATTTCGACCTTATTATTGAATACATCAATACATCTTCAGCAAAAAAATTGCTTGAGCTTTTGAATAAACTTCAATCGAGTGAGCATATAAAAAATTTAAAGGTGAAATGGTTCTATGAAGAGTGGGATGAAGATGGCCTTGAAACTGGTCAGGCACTGGGCGATTCTCTCCACCGCATCAATTTTGAGTATGTCAAGTACCAAAAGAAAAAGTAGAAAAGAGGCAGATCGTCATGTAAGGTAGTTGCTGCCTTGGACGCGTAATACATACGGAACCATTTGATGCAGTTAGTTCTCCGTCATATTTGACAACATTCCCTGACGAAATACATAATCCTGTGTGAAAGCAAGTGTCTTTGCATAGTTCACTTTGTCCCCGGTCAATTCAACTGCAATATCGTCGCATGCATTCTCTCTTTCCTTCCTGATCTGGACAGAAATGTACCATATTGCAGGATGAAAGAAAAATATGGTTTCAATGAGAGTTTGAATAACATTTATTATGTAATCATTTCTCCTGATATGAGCTAGTTCATGAGCGAGAATTGCATAAATTTGTTCCGGACTTAATCCTGAAATCATGCTTGCAGGAACCAGGATCACAGGCTTTAAAAAACCTGTTGTTACATGCGATTTTATTGCCCTTGACAAATAACCAATTAAACAGTTACCCCGTATAATTGAATAGGAATAAAAATTATTTGAACAAGTACTATTATTGTTCGAATACCGTTTTAAAAATTAAAAGATGGTCATCCCTGTTATACATACGAAAAGCACTTTAAGGCCAAAGATTATCCTGTTTTCGGTATTCACAGCTTTTGTGTTGATTACAACGATCCTTTTAAGCCCCGAACTGCTAATGGTGATCAATTATCGGGTTCTCAAACTGATTTTGATTGTTACCCTAATAGCGCAATTGGTATTTACATTGTATTTTATATTCTCTAAAAAATATGAAGAACTGGGAAAAATACTCGTACAGGATAGTGAGCTATCGGTAAAGACAGGTAAGGATGTTGTTGTATATCGCATTAAAGATATGAAGGACACCAGGATCTTTTTAAATCATTACAACAACCAAAAAAGAATTGGTCTTTTCGGACAAAACAGATATGAAACAGGGAATTACATTGTTTTTCAGTACTCTGACAAAACAAGGATCTATGAATTGTTACTAAAGCGAAAGCGGCAAATCGACAAATTTGTTATCCATATAAAGAATTACACTCCCGATAAAAAGGTGTTGGTATTTGAAGATTAGACCGGGCTTAATCTGAACACAATTCATTTAAAAATTCTGTTGCTTCTTCATCGCCGAGTGAGGCAGCCTTTTCAAGATCCTCACATGCATCCAGATTCATATTCAAATAAAACTTTGTGAGGGCTCTGTTAAAAAAATAATCAGGCTCTTTTTCATCCAGTTCAATGGCTTTTGAAAAATCATCTTCTGCCGATTCATACTGAGCAAGCATGAACCTGCTGTTCCCTCTATCGTAATAATTTGAGGCAATCTCCGGATCAAGTTTAACTGCCATATCAAAATCGGTCAGCGCATTTTCATAATCCTCCAGATTGAACCATGAACTGCCTCGTACCGAATAAGCGTCAATATACAGCGAATCCAATTCAAGAACTCTATCCAGATCTTCAATTGATTTCCTGTATTTTTCCAGTTCGTAATTGGCATTGCTCCTGTTAAAGATCGCATCAATGTTTTTATTGTTGATCTCCAGAACTTTGTTATAATTCTTTATGGCCTGTTCATTTTTAAATTGTGCCAACTGCGCATTTGCAAGGTAGAACAATACATCCTCATTGTCTGGTCTCTCCTTCACTACAGATTGAAAAACTTCTTCTGCTTCTTCGAATTCTTCTGAATTGAATAAGTCCAGGCCGTGTTTTATCTGCTCATTTACACTTTCCTGGGCCAAAGAAGGCAACCAGCAGATCATCAGAATGAGTATAGAATATTTTTTCATAGGTAAAAACTCCAGATTGATTATCTCCCCGGTCCTGCTCCTTGTTGATTCATTTGTCTTTGAATCCTTTGTTGCTGGATTCTCTGCTGTTGCATCCGATGCTGATGCATTCTTTGTTGCTGCATCATCCGGCGTTGCTGATTCATCTGCATTTTTCGCTGCATGTGCATTTGATTTCTCCTGATCATCTCCTGCTGCCGATTCTGATGCATTCTCTGATGCATGTTGTTACGACTGATCATTGTTTTGTCCCGCGTATTTCCACGCAAAACCATCCTGTTTTCCTCTCTGCTTGTTTCCTGGTTCTGCATGTTTTCCTGTGCTGTAAGAGGTGAAAAAAACCAGAATGAAGCCAAAATTAAAAATGTTAATCTCCACATAATAGTAAATTTTAATCCACAGGTTTATTGAACGAATGTATTGATTCTTTATTAAAAAACGTCAGAGAACCTGTTGTTTGTTATCGGTACTTAGACTGGTTAAAATACAAAAGGTTTAACCGCAAATCCAATTTTTTCCTTTTACTTTCAACTATTAATTCTATTTTCGTGAGAATAATTTTTCCTATACAATTCAATGGATCAACTTCAACAAATAAAGCAAAGAATAGATCGTTTGCGAAGTGTTCTGGATGACTATAACCATCGTTATTATGTACTTTCTCAACCCTCTGTCAGTGACTTCGAATATGACCAGCTCATGCAGGAATTGATAATTCTGGAAACCAGGTACCCGGAATTTTTTGATGAGACTTCACCTTCACAACGTATTGGCAGTGATATAACCAAGGACTTTCAACAGGTTGTCCATAAAAACCCGATGCTTTCCCTTGCAAATACTTACTCTCTTGAAGAGCTGAAAGAATTTGAAACAAGAGCCAAAAAAATTGTCAATGAACCGTATGAATACATTTGTGAGTTGAAATATGATGGAGTGTCTATCAGCCTATCTTACAGAAATGGCATACTTATTAGGGCTGTAACACGCGGTGATGGTGAAAAAGGTGATGATGTAACGGCAAATGTAAAAACCATTAAAAGCATACCTTTAAAGTTACGCGGAAATGACTACCCTGATGAATTTGAGATCAGGGGTGAAATTCTATTGCCTCATGAAGGTTTTCAAAGAATGAATGAGGAACGCATTTCCAGAAATGAACCTCTGTTTGCCAATCCAAGAAATGCAGCATCAGGCACCCTGAAAATGCAAAATTCATCGCTTGTTGCAAAACGGCCACTGGACTGTCTTTTTTATTCCATAACAGGCAACTCCCTTCCCTATCAGCAGCACTATGAAAATCTTTTGAAAGCGAAAGACTGGGGATTTAAAATTACACAACACATCAAAAAATATCGTTCAATAGATGAAGTATTGGGGTTTGTAAACAAATGGGAAGAAAAGAGAAAAAATCTGCCTTTCGATATTGACGGAATTGTTGTTAAGATCAATTCATTTGATCAGCAACGCCGGCTGGGGTATACAGCCAAATCGCCACGCTGGGCAACAGCTTATAAATTCAAAGCTGAGCAAGCATTAACGAGGCTTCTTTCTGTTGATTTTCAGGTTGGTCGCACAGGAGCAATAACCCCTGTGGCAAATCTTGAACCCGTGCTACTGGGCGGAACAACTGTAAAAAGAGCTTCATTGCATAATGCAGATCAGATTGCTCTTCTGGATATCAGAATCCACGATTTTGTTTACATAGAAAAAGGAGGAGAAATCATTCCCAAAGTAGTAGGAGTTGATAAAAGAAGGCGTGATCTTCACTCAAAGCCTTTGGAATATATCACTCACTGCCCGGAATGCGATACAAAACTAATTCGTGTTGAAGGAGAAGCCAAACACTATTGTCCGAATGAAAGCGGTTGCCCTCCTCAGATCAAAGGACGATTGATTCATTTTGTTTCAAGAGATGCAATGAATATTGAAGGAATTGGAAGAAGTATTATCGAATTATTGTGGAACAAAAATTTTATTCATGATTTTACTGATTTCTATAAACTTTACTCACTCAGAGAGCAATTAATTGGTTTAGAGAGTATTGAAGTTCCTGATATAGAGGAAGCTCCAAAAATACAACTAGACAAGTTTATATATGGATTTAAAATTGGATATAAACAAGTTACACTTAAAGATGCAATTATACTTGCCAGACACTTTAAAAGTCTAAACAAATACTTAAATGCAAAATTTGAAGAATTAAATGAAATTAAAGAATTTAATATCTCTAAAAAGAATCAAATATATGAAGGAATTCATTCATTATCTTTGGATATTTTTAAGCGTGAGTTAATTAATAATTTAAGTGATGATTTAAATACTAAAAGCGGTATTTCTTTGTATATAGTAATAAAATTTTTAGGAATCCCGGGGGTCACCAATGCTTATGCAATAACATTGGAAAATCATTTTAAATTTATTTATTTAATTTCTAAGGGTACTTTGAATGAATTAATTAAACTAGGTATAGATAAAGAAGTAGCACAAAATATTTATGATAAGTTTAATCAAAAAGATGTTAAGACAATTGTAACTAGATTAAATACTCTTAAAAAAAATGTATTACAAGAGAAATCAGTTGACAATATATTAGGCAGTATAAATAAATCAAAAGGGGTACCTTATGAAAAGGTTCTTTTTGCATTAGGTATAAGAGATATTGGAGAGGTTATAGCAAAAAAGATTGCACATTCTACAGAAAATATTGACAATTTAATTAAGATGACAAAAGAAGACTTAATGACTATCGATGATGTTGGTGAGCAAATAGCAAATAATATTATCTCTTATTTTACAAATGCCGACAATCTATCGAAAATCGAAAAACTTCGTAATTACGGATTAAGGTTTAGCGTAGAACATCGCAATAACATAACGAATAAATTAAATAATAAAACTTTTGTCGTCACTGGGACCTTAACCAATAGATCAAGGAATGAAATACATAACTTAATCGAAATGAATGGAGGAAAGGTTCGTAAAAGTATTTCAAATAAAGTTGATTATTTAATTGCAGGAGAGAATGCTGGTTCAAAACTCAAAGAAGCAAAAAAATTAGATATTCGTATTATCTCAGAAAACGATTTCAATTCAATGTTAAATAATCAAAATGAATAATAAACAATTTACTGCTATTGATTTTGAAACAGCCAATGAAAAAATGTACAGTGCTTGCTCTTTGGGATTAATAGTAATTAAAAAGGAGAGAGTTATTCATTCTAAACACTATTTAATTAAACCTCCAGATAACCATTACAATAACTTAAATATACGTATTCATGGAATTTCACCTATAGAAACAGAAAATTCTCCCATTTTTTCTGAAATTTGGCCAGAAATATTACCATTTATAGAAAACCAACTCGTTGTAGCTCATAATATGAATTTTGATAAACAAATCCTGATTCAAACTCTCAAGTACTATAATATCGATATTCCAAACTTCCAAACAGATTGTACATACCGAAAGTTTGGTAGAAAACTTGATGAATGCTGTTTCTATTATGATATTAGTCTTGATCATCATTATGCCTATTCCGACGCATTAGCTTGTGCTCAATTATATCTTAAGTACATAAAAAATGAAAAACCTTCCAATATTAAAATTCAAGAAGGCTATAAATCCAGAAACAAATTATTTGATTATCATGAACGAATAAATAGAGACTTACTTATACCTGACTTTGAAAGCGCAGATATTAATAATCCTTTTTACAAAAAAAAGGTTGTTATTACGGGAGTTTTTGATAATTTTTCTAGGCAAGAATTAGCTCTTTGTCTGAAAAATCTAGGTGCAGATATTAATACATCCTTAAGTAGTAAAACAGATTACTTAATAGCTGGTCACGAATGTGGACCATCAAAATATAAAAAAGCCATACAATTAAACATTCCAATAATACTAGAAACAGAATTAATTGAAATGACAAACCTTAAGTAAATAAATATTTTTGATTTTACTATCTAATAACTCTTATCTTACATCTATCATCATATAAGTGTTTTTTTTATAAACTTGCAGCATGAAATGTATCGAAAATACCAAGGCATATCTGGGACAACACACAATACATTCTTACCTGCGCAAAAACAAGCGTCAGGTAAATGCCTGTAATATTAACAATGCAAAAACAATTGGTATTTTGTTTAATGCCACACACCAGATAAGCTTTGATATTGTAAAAGAAATGGTTAAAAATATTGCAAATAAGGAAAATAAGATTGAAGTACTCGGATATGTTGACAGCAAAAACCTGATCGATCATTACCTGTATCGGAAAGGATTTGATTTTTTCACTCATAAACAATTGAACTGGTATTATAAGCCGGTTGATGAGACGGTACATTCTTTCATTGAAAAAAAATTTGATATTCTGATCAATTTGAGTCTGGATGAACCCTATCCTATACAATATATTGTGGCTTTGTCAAAGGCCAAATTTAAAGTTGGTAAGTATTCCCAGGGAAATGAATACCTTGATTTCATGATTGATATTGAAAAGGAAAAAGAAGCAATGAAAAACCTGAGAAAAGAAATTGCTGAGGATAAGAAAGAAATACGTTATCGAAATAAGGAAGTGGAGAGAATTGTAAATCTTAAAGCACAGACAGAAATTCAACTCAATTTTCTGATTGCTCAAATATTGCACTACCTTGCTCTAATTAATAACTAAAAGAATGACAGATCAATTTATCGGAACAGGTGTGGCACTTGTCACTCCTTTTAATACAGACAAGTCAATTGATTACAGATCACTGGAAAAAATCGTTCATCATGTAATAGATGGAGGAGTAGATTATATTGTTACACTTGGCACAACCGGAGAAAGCGTTACCCTTTCAAAGGAGGAACGGAAAGAGGTTGTCAGCAAAGTACTGCAGTATAGCAATCACCGGGTTCCGGTTGTTGTTGGTATGGGGAGTAACAATACCATGCAGGTTGTGAAGACTATCCGGTCAACAGAATTTGAAGGAATTGATGCAGTTCTTTCGGTAGTTCCGTATTATAACAAACCGACCCAAAAAGGATTGTACGAGCATTTTACAGCCATTGCCAAAGCATGTCCATTGCCGGTTATTCTTTACAATGTTCCCGGACGGACCGGTTCAAATATAAATGCCGAAACTGTTTTAAAACTGGCCGCTGATCATAACAATATAATTGGTGTAAAAGAAGCCTCGGGAAACCTCAGGCAGATCATGGAAATAATTAAGAATAAGCCCGATGATTTTCGTGTCATTTCGGGCGACGATGCCATTACCTTATCTATGATACAGCTTGGTGGTTCGGGTGTAATATCAGTAA
>Ga0315539_1000095_pt1 | contig 64457 bp, 59 predicted proteins | sample SalMarSW160150MG_FD_203097 | JGI IMG/M metagenome (GOLD analysis project Ga0315539, IMG submission 203097) | Salt marsh sediment microbial communities from the Plum Island Ecosystem LTER, Massachusetts, United States - Salt Marsh Sediment SW1601-150 ...
CCCCAATACGCCCCTCCGGACTATGCAGGCGGTCCTCAAACTGATGGAGGCAGGAGCACAGCTCCCGGAGATCACCGCTCATGTCTTCAATCAGCGACCTTTCTCGGATATATGCCTGTGGGCCAAGACCCTGAACGGCGTCCAGTTGGATGGGAAGATCATCTGGAGCCAGATCACCCAAGCCATGCGCCAGGAATGTGCCCTCTTCGAGAAGGGCGATGCTGGCCTGGTCAACTTCCTGGGCACCACCGCTGAGGCAGATGTGGCTATCGTGTTCATCGAGGAAGACGACGGCCGGATCAAGGTGGAAATGCGATCCGTGCCCGGTGTTGATGTCTCTGCTGTCGCCAGAGACCTGGGCGGCGGTGGGCATCCCCAGGCCGCTGGCTGCACGCTGGATGGCGCCCCGAACGAGGTGCGGGAGAAAGTTCTGATGGCGGTCAAGGAAACCCTTTCAAAATCCGAAGCTCAAAGCTCAAAGTTCGAAAGGGAACAGGTGTGAGGGGCCAGCAGATTTCCGGCATCCTCAACGTTGATAAACCCGCGGGGATGACCTCCCACGACGTCGTGGATCGGGTACGGCAGATGACCGGCCAGCGACGGGTGGGCCACGCCGGCACCCTCGACCCCTCGGCCACAGGAGTGCTGGTCGTCTGCCTGGGGCAGGCCACTCGCGTGGCCGAGTACCTCATGGCCGACAAGGTCTATCTGGCCCAGATGTGCCTGGGGGTGAGCACCGACACCCACGACGCCGAGGGCGAAGTGACCGCCACAGCCGAGGTGGATGTGCGCGAGGAAGAGGTACGAGAAGCCCTGGCCTCTTTCGTCGGCCCCATCCAGCAGGTACCGCCCATGTATTCGGCTTTGAAACGCGAGGGCACGCCCCTGTACAAGCTGGCTCGCCAGGGCATCACCGTAGAGCGAGAGCCGCGCCCGGTTGAGATCCACGACATCGAGCTGCTCGCCTGGACGCCGCCGTTACTTATCATTCGAGTGGAATGCTCGCCAGGCACCTACATCCGCGCCCTGGCTCGCGACCTGGGCCAAAAGCTGGGCTGCGGGGCCCATCTGCACAGCCTGACCCGCCTGGCCAGCGGCCACTTCACCCTGGAAAAGGCGGTCAGCCTGGAGGCCCTCGCTCAGGGAAATTGGCGAGAGTTCATACATCCTATAGACGAAGCCCTGCTGGATTTCGAACCCGTAGTGGTTGACGCCCAGGCGGAGCAGCGCATCCGCCACGGTCAGCAGGTTGAAGCCCCCCCCTTGCCCCCCCCGATTGCAGGGGGGGAATGGAGACATGAACTCCGCCGCGCCTACTCCCAAAAAGGGGAATTGATCGCCATCCTGAGACACGACCCCCAGACGGGTCTCTGGCAACCGCATAAAGTATTTACGGCGTCCTAGCGTCCTGGCGGCGTAGCATCACAGCAAGTACTGACTCGCTGATTCGCTGATTCGCTGACTCGTTGATTCGCTGAATGGAAATAATTGATGCCCTGTCGTCCGCCAATCTAAATAGCGATACCATTCTCACCGTCGGGGCTTTTGACGGCGTCCATCGGGGGCACCAGCACCTGATCCAGCAAATGGTCGAGGAGGCCAGACAAACAAAGCGTCTGGCTGGCTTGATCACCTTCCATCCCCATCCCGGCGCGGTGCTTTCGCCCTACAACCCAACCCGCTACCTGAGCACACCCGGCGAAAAGGCCGCCCTGCTGGAGAGGCTGGGCCTGGACATCCTGGCTATCCTGCCCTTCGATCAGGAGATGGCGCAGACCTCCGCCCAGGATTTCATAGCCCAGGTCCGCCGCCACCTGCATATAGCGGAACTCTGGGTGGGGGCGGATTTCGCGCTAGGACGCGGGCGCGAAGGGGACGTAGAGGCTCTGCGAGCCATGGGGCAGGAGCTGGGCTTCACTGTACGAGTCATCGAGCCACTGACCTGGCAGGGGCAGATCATATCCAGCACCCGTATCCGCTCCCTGATACTGAAAGGGAAAGTGCGCCAGGCCGCTCAACTGCTGGGCCGGTATCCCAGCCTGGCCGGCGAAGTGGTACGGGGAAGTCAGCGGGGGCATTGCCTGGGCTTTCCAACCGCCAACCTGGAAGTGCGAAAGGAGCGGGTCGTCCCTGCCGACGGCATCTACGCCATCTACGCCGGGCTGGGAGAGGAACGTCATCAGGGCGTGGCCAACGTCGGCGTGCGGCCCAGCTTCGAGGCCAGCGGCCAGCGCACAGTGGAGGTGCACATCCTGGACTTCGAAGAAGTGATCTACGGCTGCGACCTGGTGGTGGAGTTCGTAGAGCGCCTGCGCGATGAACGACGCTTCGCCGACGTCGAGGAGCTGAAGGCTCAAATCGAGCGAGACATCGCCAAAGCTCGCCGCATTCTGGTTGAAGAGAAACGAGTAATGAGTAACGAGGGATGAGGGATGAGTGAAGGGTTTGAGGAGATCGAGCACACGGCTGATCTGGCCATAAGGGTCTACGGGCGGGACATGAGGGAGCTTTTCGCCAACGCCGCCTGTGGCATGTTCGCCCTGATGGCTGAGCCATCTAAAGAAACGACCTGCGAGCGGGAGGTGTCGCTGGAGGCGACCGACTACGAGGGCTTGCTGGTTGATTGGCTGAACGAGCTCATCTATCTGCACGAGGTGGAAGGGGAGACCTACTCCCAGTTCGCCATCGAGACCCTCTTGCCCACGAAGCTCAAGGCCCACGTGATCGGCGGCCCAACCAGGCACAAGACCAAAGCCATCAAGGCGGCCACTTTTCACGATCTGGCTATTGAGGAAACACCGAGCGGTCTCGTGGCCACCATCGTGTTCGACGTGTAGTCACAAGCGATAAGCAGAACGCGGAAGGAGAAGCAAATGGTTGACAAGAAGGACATGAAGCGGGTAGAAGAATACGTTTACGAGATTCCCAAGGATTTTCGGCCCGACATGCGGGTGCCGGCTCGGCTATACGCCGACGAGGAGCTCCTGGAGATGGCGCTGAGGGATCGCTCCGTAGAGCAGTTGATCAACACCGCGACGCTGCCCGGCGTGGTCAAGTACACCCTGGCCATGCCCGACATCCACCAGGGCTATGGCCCGCCCATCGGTGGGGTAATCCCCTTGAGGACCTCCGATGGGGTCATCTCGCCTGGAGCTGTGGGTTACGATATCAACTGCGGCGTCAGGCTTCTCAGGTCCAATATCATGGCCGAAGAAGTCAAGCCCATCATGGATGAGATCGTCAACGCCCTCTTCCAAGGCGTGCCCAGCGGCGTGGGCCGCAGCGGGGACATCAGGCTCTCTCACCGGGATATGGACGACGTTTTGGAGAAGGGATCGGCCTGGGCGGTGAGCCAGGGCTACGGCACGAAAGACGATCTGGAGCACACCGAGGAGCAGGGGGCTTTGGCTGGGGCTGAAGCAAGGGTGGTGAGCCCAAGGGCCAAGAAGCGAGGCGCTGATCAATTAGGAACCCTGGGCTCAGGCAACCACTTCGTCGAGGTGGGCGAGGTGGAGGAGGTCTACGACCGGGAGATAGCGGATGCCTTCGGCCTGTTCGAGGGCCAATTGGTGGTTTGGATCCACACCGGCTCGCGGGGCCTGGGCCATCAGGTGTGCACCGACTACGTGCGCGACCTGCAGCAGGCAGTGACCAAATACGGCATCAAATTGCCCGACCGAGAGCTGGTCTGCGCTCCCTTCGATTCGCCCGAAGGACGCGACTATTTCGCCGCCATGGCCTGCGCCGCCAACTACGCCTGGGCCAACCGCCAGGTTCTAGCCCACCGCGTGCGCCAAGTCCTGGACAACGTGCTGGCTGGCGTGGTCAAAGACCGCGAGCTGACTCTGGTCTACGACGTGGCTCACAACATCGCCAAGGTAGAGGAGTACCCCATTGACGGAAAACCCACCAAACTGATCATCCACCGCAAAGGGGCCACGCGGGCCTTCGGGCCGGGGATGAAGGATGTGCCTGCCGACTATCGAGAGGTGGGTCAGCCAGTCTTGATCCCCGGCGACATGGGCACGGCCTCCTACGTCCTGGTGGGTACCACTGAGGCTATGGAGAAGACCTTTGGCACCTCCTGCCACGGGGCGGGGCGGGTCATGAGCCGGAGCGCAGCCAGGAAGAAGATCCGGGGACAGGAGTTACAACGGGAGTTGGCGGAAAGTGGCATCATCGTGCGGGGCGGCAGCATGTCTGGTCTGGCCGAGGAGGCTCCTGATGCCTACAAGGATGTAGACCGAGTGGTCAACGTAGTACACTCGACGGGAGTCGCTCGCAAGGTGGCCAGGGTCGTGCCGTTGGGCGTCATCAAGGGGTAACATGGCGTTTTCATCATCGGTGTGGGCGTGAGGGGTTTGGTGTAGAGGATCAGGTCATCGCCAGGAGCATAAAAATCGTGGACTGCCGCTTCGTAATGGTAGCCACAGGATTCATACAAGCGACAAGCTGGGGCATACGCCGCGGTGCCTGATGTCTCTACCAGCAGCAGCCGGCCTCCTCGGGCCTGCACCTCCTCTTCCACCCGCGCCAGCAGGGCGTGGCCGATGCCCTGCCCCTGCGCCTCCGGGTCTACGGCAATCCAGTACAGGTCGAAGGTCCCCTCGGTCAGCGTGTGAGGCCCGAAGCAGGCGTAGCCCAGGAGGCGGTCCCCGTTCTTATAAACCAAAAAAACGTAGCCACTGGCTTCGCCCTGTCGCAGGTAAGCGTCCCATAACTCCTGGACGCAGGCCACTTCGTCTGGCTTGAAAACGCCAGCGGCGGCGGTTAGATGCAGAACTTGTGAGCCATCTTGCTCTTTCGCTTTCGTAATCACAGGTGTTGCGCCGTCTTAAGGCAAGGTTCAGAATATGAGTGACCATCCCCATGTAGTTGTACCCGGCGGCACGAGCGGCGCGGAAGAAGCCGGCATCCGGCGAGATGTCGGGATTGCAGTTAACCTCCACGACGCAGGGCGTGTCATCGGCGGCCACACGCATGTCGACCCGTGCGTAGCCCCGGCAGCCGATGGCTCTCCAGGCCCGCTGGGCAGTGGCAATAAGGCGGTCACGGAGAACTGACGCCACGTTAGCCGGGCAGACCACAGGGGTATGGTTGTAGGCAAAAGAGTCCTCTTCCCACTTCGCAGCAAAGGAAACGATGCGCTGGAAAGGATCGTCAAAGGCGCTGAAGTCTATCTCCGCCAGGGGCAGAACTTGTGGCAGATGGCCCCATAAGGAGATGTTGAACTCCCGTCCGCCAATGAACTGCTCCGCCAGCGCTCCCTGCCGGTAACGCTCTACCACGTAGGCCACTCGCGCTTGCAAGGCTGCTGGGGTGTGTACCACAGCGTCTGTGCTGACTCCGAGACTGGCGTCCTCAGCTACCGGCTTGACTATAAGAGGGAAGGGGAGCGTAGCGACACTGTGCTCCTCCACTTCCCCCGGGTCGTAAAAGATCCGCCCGGGTGGAGTTGGCACGCCCGCCTCGGCCAGCAGCGTCTTTGCCTGTTCCTTATGGGTCGAGCGGAGGATGGCATCCCCTCCCGAGCCGGTAAAGGCGTAGCCCATGGCCTCCAAAGCCCAGGCAATGCGTACTTCCTCGAAGAGTCGCCCCGCCAGCCCTTCCCCCAGGTTGAAAACCACCCAGTCCAGAGGAGGATACGATGCCAGCGCCAACTCTACATCGCTGTAGATGGGCACCAACTCCACCCGCCGACCGGCCATGTGGAGCGCTTCCGCTATGGCATGGGCGCAGGCGATGACCCCCTGTTCCGCCAGCAGGTCGCGAGGCTCGCCCTTCACCAGCCCTTGGCTGTGGTTGTACAACACAACCACCCCAGGAGGCTTTTCGTCTGAATGCATCGTCACCTCCTTCGGCTTCTCCGTCCTCGGCCATTTATCTATAGGAATGGCCGGCGGAAGCGGGAAGAGAAGCCCACATCCCACCCCAATCCGTAGCGATCTATCGCCAGGTTCAGGATCTCGTTGATCAGGTCTGGGTAATGCATCCCCTCGGCGCGGGCCACGATGCACAGATCGCTCACCGTCGGGTTCAGGCCTGGCAGGGGGTTGATTTCTATGAGGTAAGGTTGCCCGCCAGCACCCAGCCGGAAGTCCACCCGGGCCACGTCCAGGGCCCCAATGACTTCAAAGGCGGCTACGGCCAAACGCTTCAGTTCGGCCTCCAGGTCCGAGGGAATGTCCGCCGGGCAAAGGTAGAGGGGCGCCCCTTCCTCACCAGGGTGGTAGGACTTGGCTTCTGCGTTGTACAGTCCCTGACCGACACTCGCCTGGGAGTCGATCTCCAACACCGGAAAAAGATGGAAGCCCCGTTCGTCGTACAGCCGGCACTCTCGGTCGGTCAGGGTGCCCTTCCACGGCCGCTCCCCCGGTGCCATGACGTTGCCAATGAGGCCCACAGTGAACTCCCGCCCTGGTAGATGCACTTCCACCAGGGCCGGCTGGCGGTAGGTTTGGAGCACCCAACGCACTTGCTCTCGCAGATCGGCCTCATCGTGGACGACGGAGTGGCCGTTGATCCCCATCCCTGAGCCCTCACGCGCCGGCTTGACAAACAGGGGAAAGGCCAGTTGCTCATCCAGTGGCTGGTGCTCGTGGTAGAAGACCTGGAAAGGAGCAGTGGGCAGGCCGCAGTCCCGCCACACCCGCTTGGCTATGGCCTTGTCCAGAGAGATAGCCTGAGCCAGGATTTTGGAACCCGTGTAGGGGATGTCCAGCATCTCCAACAGGGCCGGCACCTGAGATTCCCGGGCATCACCCCGATGCCCCTCGCAGATGTTGAAGGCGATGTCGGGATCGGCTTGGCGAATGGTGTCCAACAGCGTCTTGTCCCCTTCCAAAGGGATCACCTGGTGACCACCGGCCCGCAGAGCATCCTCAAGGGCCTGGACAGTCTCTATGGAGTCATACTCGGCCAGGGCGTCGGGCGGAGCACCGGGCTCCTGGGGGGCGTTGTGCTTCAGGTTATACAGCAGGGCAACTCTGAAACTGGGCATCAGACCACTTCCTTGACTACTGTCGGCACTTGCCAGACTGACTGCCAGGCGATGCGGGTCTGGCGCTGGTGCACCCTATCGAAGCCCTCAGGGGCGATGGTCGTGGCCTGACCAGCCAGCAGCCCCTCCACTCCTTCCTGACCCGGCTCTGGCCGCGCCGTTTGACAATAGGCGCAAAGGGCCGGGTTGTGGGGCTGGTAGTCCGTGGGCTGGGGGTAGGTGCTGACGAAGCCCTCGAAGTTGCGCACCGCCACCCGTGTGTCCGATTGGCTGATGAGGTACTGGGGCATGATAGGCACTTTGCCCCCACCACCTGGCGCGTCGATGACGTAGGTGGGGATGCAGAAGCCGCTGGTGTGGCCCCGCAGGGCTTCGATGATCTCGATCCCCTTGGCTACCGGGGTGCGGAGGTGGCTGGTGCCGTGCACCGGGTCGCACTGGTAGAGATAGTAGGGTCGGACGCGGATCTTGACCAGCTCGTGCACCAGGGCCTTGATGACGTTGGGACAGTCGTTGATCCCGGCCAGGAGCACCGTCTGCGACCCCAAGGGGATGCCGGCGTCGGCCAGCATCTCGCAGGCCTGGCGCACCTCTGGTGTGATTTCCTTAGGGTGATTGAAGTGGATGTTCATCCACAGGGGGTGGAACTGCCGCAACATGGCCGTCAGTTCTTCGTTAATCCGCATGGGCAGAAAGACAGGCACGCGGGTACCGATACGAATGACCTCCACGTGTGGGATGGCCCGCAGGCTACTGAGCAAACCCTCCAGTACCCTGGGGGGCAGCGTCAGAGGATCGCCCCCTGAGAGGAGCACGTCCCGCACCTGCGGCGTGCGGGCGATGTAGTCGAGCTGCTGATCGTAATCGGTGCGGCTGAACTGGACCGTGGGGTCGCCCACCACCCGGCTGCGGGTACAGAAGCGGCAGTAGCTGGCGCACTGGGTGGTGACCAGCATCAGCACCCGATCGGGATAGCGGTGGACCAGCCCTGGCACGGGGGAGTGGCGGTCTTCGTTCAACGAGTCGGCCGTGGCTGGGTCGAAGGGTTCCAGTTCATGGGCCGTCGGGACGACCTGACGACGGATGGGGCAGGTTGGGTCGGTGGGGTCCATCAGGCTGGCAAAATAGGGGGTGATATCAACCCGAAAGTGGCCTGGGGCAGCTAGCGCCGCCTCTTCTTCGGGTGTGAGGTGGATAACCTGGGCCAATGCTTCGGCTGTGCTGAGGCGATGGGTAAGCTGCCACCGCCAATCATTCCACTGCGCCTCGCCCACGCTTTTCCAAATCGGAGGACGATTTGGGCTACGGGGGGGAGGCTTATCTCCAAGAGGTTCTTCAGAATCCATTTTCAGTACTCCTCTTTCTCCCAGTCCTCACTCCAGCTCTCGGCAGTATAGTCCAGACCGAGGGGGAGGCTGGTGATTTTTACAACTTCTTCTTGTTCTGGTCGTCCAAGACAATTCTGGCGACGTATTTCGGGCAAAAAGCCGTTGACAACGGTCCTGGTGATCTTAAATCGCCTCTCGCCTGACCTGACGGTCTTGTGATGGGTAGGGAGAGGTAAGCCCTAACCTGTCCAGCAGGTTAGGGCTCTGTTTCGCGTGTGCTTTTGGAATGGGATGTCCTGCTGGCGGAGGAAGTTATGCCTCTTCTTCTTCTTCCTCCCAATCTTCCCAGTCCTCGTCTCCAAGAGCGTAGTCCAGATCGGGGGGGCTTAGGCTGATGACTTCCAGCACCGTGCCACATTCTGGGCATTCGATGTTCGCTCCCAGCTTCACATTTTTGCCCACCTCGATTGGGTTTCCGCATTCAGGGCACTTGGCCATTTTAATACCTCCTTCCTCAAACATGATTGTCATCAATTATAACCTAAATTCGCCAGGATGTCAGTAACAAGTCAGTTAATCTTTGGTGAGAAAACGGTTACACTTTGGTTAAGGATCGGTAAAAGAACGCAAACAGGGGATCTCTCATTGCCCGAGAGATTCCCTGTTGGGTCAAAAACTTGTTGCCTTTATTCGTCTGGGGGAGACAACCTATAGCCAAAGCCCCGCACCGATTGGATATAACTCTCTCCCCCCCCGGCTATCGCTTTCATCTTCTGCCTCATGCGGTTGATGTGGACCTTGAGCAGTTCCCGCGCCTCGCTGTCCTCCCCTTTGTAACCCCACACGTTCTCCAGGAGTTCCCGATAGCCCATCACTCGGCCGGCATCGAGGGCCAAAGAGCTCAGTAGATGGAATTGGATGGGGGTTAAAGACAAGGGCTTATCGTAGAAAGTGACTCGTTTCTTCTCAAAGTCAATAGTCAACTGGCCTATCTCCAGGATAGTCCTCTCTTCCTCGAAGAGCCTACGCAACCGTCGCAGGATCGCCTCCGCACGACGAAGATGCTTTAGCCCGAAGGCTCTGATACGCTCCCCTGACAACTCCTCTTCTCTTCGCCCCTCCTCCTTAACGTGAGCAACGAGAAGTATGAGCGGCATGTCAACGTCCTCCTGCAAGGAAGCGAAAGGGCGAAGACCGTCAATCTCCAGCAGGTCTTTGTCGAGGATGATCAAGTCAGGCTTGTGTTTCCAGACCAGGGTTGGGATGGAAGAGCTATCGAGGGCAACGAAGACGGGATGCCCTTCCCGCTGCAGAGAATAGCGGAGGCTTTTGGAGAATTCTTCGTCCTCGTCAATCACCAGGATTCTCATGGGCACTATACCTCGCTAGGTTTCAGCCAGGTGCGTTCGCAGAAGACGCAGAAACTCCGCGCACCTGGCGGGGGCATCGCCAACGATGTTGACGACATCTAGGAGTTCCCTCACCCTCCCGACGGGCAGGAAAGCGAGGAGGTCGCTGTCGCTGCTCAGCCTCTCCATCAGGGGGTTCTCCTCGCCCCTCTGAATGGCATCCCAGGCAGCCATGGTGTGCTGGCGGATGCGCTCGTGCATCTCCTGGCGGTCGGCGCCGGCCTTGACCAGCTCCATAAGCAGCACCTCGGTGGCCGCGAAGACGCCGTAGGTGGACAGATTACGCTCGATAGTCCCCTCGTGAACAACCAGGTCCGTGACAACGCGCCTGGCGCAGATGAGCATTTCGTCCAGGGCCAGGAATGTCTCAGGAAGGATCACCCTGCGGTTGGCCGAGTCGTCCAGGGTGCGTTCCAGGAGAGAGACGGCCGCGTTGTCCCAGGCCACCTTGGGCAAGGTACTGAGATAACGAGCCAGCGAGCAGACCTTCTCAGCAGTAACCGGGTTGCGCTTGAAGGGCATGGCGGAGGAGCCCACCTGCCTGGCTCCAAAGGGCTCGCTCAACTCCCCAAAGGGTGCAGCGTGCAACACTCGCAGGTCGAAGGCGAATCGGTGCAGGGATTGAGCTATCGAGGCCAGAGTGGTCAGGACGAGGAAATCCTGCTTGCGGGGGTAAACCTGAGTGGATACGGGCACGGCCTCCAGCCCCAGCTTTTCCATGACCAATTGTTCCAGCTCGGCCGGCGCCATCCCGCTGCCCTGGAGCAACTGAGCGTAGGAGGTCGAAGTTCCCACCGCCCCCTTCAGCCCCTTGGCCTTGAGGTTTTTCACCAAGTGATCCAAACCCTGGAGGTCAATGAGCAAGTCCTGGGCGTACTGACAGAGGCGGTAGCCCAGGGTAGTGGGCTCAGCGGGCTGGAGGTGAGTGTAACCCATAGCAGGCAGGTCTTGACAGCGTTCGATCTGGGTGGCGAAAGCTTCGAGAAGACCCAGCAGGCGCTTGCGGATCAGATGTAGGGACTCCTTGATGCGCAGGATGTCAGCGTTATCTTCCACGTCCGCGCTGGTAGCCCCCAGGTGGATTTTGCCCCCGCCAATCGGGCACTGCTCAGCGTAGGCTCTAATCTCGGCCATCTTGTCGTGGCCGATCTCCGCCTCGATCTCGAGGGATCGGGCGATGTCCACCTCGTCCTGGTGGGCTCTCAGGTCATCCAGCTCCGCCTCACTAACCAGCCCCGCTTGGTGCTCGGCCTCCGCCAGGGCCACCCAGACCCGCCGCCACAGCCGCCGCTTGTGCACCTCCGACCACACCCCTCGCATCTCCCGGCTGCCGTAACGCCAGGTGAAGGGCGAAAGAAAGGTGTCGTGGCCGTAAGTTTCCTGCTCCACCGCTCCTCTCCCGTAACCCCAGATTTCTGCAGACCTGACAGGTTTGGCAAACCTGTCAGGTCTTTGTTCATCGCAACGTGCGTAACACCTCGTTGACCCCGTCCAGGTCAAACTCCTCGGGGTCGAATTCGCCGCCTACCCACTCCAGGTACTCCTCGTGCTCAGGGTGGTCGGGGTTCTGGATGGCCTCCAAGAAGTCACCGTAGCCCCATACCCCGCCCACGTCCTCCGGTGGGCAGGCGCGCTTGCCCTTGATGCACAGCGGGTACTGCTGGCCTGGCTGCGGCGGCAACACCTTCTCCACCAGCACCTGGTGCAGCCAACTATCCCCAAAGTCGTACTCATAGCGGAACTTGAACCTCTCGCCGGACACGATCTGGCGTAGCGTCACGTCCCGTTCGTCGTGCATGTCCAGGTAATCGTCATAGTCGGGGTGAGGCTCACCAATGTAGGCCCCTCCGACGATGAACTGGTGAAGGTGGTAATCCGACCATCCCATCACGACCTGGAGGATGCGGTGTAGTTTTGCCAGGGCGATGTCGCTGGGCACCAGGATGCGCCGCCAGATAGGCGGCTTGCTGTCATCTAGCGTGACCTTGATCTGATAGATTGGAACTTTAGTTGACATTTGCTTGACTCCCTTCGCTATCTTTTAGACCTGACAGGTGGCGACAGAGATCATAGTCAGGCCGTTCCTGATGTGTGCCACCCATTTTAGCACAAACCAAGAGACAAGTCAATGCTCGATTCAAATCAAGAGCCCCCTCCAGCATTTCGGCGGCCAAATGTCAGATGAACTGCAATACAGCATCCAAGACATCGGGGGCACTCATTGAAGATGCCGGATGCACTCCACCCTGATCGTCGTGACGATGGTCGGGGAAGGTGGAAACGGCGGGATGGGTAGTAATCGCGTAAGTTCAAACCTGGACTCCTGACAAGATGCGAAAGCGTCGCTCCCACAGGTCGAAGCCACGTTTGGCCGCATACCAATCAAAATAGTCAGCATCGTCACCCAGCGCGCCGGATTCAAATTGCTGCATAAACTCTTCAGAAGATATCTGGTACCGCTGTTCAAAAGCATGGCAAGCGCGTTCAAAGTAAGTGCGTCGCGCGTCGGCCAGCTCAGTCTCGTTACGCAGCGCGCTGCTCAGAACCTTGCGGACTTCATCCCAATTAACTCCGGTGGAGAATTGAGTTCTCAGTGCAATTCTTTCCATACCTCTCCTTTCTACCCACTCCAGCTAGCCTTCCCTTGATGTCCATTTTAACACAAAGCAGCAGACAAGTCAAAGCTCAACTCATCAACGCCCGTCACCACCGGGACGGCCCGCCCGCAATGCGAGCACCTGTTGTCCTGCAACCTGTACTCGGCCACATCCAACCCCCGCCGCCGGATCAGCAACTCCCCACACTCCGGACAATAGGTGTTCTCGTACCGATGGCCCAGTACGTTGCCCAGGTAGACGAAGTCCAGCCCCTCCCCCCTGCCGATGTCGTGGGCCCGCTCCAGGGTCCGCAACGGCGTGGGCGGGGCAGTGAACTTGTAGGCGGGATAGTAGCTGCTGCAGTGCCAGGGGGTGTCGGCGCCCAGTTCCTGGCGGATGCGCCTGGCGATGCCCCGCAAGATTCCCCCACCGTCGTTGACAGTCGGTATCACCAGGGTGGTGACCTCAATGTGCACCCCCGCCTCCTTGGCCTCCTGGCAGTTGCGCCAGACCTTCTCCACATCGGTGCCGCAATGCTTTTTCACCGCTGCCGCATCCCCTTTGATGTCCACGTTCATGGCATCCAGACCCGCTTCGATCAGCAGTTCCAGCGCCTCAGGGGTCATGTAGCCGTTGGTCACGTAGGTGTTGTAGAGACCCCGCTGTCGGGCGAGCCTGAACACCTCGAGGGACCATTCCAGGGAGAGGGTAGGCTCGTTGAAGCTGATGGAGGTGCCCTGACAGCCACGGCGCACCGTCTCAGCGACGAAATCCTCCGGGGACAGGTAGCGTCCAGGGCGAGGGGGCGATTTGGAGATGTCCCAGTTCTGGCACCAGGGACAGTTGAAGTTGCAGCTCCAACTGCCGGCCGTCAGGGCCACGCTGCCGGGGTAGAAATGATAGAGGGGCTTCTTCTCGATGGGGTTGGCGGAGAGGGACGATACGTTGCCGTAGATGAGAGTATAAAGAGTGCCGCCCTCGTTTTGCCGCGTGCGGCACCAACCCAGGCCGCCGTCCGTTACTTCGCACCGCCGCTCGCAGGTCAGGCAGCGTGCCTTGCCATCGAGCTTTTCCTGAAGCACGGCTTCCCTGAAGAATACTTGGTGCATCTTGGTGCTCCGAGTAACGAGGCAACGAGTGATAAGGTAACGAGTGACATGTCAACGAGTAACCAGTCAACGAGGGAGCGAGAAAGGGCAGCCATTCCGCTCTCGATATGATCTTGCAAGTTCCCACGAGTTCCCCTCAGTTCCCCTGAGTTCCTCTGAATTCCCCCGCCTCAACTCCTCCAACACCACCCTGAGATCATCCGGCAACTCCGCCGTGAGCTTGATGTACTGGTCGCTGACAGGCAGGCGAAAGCCGAGGGTTTGAGCGTGGAGGAATTGGCGATGCAAGCCGCTCAGGCGCTGCTTGCGGAAGCCGTAAACGGGATCCCCGGCCAGGGGATGGCCGATGGAGGCGAAGTGGACGCGCACCTGATGGGTGCGGCCTGTCTTGGGTTCGGCTTCTACTAAAGTGTAGGAGCGGGACGCCTTGCCTGCCTTAGCATCAAAGTACTCCACGACCTGGTACTCGGTGCGGGCCTCCCGTCCCCCCTCCACCACGGCCATGCGCTTGCGGCGCTTCTTGTCCCGCCCGATGGGAGCCTCGATTACACCCTGCGCTGGCTCCAGGCGTCCCTCCAGCAAAGCCAGGTACACCTTCTTCACCTCTCGACGCTTGAACTGGCGCTGGAGGTGCCGGCGGGCCGCATCGTTCTTGGCCACGATGATCAGGCCGGAGGTGTCTTTGTCCAAGCGGTGGACGATGCCTGGCCGTGGGTCGCCCTCCGCACCCGCCAGGCCTGGGCAATGAGCCAGGACGGCGTTGACCAGAGTCCCGGTGCAGTGGCCGTAGGCAGGGTGCACCACCATTCCCGCCGGTTTGTTCACCACGATGATGCCCTCGTCCTCGTAGACAATGTCCAGGGGAATAGCCTGTGGCTTGACCTCCATAGGCTCCAGCGGTGGGATGCGCACCACGATTTCGTCACCCATCTCCACCCGGTAGCTGGACTTGCTAGCCTCACCGCCCACCGTCACCCGCCCCTGCTTGATGAGCCTTTGCACCACGGAACGGGAGAGCTCAGGTATCTCGTCAGCGATGTGCTTGTCTAGACGCTGGCCGCCCTCGGCCACATGCAGCTCGATGATTCCTTCCACTCGAATCCCCTAAAAAACAACGACCGAGGCCATAGGCTCTCGGTGCGCTAAATACTGCATTCTTTGTATCCCCTCAAAGCAATTGCAGGAACTCCCCAGGAGTTAGTCCTGCATCTTTGATAATCCTAGATAGTGTCCCTCGCTTCAAAGCCTTGTTGTGCCTGGGAACAGATACAGGGTTGGGGTGCCCATCTTTATACAAGATTACGTGGCTGCCAGTTTGGTGATCCTCATAAAAGCCTGCCTCCTTGAGAGCCTTCAGCACCTTGCGTGGTCGTAGCGCTGGTAACCTAGGGCTCACGCCGGCACTCCCACCATGGCGATCTTGACTTCACCAAGGTCGGGGACGTAAAGGCTATGCTTCTTCGCAACAAGCAGCCAGCCTTGAATAGCATCCTTGATGTTCTCCAAGGCCTCCTCCTCCGTATCACCCTCCGATATGCATCCTGGAAGGGCAGGGGCCACCACTGTGTATCCACCTTCTTCCGCTGGAATTAAGACGACTTCATAGTTTATCATCCCACTTCCTCTAGTCTCTAATCTCTAATCTCTAATCCCCAATCCTCGCCATGACGCAAGAGATAATAGGCCAGAATCACCACCCCTACGAAGACGGAACTGTCGGCCACGTTGAAGACGGGCCAGACCTTGAAGTCAATGAAATCTATGACGTAACCGTGGCTCAGACGATCCAGCAAGTTGCCCAGCGCCCCGCCCAACTGCAAGCCCAGGCTGGCCTGAACTAACCACTGGTTGCCCGGCAAGTAGCGGTAGTAGACGACGATGACCACTACCACCACCACGGCGATGACCATGAATATGCCCCCGTAATCAGGAAACAGTCCAAAGACCGCTCCCGTGTTCGTCACGTAGGTCAGGCTAACCCAGCGCTCCAGAGCGGCCACGGGATTCCATGACTCGCCCGGGCTAAAGTTGGTCATAACCAGGCGCTTGCTGATCTGGTCAAGCACCAGGGTAAGGACGGCAACCACTGGCAAGAGGAACCCTCTCCACTTATTCTCACGAAGCAAAAGGCAAACTCCCCTTGTGATTTCTCGCAGATCTCTCGCGTTGCTTCTGACACTGGATGCACAAGGTAGCGTAAGGAAGAGCCTTCAAACGAGCACGATCTATCTTACCGCCACAGTCCTCGCACAGTCCATAGGTGCCTTTATCAAATTTCGCCAGGGCATCGTTCACCTGGTCCAGGAGTCGCTGCAGATTACGACGCAAGGCGTGGTTCTGGGCGTTCTCCAAGACCTCAGTAGCATCGTCGGCTATGTGGGTGCTGTAGCCAGGGTTGTCCTGCTCCGTCACCCCTAACCGCTCCAGATCTGCTTCGAGGTGTTCGCGCTCCTCTTCGAGCCGTTTTCTGAACGATTCATCAGCCCTACCCATCACAACCTCCTCCCATTTCACTATCAGGCTGACTCGGAACCTATTTTACTCGATTGTCACTAAAAAAGCAAATCAATCTGAACTTCAAACCTCAAAGCTCAAACTTTACCAGACCCAGAGTGATCTCCTCACCCTCGATTTCGAAGGTCTGGGCATAAGCTCCATCTGGCAGTGCGCCTTCGACCAACTCTGCGGAGAGGGTCTCGCCCTGGATGTAGTCGCCGAGGGTTTCCAACACCTCCCGCAGGGCCGGGCCGGGCCGGTAGTAGGTAGCGACGCGATCTTCGACGCAGAAGCCGGCCTCTTTCCGCATGGTCTGGATGCGGCGCACCAGCTCCCGCGCCAGACCCTCCCGGATCAGGTGCTCATCGAGGGCAGTGCTGACGGCCGCCAGGTAACCGGCCTCCTCAGCCACGGCGTAGCCCTCTCTGGCCTCGGTTCGCACCTCTAACTCCTCCGGCAGAAGATTCACGGTCTGCCCGACGATGTCCAGCGCGACGGTCTCACCAGCCTGCACGCGCCGGGCCAGCTCAGCCTGGTCCAACTCGGCCAGGGCCGCCCGAACCTTGGGGAACAGGGCGCCATACTTCTTGCCCAAGAGACGCGGCAGAGGGGTTACGCGGTAGTCAACCACTTGGCCAGCATCCTCCAAGAAGACCAACTCTTTCACGTTAAGCTCATCCAGCACCTGATCGGCCAGGCGGCGCAGGGACTCGACCTCGCTTTCGCTCCGCACTTTGAACAGGGCCTGGGCCAGAGGCTGCCGCAGTTTGAGGCCGGCGCGGTTGCGGGCTCCGTGCCCCAGGCTCACCAGACGCATGACCAGCCGCGTATCCTCCACCAACTGCTCATCTATGAGAGCTACATCGGCCTGGGGGTAGCCGCAGAGATGGACGCTTTCCGGCGCTGTCGCGTCAACGCTCCTCGACAGATTCTGGTACATCTCCTCGGCGATGAAGGGCATGAACGGAGCCAGCAGTTTGGACAGGGTAGTCAGGCACTCGTAGAGAGTGTAGTAGGCGGCTGCCTTGTCCTCGTCCTCCTCGCTCTTCCAGAAGCGGCGGCGGCTGAGGCGCACGTACCAGTTGGAGAGGTCATCCACGAAGCGCTGGAAGGGCCGCGCGGCACCGGTCACGTCGTAGTTTTCCAGGGCATCGGTGACGCGCTGGACGAGCAGGTGCAGTTCGGACAGGATCCAGCGGTCAAGGTCGGGCAGACTCGTGACCTCGGGATTCGTAGGCTCGTCAATACCCAAATCTACGGATTCACGGGTTACGAATCTACGCGTCGGTTGCCAGCCGTCAATGTTGGCATAGGTCACAAAGAAGGAATACACGTTCCACAGGGTCAGCATGAAGGTGCGGATCACCTCACCTACCAGCTCGACGGAGAAGCGGCGGTCGTTGCCCGGCGGGGTGGCGGTGTATAGATACCAGCGCAGGGCATCGGCGCCGTGGGCGTTTAGCACCGTCCAGGGATCCACCACGTTGCCTCTGGTCTTGGACATCTTCTCGCCCTCGGCGTCCAGGATCAGACCCAGGCACACGCAATTCCTGAAACAAGGCTCGTTGAACAGCAAGGTAGAGATAGCGTGCAGGCTATAGAACCACCCTCTGGTCTGGTCCACCGCCTCGCAGATAAAATCGGCCGGGAACTGCTCCTCGAACATCTCCCGGTTGGCGAAGGGGTAGTGCCACTGAGCCACAGGCATAGAGCCTGAGTCGAACCAGGTATCTATCACCTCAGGTACGCGCCGCATGGTGCCATCGCAGTCCGGGCAGCGGTAGGTGACAGCGTCAATGTAAGGACGGTGAAGATCCAATTGTTCGAGGTTGTAGGTTGCAGGTTGCAGGTTTTCACCAGAACCTGGAACCTGAAACCTGAAACCTGAAACCTTGGATTGCAGTTCCTCGACACTTCCGATACACTCCTGCCGCCCACATTCCTCGCAAACCCAGACGGGCAAAGGCGTTCCCCAGTAGCGCTCGCGGCCCAGGGCCCAGTCCACGTTGTTTTCCAGCCAGTTGCCAAAGCGGCCATCGCGGATGTGCTCCGGGTACCAATTGATCTGGCGATTGAGATTCACCAACTCGTCCCGGTAGCGGGTAGTCTCGATGTACCAGGTAGCCTTGGCGTAGTATAAAAGAGGGGTCTTACAGCGCCAGCAGAAGGGGTAGACGTGGCGATAGGTCCCCACTTTGTACATCAGCCCGCGCCCCTGCAAATCCTCGACGATCAGGGGATCAGCATCTTTGACGAACAGTCCCCGCCAGGGGGTAACATCGTCAATGAAAGCGCCGCGCAGGTCAACGGTATGCAACACCGGCAAGTCATACTCCTGGCCCACTTCCAGGTCCTCCGCACCGAAGGCGGGCGCAATGTGCACGATGCCGGTGCCGTCCTTGGTGGTCACGAAGTCGCCAGGAACCACGTAGCAATAGTCCTTCTCCACCGGCAGAAAAGTGAACAGGGGCTGATAGTGCATCTTCAGCAGTTCCTTACCTGGTACGCTTCGCACAACCTCGTAGGGACCATCCAGCACCTCGTCCAGCAGCTCTTGGGCCAGGATCAGCCGCTCCTTCTCGCCTTCCTTTTCCTGTTCTACCATGACGTACTCGATCTGGGGATGGACGGCCAGGGCCACGTTGCCAGGCAGCGTCCAGGGAGTAGTGGTCCAAACCAGAAAGTAGGTCCCAGGCTCATCCCACACGGGGAACTTGACGTAGATAGAAGGGTCATCAGTCTCATGCATCGCCCCGGGATAGTGTTGCTCGTGCGAGGAGAGGGGCGTGCCACAGCGAGGGCAATAAGGTACAACTTTATAGCCCTGGTAGATGAGGTCTTTATCCCACAACTGCTTGAGGATCCACCACACCGATTCGATGTATTCGTTCTTCAGGGTGATATAGGGGTCATCCATGTCAATCCAGAAGCCGATGCGGTCGGTCAGTTCCTCCCACTCCCTGACGTAGCGGAAGACGCTCTCCCGGCAGTGGGCGTTGAACTCAACCACGCCATACTCCTCGATGGCCTGCTTGCTGTTGAGGCTCAGCTCCTTCTCGATCTCCAGTTCGACCGGCAGGCCGTGGGTATCCCAGCCGCCCTTTCGCAGGACGTAGTAGCCCTTCATCGTCCTGTAGCGGGGGAAGAGATCTTTGAACACCCGAGCCAGCACGTGGTGAATGCCAGGCAGGCCATTGGCTGTGGGAGGGCCTTCGTAAAAAATGTAGCGAGGGGCATCCCGGCGAATCTCCAGGCTCTTCTCGAAAACGTTGTTCTCTTTCCAGAAACGGAGGACACCCTCCTCCATCTCGGGAAAGTTGACTTTGCTAGCTACTTCTTTGAACATGATTTCGCCTCCCAAATTATCTCTCTTCCAACGCAATCCGCAACCGCTTGTTGATGCGGCCTTTGCTCTCGTGGCCCACCACGTGGATCGTCCCCACCTCGCGGGTGTTGGCCACGTGAGTGCCGCCGTCGGCCTGCATGTCCAAGCCCTCGATCTCCACCTCGCGGATGCTCTCCGGCAACAGGTTGATCTTGGTGCGGATGAGATCGGGGATTTGGAGCACCTTCGAAAGAGCCTCTAAAGCTCAAACCACAGACGATCCATGAAATCCTGGCATCCTACCGCCCGCCAGAAGGCCTGAGAGACGGGGTTGAAGTGGGCCACGTTGAGCTGCACAGTAAAAAGCTCCTTCTCCCTGAACCAATCCTTCAGGGCCTCGAAGAGGCGGCGGCCGATGCCCTGCCGGCGCCATGCCGGGCGCACGCAGATGTCGGAGACGAGGCCATAGGTGGACGGCAGGAGCACAGGCGGATTCTCACGCATCAGACCGATGATGTAGCCCACCAGTTGCCCTTCGGCATCAGCGACCAGGACGCAAGCCCCATCGTCTCTAAGCCAATCGCGGAGGATCTCTGCCCAGTGCTCCTCCCCATCAGGCGCAGGCCGAAACCGCGCATCCAGCTCAGCGTGATGATCCATCATCTCACTCCAGAGAGGTAGGATTCCCCCTACGTCTTTCCGAGTTGCCCGACGGATGACTACCTGCGACATAACCTACCTCCCGTAAAACAAAAAACTCTCATCCCCAAGGGACGAGAGCCTGGACTCCCGCGGTACCACCCCAATTAGCGTTGCCGCCCACTCTGTGAGGTACGTATTCATACCCCCGTCCGTGTAACGGAGGACAAGCCCGGCCAAGTTTACTGAGTTAAATATATCAACTGTTCAGTTAGCAGCTCCGGAGGGATTTTCGGCGAGGTTCCCGCATCCGACTCCCACCTGACCCGGACTCTCTGGACGTTACCCCTCACCTACTCGTCTCCATCATCACTCTTGCAAAGAATATAACACAGAAACAGCGATTTGTCAAGTTAATGCCCCAATATCCTCACGCTCTCCTGGCGGGGCTGAAGCACCAGTCGGAAAGCAGCAAACCGGCTCAGCAGTTCTCGCGCCTGGTTGCGTCGAACCCTCATGCGCTCGTCCCTGGCCTTCCAGCCCCCGCTCACCTGATTGATGACCAGGCCGCTATCACCCCTCACTTCGATGGAGAATTCTAAGGGATTCCGTTCTTCCTCCACCAGCCGCTGGACTAGATCACTCAGGCCAGCGATCAGCGTGTCATACTCCGCCTCGTTGTTGGTCATCTCCCCGTCGAAATCGAGTCGCACCACCTTCTCTTTGCCATCGCTGGCTCTGATCAAGGCGTAACTGCCATAGCCAGGGCCGGGGTTGCCCAGGCTCCCCCCATCGAAGACCAAAACGTAATCGGGCCGGCCCTCCAACTGACCAGCGTCGAAGGCCAGCGCAGGTTTGCGAGCTTCGGGCAACCCACCTGTGAATTCGTCCATGACGGAAAGCTCTTCCAAGAGATCTCTCTTCTCTGCCTCGCTCAAAGCAGAAATAGCTGCCAAAATCTCACCCACGGCCTTCATCGCTGGCCCCCCCGGACTGTCATTGCGAGCGGAGCGAAGCAATCTCCCTCCCGCGAATTGGGGATTGCTTCGGCGCAAACCATGCCCTGAGCACAGCGAACGGGAGCGCGCCTCGCAATGACAAGCCTCTCATCTCTCCCCAGAGACCAATTGATCGTAGAGAACCTCTAAGTTAGCCTGGTGCAAGTCCTGCACCAGGCCGTCGAGAGGGATGCGGGACTTGCCACAACTTTCGATACCTATTTGCCTGAGCTCATCCCGCAGCGCTCTGGCCTCTACCTTCTCCCGCACTTTTTCGTAGATAGTAGCCAGATAAGCGATGCTGCTCTTCAGGGTCGCCCTAATCTCGCCTCTCAGGAGTACTCCGCCGTGTCCCTGCACGATGTTATCCAGGCTCAACTTGCTGACGGCTCGTAAGGATTCCATCAACTCCAAACGATCACCATCCACTATGTAGGGCACAGGCATAACAGTGTCGCCAGCAAAGAGCACCTTGTCCTCTCTCACGTAAACCACTATCGAATCGGGCGTGGTGCCTGGCGTGTGCATCAACCGCAGGGTCTTGTCGCCCAGTCGAAGGGTCAACTCCTTGTTGAAGGTGATGGAGGGCAAACGCAGTTGCACCTCCGCCAGCTCAGGGATTCGGTCCTGGGCCTCATACAAGTCTTCCTCACCACGCTTTTGTAGAGCCTGGCGGCAGAGCTCGTGGGCTATCACCTCGGCCCCGTTGAAAAGATAAGTGCCGTAAACGTGATCGGAGTGGGACTGGGTGTTGATCACATAGAGCACCCCGGTTTGGGCCTTTCGCCGCACGAGGTCCACAAGCTCGCTCGTTTCCTGGGGAAAGAGCAGAGTATCAATAACGACTACCCCTTGCGAGGTAAAGATGACCCCAGCCGTTACTTTGATATAGAGATCGCTGGTGAAGACGTAGATGTCGTCGGCAACTCTCTCTCTCAGCATATACGCCTCCTTTACAAGGCATTGGTAGAAATAATCAAGTCGGCGGTGGCAACGTTAGTGGCGATAGGCACGTTATGCACGTTGCAAGCCCGCAGGAGGGTCTGAATGTCAGGATCGTGGGGATGTTTATCCAGGGGATCTACCAAGAAGAAAACGCCATCTACGGCCCCTTCAGCCACGCGGGCAGCGATCTGTGCGTCACCCCCGTACGGACCTGATAGAACGCATTCCACCTCCAGGCCCACTTTCTCCTGCAACATTTTGCCGGTGGTACCCGTGGCTACCAGGTGGTATCCTGCCAGTTTTTCGCGATTGAAAGTGGCAAAGGCCACCAGATCGGCCTTCTTGCCATCGTGCGCGACCAAAGCTATGGTCTTCATGCTCACAACCCCCTCATAAAAAACACCACCAGGGTAAAGCCTGGTGGCTCTTTTTCAAAACTCCCCGCCGTGCCGTGTGGTACCAGTGTCTTGAACCTGCTTTCGCAGGTGGGAATCTACCTATTGGTTCTGCCTCACCTATGCTGGTTAACGCATCCCCTCCAGAGTTCCAATCCCCTTCACTCAAAGTGTTGGCTCAAAACTCTCGCTACGCATCACGAACACAGCAGGGTATTTACCATGCCACCAATATCTTACCACAAAACACTAAAAAAGGCAAATTCAGTTGGTCGCTTGGAAGCTGTCTGCCAAAGTTTTAAGGTTTATTGTCCGCCAATCGCAGATGCAGCTCCGCCAACTGCCGCTCGGATATGGACGACGGAGACCCAAATGTAAGATCCATCGCTTGCTGTGTCTTTGGGAAGGCCATCACCTCGCGGATGTTGTGCTCGCCCGCCAGGAGCATCACCAGGCGATCTATGCCCGGAGCAATGCCCCCGTGCGGCGGAGCCCCGTACTCGAAAGCCTCCAGCAGGTGACCGAACTCGGCTTGCACATTCTCTTTGGAAAGCCCCAGGGCGCGGAACATCCTCTCCTGCATCTCACGGCGGTGAATCCTGATGCTGCCGCCGCCGATCTCCACACCGTTGCAGACGATGTCGTAGGCTTTGGCCCGCACCCTGCCCGGCTCGGTCTCCAGGAAAGGCAGGTCTTCGTCCAGAGCTGAGGTGAAGGGGTGATGCATGGCACTCCAGCACCCCTCCTCCTCGTTCCATTCCAAAAGGGGAAACTCCAGCACCCAGGCAAAAGCCAGCACGCTATCGTCCCGCAGGCCCAATCGCTGGCCCATCTCCAGCCTCAAGCCTCCCAGGCTCTCGGCCACCACTTTGGGCTGGTCGGCGACGACGAGGATCAGATCGCCCATCTCCGCCTCAGTACGAGCCAGGATACCTTCGATCTCCGCCTGCGACAGGAACTTGGCAACGGGCGACCGCACCGAGGGGCCCGCTTCCACCAGCAGCCAGACCAGCCCCTTGGCCCCGCGCTTCTTGACGAACTCGCCCAGCTCGTCCAACTGGCGGCGGCTGTAGTCGGCGCAGCCGGGGACGCAGAGGGCCTTCACCTGCCCCCCCTCGGCTACCGCCTGGCGGAAGACGCGAAACTCGCTCTCGGCCACCACAGCGGAGAGATCCGCCAGCGGCAGGCCGAAGCGCAGGTCAGGCTTGTCACTGCCGTAGCGCTCCATGGCCTCCTGATACGAAAGCCGGGGGAAGGGTTGGCGCAGGATGCTTGTGCCCGTCTCGGCGGACAGCGACTCCACCAGAGAGATGAACAGCCCCTCCGTGAGTTGCAACACATCCTCGCGCTCCACGAAGGACATCTCGACGTCCAGCTGGGTGAACTCGACCTGCCGATCGGCCCGCAAATCCTCGTCGCGGAAACAGCGAGCGATCTGGAAGTATTTCTCAAAGCCGGCCACCATGAGGAGCTGTTTGATCTGCTGAGGCGATTGGGGCAGAGCGTAAAATTGGCCCGGATGGACGCGGCTGGGCACTACGTAGTCGCGCGCCCCCTCAGGAGTGCTTTTGAGGAGAATGGGCGTCTCGATCTCGATGAAGCCCCTGTCAGTAAGATAATCACGCATGAACTTGGTGATTTTGTGGCGGAGGGCAAGGTTACGCTGCATGCGCTGCTTGCGCAAATCGAGATAGCGGTATCGCAGGCGCAGAGCCTCGTCCACCTCATCGTCTCTGTTGATGTAAAAAGGCGGCGTCTCGGCCGGGTTGAGGATTTCCACCGAGTTGGCCACCACCTCGATCTCGCCCGTGGCCATATCTGGGTTGGTCAGCCCGTCGGGGCGGCGCTGCACCAGGCCCCGAACGCGGAGCACGTACTCGCCCCGGACCTGGGAAGCCGTGGCGTGGGCCTCCGCCGAGACCTCCGGGTTAGCGACCACTTGAGCTATCCCTTCGCGGTCTCGCAAATCAATAAAGATCAACCTGCCGTGGTCACGGCGGCGATTCACCCAGCCAGCCAGGGTCACTTCCTGGCCCACGTGCTCAACCCTCAGCTCTCCACAAGTGTGAGTCTTTAACATAGCGTATCCCTTCCTGTTCCTACATTGGACGATATTATACTACCAGGCAGGGAAAAAGACAAGCTCCAATCTCCCCCCTCTTCTCTTGCACTTTTGCCGGGCCTGGGGTATAATCATGTTCAATCTTACGAGTCTTGTGGAGACGATTGCTGATGTTGGTCCTACACGGTAGCTGGTTGCTACCCACCCAACCTGGAGAGTCCGGCCACTTCCTGCTGTGGGCCGAGACCTCTGAAGACAAGCTGCGGCGGCCCCGGGGACGCAAGCCCCGAGTTCTTCCCCATCCCTTCGCCGCTCCCCTGGAGACGGTGCAGCAGGCTCTGTCCACACTGGCACCCCTCCCCGCTGAGCCGGCCACGATACGCTTCGACGCCCTGCTGCCGGCGGCCGGGGATCTACCGCTTCCCTCACCCCGTCTGGTCCACGACTGGGATGAGCTGGCCGAGGCGACGCCAACGGGCCTGTGTCGCTTCAAGTTGAAGGGCCTGACCCTGAGGGCCACGGGTGCCCTGCACTTGCTCACCGCGCTGCCCGCGCCAGAGGAACTGCCCCCGCATCTGGTCCTGGGGGACGACCTGGCCTTCTGGAGCACCGTAGCCCGCTTTGCCCTGGAGCTGCTGGCTGCCCAGCGCTACATCCCGGCCATCGAGCAGGCCGGGCCTCAGAGCTTCCAGGCCCGCTGGCGTCCCGTCTTCGACCGGCCGCAAGACGCCAGCCGGCTGGCCCAACTGCTGGGATCCATGCCGCCGGCGGCCAGGGCCTTCCTGCCCCCTGGGCTGAAAGGCGAGCCTGACGCTGCCCCAGCTCACCGCCTGCTGGAGGATTTCCTGACCACTGTCGTGGACACCGCCGTGCGTGAGTGGCACGGCCCAGAATGGCGACCCATGCGAGGCGACGATGTGGCTGTGGCCTGGCTCAATGCCCTCTTCGCCGCTGACCCTGCCATCGAGGGGCCGTACTTCACCCTCAGCACTCTGGCCAGGGCGCACAAGACGTGGGTGCGCCAGTTGCACGTGGCCGGCGACGCCGCCTTCCGGGTCTGCCTGCGCCTGGAGGTGCCTGAGACGGCGGAGGACGCCTGGCCCCTCGACTTCCTCCTCCAGGCCAGCGACGACCCCAGCCTGCTGGTGCCTGCCGAGACGGTGTGGAAGGCGCGGGGCAAGGCTCTCACCTACCTGAACCGCCGCTTCGACGAGCCGCAGGAGCGGCTGCTGACCGCCCTGGGGTACGCCTCCAACATCTTCCGCCCGCTGGAGCGCAGCCTCCACCAGCGCCGTCCCACCGCGGCTCACCTGAACACCGAGGAAGCTTACTCCTTCCTGCGCGAGGCGGCCCCACTATTGGAGCAGAGCGGCTTCGGCGTGTTGGTGCCGCCGTGGTGGAACAAGCGGGGCAGCCGCCTGGGCGCGCGCCTGCAAGTGAACAGCTCGTCCAGTCCGCCGAGCGTGTCCACTGGCCTCCTCAGCCTGAATAACCTGGTCAACTACCAGTGGGAGATCGTCCTGGGGGACCAATCGCTGACGCGGGAGGAGTTCGAGGCCCTGGCGCGGCTCAAGCTGCCGCTGGTGCAGGTGCGGGGTCAGTGGGTGGCCCTTAACCCTGAGGAGATCGAGTCCGCCATCCGTTTCTGGAAGAAGCGCCAAGCGGAAACGCAGATGAGCGTGCTGGACGCGCTGATGTGGGAGCTGAGCGGCGAGGGCGAGGTGGAGGGCCTGCCGGTGGAGGAGGTAGAGGTCACTGGCTGGATGAGCGATCTCCTCGAGCAATTGAAAGAGGGCGAGCGGCTCGAGGAGCTGCCTCAGCCTGCCAGCCTGGCGGGCGAACTGCGTCCCTACCAGCAGCGGGGCTTCTCCTGGCTGACCTTCATGCGCCGCTGGGGACTGGGCGCGTGCCTGGCCGACGACATGGGGCTGGGCAAAACGATTCAAGCTATCGCCCTATTCTTACATGACCGCCAGCACGACGGGCAGGTGCCGCCGGCCCTGGTCGTTTGTCCCACTTCGGTGGCCGGCAACTGGCAGCGGGAGATCGAGCGCTTCGCCCCCGACCTGCGCCCTCTGCTTCATCACGGAGCCGGACGGGCAAGTGGCCATGATTTCCTGTCCCAGGCTCAAGAGCACGACGTGATCATCACCAGCTACGGCCTGGTGCGCCGCGACGCCGACTTGCTGTCTCAGGTGCGCTGGAGCGAGATCATCCTGGACGAAGCGCAGAACATCAAAAACCCGGCGGCCAAGCAGACCCAGGCCGTGCGCCGCCTCCCGGCCGATTTTCGCCTGGCCCTCACCGGCACCCCGGTGGAGAACCGCCTCTCCGAGCTGTGGTCCATCATGCACTTTCTGAATCCGGGCTACCTGGGGCCGCAGAAGCGCTTCCGGACCGATTTTGCCCTGCCCATCGAGCGTTACCGCGACCCACTGGCGACGCAGCGGCTGCGGCAGTTGGTGAGCCCCTTCATCCTGCGGCGGCTCAAGACCGACCCCACCGTCATTCAGGACCTGCCCGAAAAGCTGGAGATGAAGGTTTACTGCAACCTGACGCCGGAGCAGGCCACCCTGTACGAGGCCACGGTGCAGGATTCCCTCACCCAGATCGAAGAAAGCGAGGGCATCCAGCGCAAGGGCATTGTGTTGAGCACCCTTCTCAAGCTGAAGCAGATCTGCAACCATCCGGCCCAATTCCTGGGCGACGGCTCGGAGCTACCTGATCGCAGCGGCAAGCTGGCCCGCCTGACGGAGATGCTGACGGAAGCACTGGCCGTGGACGACCGTGCGCTGATCTTCACCCAGTTCGCCACCATGGGGAAGATGCTGAAGAGCTACCTGCAGGAAACCTTTGGCCGGGAGGTGCTCTTCCTGCACGGCGGGACGCCCCGCCAGCAGCGCGAGCGCATGATCGAGCGCTTCCAGAGCGACGGGCACGGCCCGCCCTTCTTCGTCCTGTCACTGAAGGCGGGCGGCCTGGGCCTGAACCTGACCGCCGCCAACCACGTCTTCCACTTCGACCGCTGGTGGAACCCGGCCGTGGAAGATCAGGCCACCGACCGCGCCTTCCGCATCGGCCAGACGCGCAACGTGCAGGTGCACAAGTTCCTGTGCATCGGCACGATGGAGGAGAACATTGACGCCCTCATCGAGAGCAAAAAGGCCCTGGCCGAAAGCATCGTCACCGCCGACGAGAGTTGGCTGACGGAACTTTCGACGGATGAGTTGCGGGAGATGCTGATGCTGAGGCCGGAGGCGGTTGGATGATTCGGGGGAACTGAGGAACTCAGGGGAACTTGGGGAAACTCGGGGGAACTTGGGGGAACTCGGGGGAACTGGAGGAGGCGTTAGATGCCAAAGGCGTATCAGGGGGCCGCTACGCAGACCTACAGGAAGCTGTATGGATACAAGAATATCATCGCCTGGCAGAAGGCCGACGACCTGGCGTGGATGGTCCATGAGCGGACAGCCCGTTTTGGTGCGGGGTATTACCGTCTGAAAGATCAGATGCGTGGCGCTGCGATATCGGTCAAGTCCAACATCGCCGAAGGATACTGCCGGGCTTCCCTTGGGGACTACATCCGTTTCTGCGAAATCGCTCGGGGCTCCCTGGGAGAGCTGGGCAGCCAGATTCAGGATTGTGAGCGGTGGAGGTTGATCACAGGCGACGAACTCACCGACCTCTTGGAGCAGTATGGCGATGCCACGTTCTTTCTGGAGCGTCTGATCACCGGTTTGAAGAAGAAACAAAAGACGGGAGAATGGGACAAAAGTTTTGGCGTCAAAGAAGCCGGGGTCGCCTACACGGCAGAGGATGCTGATTATCCATTTGAGTTGCCAGAGGAAGTTTCAGAGGAACTCTGGGGAACTTGGGGGAACTCGGGGGGAACCCCCAGAGTTCCCCTGAATTCCTCGGAGTTCCCCTGAGTTCCACCAAGTTCCTATGAGTTCCCTTGAACGGAGGTTGTCATGTCCTGGTGGTACCCACGTTATGAACCAAGCCGCCCCATCCCGGTGAAGGGAGGCATCAAGGCCCGCAGCCAGCGAGGGGCCATCGGCAAGAGCTGGTGGGCCCAGCGCTGGACCGCGGCTTTGCAACGCATCATGGACTCCGGGCGACTGAGCCGGGGGCGCTCCTACGCCCGGCGGGGTCAGGTGATGGACATCCAGGTGCAGGACGGCGAGATCACCGCCAAGGTCCAGGGGAGCCGTCGCACCCCCTACGAAGTGTACATACGAGTGAAGCCTCTGAAGGACGCGGAGTGGGACCGGGTGCTGGACGTGCTGGTAGGACAGGCTATCTTCACCGCCCAACTGCTGGCTGGCGAGATGCCGACTGACATCGAAGAGGCATTTGCCGCTGCCAACATCAGCCTCTTCCCGGCCTCAGTCAAGGAACTGGAGACCACCTGCTCCTGCCCCGACTGGGCCAACCCCTGCAAACACATCGCCGCCGTGTACTTCCTGCTGGGCGAAGCCTTCGACGATGACCCCTTCATGCTCTTTCGCCTGCGGGGCCGCACCCAGGAACAGGTGCTGGAGGGGCTACGCGCCCGGCGCGGCGCGATTGAAGAAGAAGAGGAAGAAGCCGGTCTCGACCCCACAGCCTTGCTTGCAGAGGAGACGGCGCCCGCGCCCTTGACGGAGGACCCAGCCACCTTCTGGCGCCTGGGCCAGAGCCTGGACGATTTCCAGGTACAGCCAAAAGCGCCCCAGGTACCCTTGAGCCTGCTCCAACGGCTGGGGCAACCCACCTTCGCCCCGGCAGACCTGCGCTCCAGTCTGAGCGCGGCCTACCAGATGGTGACTCGGCGCGCCGAAGCCCTGGCCTTCGGCGAAGAAGTGGAGGAGTCGTAACGTGAAGAACATCGTCTTTTTCGATCTGGAGACCCAGCGGAGCTTCCAGGAGGTGGGCGGCCGGCACAACATCCCACGCCTGGGCCTTTCGGTGGCAGTGACCTATTCGACCGCCGATGGCGAGTATCACCACTACACCGAGGAGACCGTGGACGAGCTCATCGAGGAGCTGAAATCGGCGGATCTCGTCGTCGGCTTCAACGTGCTGAGCTTCGACTACGAAGTGCTGACAGCCTACACTGACCATCCCCTCCGCCAGCTCCCCACGGTGGACATGCTGGACGATATCTACCGAACCCTGGGCTTCCGCGTCAGTCTGGACGCTCTGGCCAGCGCCACTTTGGGGGTGGGCAAATCGGCCGACGGCCTGCAGGCCATCCGCTGGTGGCGCCAGGGGCAGATGAAGGAGCTTTTCGACTACTGCCAACAGGACGTGGAGGTCACCCGACAGCTCTACGAATTCGGCAAACAGAACAAGTACGTGCAGTATCAGGATCGGCAGTGGAGGGTGAGGAGGGTGCCGGTGAATTGGTGACGTTTGAAACACTGAAGCACTGAAAGCACTGATACCGCTGAGGAGGGATGAACCATGAGCACAATGGTGGCTGAACTGACAGTGGATGAATTGAAGTACATCATCCAAGAAGCAATGGAACAGAAGCTATCGGAGATGTTTGGCGATCCGGATGAAGGGTTGGAGTTGCGCCCTGAAATTGAGCAGCGGCTACGTAGTTCACTTGCCCAGGTGGCAGCCGGGGGCAAGACACTCTCATTGGAAGAAATCACTGCCCGTGTCGAAATGGACGAACCATGATTGATGACTATGCCAAAACAAAGGACCTGATGCGCAAGATGGAAGCCCAGCTTCCCATTCCGGCGCGACCGACGGGCGCGTTTATCCGCGCTATGCGGGAGCGAGGAGTTGAAATTCTCCACCATCGGGAACTACAAATCAAGCAAGTGTTCTACGCGGGTGACGAGGGAGGTATTTGCTGCGACGTGACCCTAGCCAAAGACGCCAAGGAAGCTATCGTCGTTTCCATCACCCACCTGCGGGTTCCCACCCGTCATCCCCTGGCGAAAGAGATTCGCGAATACCAGACGGAACGGACGCGAAGACTCGCGTTGTCAGGAGGATCAAGCCAATCGTCCCGGCTTACGACTCGTTCGCCCAACAGACGAAGACGTTAAGGAGATGAATCATGACTGAAACGACTTTATGGATTCGAGACCGCTTTCCCATCCTTTACGAAGGTGGCAAGGCAAAAGCCGTGCTGGTGGACATCGCCTCATTCGATCAGATGGAACTCATTATAGACAACCTGTTGAACCGCGAGGAGGAGCCAGAAGATGCCATCCTGGTCGCCTCCGCCGTCCTGCAGCGGCTGGTAGCCCAGGCTCGACAGGAGCCATCCTCACCTAGAATGTCCACTACAACAACTGAAGAACAGGGATGGAGGAATCCCAGGTGAATGTTGAAGAAGCGGTTACTCACTTTCTGAAGGAGGTCGAAGGCTCAGGCCTTCGTCTGGAGTCAGCCTATCTGTATGGTTCCCATGCTGAGGGAGCGACTCACCCCGACAGCGACATTGACGTCGCTCTGATCTCAGGAGATTTCACCGGCGGCTGGCTGGAAGACCACCGGAAGATCGTGGATGCCTTGCTGCGCAGTAATCCTCGGATCGAGCCGGTCCGCTTCCGTCCCGAGCAGTTCTGCGACGAGCACCCGCTGGCCTGGGAGATCAAGACGAAAGGAAAGAGGTTACGATGACCTACCGTCTTCGCGAAAGTCATGCCGAAGACTTGATCAACGAACACCTCCGTGATCGTGGTTGGGATCTCGTTGATTTTTCCTCGGTCGAGCGCCAATTTGTGCTACCTTCTGGACGCAAAGTGGATTACGTTTTCAAACTTGACGGCCAAATCGCGGCTGTGCTAGAAGTCAAGCGCCCCAGCCTTGATCTCTATGCAGCTCTTGCCCAGGCACGACAGTACGCTAACGAGATCCGCGCCGCTGGCTTGGGTGACGCTCATCTCCTCTTTGCCGCTGATGGTTACAACTGGCTGCGCCAGAACCTAGCGGCCCGTACTCTCCCTGAGAGACTTCTTGAGTTCCCCACCCCGAATGAGTTCCGAGCCTACTTCCAACCCCAGACGCGAGAGTTCCTGGGTACCCTACGGGACTATCAACGGGTTGCTATCTCTCAGGTCTACGGAGCAGTGAAAAATAATCGTACCAAGATGTATTTACACATGGCCACCGGCACCGGCAAGACAGTGGTTGCTGCGGCCGCTATTGCCAAATCATTCACCGAAGGATTGGCCCGCCGATTCCTGTTCCTGGTGGACCGGGACTCGCTGGCCGATCAGACGGTGCGCAGCTTTGTTCATTTTCTGGGGGACGCCTTCAAGGTAAAGCGGATGACAGGCGCTTCGGATGAACGATATGCCGATATCCTAGTGAGCACAGTGCAGTTCCTAGCTGTGGGTGAAAAATTCCGCCGCTGGCCCAATAATCATTTCGACATGGTCTTTCTCGACGAGTGCCACCGCTCTTACTTCGGCGATTGGCACCCAGTGCTAGAGTATTTCTATGAAGGCGGAGCACGGCTCATCGGCATGACAGCTACGCCGTCGGACAAGGAAACACAGAACACCGACCTCTATTTCACTGACCCGGGGCAGCCCTCCGGCCCCATCTACCGCTACACCATCCGCCAAGGCGAACAGGATGGCATCCTGGCTCGCTGTGTGCACTTCAAGTTCCTGACTAACGTGGACCTAGCCGGCGTGCACGACATGGGCTTCGACTTCGATCCCAAGGATCTGGGTCGGGCGGTGGACGTGCCTCAGCGCAATGAGCTCATCGCTGAGAAGTACTTCACCGACGTCATCGGCAGCCGCAAGCCGTTGAAAACCATCGTTTTCGCTGCCAGCATCGCCCATGCCAATAACCTGCGCTATGCCCTCATCCGCAAGTTCAACGAATTGAACCACTTGCCACCCAACGATGCCTCAGCCGAAGCCTTCATCGTGCCCATCCACAACCAGGTGCCCGGCGCCGCCGAGCTCATTCAAGAGTTCCGAAAACCGCTGCCGGCTGAGGAGCGGGCCAGAGTGATAGAGCGAGCGTTGAATGGAGGCCTTACTGTTCCTCAACCTGTCATCGCCGTCTCGGTGGAGATGATGTCCACCGGTGTGGATGCCCCCGACGTGGAGTGCCTGGTTATGGCTCGACCGACCGAGAGCAAAGTCCTTTACGTGCAGATGAAAGGCCGGGGCACCCGCAAGTGCGAAGAGACGGGCAAGGAATTCTACAAGCTCATTGACTTCGTGGATCTGGCGCGCATCGAAGAGGTGGTGACCAACGAGACGCCCGGTGTCGAGGATGAGCCCGAGGATTGGCTACCTGCCTTGCCACCGGAGGTCCCCGAAGTCGAGGCCGAAGAAGAGGCTCCAGAGCGGGTCGGGCCGCCCCGCCAGCGACAGGAGATGGTTATCGCCGACGTGCCGGTGTGGATCGAAGTGGCCGAGGTCATCGCCCCAGAGACGCTCCAAGAGTTGAGACAGCAGATCGAGGCCCAACTGGCGCGGGTACGGGAGCGAGAGGCCCTGATCGAGCGCTTTAAGCAAGCGGTGCTGGCCTGGCGCTACTTCCGGCGGGACGAGCCGCTGGATCCGGTATACCTCTCCACGATGGGCTACGACCTGTCCGTGCTGCGAGACCTCTTCGGCGAAGTGGACGCTACGCTGGAAGATTTCGTGGCCGTTGCTGAGGGACACACGACCTTCGATTTCCTTCGCGAGCGTCAGCGGCTGTGGGAGTTCGCGCAATTGAATGGACTATCCCCAACGCAGAGAGAGTTCTTGGAAATGCTGTGGGATTTCAAGCGGGCCAATCCTAACCTCTCGGTAACCCAACTCCTGCGTAGCCAATGGTTGCAGTCGAAGGGCGGCGTCGTGGCCCTGGAGCGTGCCTTCGGTTCCCTTGAAACCTACTTCGACCTCTACCAAGAAGCTATGGACGCGCTGGGTGAAGCTGGATCGCAAGGTGAAGGAACATGAGCAACAACGCTGATGCTGGGCAGTTCAAGATCACGCTGCTGCAAAACGGCGTGCACTCGCTCGAACGTGGCTTCCAGTGCTTCGACGAGTACCTGCGCCTGGACGATGACTTCCTGCTCAAGGAAGCCATCATGTTCATTCACCACGGCATCGAGTTGTTGCTCAAGCAACTGCTGGCCCAGGCCAACGAATTCCTGATCTTCAGCGACCTGCGCCAGGTCGCTAGAAAGCAACAACAGGCTAAGAAGCATAGCGTGTATGTGCTTGACTTGGCCGATCCACCCCACACCGCCACGTACCTGGATGCTATCGAGCGAGTGGATGCCTTTCTGGACGTGCCGGAGTTCCATGCCGGACTGCAAGAGGCGCTCCGCGAGCTGAACCGCTGGCGTAACATGTTGGAGCACTACGCCATTGAGGCCGACAAAGAGGCTGTTCTGAGGCTTCTGGGCGATATCCGCGTGCCTCTGCTCAACGTATTTATGACACATATCCCTGGCTTTGGAGCACAAGCCAAGACCCTGATCGAGAACTGGGAGCGGTTTGAGCTCATTGCCGAGTCCATCCGAGCACAGGCGAAAGGCAAAGGAGGAGCACATGGCCAACAACGCCACGACTGTTGACTTCCACACCTTCGGGGACCGACTGTGGCAGATCGCCAACGTTTTCCGTGACGACACGCTAAAGACCACCGAGTATCTGGAAGAGTTCTCTTATTTCCTGTTCCTCAAGCTCTGGGACGAGCGAGAGCAGGCCGAAGAGCGAAGCGCCCAAACGGTTGGCGAGCCTTACATCCCTTATCTTCCCGTCGAGTACCGCTTCCACAACTGGGCAGCCAACCCAGACAAATGGGCCAAAGATCACAGCTTCCCCGATTCGCTACTCTTCGTCCGTCAGATGTTCGACGACCTAGCCCGTATCGGCGACATGGTCGAGGTCACAGATCGGGTTGTCGCAGGAGAGCTATTGAGGCAGATTCCAGGTCAACGACCAATGACCATCGGGAATCACTATTACATCCGTTGTCCTTTAGTTCAGCCGGCACATCATCTTTTTGCCGCCGGCAAGCCCCACAAATTGATCCGTGATCTCAGTCTCTTCCGCCGTCTTTTCCAGAACCACACGCTCCGCGTGCGCTACGCGCCGACCATCCGGGAGCTGTGCGACCGCCTGATGGTCCTAAACCTGGGCGACGTGACTGCCAGTGGATGGGACATCTTCGGCCGGGCCTACGAGTATGTCGTGAATAAGCTGGGCGAGCAGAAGCAGTATGGCCAGTACTTCACCCCACGCCACATCGTGAACTACATGGTGCAACTGATAGACCCAGAACCCGGCCAGATCATCTATGATCCGGCATCAGGGACAGCAGGTTTCTTGGTACGGGCCTATCTTTACGTCAAGGATAAGATCGAGCGGCGCTATCTGGATCACGTCGAACGGGAACAAGTGTTGCGCCAACTCAGGGATGAGCATATCTGGGGTGTGGAGAAGGCCCCTGACGTGTACAAACTGGGCCTGATGAACATGGTGCTCCATGGCGACGGTAATGCCAACCTCATTGAGGGAGATTCCCTCTCCAGCGAGGCCCAGGTACGTTTCAAGGAGCACGCTGATGTGATCCTCACCAATCCACCCCTTGGCCCCACTGCCCAGGAGCGCACAACCATTTTCGAGTACCACATCAAGCTCTACGAAGCTCTGTTCATCCAGCACATGATGAACGCCGTGAAACCCGGGGGCCGGGTGGCGACGGTCATGAAAGAGGGACTCCTCTTCGGCGGGCAGACGGCCCTGCACAATATCCGCCGCAAATTGGTCGAGCAGTTTGACGTCAAAGCTGTCATCTCTCTGCCCAATGGTGTCTTCAACCCTTACAGTGGGGCTAAGACCAGTATCCTCGTCTTCCGCCGGCTCCGGTCTGAAGAGCCTACCACCCGCCGGGTGTGGTTCTATGACCTGCACAGCGACGGCCGCGACCTGGGCGCCACCCGCCGCCCCATTGATGACCATGATGGCGACCTACCCGACATGCTGGCCCGCTGGCGGTACGAGAAGCCCCGAGAGTCCGAGCAATCCTGGTGGGCTGACGTGGATACCATTCGCGCCAATGACTACAACCTGACTGCGGCTCGCTACGCCCCCTTCGAGTACGCCGCCACTGAGCACGAGGACCCGGACGTGCTCATCAACCAAGTGATGGAACTGGAGACAGAGATCTTGCACGGACTGGAAGAGCTATTGGTGATGGTGGGATGAGGCGATGACGACCCATAACTTGCCCGCCGGATGGCGCTGGGCTAAACTAAGTGAAGTTCTCTCCAGGGTTTCACGGCCCATTCAGGTACAGTCTGACGATATCTACAGCTTCCTGGGAGTGAGGTGGTATGCGCTTGGTCCGTTCATCCGAGAAAGAAAGCCTGGCTCAAAGGTGAAAGCGAAGAGTGCTTACCGGGTTGAGAGTGGCGATGTGATTTATAACAAGCTGTTTGCTTACAAAGGGGCCTTCACCCTAGTCTCTGAGGAGTTTGCAGGTTCTGTAGTATCAAGCGAGTTCCCTACATTCCGAGTCAAGTCACCGGAACTTGAGCCCAGATACTTGGAGTTCTTCTTCCTTTCAGAATGGTTTTGGCAACTGGCATTAAACTACTCAACTGGAACGACCCCAAGTCGCTTACGACTGAAACCTGAAAACTTCCTACGCTTACCTTTGCCACTGCCGTCACTTCCCGCCCAACGCCGCATCGTCGCTGTGCTGGAGCAAGCTGACGAACTGCGCCGTAAACGGGCTGAAGCCGCTCGCCTCACCGACCAGATTCTGCCTGCCCTCTTCGTCAAGATGTTCGGCGATCCGGCAACTAACCCGATGGGGTGGGAAGTGAGGACTCTTGGAGAAGTCCTCAAGGTGGACAATCGCTCTATCTCTCCAATTGACTGCCCATACAGAACATTCGCATACGTTGGTTTAGAGAACATAGAGAGTAATACTGGTCGTATTCTGGGAGAGCTTGATACCAAGGGAAAGGAAATCCACAGTCTAAAATATCTCTTTAACTCAGAGCTTGTTCTCTATGGAAAGCTGCGACCTTATCTGAACAAAGTCGCGTTGCCAGATTTCGACGGAATCTGTAGCACTGATATCCTACCATTGTTGCCAAATGAAAGATGTCTGACGAGAGAGTACCTAGCATATTTCTTGCGATCCTCAAGTTTCGTTGAGTTCGCTACAGCGCGGTCTACTGGTACCAAGATGCCGCGCTTCGGCGCTCGGCAGTTGCTGAAAGTGGCTATTCCCGTGCCTCCCGTTGAACTGCAGAAGCAATTTGCACAGACCGTTCAGAGAATCGAGGCACTGAGTCGCCAGCAATACCACAACCGTATCACCCTCGACGCTCTCTTCCAGACCCTACTCACCCGCGCCTTCCGGGGCGAACTGGAGATCGCCCTGCCCATCAAGGAGGTCTTCCCCGGCATCACCGAACGACAGCGGGTACTGCTGGCTCTGGTGGGGCAAGCGGCGCAGGCCCAGCAGCCCGTGTACATCACGCCGCTGATGAAATACGCCTTCCTGCTACAGGAGGAAAGCGGTCACGCCTTCTCCGACCGAGAACAACTGGCACTGCCCTTGGCTGCCGAGGCCCGTGTCGCTTATCTGCCCGTCGAATGGTACGAATTTGAGCCTTACAAATACGGCCCCTTCGCCAAAGACCTCTACGAAGACCTGGAAGCCCTGGAAGGAGCTGGACTTATTGCCCTAAGCCACCCGCCTAGAAGCAAAGGCGCCCTGCGTGAAAAAACGGAGATCTACCTAGCCCAAGACCAAGCAGACACTGTTCGTGATCTAGTAGACAGTGTGCCCGCCGACGTGCGCCAAGCTGTAGATGCCATTATCGAAGAATATGCTAGCTTGAACCAGAAGCAACTGCTGGATCTGGTATACCGGCTGTATCCGGAGTATACTGTCAACACCGAGCGGAAATAGTGATGAACAGTTTCGAACCCGCCTACCTCAACCTCCTCCGCTCCGGCGAGCTGAGGGAGCGGGCCAGGGAGGCATACAAACGCCTGGAGGCTTGCGATGTCTGCCCCAGGGAGTGCGGCGTGAACCGAAGGGAGAGCACCAAAGGTGCCGTCTGCCGCACGGGGGAGAGGGCGGTGGTCTCCAGCTACAACCCCCACTTCGGGGAGGAAGCCCCCCTGGTGGGCAGGGGCGGCTCGGGGACGATTTTCTTCGCCTGGTGCAACCTCAACTGCCAGTACTGCCAGAACTACGAGATCAGCCAACTGGGCCAGGGGCGCGAGGTGGAGCCGGAGGAGCTGGCCGCCATGATGCTGCACTTGCAGGATTCGGGCTGCCACAACGTCAACTTCGTCTCCCCCACCCACGTGGTGCCCCACATCCTGGCCGGGCTGCTCATCGCCGCCGAGGCCGGCCTGCGCCTGCCCCTGGTCTACAACACCGGCGCCTACGATTCGCTGAAGACGCTGGCCCTGCTGGACGGCATCGTGGACATCTACATGCCCGACATGAAGTACGCCGACGCCGACGTGGCGCTGCGCTATTCGAAGATAAAGAACTACCCGGCCATCAACCAGGCGGCGGTGAAAGAGATGCATCGCCAGGTGGGGGACTTGGTTCTGGACGAGCGGGGGGTGGCTTGGCGAGGGCTGCTGGTGCGCCACCTGGTGCTCCCTGAGGGGCTGGCTGGCACAGCGGAGATTGTCAAGTTTCTGGCCCAGGAGGTCTCGACCAACACTTACCTCAATGTGATGGACCAGTATCGCCCCTGCTACAAGGCCCACGAGCTGCCTCCCCTGAACCGCCGCACCAGTTCTGAAGAGTACGCGGAGGCGGTGCGGCTGGCTGGCGAAGCAGGGCTGAATCGGCTGGACGAAAGGAGAGCCAGATTGATCTGGCTGTGGAGATAGAATGAGCTTAAAAAAGAACCCTGCGCGACTAGCCTGGATGATCCTCTCCATTGCCTTCGCCGTCTTCTGCTTCCTGGCGGCGGGCATTCCCCTGGGCATCCGCTGGTACGTTATCAATGCTACCCAGGTGCACAAGACATCCCTGGCAGCCGTCAGGGGCACGGTTCAGGTGCAGGAGCCAGACGCAGTTGGTCCCATGGCCGTCATAGCTACCAAGGACGACGTGCCGGAGGGATCCACCATCACCACCGACGCCACGTCGCAGGCTTTCCTGGAGTTCTTCGAGGGCAGCACCTTGTACCTCTACAACAAAACCCAGGTGGTCATCCAAAAGACGCAGTCGCCCAGATTCGGTCTCAGCTCCAAGCCCAACACCATCGCCCTGGAAGTGACCGGGGGGAGAGCCAGGATCGGTGTTGCGCCGTCAATGGCATCTCCCCTGAACTTCCAGGTGCAAACCCCTCACGCCGCAGTCGAGTTGGAGGAAGATGGGAGCTATTCGGTGGAAGTGAGCAGCGAGGAATTCCAGTTGACGGTGCGTGACGGCCGGGCGAGGGTCATGGCCATGGGGAAGGCGGTAGAGTTGGGGCAGGGGGAGAGGACAACGGTGGAAATAGGCAGGGAGCCGCTAGGGCCTCTGCCAGCGGAGCGAGACCTCATCGTCAACGGCGATTTCAAGGAGCCGCTGACGGTGGGCTGGAGAGACTATCATTCACAAGTTGACCCCGACGAGGTCAGCGGCAAAGCTGAAATCCTAATCATGGGTGATCGCCAGGCGGTGCGTTTTTGGCGCATGGGGAAGGCTGCCAACCACGGGGAGACGGGAATCATCCAGGTCATTGACAAAGACGTCCGCGATTTCACCTCCCTGGAGCTGTACATCTCAGTCAGACTGCTGGACCAAAGCCTCGCGGGCGGAGGCACCTTGAGCTCTGAGTTCCCCATTATCGTCCGCCTGGACTACAAGGACCCCAACGGCAACGATAATTTCTGGACCCATGGATTCTACTTCAAAGACCCCATTGAGAACTGGCCCATCATAGATGGCGAAAAGATCCCGCGCTACGTCTGGTACCCCTACGAGTCGCCCAACCTAATGGAGCAACTGGGCGATGTCAAGCCTGCCCATATCACATCAATCCGCATCTACGCCTCAGGCTGGGACTACCAGAGCATGGCCTCGCAGGTACAACTGCTGGCTAAGGAATAATTCCGTGAAACGTGAAGCGTGAAACGTGAGCTATGTCGGCTCCTTTACGCTTCACGTTTCACGTTTTACGCAACTGCTTCACGTAAAGCCCCCGTATCTGGTTGAAGAGGGCGATGAGAGGCGAGCTGGAGTAATCGGGATAAGTCCACGGCCAGCCGCGGAAGGTGCCGTCGCGAAAGTGCAGAGTTACCTCAGCGTAGATGCCCCGGCCCAGATAGATGCGGTGAGCGTGATTCTTGGTGGTGGCCAAGACCAGCTTGGAGTGGGAAACGTAGCCAGGGTCAATGTTGATCCGCCGCTTTCCCCCCACCGCCCATTCCATCTCCAGAGCGTTGGTCCGCAGCTTGATTTCCGCCAACTCGCCCGGATGCACGAACTCCTCGAAAGCCACAAACCTCCGCTTCAGGTTCTCCCCAAACTCTGCCGCGTAGTAGGTGGTATGGTCAAAGGACAATAGCTCGCTCTCGTAGTCAACGGGACCGAACTCCTGAACTAGCCTGACTTTGGCCTCCTCCAGCAACTCCCCGCTGGCTGTGAAGATGCTGGCTATCAGTTTAACCGGCAAAGGTTCCTTAATCTTCCCCATTTCTAATTTCCATCTTCTCCAGAATAGCCTCCAGCTTGGGCAAACTGGCCTTGGTCAACGGGTCGGGCGGCAGAAACGGACAAGGCCTGGCTTCGCGGATGGAGACCTCGAAGGTGCCAATGCGCCGCGCCAGGGCGGTGATCTCCGTCTTGTCCAGGCCTATGAGAGGGCGCAGGATCGGCTTTTCGACGCCGTAGGAGATGACCTCCAGATTATCCAGGGTCTGGCTGGCCACCTGGCCCAGTGAGTCCCCCGTGACCAGGGCCTTGGCCTTGTGCTGGTCGGCGATCTGGCAGGCCTTTTGGAGCAGGGCCCGCTTGCAGAAGATGCAGGTCCAGCGCTCAGCGCCGATGCGTCGGAGCTTCTCGTAGGTCTCGCCGAAGACCTCCTGGTGATCCAGCACGACGGGGCGGATGTCCCAGCCGTAGGCGTAACGAGACAGGACTTCGCAGTTGTCCATGAACTTCGCCAGCTCCACCTCGCTCTGGCGAAAGTGAACGGGAATCACCCCGCACCCCCGCCTCATGATCAGCCAGGCGGCCACGGGCGAGTCAATGCCGCCGGACATCAGCGCCACCGCCCGGCCCTCGGTGCCCAACGGCAATCCTCCAGGCCCGGCCACCGTCTGGCCGAAGACCAGCGCGTGGTCCCGCCGCACCTCCACCCCGATGGTCAGGTCGGCCTCGTCGGAGAGGTCAACCCGCGCCCCGCTCGCCTCGTGGACGTGAGCGCCGACCAGGCGGTTGATCTCAAGCGAGGTCAGGGGGAAAGCCTTGTCGGCCCGTCGGCTCTGCATCCGAAAAGATCGCTTCTCGCCCAGGCCAGCTCTCTGGGCTACTCGCAGCGCCTCTGCCTTGATGGCCCCGATGTCAGCCGGCACCTCCTGGGCCGGGCTCAGCGAAACCACGCCGAAGACGTCCCGCAGCTTCTCGCCCGCCCGTTCCACGTCCTCGACCTGCACGTAGACCCGCTGCCCCACGCTGCGCACCTCGCCCGTGATGTCATGCTGTTTCAGGCAGTCCCTGATGCTCTGGCGCAATCGCTTGACGAAATACCCTTTGTTCTTGCCTTTCAAGCCGATCTCGCCGTAGCGGATCACGATCAGACTCACGACCTGTCCTTTCCTGCTCTTTCCCGTATCATAGCACATAAAACCCTGGACGTCAATTAGAGCAGGATTTTCAGAATTTACGGATCAGGATAATCCGTGAATTCCGTGAATCCTGCTCTAAACCAGAAACGGGGCTGAGATTGTATCTCAACCCCGTTTTTAACCATGGATTCCCTACGCCGCTGCCTCCCGCCTCCGCAGGCGGCGGAAAAACTGGCCCACCTCGCCCTTCTCCCAAACGACCAGCAGCGGTACGGCGGTGAAGATGGACGAATAGGTGCCGCTGATCATCCCCACTAGCAACGTGGCAATGAACTGCTTCACGGTGGCTCCGCCGAACAGGAGGATGGCGACCATCACGAAGATGGCGTTGAGCTGGGTGGCCATGGAACGGTGGATGGTCTCCAGGATGCTGCGGTTGACTATCATCTCGAAGGATTCACCCCGCCGCTTGGGAATGTTCTCGCGGATGCGGTCGAAGACCACGATGGTATCTTGCACCGAGAAGCCGATGACGGTGAGGATGGCGGTCAGGAAAAGGGCGTCCACCTGCCAGCCACGGAAGAGGCCAAAGATGGCGAAAAAGCCCGTGGCTACCAAGACGTCATGGACAAGGGACACAGTAGCACAGGTGCCATAGCGGAAGGCATTGGGCACCTTTCGAAAGGCCACGACAATGAAGCCCAAGATGACTATGGAGGCCGTTACCACGGCCATGGTTGCCGCCCTGGTCACCTCACTGCCGATGGTAGGCCCCACAGATTCGAATCGTAGCTCCTCCAGCGGTCCGTATGTATCCTCCAGCTCGGATTCGATCTCTGTCTTGACCTCCGCTTCAAGGAAATCGGAGCGAATGAGGACAGTTCGCGCATCGGTTGTGGTCTGCACCATTGTATCAGCATAGCCTCTGTCTACGAAGACCTGACGCACCTCCTCCGGCTGAACGGGCTGCTCGAACTTCAATTCCAGGAAAGTACCCCCTGTGAAATCCACGCTCAGACGCACCGGCGTGCCATACTGGACGGTGGAGTAGATCATGGCTATCAAACCAGGCACAATGACCATGGCCGAGATAAGAAAGTACCAATACCGTTTCTGTATTATATTGAACATGAAGCCTCCATTCCTAGCACCGACAATTGTGATTTCAGTGGATGCCTAAAAGCCACTTGCGATCTCGTATCCACTCACCGAATACATCGAAGACGAAGCGGACGAAAGTGCGAGTGACGGTGACGGCGGTGAACATGCTGATCACCACGCCGATGAACAGGGTGATGGCAAAACCCTTGACCATGCTGGCCCCAAAACTTGACCCAAACCAGTAGAGTATGACACAGGTGATGATGGTAGAGAGGTTCGAGTCGCGGATGGAAGTCCAGGCCCGGTCGAAGCCGGCGTTGATGGCCGCTGCCAGGCTGCGCCCCCAACGCAACTCCTCCTTCATGCGCTCGAAGATCAGGATGTTGGCATCAACGGCCATGCCCGTGGAGAGGAGAAAACCGGTGATACCGGGCAGGGTCAAAGTGACCGGGATCAACTTGAACAGCGCGAAGTTTAGCAAGGCGTAGATGATAAGCGCCAGGTCGGCCAAAAAGCCGGGCAAGCGATAGTAGATCAGCATGAAAAAGAGGATAGCGCCCAGACCTATGACCCCGGCCCTGACGCTCTTCTGCACGGAGTCCTGCCCCAGGGTCGGGCCGACGGAGCGGGCTGTCTCCACCCGCAGGGGAACTGGCAAGGCGCCGTACTTCAACTGGATGGCCAGACTTCGCGCTTCCTCCAAAGTGAACTCGCCCGTAATCCGAGCGCTGCCGTCAGGGATGGCGGAATTAATCCGGGGGCAAGAGATGACTCGCTTGTCCAGAACAATACACAGGAACCTGCCCACGTTCTGCTTGGTGAAATCTGCGAAAACCCCAGTCCCAGCGGGCTTCAGGGCGAACTGAATCTCCGGCTTACCATACTGATCCAAGGCGACATTGACTGTATCCAACTCCTTGCCCGTCATCACGGTGTTGTAAATCTGTTCGGGAGTAACCGGAACTGTAGGAGTGACAGTTGCCGTTTCCGTGATCTCCTCCGTAGGGGCGACCGCGCCGCCGAAAGTGGTGGCGACTACTGTATCCGGCGGCAAGAAGGTGCTGCCCGCGTCCACAAACTCCAGGAGCCCCGTCTCACGGATGGTGGCAATCGCCAGCTCAGGATCTTTCACCCCCGGCAGTTCGACGATGATCCGCCGCTCGCCCTGCGATTGGACCAGAGGCTCGGCCACGCCCAGGGCATCAACGCGGTTCTTGACGATGACCTTGGCGGCATCCATAGCGCCGGCCTCGATCTCCTGGCCCTCCGGCAGGTCCGCCTCCAGGAGCACCTGCATCCCGCCCTGGAGGTCCAGCCCCTGGTGAACCCTGATGTCTTTATCGAAGTTGATGGGGCCCAGGTGAATGTGAAGGCCTGGGTTGGTCGGCAGGTCCACCCAGACGGCCGCCAGGGCCAGGATTATAACCACTATCAATAAGCCAACGTTTCTGTCTCTCAAATCTGACTCTCCTCCCTTGCGATGAACTCAAGCTGTGGTAGCAAACGAAACAGATTATAGTCCATTACCTCTCATCTGTCAAACAGCCAATTCCCCTACATCCTCCCCCTCGCAGGGGGAGGATGGGTGGGGTTGGATTCTTCTCTCAAGAAATCAAGCGCCCTCTCCAGGACTCCATCTTCGCTCAACTCGTCAGTTTGAATGTAAAGATCGCAGTGCTGGCGGGCATGGGAGAGGCGGCGGTTCAGCTTGGCCAGGTACTCTTCGTTCCAGTCGGCGGGGCGTCGCTCGGCGATGGTCGCGAGGCTGGCGTCCAGATAAATGAGGACATCTGGCTGGGAGACCTTCTGCCACATCATTGGCACGTAGGAGTGCTCCTGAACACACTCGCGAGCCTCGTAGCCCCGCTTTTGCAGGCGCTCGACCAGAGCTGTCTTTCCAGAGGCACAAGGGCCTACCACAGCAACGCGCATCGGCCACCTTGGGGCCTATTGCCCCGCAAGCCACCCCTTGTGAACAAGGGGCAGGTTAAGAGTAAAAAGAGACGTAACAGTGCGCGCCCACACCCCATCAATGGTGCCAGCGTAGAGCACCTGGCAGTCGTCTTCACCCTCAGGAGTAAAAAGGGTCAGCGAATAGACCAGGCCAGCGCCGTCTACCAGGCCGGCCATTTCGTGCCAATTGTGGCCACCATCTTGACTGGCCCAGACACCACTCCCGAATGTCGCCGCATATACGAACTCAGGTTTGCGCGGGTTGATGGCGATGGCTAAGACATCGTACCCGACTAAGCCATTTACAGGCCACGAGGCCCCGCCATCGGTGCTCTTAAAAATACCGTGGGATTGGGTGCCAGCATAGACGATCTCGCCGTCGCCGGGCTGGAGGGCCAGGGCACGAACAGTCATTGAGGACAGACCACGAGGCGTCCAGCCGATGCCGCCATCGGTCGTCTTATAGACCCCCTTTTCCTTCGTGCCCACGTAAGCGGTTCTGCTGTCCTGAGGATCAACGGCCAGAGCGTAGAACTTGTCCGTGCCAATCTCAGTGCCTCCAGCAAGGTCCCACCTTGTCCCGTCGGTGCTAATGTAGATTCCCCCCCCAGCACCGGCGTAGGCATAGATGGGATCGGCCGTGGAGGTGACGGCCAGGGACCAGACATCCTGGCCCGCCAGGCCCGTTGTGTACGTCCAACTGTCGAAACCATTGTCACTCCTCAAAACGCCACTTCCAATGGCCCCTGCATAGACAACGTTAGCAGGACTGGCGGGATCAATGGCCAAGGAAGCGATTTGGAGAGGAGCCATCAAAGACGTGAAACTCCATGAATTAGATCCGCTGGGCGAGCGATAGACCCCATCCCCCCACAGGCCCGCATAGACCGTGGGACTCCCTGGATAGCTCGCCAGGGAGTAGATAACGTGATCATCTGTGCCTCCGCCCTGCTCCCACGATGCAGAAACGCCATCGGGTGAGGCGTACACCCTGCCTGCTGCCATCCCCACAGAGTCTGTCGCCACCCGGCCTGCCGACGCGACAAAGACGACCGCGAAAATCACCAAAGCCAGCGCCAGTTTCATTCGTCCCACTTTTTCAGCTCCCTTCTCTGCTTCCTATCGTTTGAACCAAAAACTCTGAGCAAAGCGATCTACCCAATTACCGTCGGTGTCGGGCTGGGCGTAGGCGTGATGGTCGGAGTAGAGGTGCTCGTCGGCGTCGAGGTGGGCAGAGGAGTAGGCGTCGGGACTTCGTCAAAAATGACCCTTAGTTCGTAGGCCTTGCTAGGATCGAAGCGACTTTGGATACTATATACTTTCACGTAGTACCTCCCTGTTTGTGCAGGACCATGGGTAATAGTGATCGTCTCTTCGCCGACCTGGTTCGCCCCCGCGACCAGGCGGTTGTAATCAGCGTCGTAGAGATCGAGACCATAAGTCACATTGTCAGGGTCAGGGACCGTCAGCTTCGCCGTGATAGGGTTCGAAGTCTGAGCATTGAACCCGAAATAATCCAGGTCGGAACTCGTGCCGATAGCGGCAAAGTACGTCTCACCAGAGATTATCGGATACGCGGTCGAGAAGGAGTTGTTGGATTCATAGAGATCCCAGAATGGGGTAGGCGATGGCGTAGTGGTGACGGTAGGCGTGGGAGTGGGCGTCGGGGTGATGGTCGGCGTCGGGGTGATGCTCGGCGTGGTGGTGGGCGTGGGCACGATCTCCTTGACGGTGATCTGGTAGGTCTTGTCTGGGCCATGCTGATAGCGGTTGTCAATGGACACCAGAGCAGTGCCATCCACGTCGGCCTGGAAAAGTATGTCCGAAGCCAGGTCCCCCGGCACGACGTCGTCGTTGGCACAATTGGGGGGCTCACAGTGGCGAGCGATTTGCGGCACCAGGCCAACAGAAATCATCGTATCCACGCCCATGGCCAGATCGTGGGTGTAGACGCGGTACCACCGCTCCTTTTTGACCGGGAACCATACCAGGTCGAAATCGCCCTCAGGACAGAAGCTGTGGATCTGGGTCTCGCCCAGGGCCATAGCTTTTTGCTGTCCCACGATGTCGTCAGGCTCATACTGATCTCTGCACCCCGAATCCAGTGGCGTAGGCCCTGGGGGCGGCGTGTTCGTCGCCGTCGGTGGTGGGGGGAGCGTTGCGGTTGGCGGCGGGGTGTCCGTCGGTGGCACAGGAGTGGCTGTGGCGACAGGCGTCTCAGGCGTGAACGTAGCGGTGGGTGGCGCCAGCGTGGGCGTAGCAGTGGGCACCTCAGGCACGGGCGTGGCGGTGGGCACCTCGGTCGGCACCTCGGTCGGTATCTCGGTCGGCGTGGGTATGCTGGTGGCCGCGGCGGAGATGATTATGGGTGGCCCCTCTGCGGGAGAGACGTCATCCCGACACGTCAAACAGGCCGTGCTCTCTTTCAGCTTGATGAGATCCACCTGCTCGGCGGGAATCTCGTACACACTGGGCTGCCACCTCCCCTCGACTTCGCTGGTCTGGTAAGGATAGAACACGTAGTAATTGCCATCCCTGGTCAGCAGGAGCCGCAAGCAAAACTGCCCTTCTGTTTCCCCAGTCTGTAGAGGGGATGTTGCCAGCAACCCCTTCTCGTAGAGGCTGATTGGAGTAAGGGAGCCTCCGTCGCACATGCCCTCCTGAGCATGCAGCCTCCCAGCCTGGGTCAGAAAGGTGGGAATGGCGATGAGAATGATTACCACTGCCAGCGCACCCAAACGCCGTTCCCAGGGTGTCAGGGGATGGAACCGGCCCAAAATGCGAACCCTATTCAGGAAAGCCAGGACATCCTCCAGCCAGGAAAACGGGGACTCCACCTTCTGCAGCCCCTGGCAGAAAAGCCGGTAGAGAATCCACAAGGGAACCAGAAAGACGGCCAAGAAAGCGATCAAGAGTGTTTTCCCGACGATGGATGAGGTGTCGAGGAATACTCGCAGGACTCGGAAGCCTTCCCCCGTTGGGACCCCCTCCCCGATGAACCAGCCGCCCAGGGAGATGAGGCGGGGGAAGACCAGTGCCAAACCCGCCAGACAGACCAACAGCAGTGCTACGATGGCACCGCGGCGGATCCAAGAAGTCCCTGACTCCGGGACGACGCGGTTGCCCAGATAGGCAAACACCAGGAATATGAAGGCGATGATACCCACCATCAAAAGGACGTAGAGGAAGAGCAAGAGCAGCGTCAGGAGGAATCCCAGGCTAAGCCCAAGCACCCGTCCACCTCCCAGGAGGTAATCCAGGGAAAACAAGTTGAGATCGAAGCCCCAGGAGAGGCCGAACTCGTCGAAGTAGGAGGCTTTGTAGAGCCATCCCCAGACGCAGACCAGGTCTGCCAGAGCCAGGGCGAAGATCACGACGGCCAGGGTGGTCAGTATTCTCGACCTCCCTTGAGGGGAAATGAGAAGGGGCTCCTCTCCTCTCTCCCCCTCGGTCAGCTCCATTACCACGAGATCACTCCCTGCCAAGTCAGTACCCTCCATCTTGGCACCATCGAGCTTCGCCCCCTGCAGATTGGCATTCCTGATGTCTGTCCACCGCAGGTCCGCGTGGGAAAGATCAGCCCAGCGAAGATCAGCCCCCTGCAGGACAGTCCGAGAGAGGTCTGCCCCCCGCAGATTCGTCCCCCGCAGATCGGCTTTCCGAAGGTCGGCCCTGGCCAAGATGACGCCGTGCAGATCAACCCCGCTGAGGTCAATCCCCGCCAGGTGCTGGCCCGATAGATCCAGACCCTCCGGGCCGCCCTCTTCTGCAATCCGCTTTAGCACAGCCTCTTTTTTTAATCCCATGTTTCTCTCTTTTCAGGGCGTTACCCCGCCCGTGTGGTAAGTCTATTATGTCACTTTTTGTCCAATTTGTCAATTGGGAAGCTAAGCGTCATCCGCCGCACATTGTCCTCCCGTGCCCTGGGCACGATGGCTATCACCAGGACGCTTATGTCATCCGATGGCCGCCCCTGATCCAGCTCTACCGCTCGTTCCAGGATAGCGTCGGCCATAGCCTGAGCATCCATTTTCCCGCCGGCCAGGAAATCAGTGACCAGTTGTACCATATCCAGCCGCTGCCCATAGCGATCTCCAGCCGACAGTACCCCATCGGTGAAAACGACCAGCCAGGTGTGAGGGGCAATGGGCAGTTCGGTGATGACCGGCTTGGTCCCAGGGTAGATGCCCACCGGCTGGCTGGGCGCATCCAAAGCCCGTGTCCCGTGATGATCGGCGACGATGACCGGGCAGTGGCTATTCCGTGAGATGACCACGGTTTTGGTGACCAAATCCACCGAGACGATATTCAGCGTGGCCAAGACCTTGCCTCCACGATTGGCATAGAGATAATCGTGGGCTGCCCGGGCTGCCGCGCCATCTCGAACCCCTTCGGCCAGGAGCGAGATGGCCTTGCGGGCCACCAGGTTGCTGACGACCTTGGCAGCTTTGCCTGAGCGTTGCCCGTCGGCCAGCACCAGCGAGAGCCCGCCGTGGGGCCGCTCGATCATCTCCAGGGTATCGCCGCTTTCGCTGGTGGCGTATTTGTGCACTTTGGCGACGGCTGCTTGTATTTCCATATCCTGGTGTATTATAACCCAGTCCTGAATTTAGGTCAAAATTGAGCAAAGCGCCATGAAATCGCTCGTGTCGCATCTCTACTCAGCCAAATACCATCTGTTTCCCTGAGTCAACAGTTCTTCCACCAGAGCCAGCGCTTCCTCCTTCGTCCCCACCTCACCCTCCGCCTGCGCCTCCCTCACCGCCTCCAGAAGCTCGCCGATGCGGGGCCCCTCCTCCAGACCAAACTCCTCCATCAGGTCGTGGCCGTTGATCAGCCTGGGCGGGGCGATGACCTGCTGATGGCGTTCATAATAATCAGCCAGCATCGAGGCTACGAACTTCACTCGCCTCCGCCAGCGGGCCATCCTGAGCTCGGGACCCCAGGTCGCCAGGTGATCGGCCAAACAGAGAAGCAGGGTATCCAAGCCGGCATCACCCGTGTCGCGGAAGAAGCAGTAGACGGCCCGCCTGGTGACCACTTCCTCCCTAGCTAAAAGACAGGGGCGCATGTGGTTAGCCACGATAGTTTTGGCGAGGCTGACCTCGTCCCCACCGAAGCGCAAGCGCCTGAGAACTGCTCCCACCACCACCGCCCCTTCACCCTCGTGACTATGGAAATGTATGTCACCTTCGTCGTCAACGCTTTGGGTAGCCGGTTTACCCACATCGTGCAGCAGGGCCGCCAGCTTCAGCACCGTCAGGCGAGGGCGGTCGTCGGAGATAGGCTGCGACAGATGAGCGATGAGTTGGGGGGAGAAAGGCGACAAGAGAAGAGGCAGCAGGGACAATTCACCTTCCCCCTCGTATCCATCAAAAGCCTCAACCACTTCTTCCAACTGCCCCACCGTCTCCAGTGAATGTTCGAACACGTCCAGGTAGTGGGGCTGCGATTGCTCCACGCCTTTCAGCGTTTCCAGCTCAGGGATCATGGTAGTCAGGAGTCCAAGTTCATCCAAGTAGCCCAGATTCTGCGCTGCCCCCGTCAGAGCCATGATCTTGACCAGCTCGTCGCGCACTCTCTCGGCGGAGACTTCAGTTATCAAAGGCACAGCCCGGCGGAGCAGCTCCTCGGTCCCCTGCTCGACGCTGGCCTCCAACTCAGCAGCTATCCGCACCGCCCGCAAAGTGCGCAAGGGATCATCGAGAAAAGCCGCCTCGGAGACAGCTCGCACCAGGCCAAGCTGCAAGTCACGCTGTCCGTCGTAGGGATCTATGACATGGGGCTCAGCCTTCGCGACAGCAACAGCAATGGCGTTGATGGTGAAATCGCGCCTGGAGAGGTCGGTGATGATGTCATCGCCTTGCAGCCTGGCGAAGTCAATGAAGAGGCGCTGGCCATCTTCACCTCGGATCACCGCTCGACCCGTGCCGCGCTCCTGGTCCAAAAGCACGAACGCGCCGCCCATTCGATCAGCCACCCGGCGGGCCAGCTTCACGGCATCGCCCGCCACCGCGAAGTCAATGTCGTGACTGGAGCGGCCCAGCAGCCAATCCCGCACGCAGCCGCCCACCAGATACGCTTCGATGGAGCGTGCTCGTAGGAAAATGCAGACCTGTTCTACAATTGATCCTTTAGGGATGAGTTCATTCATGTTGATAAGTCAATGAGTTGACGAGTAACGAGCCACCGGGTGGAGTCCTCGTTACTCATTCCTCATTACTCGTTGCCCCTCCGCTTCCCCCTCGCCAGACACGAAGACAATCACCGGCTCCTCTCTGGGCCGATTGTGCTTCGCCAGGCGGCAGGCCTCCTCAGGGGTGAGACCCACCCCCGCCACCTGACCCCGCACGATGGCTATCCACCGCCCGGCATAGGGAGCTAAGTCCAGTTCATCGGTTGACACGGTCACCTCAGCCAACTTCTGGCCCCTCCTACGGCCACTGAAGTAATTGCCTGTAATGATAAACTAAAGGGGGTGTTTTGTCAAGGTAAACTGGCTGCACGAAGTTGTCCTCACAGTGAAACGCTCATTCCCACACCTAGTTTGCATAGGGATGAAATCAGTGTATAATGAGCGAAATCTATGGAGGAAACATGGCAGACATCGAAGCGATCATCTTTGACTTTGGCGGGGTGATGGTGCCCTTTAGCCAGATGGACTCGCTCCAGGAACAGGAGTCCCGGCTGGGGCTGCAACCTGGGGGCCTGGCCGAGATGCTATGGCAATCACCCGACTGGCGGCTGGCGGAAGTGGGGGCCATCACCGATGAGGAATACTGGCGGCGGACCGGCGCTCGACTGGGCTTCCACACGCCGGGGGCGATCCGCGACTTTCAGCAAGATTTGTTCCGCGACGCCAAGACCGACCGGCGGATGGCAGACCTGGTCAGTGGGCTGCGAGGCCGGTATCGCACGGGGCTGCTGAGCAACGCCAGCGACGTCCTCCCCCGGCTGCTGCGCGAGCGCTATGGCCTGGATGGGCTGTTCGACGTGGAGGTGATCTCAGCGCTGGTGGGCCTGGCCAAGCCCGACCCGGCCATTTACCAGTTGGCGCTAGACCGCCTGGGCACGGCCCCCGAGGCGACGGTCTTCGTGGACGACTACGAGCCGAACGTGGCGGCTGCGGCAGCGCTGGGCATCCGGGCCATTCGCTTTGTGGGGCACGAGACCCTGATCCTGGCGCTGCAGAAACAGGGCGTGGTGCTGTCTCCGACATGTCTCCCCACGCTTCGCTCTCATGTAGCAAGGAATAGAAAAGCCCGCGAATTTCCACTCGCAGGCTGAAACCCAGGGTCAGCCAAGTTGTCCTCATTTCTCTACCGCCTCCCGCGCCGCCCGGATGTTGGCAGTGGGCGAGGTGATGAGGGTGACGCACAGAAGTTGCCCGCAGTCCCCTCAGGGCAATTCTGGATCCCGAGCCTCAGCGCAGGATGATGCGCCTGAAAGACTCGGCGCAAGTCATGTCCTGCCCGGCCGCCTCCTGCTGGGCCCGGGCTCGAACCCTCTCCTCCCAACCGTGACTGCGGCTAACCTGACTCTCGTGCTCCCTGAGGGCAGCGATCTTTAGCTCGATGGTGTCGCTGATATCCACCCAGAGGTTCGGTGAGAGGGCTCCTCGGATATAGACCTCTCGCACCTTGTGGGGCTCTAACCCTTCGGCCAGGAGTTCCGGGAAGATGTAGCAGGTGCAGGCCGAGGGGAAGACGGCGTCCAGGGCCGCATCGCCGGCCGCGCGGTGATCGGGGTGATTTAGATAGCTGTCACCTTACCCTGCGCACAACTCCAGTGTCTTCTTGGCCAGCAGGAACCCGCGCTTGACCAGTTCCTCTGTCCCCTCCCAGTTTCGGTCCTCGTGCTCGATGCTGAGCACAAAGTCATATCCCACGTCATAGAGGGCCGCCACGAGCTCCTGCCAGTCTATCAGGCCCTGCCCTGGCAGGCGCGGTATCTGCCAGCGGAAGCCACAGCCCAGGATACCATCCTGGTAGAACATCTCCTCGTCTATGTCCATGTCCTTGGCGTGGACGTGGAAGATGCGGTCGCCGAAATCGTAGACGAAGCGAACGTAATCAATCTGCTGCCAGACCAGGTGCGAGGGATCGAAGTTGAGGCCGAAATTGTCGTCGGGCACAGCCTCGAACATGCGATGGATAAGGGCAGGTGAGTGAGGCAGGTTGGAACCGCCCGGCCAGGTGTCGGCCCAGAGCATGGGGCAGTTCTCGATGGCGATGTTCACGTTGTGCTCGCCCGCGAACTCGACCAGCCCCGGCCAGACCTTCATGAACTCCTCGAAGTTGTGATCCAGGTGCTTATTCCAGTCGCGCCCGGTGAGCTCAGGGTTCCAGCTCCGCCCCACGAAGGTGCCCACGATGTCCACGCCCAGCATCTCCGCGCCGACGATGACCTTCTTCAGGTGAGCGATGACGTGCTCGCGATGCTCCAGGTCGGGATGGAGAGGGTTGGGATAGTAACCCAGCGAGGAGATCTCCAGCCCCTTCTCGGCCAACAGGCCGTTGATCTCCGAGGCCTTGGTTGGAGTCAGCGAATCCACGTCAATGTGGACGACCCCGCCGTATTTGCGGTCCTTCCCTGCGCCGGACGGCCAGCAGGCTATCTCCAGCATCTCAAACCCGCTGTCCGAGGCCCACGTTGCCAGCTCCTCCAGAGATAGATTCGGAAAGGCTGCGGTCATCACACCGATTTTCATTGTTTTTACCCTCCTCAAATCATTCGGGTGCGTTTCAAATGGGTTGGGAGTTCTTAGAAGGGCATACTGTCAGCGGATCTCTGGAACAGATTGAACGGATGATCGCCTATCCGGCGAGACTTTTCCCTTCTGACCCGAGCTTGAATCCGTTCAATCCGCTCCCTGAATCCGTTGACAGTTCCCCACGACAACAACGCCAACTGAAATGAAACACACCCAAATCATTCGCTCAACCTGGATTGTCAAATCCAGGCCCAAAGCGGGGATTTGGCAATCCCCTCAGAGCAACTATGTGAAGCTAGCGCTCGATTTCTACCCACCTCTGCTCCCGCGCGCTGCGCTCGATGGCCTCGCAGATCAGGTTCCCCTCGTGGCCATCGGCGAAGGTGGGGAAATCGGCCGGGGCGGCACAATCGCCCTTCTCAATATAGCCGTAGACAGCGGCATAAAGCTGCTTGAAAGTGTCGGGGAAGCCCTCGGCGTGGCCACCGGGATAGCCGGCACTCCATTTGGCCTCCGACGCCAGGAGGGAGGGGTCCTTGTTCAGAACTTCGTTGGCTCGCTCGCGGTGCCCGATCCACAGCTCGTTAGGCCGTTCCCCGTCCCAGGCCAGGGACCCTTTGGAGCCATCTATCTCCAGGCTAAGCCGGTTCTTGCGGCCTGCACAAATCTGGGATACGGTCACCACCCCTTTGCCCCCACCCTCGAAGTTCAGCAGGACGCTGGCGTAGTCCTCGGTCTGGATGGGCTTCTCCTCGTAATCCCCCGGCTTCAGCTCCTTGCCAGCGAAGGTATCAATAGGCACCAGGGGCTTGCGCCGCACCGGGATGAAAGTGCCGAAGTCAGCCATCACGGAGCTAACCTTGAGACCGGTGATGAAGGCCACCAGGTCCAGCCAATGGGAACCGATGTCGCCCACCGCCCGCAAGCTGCCCCCCAGCTCCGGCTCCAGGCGCCAGTTCCAGTCGGTATCGTAAAAAAGCCAGTCCTGGAGATAAGAGCCGTGGATAACGTAGACCTCGCCCAGGTCGCCCCGCCGCACCCTGGCCCTGGCCTCCTGGCAGAGGGGGTAGAAGCGAATGTTGAAGTTGATAGCTCCCACCAAGCCTTTCTCCCTGACCAGTTCCACCAGTTCGGCCGACTCCACCGAAGTCATGGTCAGCGGCTTCTCGCAGACCACGTGCTTGCCCGCCTCCAGGGCCGCTTTGGCCATGGGGAAGTGGAGATAGTTGGGGGTAGTGACGTGGACTACGTTGACCGCGGGATCGGCCACCAGCTCCCGCCAGTCCGCGTAAACTTCTTTGATATTGAGGGCCTCGGCTTTGGGACGAGCCCGCTCCGGGCTGGACCCCGCGATGCCCACCACTTCGATGCCCAGGCGGCGCAGCGCTTCGACGTGGGCTGGGCCAATGAATCCCGTTCCGATGACGGCTGCCTTGAGATCGCCCATCTTCACTCCTTTCCTTATTGCCCCAAGCTGAAGCTATGGGCTGAAAGAACAAAGCTCCTTCGACAGGCCCAGGACACCGCCTGCAGGTTAGATCCAACTCCGGAAGTATAACAAAGGAAATAAGTTTTGTCAATTCGAGGCAGATTGTTGCGACGATTGGGGCCTGGATTGCGTTTCCGTCCAAAGGGGTGTATAATTATAATGCTCTGTTGGCGGAAGGAGAATCACGGATAGTGAACCGCAGCACGAGGATGCGTGGACGGCCGCGAGGCAAAATCTGGACCCAGCGGGATCGATTTGGCAATGATATCTACCTGACTTACGAGCGCTGGGACCACATCATCAACCCGGATAACCACTCAGAGGTTGAGCCTTACGGCGATCATCTGCGGGAGACGATCCGCCTGGGACGGCGCAAGCAGGATCCCATAATCCCCAACGCTTACAAGTACTATCGGAAATTCGATGACCTGTCGGAAGGGATGAATCATCTGGTGGTGGTAGTGGTGTTTCGTTGGGTGACGGATCCCAATGGAGTTATGCATGAGGCGAAGTTCATCGTGACTGCCTATTTCCAGTTCTTTTAGGAGAGACGAATTATGAGTGAGATGAAGTACAACTATGACCGGGAAGGGGATGTCCTGTACATCTCCTTTGGCCGGAGCGAGCATGTGGTTGGTGTTGAGTTAGGCGATCACCTGCTGCTGCGGCTGGATACGGGCCAGGGTACAGCGCGCTCGCCGCGTGCGGTGGGATTGACCATACTTTTTCCTGCCCAACTGCTAGCGCTGGGGCATACGCCAACTTTCACACTGGAGCGACTGGAGCGGCTACCGGCCGATTTGCGGACAGCGGTGTTAGAGGTATTAAGCAAGTCGCCAGTGAGCGAATTATTATCCATGCGGCTGACTCTTGCGCCCGAAGAACTGCGAATACCAGAGTTGGTGGCAGCGTAGGAAGGACGCGCAACTGCAACCGACTGCAAGCCTGCCTTGACCGTAGTCGAGCGACACGGCAGACAACATCCCTAAACCCGACGCCAGCCACGGCCGCGCTCTAGCGTCCCTGAGGCTGGCGTATCTGTCTGTGATTTGACAAGGGGCCAAACTATGCTAAAATAGCTGTTGTTAGCGGGGCGCTGGAGCTCGGCCTACACGACGCAGCCTGACACAGCAAACATCATCCCTGAACCCGACGCCAGCCACGGCCGTGCTTTTGCGTGCCCAAGGCTGGCGTTTTGCTTTAGTGAGAATGAGAATAAGGAGGTCAAACTCAGTGACGGGGGGTATGCAGGAGTCCGATTGGAGGAACTAGAGAAGCCATAGGGGGAAGGATCATAGGGGGCGGGGAGTTGTTGAATGGCTACGGCACAAGAAACGCCTCGATCTCAAGGCGAACCTGTGCCAGGTCGTGGTCGGAATCACCGGTCAGCGTTGAGGATTCGATCTGTCCGTCCGATCGGTGCACATGGTGAGGGAAGTTGGCGAGACCGGGATGATGTCGAGCATTGTCCCATCCCAGCACGCGCGTGCCTGCTTGCACCAGGGTGTAGCCGTACTTGCCCAGCGTCTCGTTGAAGTAGAGGTCCAAGACATATCCGCCCGCCAACTCAAGCCGCCACTTGGTGACGAGGTCGTGAACGGCCGTGACATAGGCGCAGGTGGCTATGAAGCGGGCGACGGCGCGATTGAACTCACTAGCCATTCGAGTAGCCTCCGCATAACCCGGGTGCGCTGCAGGGTCTCCACCGCGTTGCGCCATTCAATGGAGTCTTCCCAGTCGGGATGCTCCTGACCTTCACCCCGGGCCAGGCGAGCTTCCAGCGCTTCCAGAGAATCACCGTAATGCTGCTCAAAGCGCCGAATCATCGCTTGCAGGATCACTTCCCGGTTGCGCACATCGTCCAGCAATGGGGTCAGCGGCTCACGAGCGATACTGGATGGGAGGGCACGCAAAGCAACTTCAGACATTGTCTTCTCCTTCCAAGCTATGGGGTGCAGATAGATTGTATCACTCGCTTTGAAAAAGGTCAAATGTCATCATTTCGATACAACTCAAACCCGACGCCAGCCAAAGCCGCGCCCCTGCGTGCCCTGAGGCTGGCGTATCTGTCTGTGATTTGACAGGAGGCTAAACTGTGCTAAAATAGCTGTGGTTAGCGGGGCGCTGGAGCTCGGCCTACACGACGCAGCCTGACACAGCAAACATCATCCCTGAACCCGACGCCAGCCACGGCCATGCTTTTGAGTGCCCAAGGCTGGCGTTTTGCATGCGCTCGAATCACTGACCGCACTGAACAGCACTGAGACCACTGAAAGTGGTGCTCCCCTCAGTGTCCTCAGTGCTGTCAGTGGCATCAGTGGTTCAATGTGTCTTGCGGCTGCGCTTTTTTAACCTTGAAGCCGGGAGAAAAGTGTGGTATAATACAACCAGGTTCCACCCTGGCACATCAATTAAGGAGAAAGCTGATGCGAATTGCCGGTCCAAGGATTTGGTCGAGACAGGGCACAATGGCTCTTTTCTGTCATTAGCTGATGGAGGTGAACCGTGGCGAGCATAGCGATCCGAGGAATCTATCTGGAAACGTTACATTCCCTGGGAGATGTAAGCACAGAGGTAGAAGCTGCCATCCGCCGGCACACCGTAGAACGGATCAGCGACAAGATTGCCTCACTGCGGGCCGAAGACCGGCAGTGGGAAGAGAAGTACGGCTGTAGCTACGAAGTCTTCAGGGAGAAGACAAGCAGTGATCCCGACTTCGTGGAACGTCTGCATCGTGAGCAACCAACCTGGGAGCTTGACGTAGCCCACTGGGAGTTTTGTCATAAAGGGGTCCAGGATTGGACACAGGAATTGCAGCGCATTTTGACGAGCTGATTTCACTCTTCGACAATCATGCTGATCTGTCGGCCATTCGGCTCCGCCATGGGGCTGATTGGAAGCAGCATCGCTACGAGCCCATTTCCCATCTGCATCTGGAGAACAAGACGAAAGTGGAGCTTACGGAGGAGACGACATGCCAGCAGTTTTTGACCTGGATGGAGCTGAATCTGCGTCCTGCGTAGATACCCGGTGATTTCGACAAGCTCAATCCAGGGATTTCGGCAAGCTCAATCCAAGAGTTTGACCAAGACAGGGCGCAAGAGTGCGCCTCTGGCGATGCCAACCCAACTCTCAAACCCGACGCCAGCCAAGGCCGTGCTCTTGTGTGTCCTGAGGCTGGCGTTTTGTATTTGCCCAAGGAGGTGCACCGATGAAGAAATTCCTCTCTTCCCTTTCCAACCTACCCCCTGCCCTACGCCGGGCCAAGGGCGCGTATCTGCCCGGTTTTGTGATAGGAGATGGCCTCACAAGAAAGCTCCTCAACCTCTTTCCCCTCATCCTCCCCCTCTGTCTCATCGCCCTGATTGGCGGCAGTTCAGCCAGCGCTGCCGTTCCTATTCCGCTTGCCCTGGCGCAGCAGCCTCCACCGTGCGTGCTGTTTGGAGACTTCATCGAAGATGGCGAGATAGACGTGGCGGACATCATGCAGGTGGCAAATAAGTGGCGCTGCAAATGTGGCGATGGGTGCTATGAGTCCCGCTACGACATTGATAACGACTGTGACATTGACATCGTGGACATCATGAGGATCGTGGTTCGCTGGGGGGACAGTTGTGAAAACCCCCTTCCTCCCATCCAGGTTTGCGGCAGCATTTCCGAGGATACCACCTGGACGACGGGCAACGTGTACCTGGTGACGTGCGACGTAACGGTGAACTCCGGCGTTACGCTGACCGTACAGCGTGGGGTAGTGGTGAAGTTCAACTCCGGCAGGAGGCTGGCTGTTAATGGCTCTTTGCTCGCTCAGGGCACAGGTGATTACGAGGTAGTCTTCACCTCCATCAAGGATGACACAATTGGTGGTGACACCAACAACGACGGCACGGCCAGCACCCCGAACAAGGGCGATTGGGAGGCAGTCCACGTCAGCAGCAGCGGTCAGGCCAACCTGAGCTATACCACCCTGCGCTATGGCGGCAATACGAGTGGCTCCAACGACGCCAACCTGTACCTATACGACAATGCCTCCGCCACACTGGATCATGTCACCGTCGCCGACAGTCAGGGTCATGGGGTCTATCTGTATGCGAGCGGTAGTAGCACTACCACCCGGCTGACTGTGACGGCCAGTACCGTCGAGAACAATCAATCTCACGGCATCTACGCCAATCGCTACTCTGGCACCACCCAACTTACCATCACCAACTCAACCATCCGCAACAATGACGGTAGCGGCGTCTCCGTGAACAAAGCGAATGGCATCACCCTCACCGGCAACACTTTTACCGGAAACACAAGTTATGCTGCTTACCTCACCTTCGCCGCAGGTACGTTCAACTCGTTGAGCAACAATTCGGGTTCTGGGAACGGCAAAAATGGCATTGCACTCAATGGCTCATTCGGACAGAACACTACACTGCCCGTCAATCCCAACTTCCCATTCATCATTCCGGGTGGTTTGTCGATCAATACTGGCACCACGTTGACCGTACCCGCCGACAGCGTCGTTAAGCTGGATGGCACCATGACCGGTCTGTCAGTCCAAGGCACTTTGCTCGCCCAGGGCACCGTTGCCAACCCGGTCTATTTCACTTCCCTCAAGGACGACTCGGTTGGCGGTGACACCAACAATGATGGTTCAGCGACTACCCCGGCCCCCGGCGATTGGGAGCACGTGACAATAGGTAGCACAGGTGTCACCAACATGACGTATGCCATCTTGAGATATGGCGGCTCGCACTGGTCCAGTCCTTACGATACCATCGCGATGTATCAAAATGCTTCGGCAACACTGGATCATGTGACGATCTCTAATAGTGGCGGCAGTGGCATTCATCTCGGTACTTCCACCGGTGACACCACGAGTCTGACGATGACTGCTAGCATCGTGGAGAACAATAGCAGCACCGGCATCGTCGCTGATAGTTCAAGTGGTGGTACGATTCAGCTGAGCATCACTGACTCAACCATCCGCAACAATGACGGTAGCGGCATCTCCGTGAACAAAGCGAATGGCATCACCCTCACCGGCAACACTTTTACCGGAAACACAAGTTATGCTGCTTACCTCACCTTCGCCTCAGGCACGTTCAACACTTTGAGCAACAACTCGGGTTCTGGGAACGGCAAGAATGGCATCGCACTCTATGGCTCATTCGGACAGAACACTACACTGCCCGTCAATCCCAACTTCCCATTCATCATTCCGGGTGGTTTGTCGATCAATACTGGCACCACGTTGACCGTACCCGCCGACAGCGTCGTTAAGCTGGATGGCACCATGACCGGTCTGTCAGTCCAAGGCACTTTGCTCGCCCAGGGCACCGTTGCCAACCCGGTCTATTTCACTTCCCTCAAGGACGACTCGGTTGGCGGTGACACCAACAATGATGGTTCAGCGACTACCCCGGCCCCCGGCGATTGGGAGCACGTGACAATAGGTAGCACAGGTGTCACCAACATGACGTATGCCATCTTGAGATATGGCGGCTCGCACTGGTCCAGTCCTTACGATACCATCGCGATGTATCAAAATGCTTCGGCAACACTGGATCATGTGACGATCTCTAATAGTGGCGGCAGTGGCATTCATCTCGGTACTTCCACCGGTGACACCACGAGTCTGACGATGACTGCTAGCATCGTGGAGAACAATAGCAGCACCGGCATCGTCGCTGATAGTTCAAGTGGTGGTACGATTCAGCTGAGCATCACTGACTCAACCATCCGCAACAATGACGGTAGCGGCATCTCCGTGAACAAAGCGAATGGCATCACCCTCACCGGCAATACTTTTACTGGGAACACCGGTAACGCCGTTGGCCTCACCTTCGCCTCAGGCACGTTCAACACTTTGAGCAACAACTCGGGTTCTGGGAACGGCAAGAATGGCATCGCACTCTATGGCTCATTCGGACAGAACACGACGCTACCTATCAATCCCAACTTCCCATTCATCATCGCAAGTAGTTTCTCGATCCATACTGGCGTCACGTTGACCGTTCCCGCTGACAGCGTCGTTAAGCTGGATGGTTTGATGACTACCTTATCGGTCCAAGGTACTTTGCTCGCCCAAGGCACGGTTGCCGACCCAGTCTATTTCACCTCTCTCAAGGACGACTCGGTTGGCGGGGATACCAACAATGATGGTTCAGCGACTACCCCGGCCCCCGGCGATTGGTACTACGTGTCCATAGGTAGCACAGGTGTGACCAACATGACGTATGTCATCCTGAGATATGGCGGCGCGCACTGGTCCAGTCCTTGGAATACCCTCAAGTTGTATCAAAATGCTTCAGCAACACTGGATCATGTGACTATCTCGAATAGTGGTGGCACTGGCATTCATCTCAGTACTAGCACCGGTTACACCACGAGTCTGACGATGACGGCCAGCACCGTGGAGAACAATAGCAGCACTGGCATCGTCGCTGATAGCTCAACAGGCGGTGCGATTCAGCTGAGCATCACGGACTCGACCATTCGCAACAACAATGGCAGCGGAGTATCTGTGAGCGGTTCTGGTAACGTTTCTGTATCTGGTACCAACATCTATGGAAACACTCAGTATGGCGTTACCGGCAGCAGTTCCAACATCGTAATCGCTGAGAACAACTGGTGGGGGCACGAGAGCGGGCCGGACCCTTACGGCTACGGCGATGGCATCAACTACCATTCAGTCTATAGCCCTACCCTCGGCGTATGGGTGATTGACAAGTTCTACGTGGACGCCGATCCCTGGCTAGGCAAGGACTACTGGATTGAGCACCACTATGGCACCGACGTTCCCTGGAACAACTATGAGGCTGAACCGGTTAACACGGCCACCGGCAACTACACCTATCAACACACCGACCTCTCCATCCCCACCCGCAGCCAACCGCTGGAGTTTACCCGCTCCTACAATTCGAGAGCACCTCAGGATGGCCCCCTGGGCTTCGGCTGGACCCACAACTACAACGTCTCCGCTACGGAGAATATCACCGACAGCACGGTCCTCATCACCTACGGCGACGGGCGACAGGATAAGTTCACCCGGGATGGCGCAGCCTACGTGCCCAACCCGGGCACCTTCTCGGAACTCACGAAGGTGGGCAACGCCTTCATCCTGCGCCTGAAGGATCAAACTGTCTACAACTTCAACGCCTCAGGAAAGCTAGCCAGCGTGGTGGACAGGAACGGCAACACGACCACGTTGGGCTACACAGGCGACCTCTTGACCAGCGTCACCGAACCGGCTGGCCGGGTGCTGCTCCTCACCTACAACGCCGACGACCGCTTGATCCAGGTTCAGGATTCCTCTGGCCGAACCATCGGCTTCAGCTACGACGGGGACGGCAACCTGAGCACGGTTACGGATGCTGTGGGCTTTGACACAACCTACACCTACGACGCCGATCACCGCCTGCTGACCGCCACCGACGCCAACGGCCACGTCTTCGTCACCAACGTCTACGACGGCGCTGGCCGGGTGGTCGAGCAGTACGACGCCCAGGGCAACCAGACCACCTTCGCCTACGACGAGGTCAACCACAAGACCCTGGTCACCGATCCCCGCGGCCACACCACCACTTACCAGTACGACGACCAGTACCGCCTGCTGAGCGAGAAGGACCCGCTCAACTTCACCGTCAGCTACACCTACGACGATCAGAACAACCGCACCAGCGTCACCGACAAGAAGGACAACACCACAACCTACGCCTACGATGAACGAGGCAACACTACCGTCATCACCGACACCCTGGGCTACACGACGACCATGACCTACGACGCCCAGAACAACCTGACCAGCGCAACCGACGCTCGGAGCCACACGGCCAACTATGTCTATGATGCCAACGGTAACCTCACCAGCACCACTGACCCGCTGGACAACACGACCACCTTCACCTACGACGGTTTCGGCCAGATGACTCTCACCACCGATGCCAACGGCAACACCATGCAATACCAGTACGATACCTATGGCCATCAGACTGCCGTCATTGACGCGCTGGGCAACGCCACGATTTTCACCTACGACAACGTGGGGCGCAAGCTCAGCGAGACCGACCCGTTGGGCCGCGCCACCCAGTACGGCTACGATGCCGCCAACCGCCTGACCGTCATCACCGACACCCTGGGCAATACCAGCGTCTATACCTACGACGCCGTAGGCAACCGCATCGCTATGCAAGACACCCTGGGCCTGGTCACTCAGTACGGCTATGACGCCAAAGACCGGCTGACGGTGATCACGGACACCCTGGGCAACACGACGGTCTACGCCTACGATGCCAACGACAATCGCACTTCGGTGACGGACGCCAGCGGCAACACAACCACCTTTACCTACGATGCCCGCAACCGCCTGGCCTCGATGCAAAATGCCCTGGGCAACACCACCACGTACCAGTACGACGCCAACGGGAACCGCACCCAGGTCGCCGACGCCAAGGGCCAGGTGACAACCTACACCTACGACACGTTGAACCGCCTGACCCAGATGGTCAACCCCTCCTTTACGGTGACCTACACCTACGACGCGGTGGGCAACCGCCTGACGATGACCGATCCCACCGGCACGACGGAGTACGCCTATGACGCCCTGAACCGTCCCACCGTCATTACCGACACCACCGGACTGGCCTTGCACTACACCTACGATGCGGTGGGTAATCGGGCTACCCTGACCTACCCCGATTGCCAGGTGATAACCTACACCTACGATGCCATGAGCCGCTTGATCGGAGCCACTGAGCCCTTCGATCCGGCCCACCAGGTCACCTACACCTACGATACTGCCGGGCAACTGAGCCAGGTGGCTTACCCCAACGGTGTCGCAGGCACGCATGCCTACGATGCTCTGGGCCGTCTGACGGCCATCACCTACACCCATGCCATCAGCGGCACCCTGGACTTCTTTCAGTACACCCTGGATGCGGTGGGCCACAGGACACAGGCCGTGGACACCAACGGCACCACGTCCTACACCTACGACAACCTCGACCGCCTGACCGGGGTGATCTATCCCGACGGCGAACAGGTCACCTACGCCTACGATGCCGCTGGCAACCGCACGGCGATGACCAGCACGGTGAGCGGAGCTATCGCCTACACTTACGATACAGCTAACCGACTGCTCTCGGCGGGATCCACTACGGCCACCTGGGACGTCAACGGCAACATGCTGACCAAGGGCAGCACGACCTACACCTACGACGCTGCCAACCGGCTGACCCAGGTTGTCTCTGGCACAACCACCGTTCAGTACACCTACACCGGCGACGGCAAGCGGGTGCAGCGGACGCAAGGGGGCAGCACCACCCAATACCTGTGGGACACCAACAGCCCGCTGGCCGTGGTGCTGGTGGAAGTGACCGACGGCGTCACCACCACCTACCTGTGCGGCGCCGACCTGCTGGCGCAGTACGACGCAGCCGGCAACCCAACCTACCTGCTGACCGACGGTCAGGGGAACGTCCGGCTACTGGTGGATGGCAACGGGAACGTCGTCGGTAGCAACGACTACGATGTCTTCGGAGCAGTGCGGGCCACATCGGGTTCAGCTTCCACAACCTATCGGAACGCTGGTCATGCCGCCGATGATGCTGTGGGGCTGGTCTACATGCGAGCCCGCTGGTATGACCCAACGTTGGGGCGCTTCCTGACCCCCGACCCCCGTCTGCCCGGGGCGTGGAACGTCCAGGATTGGAATCGCTACGTCTATGAGCGCAACAACCCGATGACCTACATAGACGCCGATGGGGAATTCCCCTTCATCATCATCGGTGCACCGCTGGCAGCTTACGGCCTATACAAGGGATTCGATGCGCTGTGGGATTTTGCCACCCATATGGATCGGGTGGCGGCTGCTGGACAGAGGTACTACGATCTCCCGGTGAGTGGTGACTTCAACGAACAACGCGAGCGAGAGTGGCGTGCTGCCGAACAGGAGTACACGCAGCTATGGGCCGAGACGCCGGCCAAGATGTTCCGGGCAGCCACCTCGTTCCCTGGTACTACTGTCTCTGGCCCTATTGTGCGCCCGGGCATTCCGACGACAGGCGGTCAACTAGAGGTGACTTCCAAAAGTTTTTAGGGTATAATTGAGGCCACTACAAGTCAAGGAGGCCTCAACCTAATGGGACGTGCACCTTACAAATATAGAGTC
>Ga0315539_1000098_pt1 | contig 64007 bp, 64 predicted proteins | sample SalMarSW160150MG_FD_203097 | JGI IMG/M metagenome (GOLD analysis project Ga0315539, IMG submission 203097) | Salt marsh sediment microbial communities from the Plum Island Ecosystem LTER, Massachusetts, United States - Salt Marsh Sediment SW1601-150 ...
CATCACTGTGTCGCCGTGCTCCGTGGCCTGGTGAAATGCCTCTTGCAGAGCCTGGAAGACGGCTTGCTCCTGACCCCAAACCAGGGTACTCATCTCGCCCACACGAGTGTTCAGCCCGCGCTTGCGGAGAGCTCGGACCGCCTCACGGACGGACGGCCCGATCGATTCTTGCCGCAACGGGTAGAGGCTGACCTGAGCGGTTATGATCTTCATCTCTGGCTTTCCCCCGTGGCTCTGTTTCTTGGTCAGTGCGAAGTGTCCCCCATCGCAAGCTAGGACAGTGCGTCCTTCAATAACCCCTTGAAACGATCCAGGGTGATAGGGTGGAAATCGACTTCTAGGCCCGACCAGTCGAAGAGTTCCAGGATCTCCTCGGCGTGATGCGCCATATACTCCTCGGCGTACATCAGGCCATCCAGGACGATGATCTTGTCATAGAACCCTGGAAAGTTGGCGTTGGCGTCGGCCTTGTCCCAGCCGAAATACCTCTGATAGACGACCTTCCAGTTCCTGAGCCAGCCCGGGGTGAACCACAGAATCTTGTCCTGTCTCCCCCCGCTAATCTGCTGCCGCTCTTCGAAGCCAGCCAGCATGTCGTAGCCGTACTCTCCCTGAACTCTGGCCATCCCCTGGCCTGTTTCCTCTAGAATCGAGTCCACCCGCTTGAGTGGCTCTTCGGTACTGACGTGACACTTCTTTCCATAGACGACCATGATCTCGTGGTCGGCACACCATTCCCTGGCCTTGGCCAGCTTGATGAGGAGATGCTGTTCCAACTTGTCCGGCAGGGCATGCAGACCCGGCGGCGTGAAGAAGAGCCGGCGTGGATTCAGGAAACGGCTCTCCATCAGGTGAGTGATCTCTGGGTGCAGCATCCCGCAGGATATGATGCAGCGGTCCTCAAATGTGGGATCGGTCACTTTGGCCATCGACCTCTTCCTCCAATCATTTGCTAGCTTCCTCCCCGATAGCGATCTCTTGTGCAGTCAGGCCATGCAGTTCGCCCGCAAGTGCCACAGCGAGGGGCTCCGCCGACCTGTTAGGCCGCGCTTTCCTCCCCGTGTAGGCATTCGCTCTCCCCATGAGTGGTACTAACCCCGTTCTAGCAAGCCTGGACCCAAGCTCGCTGCCCAGGAACGTATGGACTCCCAGTTGCGGAAGTCACCCTCGGGGGCCTTCTTGTAGAAGAGCCAAATGAGTTTCATTACCACCCAGTCGATGGGATTCAACTTGCTGTAGTCCAGCATGCCTCTGAACACACCGACACTCACTGGTTTCACCCGAGGCACTTCTTTGAGCACCGGGCCCAAAAACGTCGACAGAAGGTGTGTTCTTTCGAAGTAGTTCAACTTGCCTTCGACCCGGGGCGGCTCCCCGAGCTGAGGATCCACATAGACCGATACGTCGGGGCCTTGTCCCTGGGAGACCTTGGTTAGCTCCAGACACGTAAGGAAGTAGGCTACAGGTATCCGGCTCAAGACTTCTTCGTGCGTCTTCAAGACGCGCACCGCCTCTGACCGCCACTTGCCATAGTAGATGGGGCTGCCTACGATCACGGCATCATATGTGCTAGTCTTAGTTACGTCTTTTGCCGGACGCACTTCCACGCCTGCTGCGCATTGGCCCAGCTCTTGCCCGATGGCCTCGGCAACGTCGGTAGTGGATCCATACCTTCCTGCGTGGACGACGAGAATTCTCTTGTCCATTTCACTCTACCTCGTTCTCTATATGGGGCCTTTCCGCTCCGATTGCGCGGCCCAACTATTGACTACGCTGATCTGGCTTCACCTATTCACCGCACCTGGCGCACCGGGCCGACGTTTGCCCCAGCACCATGCTAAGTCCGAAGACCGCTTTGTGGCGCCGGAAGAGATCGCTGCCGCTAGCCATAGGTTCCTTTTCGCGCCCGGCCGGACGGTCGGTAGGGGCGGGTCTCAGACCCGCCCCTACGAGGCTGGCCTCAGTGTTTCAGTACTCCCGCCCCTCCACAATAGCGATCTCTTCCTCAGTCAACCCATACACCAGCGCGTCGATCTCCACATCGGTGGCCTCGATCTGGCGGTCGGCTGCAAGCGCTTGTTAGCCGCGGTGCGCCTTTTGTGGGCACTTGATCACCAGATACCTGGCAGCAGACAATAACGCACCTGACGAGCATAGTCATCGTAGCCCATCAGCTCGGCCTGTAGGGTGCGGTCTTCAAGGGCTGTGCGGAGGAGGAGCAGGATTACATTCAATCCGCCGAGGATCAAAGCCCACCAAGAAGCGAGCAGGACTGGCACGGCCAGTTCATACAGAATCGTGCCGAGGTAAGCCGGATGACGCATATATCGGTACGGGCCGCCCGTAGCAACGGAGTGACCGCGCTCGGATTGGATACGGAAGACCTGCGAGAAAAAAGCATTGGAGGCCGTTGCCCAAACGACCAGGGCATAGCCCAGGGCAGATACAACCAGAGCCGCGACTTGGGCGGTCAAAGGAGTACCGCTCGTCCAGCCATAACGCTGGTCGAGACCGGCCACGATCAATCGCAGCAGGGTTGTCAGGCCAATAATACTCATGATGGCCAGGTCCCAGGGTTTGGCTCCCTTGCGCGGCCCTAGACGATCGGCCAGCAAGTCCGGATTGAACCGCAGGATGACGATGGCCGTCGCCGTGCTCCAAGCCAACATTACGACGATCAGTGCCCAAGCTGGCCACCAGTCAGTCCGCCCGGCTGACCAGAACAGGGCCACACCCATAAGGGCGGTCCCCATGACTTCCCGGATGGCGTAACGCAGGATGATTTTCGGGTTCATTCTTTTCTCCTTATGGAAAGGCGGCTAACTAATGATTACGCGGACATCATTGTACCTGCTCACCCCATCTGGTGCACCAGGCATGCCTACCAATGCGCCACCCAGCCGTCCGGTGCGCCTGTTGTTAGCCCGGTTTTTGTGGTTCAAGTATTTCATGGTTCTGAAGATTCAATATGTCGAATTTGCGGCTCATATATGAGTAGCCAAAATAACGGTTCTTGGTCATAACCATACACATCACGGATTACCCAATCTCGAGGCGGATAACCTTCCGCACCACCAAAATACGGCTGTCTACGTGCAAAAACATCGAAGGTGTAAAGGATTGGATTGCCATCACGGTTAAGAAACTGAACGCTAATCCTTGCTCCGCCAGCGTTCCGGGAAGCATTAGTCACAGATGGTTCACAACAGGTGGTCCACCACTCAACATCCAACACCAGATAATCTGGACTTATTCCTTCTGCTATCAAATGAGATATTACATCTTCGCGCCTTTTCACCAGTTCGCTTTGTGTGCCTGAAGGGGAGTCGTCATATACTTCCCACAATTGAAGAGCCGATGCGTTATCCTTGCGAACGATGGCTTGCACAAAATCTCCAACTTTCGTGTGGGGCTGATTCCCAATCGGTTGCTCCAACAGGTAATAGCGCAACTCAGTACTGTTTTGGACAACTAGCCATAGTCCACTTGCGCCAATGACTACGCCAACAAGAAAGATAAAGATGAAACCGACTTTCCTTAGAATGGACTTGTTCATTGTTCGAAGTGCACCCTATTCTTCGGACGTCAGACACTTGGTGGAGCGGGCCAACTACTCATTATGCCGGCATCCTTCCGCCTGGTCAGCGCTTCTGGGGTATTAGGCCGACGTTTGTGCCTACATGCATAGCATATCCGAGGGCTGAGTCGTCACGGAACCCTCTTTCACTGCCCCAGACCTTTCACGATAGCGATCTCCGCTTCGGTCAAGCCCGCACAACTCGTACACCAGCGCGTCGATCTCCTCATCGGTGGTCTCGACCTGGCGCTAGCAGAGATGGTCATAGTACGAGGCTGGCCTCGGTGTTTTCGCGGCGATCCCGCGACTCCAGAATGTGCGCCGGCGACGAGACTCGTAGCAGGGCCTGGAACGAAGGCCCTGTGTCTGCTGATTCATGCCAAGGACCTGGTAGCCGTACACCCTGAGTATGTGCTCTGATTCACAAGGGCCGCGTGACCAAGCCCTGCTGAGAGCCAGGAGCAGGAACCTCAGAAAGGCTGTTGACTCTGCCTAAGCCCCCGCGCCCTCCATATCATTGACCAGCACGATCCGGTAGCGTGCTTTGTTCTCCCGCACTCTCTGAATGGCCTCGTTTACCTGTGACATGGGCATCAGTTCGACCGCGGGTGTGATGCCGTGCGCTTGCGCGAACGAGAGCATGTCCCGCATTCGGGCCCGGTTGCCCAAGAAGGATGCAATGATCGACAGTTGGTGGGCCACGAGGTCAGTGGAATTGAACTCCACGTCAGGGAAGCCAACGAGAATCAGCTTGCCGTCCTTCTTCAAAGTGTCCAGCAGCGGCACCCAGTTGATCTTGCCGCTGGCGGTGCACAGCAGCAGGTCGAAGGCCCACTCAAGCTTGGACAGGCTGGTGGGGTCCGAGACGATGAAGTCGTCTGCACCGAAGGCCAGCGCCTGCTCCTTCTTCTCGGGGGAGGAGGATAGTGCGGTTACCTCGTAGCCGAGAGCCTTCGCGAACTGTATGGCGAGGTGGCCCAACCCTCCCACACCGATGATGCCGATCTTCAGCGAGGGTGGCCCGGCAAACGTGCGCAGGGGAGAGTAGACTGTGATCCCAGCGCACATGAGCACCGAGGCGAAGTCGGAGGGCATAGCCTCGGGAAGCGGGTAGGCAAAGCGGCTATCCACAGTGACGGAGGACGAGAACCCGCCGTACGGCAGCCAGGTCGCCGTTTGGACGATGTCCATACAGAGCTGCTCCTCTCCCTTCAAGCACCACTCGCATTCCATGCAAGAACGACCCTGCCACCCTATGCCAACCCGATCTCCTTCCTTCAGCTCGGATGCCGCGGGCCCAACAGCCGATACGTATCCCACGATCTCGTGACCGGGTACAAAGGGATAGTTGGTTATTCCGTAGTAGTCGTCGATGGCGTGGACGTCGGTGTGGCAGACGCCGCAGTGACTGACAGAGACCCGGACATCGTGTTCCCCCAATCTCGGTGGGTCGTAGGTGAATGGCTCGAGCGGTTGTCCCACCGCTCTCGTGGCGTATCCCAGTATGGTTGAAGGAGACATTTGCGCAACCCCCCTTTCCGAACCGCGCCAGTTCAACCGCATGAAGGTGATCGCTGCTTAGGTAATCAATTGGCGGCGATTCTTCCGCCTATGCACGCGGATCAATACACTGAGCCCTCCCTTTCTCCCAATAGGGGTAGGCGCCATCCGAACCCGGCATGCTATCGCGGAGGAGCTTATCCAAAACAGACCGATTCGTGCCCATCGATTCTGTGCGCCATCGCTGGTCCCGCCCCTCCACAATAGCGATCTCTTCCTCGGTCAACCCATACAGCTCATACACCAGCGCGTCGATCTCCGCGCCGGTGGGCTCGATCTGGCGCTGGCACGGAACTCGATTTACTGGCTCGGTGCCCGCGTCGGATGTCGTCATCGACTACTGGACGGCTCTGCCTTACATGTATCACGGTAGCGGCGACGTATAGAACGTTTCACGCCCAAAGACTTCCCGCACTACTTCGAGCATATCGAATTGGTAGTTCCCAGCAGGATATTTTCGCCCAAGATTGGCCGTGGGCTCGACTGTTGTCGTTTCCGCCCAGCAGTTCCAGGTGTTGAGCCAGACAAGCCTTTGACCGCTGCGCCCAACGGGCTGAGCGTGTTTGCGCGCCACCATTGCCATCGCCACGACTTGATCCTTGCTTGTTGCTGGAATGTACGTGGGCCTCTCGGGCACAACGAGGCGATCGTCATACTGAGGAGCCCATGCGGGCTGAAAGTTGACAAACTCTTCCCTACCTGTCACCCTTAAGCCGGCGAGCTGGTCGCGCCACCATTGGAAAGCACCGTCAACCGCTACAGCAGCTTCGCCAACATCGGCCCAGGAGGGGTCAAGTCCGGGGATGAGGAAGGTGAAGGCGCTACTGCCATCAAACAGCGAGGCATGATCCCGATCAAAACAACCGACACATATCTCGTCGCCAACAATGAACACGTCAAAGCCAAGATCTGACACCCGATCGCGGGCTTCCTGTATGGCGCTGGCAAAATCGCCCACGAAGCTGTTGGTTGCCCAGATGTAGATCACAGGCCGGCCATCGATGGTGAGATACTGCGGCTGGCCAAAGTACTTTTCGGCGAAATGGACGAAATCGGATACGAATATCGTGTACACATCTGGCTGGTCAAAGTCAATATGGCCCAAGTCAACATCCAGACCCGGCGTTTGGTCCAGTCGGAGCACAAAGTCATAGAAAATGGCCCAACGGACTTTATGAATGTTCGGTGATTTTAGAAAGACATCATCTAGCGTATCCTCCATTGACGCGCAGCAACTACTCATCCCGCGCGGTATCGTCCACTCAATGGAGAACGCGTCGACACCATATTCGACGGCCCACTCGATCTGCTGATAGACGACGGACGGATCGCTGGACCAATAATCGCCCAACAGCGGGGTAAGTGGGGTTTCCCGATTCCCTTCACCATCCCCAAATCCTCCTCCTTGACCCGGACCATAATACCAGAAATTGAGCTGGCTAATGACAACATACTCGTTTTGCTTCGTAACTGTGAATGCTTCCGAAGAGACCTCAAATACCTGGACGTTCCGCCCACCAGAGCTGATGCCGTCCCATGTGAGAATGGCGATTACCCTCGGGGTCTCCTCCTGGTAGCTGGAGATCTCGACCTGGGTTGAGCCAATGTGACCGCGCTCGATCTCAAACACCAGCGGACCTCCCGGATCGAGCTCGGTGAGAAAAGCCTGGGCGATCAGTTCCACACTCTCCGCTGCTTCTGCACGGTCTAACGACTGGCTCAGTGAGAGGGAATCGCCGTCGAGCCCTGCGAAAAGTGCCTGCTCGCTGGCCAAAGCCACGGTGAGGTCATGCCAGTTCCCGCCCGCAACCAGGCGAAATGCGGTCCAATCAGATGTGGTGCTGATCTTGATCTGAGCACGATATGATGGGGCGGTGGTATGAGGCGGAGACATCGTGGGTCTGGGAGAAGGAGTAGAAGTGCGCATGGGCGTCGCCGTTGGCGGAATCGGCGTCAACGTGGGCATGGGAGTTGGCAGGATGGGCTCAGAGGTGACGGTTGGTGGCATCAACCTGGATGTGGCTGTCGGTGGGGGTGTCTGACATCCGACCAAGAGCGATATCACCACCATCAATTCAAGGGTCTGCGGGAACAACCTCCTGTGGGTCATTGCACCCTCCTGAAGCGTGGCTGTCTGATTCACAACCGATCTTCAGCCTTCGTAGGCCGCGGAGCTAGCTCCCAAGCACAATCGCTCTGCGTCAGCATTCCTGCTGTGCGATTACTGAGAAACGTTCGGTAGAAACACCCGGTATTTGCGTATTCCAGAACTGCTCTGCATGAGATAGCATTCGGGGGCTCTTCGCAGACCCAGTCGACATTGTGTCACAGTTCCGCTCGCTGAGTGAGCTCAGATCTCCGTAGCCTCGCATGACACAACGACCCGAATCGCCGCCTTGGCGTCAATTGGGTTCAGCGCTCCCGCGCCTCCACGATAGCGATCTCTTCCTCGGTCAACCCATACAACTCGTACGCCAGCGCGCCAGCACACCCGCGCCGATAGGCTCCGTGCGCTGGAAGCGCTTGTTGGCCGTGTGTCCGCCCCAAAAGGGCTCACTTGCCTTCACGCCACAAGAGGACGGCGTTCAGCACGAGAAGTGCGATCAGGCCGACCCAAGAGACGACCTCGACCGGGCGACCGCGGAAGCCCGCCTCCATGCCGTTGCGAATGATCCACAAGACGAAGACCGCGTCGCCGGCAATCACGAAGTATCGAATCCACGAACGGACTTTGGTCACGCTAGACCCCCGTGGCAGCTAGGCAATCACGGCCAACCACTGATCATGGGGACACCGCTCCACCCAGTCACCCCATGTGGCGCACCAGGCCGACGTTTGTCCCCACAACCAAATGGTATCCGAGCGCCGCTGAGTGGCCCCGTCAGGGTTCCGCCCGGCCAGCGGTTGGCTGCAGCGGGAGTTAGGCGTCCTGGAATGTGCAATCTACTTTCTTCTTGAGATCGCAATACTCACCAGACCGAGGACACCAATCCCAATCGCACCAGCAGCCGAGTAGTCTCCCTTGGCAAACAGAAACATCAGAACTGCTATGACGACCAAGATTATGCCAACAATGAACCGAGACTTGTTCAGCTGGGAACTCTTCATCTGTGACCTCCCTAATTGGCCCCATAACTATAGTTGTGCCATATGGCAGGTACCTGTAGAATGTGAGGATGAGATCGCCAATTGACCAGGAGGACTGCCAAATGATACGACAACCGGAACGTGAACAACTGAACCGCTTGACAGTCAAGACCCTTGACCAGGTCTTCATCATGCGGGGCAAAGAAGGACTGGGTTGCTCCCAATTCGAGGCCGCGGCCCTCACCGATCTGGTCAGAGAAGTGTACTTCCCCTGGCTGTCTCAGCCAGAAGCAATCCAGGCTGGTCAATTGGCGATGACCGCTGTCTGGGCCGATGAACCGGGACACAAGCCCCTGTCGAAATGCAAGATGGTGCCAGTGGTCTTGACCCTCTACGCGGGCGAGGAAGATCACCGATACCGGCTCGCCCAAGGGCGTAAGGGTGTAGCCGCCCTGCGTCAGCAGCAAATGGTACGCATGGCCCACGAGGCTCTGGACCAGGGAGCCCTGTTGACCGCCGAGGACTTTGCCTTTCGCATCTTCAACTGTGGCCTGCGCACTATCAGTCGGGACTTGAAAGCTCTGGCAGAGCGGGATGTCGTTGTCCCGCTCCGCTCGCAGCAGAAAGACGTAGGTCGAGCCCTCAGCCACCGCGTGCAGGCAGTGGAACTGTATCTGAAGCGCTACACTTTCACCCAGATTCAACGACGTATCTACCATTCGCTACCGGCCATTGCCAACTATGTCGTCACCTTTACGGTGGTCGTTGCCCACACTCGCGACGGTTATCCCACAGACGAGATTGCCTTCCTGATGCAGGTTTCCCCGACATTGGTGCGCCAGTATCAAGACTTGTACGAGCGCTACAACACTCCAGAGTATCAGGAGCGCATCAACGAGATCATGGCCACAGTCAAAGCCAACGGGTTTCGTCCCAGCCAGCTCGACAGCGAACCCTCCCTGCCTGAGGCGGAAAAAAGGGGGACACAGCCATGATCCCACCTAAGCAACATCACCGCGAGCTCCAATATCGGCCTCAAGCGGCCAAAACGCTGCGTCAATCTCTTATCCGCTTCATCACACGGGAGTTCCCACGGCTGGGCGGCCCCTGGGTGATTGAGTTGTTCGTGGACAAGCTCCTAGAGTTGGTAGACTCCTATCGTATTGCCCGTGACCGTCTGAAGCCAGGACAGACCGTGTGGCAGGCGGTCGCCTTGGATGAGCGACCCGGATACCACAAGCCGATGACGTGCACACGCCAGGTGCCCGTCGTGATCACTCTGGCCAATCAGGATGACGTCGCCGACCTGCGCAACAATGTGAAGCAGTCCCAAGTCATCAAGCGTGCCTTGGTGCGCGTTGCTAACGAGGCTTACGCACAAGGTGGTGTCCTGACGGGCACTGACCTGTCTCTCTTATTCCACCGTAGTCATAGTCACATCGCCCAGCTCATCCGAGAATACGAAGCCGAGACAGGCCAGGTTGTCCCACGACGGGGTAATCTACACGATATGGGGCGCACTGTCACTCACAAGCAAATCATCTGCCGAAAGGCCTATCTGGAAGGCAAGCCGACGCACATCATCGCCTGGGAGACCTTCCACTCACCTGAGGCGGTAGACCACTACATCTTGGACTTTGCCCGCGTCCACTTCGCCACCTCCCGGCAGGGTATGACCCCTGAAGAGACCGCCTTTGCCATTCAACAGCCGGTCAGCTATGTGAAGCAGTACGTCAAGCTGATTGAAGAGTTTGCCCTGGATGACCAACAGGTGTGCGATCAAGTCGGTGTTCAGATGTCAATGTGCGATGATGGCATCGAACCGTTGCTCGACCGCCACGCGAAGCAAAACGATGGACGAGAACCCATTGCTGGTTGACCTGTGCCTTCCCTTGGGAATGGAACCATTCTACAACAAAAGGCAAGACAGGTGAACACCATAATCCTTGAATTCGAAAGGTACGGTATACGCCATTTGGCACAATCTACTGATTAGGCGGATATCTTTCCGCCTAATCACCCCGTCCGGCACACCAGGCTGGCCTCTTCCGCCGCTTGCTACGTCATATGCAAGCTCACCTATTTTCCCCGACGAGCTTGCCAAAGGCAAACGCTTCTTGCCCACCGGTTCTTCGTCAAACCCCTCTTAGGCGAAGAAAAGGCCAGTGCGCTCACCTTTTCGCTCCCTCCAAGCGGCCTCACACTGGCTGTCTGACGAAGTTCATCTCAGTGAGCAAGAAAACGGCAGCCTCTGACCGCCCGCCTGGGTTGCGGCTAGATCAGCACCCGGGATGAGCATGTAAGAGGGGAGTATTCGGGCGACTAGTGGCGCTCGTCCAGTGTGGAGTGTGGGGCAGACTCCAAGTTCGCCCTGCGGCTGCGGGTGGCTCTGGCGCAAGCCGGCCGCGGGGAGGCGGTCAGGCTCCGTGAGGTCGTTCTACGCGGCTTCCACGCGCACCGCACAGACCTTAAACTCCGGGATCTTGGCCTGCGGGTCCACAGCGGCGATGGTCAACACGTTGGCCGCCGCCTCGGCGTAGTGGAAGGGCACGAAGACCAGGCCTTTGGGCACGCGGTCGGTGACCCAGGCCTTGGTCTGGATCTCGCCTCGGCGGCTGGCCAGCTTGACTTGGCCTCCGTCGGCCACGCTCAACTCAGCGGCGTCCTCCGGGCTCAACTCTACGTACCCCTCTGGGGACTCGGCCTCCAGCTTGGCTGACCGGCGGGTCATGGTGCCGGTGTGGAACTGGAAGATGTTGCGGCCGGTGGTCAGGATGAAAGGATACTCCTCGTCGGGGAGCTCCGCCGGATCCTGATACTCCACCACGTGCATCTTGCCCAGACCGCGAGAGAACTGACCCTGGTGCAGGTATGGCGTGCCGGGGTCGTCGGGCGTGCGACACGGCCACTGCAAGAATCCCAGTTCCTCCAGCCGCTGATTGCTCACCCCACCGTACAAGGGTGTGACGCTCGCTGCCTCGTCCAGGATCTGTCCCGGCGACTCGAAATCGAAGCCGGGGGCGCCAAGACGCTGAGCCAGCTCGCAGATGATCACCCAATCGGCCTTGGACTCGCCCAGGGGAGGTATCGCCTCTCGTATGAGCTGTACGCGCCGATCTGTCCCGGTGATGGTGCCATTCCTCTCGGCATAGGAGCAGCCGGGCAGGACCACGTGGGCCAGTTGCGCCGTCTCCGTCAGGAAGATGTCCTGTACCACGAGAAGATCCAGGGCCTTCAAGGCCTTGACGACGTGGTTGCTGTCGGGGTCGGAGAGGACGGGGTTCTCGCCCATGATGTACATGGCCTTCACGTCCCCCTTCTCAGCAGCGTCCACCATCTCCGTGACCGTAAGGCCCACCTTGTCGGGCAGTCCTGTGACGCCCCAGGCCTCCTCGAACTTCTGCTTGAACTCAGGATTCGTCACCGCCTGATAGCCAGGATAGACGTTAACCAGCGCCCCCATGTCGCAGGCACCCTGGACGTTGTTCTGACCACGGAGCGGATTCACCCCAGTTCCTGGTCGCCCCAAGTTGCCCGTGATCATAGCCAGGTTGGCACAGGCCTTGACGTGGTCCACACCGCTGGTATGCTGAGTGATGCCCATGGCGTAGACGATGGCCGCGCTCTCGGCCTTGCCGTACATCAGCGCGGCTTCCCTCAGCTTGTCCTGGGGAATGCCGCTGATGCGCTCCACCACGTCCGGCGTGTACCTGGCTACGGTCTCCTTGACTTCTTCGAACCCCTCGGTGCGGTTGGCGATGAACTCCTCGTCGGCCAGGCCCTCGTTGATGATGATGCTCATCACGCCGTTCAGCCAGGCCACGTCACTGCCCGGTCGCTGCCGCAGCCACAGATCGGCGTGAAGCACCATCTGGATGCGGCGCGGGTCCGCAACGATGAGCTTCGACCCTCGCTCTTCGCGCGCCCTCAAGAGGCGACTGCCGATGATGGGGTGTTGCTCCGTGGTGTTGGAGCCCACAACCAGGATACAGTCCGACTCCTCCAGATCGGGGACAGAGTTGGTCATCGCCCCACTGCCGAATGATGCGGCCAGACCGGCCACGGTGGAGGCGTGTCAAAGACGCGCGCAGTGGTCTACGTTGTTCGTGCCCAGGACAGCCCGTGTGAACTTCTGCAAGAGGTAATTCTCTTCGTTGGTACACTTGGCAGAGGATAGCACCGCTATGCTGTCGGGACCGGGATCCTCTCTGAGCGCTGAGAACTTAGCGGCGATGAGGTCGTAGACCTCGTCCCAGTTCGCCTCGCGGAAGTCACCGTTCTCCTTGATCAGGGGCTTGGTGAGCCGGTCGGGATGGTGGACGAACCCATGGGCATTCCAGCCTTTGATGCACAGAGACCCTTGGCTGACGGGATGTCCCTTGACCGGGAGTGTGCCCACCACCTTACCGTCCAGCACCTGCAAGTAGAGTGCACAACCTGTCCCGCAGTAGGGACAGGTTGTCATCACATTCCTGTACTCCATGCTAGCTTTCCACCTCCATGGTCAAGACCAGAGGTGGTCGATCTTCTAGATCAACCCCTGGCTCGTAGCCGAACAAGTCCTTGACCTCCTCACGGATGACCGCGTAGAGGGTCGTCAAGGGGATGTTTGCCGGGCAGGCTAGCTCGCACTCTCGACAGCCAACGCACTTGCCTGCGGTGTGCATGGCCCTGATCAGATGAAAGGTGGGGTACGCCGGCGGCACCTCCCCCTTGTCCACCCACAGACCCTCCTCCAGGGTGCACTCCGGGCAGAAGCACTGGGGACAGGCGTTGCGACAGCCGTAGCATTTGATGCACCTGTCGAACTGCTTGCGCCAGAACTCCAGGCGCTCCGCTACGTCCTTCTGGCGTAGCCCCTCTGCGAGCCGATCAGCGACGGGCTCGGTGCGCTCCCCCACGTGGCTGTCGACCAAGACGCTGGGGTAGGGCTTGGCGCAGCGGCACTCCTCCGCTTCCTCCGCCGTGCAGGCGAGGCCGATGATGGTCACGTTGTCCAGGTTGACCTGGTTGCGCTTGGCCAATTCTATCAGGCCTCGCTCCTCGCAGCCCCGGCAGACGATGGCCAGTTGCGCCTCCGGATGGGCGGTCTGGATCAGATGCAGTGTGCCCGGTAGGGGATACTTGGGCGAGACAGCCAGCTCGTCCAGTTCCTCGCGGTCCTTGAAGAGGTGGGGGGCCACGTGTCCCGAAACGTTCCTGAGGGCCACAACCCCGTCCACCTTGTCCAGGACTTCCTCGATCGCGCTCCTGAGAGGTTCCAGTCTGTTCATGCCAACACCTGCTTCATCGGGGGCAGTTGCCGAATCGTCTCCGTGAACTCATCGACCACCTGGGCGAATCTCTCACCCTCCGACGCCGATACCCACTCCAATCTGAGCCGCTCTGGCTCGATGCCGGCATACTCCAGGACACGCTCCAGTATCGCCACTCGTTTGGCGGTGCGGTGATTGCCGTTGATGAAGTGACAATCCCCATAGTGACAGCCCAGGACCAGCACTCCATCCGCGCCCTCACGCAACGTGCGCAAGATCAACTCCGCCGACACGCGCCCGGAGCACAGCACCCGTATGATGTTCACGTTGGGCGAGTACTTGATCCGCGAAATGCCTGCCAGATCGGCACCAGGATAGCTGCAATATGTACAAGCGTAGGCTACGATCCTCGGTTCGGGCATCAAGCTACCTCCAACGTGCGGAGAGCACCCTGCATCTCTGCCAACAACTGCTCATCAGTGAAGTGCAGTACTGTGATAGCCTTGGAGCGGCAGTGGCCGACGCAGACGCCGCAGCCCTTGCACGCTGTTTCGTCCACTTCCACGTGTCCGTCAACCAGCTTCAGGGCGCTGTACGGACAGGCGACCACGCACTCCCCGCATCCTGAACAGAGCCTGACGTTCACCTGTGCGATGGATGGTTCCAGAGTGACGCGGCCCTTGTCCATCATGACCATGGCCGCCGCCGCCGCTGCGCCCGCTTGAGCTACCGTGTCGGGGATGTCCTTCGGTGCCTGGCAGGCCCCTGCGATGAACACGCCGTTGGATGCGGTCTCCACCGGTCCGAGCTTCGGATGTCTCTCCAGGAAGAAGCCGTCTGCGCTGCGGCTGAGTCCAAAGGTACGAGCTACATCCTCGGCGTCACGCCGTGGTTCCAGTCCTGCGCTCAGGATCACCATGTCCACCGGGACCTCCACCAGCCGGCCGAGGTTGGCGTCCTCCGCCTTGACCACGAGCTTGCCATTGCGAGGAAGCACCTCTGCCGGGCGCCCCCGGATGAACGTGACGCCTTCCTCCTGCAAACGCTCGTAGAACTCCTCGTATCCTTTTCCACCAGTGCGCATGTCGATGTAGAACTCGTAGACCTCTGCATCTGTGGCATCCTTGACCAGGTGTGCCAGCTTGAGGGAGTACATGCAGCAGATGCGCGAGCAGTACCTGTTGTAGTTCTTGTCGCGGCTGCCCACACAGTGCACGATGGCCATGCTCTCAGGCTCCCGACCCTCCTTGGTCACGATCCTGCCGCGGGTTGGCCCACTGGCGTCCACCAGCCTCTCCAGTTGCAGGCTGCTCAGGACATTGTCGTACGTGCCATATCCGTACTCAGAGACGCGGGAACAGTCGAACAGATCGAACCCGGTGGTCACGATGATCGTGCCCACTTCCAGTTCGACAAGCTGGTCTTCCTGCTCGAAGTCGATGGCTCCCCGGGGGCAGAGCTTGGCGCAAACGCCACACTTGCCGTTTTGGAAGTATCGGCAGTTGTCCCTATCGATCACCGGGACTCGGGGAATAGCCTGAGCAAAGGGTATGTAGATGGCCGTCCTTGTCCCCAGACCGCCGTCGAACTCGCTGGGGATCTTCTTGGCCGGGCACTTCTCCTGGCACAGGCCGCAGCCCGTGCACAGGTCCGCGTCTACGTAGCGGGCCTTCTTGCGGACCCTGACCTTGAAGTTGCCGACGTACCCGGCAACCTCTTCCACCTGGCTGTAGCTGAGAATCTCGATGTTTTCATGCTGTCCCACGGACACCATCTTCGGTGTGAGTATTCAAGCAGAACAGTCCAGGGTTGGGAACGTCTTGTAGAGCTGCGCCATGTAGCCGCCGATGCTGGGCTCTTTCTCCACCAGGTAGACCTTCTTGCCCGAGTCGGCGATGCGCTGCGCGGCCTCGATGCCGGCGATGCCACCGCCCACGATGAGAGCGGCCGGCAGGACGGGCACTTCCTTGACCTGTAGCGATTCGTGGTGTGCCACGCGGAGCACCGCCGCCGCCACTGCGTGCTTGGCTCTCGCTGTGGCCTCCTTCGGGTCCTCAGTGACCCACGAAACCTGCTCCCGGATGTTCGCCATCTGGAAGTGGAAGGGGTTCATCCCCGCCTGCGCACAGGCCCGGCGGAAGGTGAGCTCGTGCATCAGAGGCGAACAGGAGGCCACCACTACTCTGTTTAGTCCCAGTTCCTCTATCCTCTGCTTGACCAGGTCCTGACCAGGGTCAGAGCACATGTACTGGTAGGTCTCAGCGTTCACCACTCCGGGGAGCCCGGCCGCGTATTGTGCTACGGCTTCGACATCAACCTTGGCCGCGATGTTGGTCCCGCAGTGGCAGACGAAGACCCCTATCCTTCTCGGTCTATCACCCATGCGTCGTATCTCCAGTTCACTGACTCTCCGCGTTGCGCATGGACTCCAGCACGAGTTCGCTGATGTCCATGGCCCTCATGCGTATCTTCGCCTGGCGTGCGCCGGTAAGCAGTGTTCGCTTGCACTGCTGGCAAGCGGAGATCACCGCCTGGGCCCCTGTCTCCTGAGCTTGCTGCATACGCAGCACCCCGACTTCTCCCGTCACCTGCCTGTCCGAGATCTCGACGTCTCCCCCTCCGCCGCAGCACATGGCGTTCTCCCCGTGGGCCGCCATCTCCCGGAACTCAAGGCCCGGAATGCTGTTCAGGAGGTCGCGTGGGGCGTCGAAGATCCCGCTCTTGCGACCGAGGTCGCACGGGTCGTGGTAGGTGACGATCCTCTCCACTTCTCCAAGTTCGATCCGGCCCTGGTCCAGCAATTGTTTCAGATACTCCACGGCGTGCAGTATCTCCAACTGGGCCGGCAACTCCACAAACTCAGGGTAGATGTGGGTCCAGGCGTAGTAGCAGGACGGGCAGGTTGTCACCAGCTTGGTCGAACCCAGCTCCTTGACTCGCTCCAAGTTGTGTTGGGCTAGCTCGGCTACCAGGTCCTTCATCCCAGCGCCGTACAGAGGGTAGCCGCAGCACCATTCCTGTCCTCCCATGGTGGTGAAACTGACGCCGGCCCGTTCGAAGATCTGCACCATGGACTGGGGTATGCTGTAGGCCTGAGGGTAGAATGCGGAAACGCACCCCACGAAGTAGAGCACCTCCGCCCCTTTCTTGGCCTCGATACCCTCTGGCTTGCTCTCCAGGTTCTCAGCCCAGATCAGGCGGCTCTCGTTGTCGTCCCCTGAGATGTTGTGGTTGGTGGTCACCGTCTCGCGCAGGACTCCGATGCCCTCTGGCACTTTGAGTGCCTCTCTGACGGCATACTCCTTCAGCATGAGCATGGTCTGGGTGAGGTCGATGCCGCGCGGGCAGCGTACCGTGCAGGCCTTGCAGGTGGTACAGAGCCAGAAGGTGCGGCTATTGACCACCTCATCTTTGAGGCCCAACTGGATCAGCTTCCAGAGTTGCCTGGGAGTGTGGTCCATGGCGTAGGCGGTGGGACAGGAGGCCGAACAGGTGCCGCACTGAATGCAGGTGCGGAGCACGCTGAGGTCGGGCGTGACCTCCTCGCCGAAGTTGACATCTCTCTCCACGGTGGCCAGATCCAAGACGTCCTTCGCCATCTACACCTACCCCCTTAATATCTCTCGTATGGGCGGCAACTGTCTGACCGTCTCCGTGAACTCGTCGACGACCTGGGCGAATCGCTCACCCTCCGATGCCGATACCCACTCCAGTCGCAGCCGCTCCGGCTCGATTCCGGTGTACTCGAGGATTCGTTTCAGGACGGCCACACGCTTGGCCGCACGGTGGTTGCCGCTGATGAAGTGGCAGTCCCCGTAGTGGCAGCCCAGCACCAGCACACCATCCGCCCCCTCACGGAAGGTGCGCAGGATCAACTCCGCCGATACGCGCCCGGAGCACAAGACCCGTATGATGTTCACGTTGGGCGAATACTTGATCCGCGAAATGCCTGCCAGATCGGCGCCCGGATAGCTGCAATAGGTACACGCGTAAGCTACGATCTTGGGCTCGTAGGTCAAGCTACCTCCAGTACACGCAGAGCTCCCCGCATCTCTGCCACCAGTTCATCATCGGTAAAGTGTGAAAGCGTGATGGCCTTGGACAAGCAGTGGCCGACGCAGGTCCCACAGCCCTTGCACGCCGTCTCCTCTATCTGTGCATGGCCATCGACCAGTTCTATGGCGTTGTACGGACAGGCCAGGACACACTCGCCACAACCAGAGCACCTGTCCACGTCAACGATGGCCACGTACGGCTGTAGGGTGACTTTGCCTCTGTCCAACATGGCTAGAGCCGCCACCGCCGCCGCTCCCGCCTGGGCCACGGTATCCGGTATGTCCTTGGGCCCCTGGCAGGCTCCGGCGATGAAGATCCCGTCAGAGGCGGTCTCCACTGGGGCCAGCTTCAGGTGCTTCTCCAGGAAGAAACCGTCTGCGCTGCGGCTGAGTCCGAAAGTGCGGGCCACCTCCACGGCGTCACGCCGTGGTTCCAGGCCCGTGCTCAGGATGACCATGTCCACCGGGATGCGGCGCAGCTCGCCCAGCAAGGTGTCTTCGCACTTGACGATCAGCTTGCCCTCTTCCCGAGGATTTTCGGCCACATCGGTGACCTCCGCGCCCTTGCCGCGGATGAAGATCACCCCTTCCTTCAGCACCCGGTTGTAGAACTCCTCATACCCTTTGCCGAAAGTCCGCATGTCGATGTATAGCTCGTAGACCTCGGCATTGAGGGAGTCCTTCACCAGGTGGGCGAACTTCAGCGACCACATGCAGCAAACCCGGGAGCAGTAGACGTTGTACCTCTTGTCCCGGCTCCCAACACAATGCAGGATAGCCACGCTCTCCGGCTTCCGCCCGTCCTTGAGGAGCACCTTACCGCCGGTGGGCCCGCTGGAGCAGATCGTCCGCTCAAACTCCAGGCTGGTCACGACGTTGTCCAGCCTCTCATATCCGTACTCCGGTGCTCGAGTGGGATCGAAGAGGTCGAACCCCGTGGTCACGATCACCGTTCCCACATCAAGCTCTACGATCTGGTCCTCCTGTTCGTAGTCGATGGCCCCCGTTGGGCACAGCTTCTGACACACGCCGCATTTGCCCTTCTGGAAGTGCAGGCAGTGTTCCGTATCTATGACGGGAATCCTGGGCACTGCCTGCGCGAACGGGATGTAGATGGCCTTACGCGTGCCGATTCCCGCATCGAACTCGCTCAGGATATTCTTCGTTGGGCACTTCTCCTGGCACAGGCCGCAGCCGGTGCACAGGTCCTCGTTCACATACCGCGCTTTCTTGCGGATCTTGACTTTGAAGCTCCCTACGTAGCCGGAGACTTCCTCGACCTCGCTGTAGCTCAGGATCTCTATGTTCTCGTGCTGTCCCACGGACACCATCTTCGGTGTCAGGATTCAAGCCGCACAGTCCAAAGTGGGGAAGGTCTTGTGAAGTTGAGCCATGTAGCCACCGATGCTGGGCTCCCTCTCCACCAGGTAGACCTTCTTCCCCGCAGCGGCGATGCGCAGCGCGGCTTCGATGCCGGCGATGCCCGCACCGACCACCAGGGCGGCAGGCTCGACGGGGACTTCTTTCACCTCTAGGGGCTCGTGGCAGGCCGCCCTGTACACGGCCGCGGTCACCGCCCTCTTGGCCCTCGCCGTGGCCTCCTCGGGGTCCTCGGTCACCCAGGAAACCTGCTCGCGGATATTGGCCATCTGGAAGAAGAAGGGGTTCAGACCCGCCCCCTCACAGGCCCGCCGGAAGGTGGGTTCGTGCATCAGCGGCGAGCAGGAAGCAACCACCACCCGATTCAAACCTTGCTCCTTGATGTCCTGCTGGATCAGTTCCTGGCCTGGATCTGAGCACATGTACTCGTAGTTGCGTGCCAATACCACGCCCGGCAATCCAGCGGCGTACTCGGTGACCGCCTCCACGTCGACTTTGTCCGCTATGTTGGTCCCACAATGACAGATGTAAACCCCAATCTTGTCCACCTAGTTACCTCCCTATGTTCTCCACACCAGGTCCCTTCTCTGGACCTTCACGTCATGAAGGGAGCAAGAAGCGCCTTGGCCGATATTAACTCCTCACCCAGACCGAGGTCCTTCTTGCTTAGTCCCATGCTGACACCCAGCAACTGGGAGAAGAAGAGCACCGGGAGCGAGAAATCGGTCCCAAAACGCGAATTCACCTGGCCCTGGTAGGCCTCCACGTTGAGATGGCAGAGCGGACAGGCCGTCGCCAGACAAGTAGCTCCTCTCCGCACCGCCTCAGCCAGGAGGGTATGGACCAGTTTCAAGGCTACGTCTTGCTTGTCGCCCATCATCAGCACGCCGCCACAGCAGGCCGCCTTGAGTGGGTAGTCCACGACGTCGGCGCCGATCCATGTTAGAAGATCGTCCAGCGCTGTGGGAAACTCCATGTCGTCGATACCGCTGGGACGGCTGAAGGCACAGCCGATGTATCCCGCCACCTTCAAGCCCTCTAGGGGATGCGTGACCTTCTGCTCGATAGCTTCTCGTCCAACGTCCTTCACCAGTATATCGAGAAGATGACGCACAGTGAGCGTGCCTCGATACTCGAGGTCAGCGACGGCCAGGGCCTCGTCGATCTCCCGTCTCAGATCAGCGTCCTCGGCGAGGCGACGGTTGGTCTTGTCCATCATGCCAAAGCAGCCGTTGCAGATGGTCACCACATCGCCACCCGGCGCGCCTCTCTCGGCCAGGGCCAGGTTGCGGGCATTCAATGCATAGGTCTCCACGTGTCGCAGCGAGTACGAGGGGCTCGATCCACAGCAGTTCCAGTCGTCGATCTCTATCAGGTCCAGCCCCAGAGCCTTGGCCACGGCCCGGGAAGAGCGATCGTAGGCTTTGGTGCTCACCTCTTGGGTGCAGCCGGGATAGTAGCTGTAGGCCATCACGCTTCCCCCTTCTGGGCGACATGATCGAGCATCTTGGCCAGATCGGCCCGCCCCTTGATCCTGTGGGGCAGAAGCGGGAGCCTGCCTCGCACCAACATCTTGAGCCCGAATGGCAGCAGCTTGAGCAGCCCGAGTGGATTGAGCCTGCTCACGTAGTAGCGAATCATGAGTTCCATCTCGGCGCTCCGACCATGGCGGTCCACCGTGCTCACGGTGGCTTTGTAGAACTCCGCGCTGCCCCGAGGATTCAGGTTGCGCTTGACGGCCATCCGCTTGAGGTCATACATGAAGTCCGTGAACTGGATTCCAGCTGGGCATCGCACCGTGCAGTAATTGCACGAGGTGCATAGCCAGGGTGTGTTGCTGCGCAGCACTTTCTCCAGCTCGCCAGCTCGCAGGGCGGCGATGATTTGGCGCGGTGTGTAGTCCATAGCGTAGGCAGTAGGACATGAAGCCGAACAGGTCCCACATTGGATGCACTCCAGCACCTCTTTGCTGTGCAGGATGGCCTCTTCCTCGGGCGACAACCGCGCGTTCCGTACTGTCGCCTCCATGGTATCGGCGGACATGACTATCTATCCTCCTGTTTCTCCACCATGTCGCCTTGCAGTAGGATCTCTACCCGCTCGGCTGGCATGAACTGCACCGCATCCAGCCCGTGGACACGCCGCAACTCATTCACACCGTCATCCATCGGGAGAGCATATCCGAAGCTCATGACATTGACAAGATTGGCCTCGTACCCCGGGGGCGGCTCCTGCTCACGCCGCTTCAACATCATGATCGTATGGATGTCCACTCCTTGTGGGCAGACCTCCTGACAGCGCCAGCAGGAGGAACATAGCCAACTGGAGTAATTCTCGTCTCCACAAAGGAAGGAGGTGATGGAATGGCCGCCCAGCCTCTCCACGATGCACACCTCGCGGCACCGCCCGCAGCGCGTGCAGTCCTCGAGGAGCTCGTCCAGGGTCCTCTCTTTCACGCCACCGCCTCCGCTATCGCGCGGCCCGACGCGGCTGAGATACCCAGGTCGGCGGCATCGATATCCATGGCCAGACCGAGCAACTGGGGCAGGGTCAAGACCACCAGCTTGGAGCCCCTTTCAGAGTTGCCGAGAAAGCCTCGAAACCTCTCCAGAAGCAAGTGGCAGTTGCCACAGGCATCCACCAGCACGTCTGCGCCGGCCACCGAGGCCAGCTTGCGACGCCCGGCCTCCAAACCGAGTTCCTTGTCCACCAGGTACAGGGTGGACCCGCAGCAGTCGTGCTCTGCGACGTAGTCCACGACCTCCGCGCCCGTCAAGGCGACGATCTGTCGCATGGCCTGTGGCTCCAGAGGATCGTCGAAGCAGGTGACCTCGTGGGGTCGAAAGGCCTGGCACGGGTGGGTCACCGCCACTCTGAGAGACAGTTGCCGCGTCATTCGCGCCCTGAGCTCGTCCAGGCGTTCAGTCAGCAATTGCACGAGGTGCTGGACGGTCGTCTTCCCGTCGTATCGCAGCCCCATCTTGCTCAGTACTTCGTTCACCTCCCGTCGAAGGGAGGGATCCTCCAAAGCCACGTTCGCGCGCAGCAGGGTGTTGGTGCAGTTGCCGCACAGCGTCACCACGTCCAGCCCCATCCTCTCCGCAAGACTGAGGTTGTAGGCCGCAAAACGAAGCCACCTGTCGGTGAAGGACTCCAGCGGGGCACCGCAGCAGGCGGCTCGCGGGATGCTCTCCGACTGGATGCCGATAGCGTTGAGCACCTCCTTCGTTGCCTTCTCGTACTGAGGCATACGCTGGAGAACCAGACAGCCAGGGAACAGAGCTATTCTCTCCAAGGGTCAACCCACCACGACCTTGGCGAAATCGGCCGGCTCAACACCTGGCGATTCTATGTCGTGTTCTTCATAGAAGTGTGTGATCGTTTCCTCTACCTCGGCGGGTTCCTTGCTCACCAGCGCTTGGCAGAGCTCAGTCAGTTTGTCGGCTGGATAGAAGAAGAAGTCCCCGGACAGTACGACAGATGAGATGACGCCGTCGGTCACCTCCACGTCGCCTCGGATCAGGCCTCCCGGAGCTTTGTGCAGGAGGTGCTTCACCTCCACGCCGGCCGAGATCTTCACCGTGCGCCCTTCCATACGCCTGCCTATCTTGTGCAGCCACTCGTCCTTGAGGAAGCTGGAAGCAAGCCTGGCTACCTCCTCCCGCAGTTCGTCGTCCATCTCTGCGCTGGGCAGCGGTCCCAGCACCTTCTGGAAATTGCGCGCCAAGCTCGCGATGAGCGACTCTCTGGACGGCACCTCTCCCAACTCCCGCTTGATGGTGCTCAGGTTCTCCTGCAAGCTCTTGTAGACCTTGTCTCGGAACTTCTCGTCGGGGACCCTGAGCACTCGGCTCATCATCTCGTAGTTGAAGTCGAGAATGAGATTGCCCACCAGCACCAGGTAGTCCCCGATCTCGCCAGCACCGTTGCCGGAGATCTTGCGCTTGTGGGCCACGATGTCGTTAACGGGCTTGTACTCCGCTGGAATACCTAGCTCGCGATAGGTATCGATGGGGGGCTGAAGGAACTTGCGGTAGAACGAGGACTTGTCACGCGGGGCCAGGGGGTTGTCCTTGTGCAAGATCAACTGGTAGAAGAGTTGATCGTGGTCCAGGTATGTGCCTCCACCCCCAACCTCCCTGCGGAAGATGGGAAGGCCATTGGCCCGGCAGAAGTCAACGTCGACCTCCTTGTCTAGATCTTGGTGATAGCCGATGCACACGTACGGATCGGCCGGGGAAACCAGCACCAACGCCTCGCGGCCCAGGCGGGGAAGAGCGTGATATACGAGCTGTGACTCAGCCCAGGGAACGCTCTCCAGGGCGTAGAGCTGCATCCATACCTCCCGTGAATATGACTAACACCATCTAATTATACCACAATTGGCGGCCCCCATCAATAGCAGGACTCACGCCAGTAGTACGTCCAGGGCCATGGCCAGAAAGAGCACGAACAGATAGGGGCTCGAGACCTTGAACATCAGCCAGGACTTCTCCCGCGATGGGCGCAACGCAAGGACGAAGTTGCTCACCGTTACGAAGAGTCCGAAGACCAGGGCCGGCACCAGATAGATCGGTCCGAAACCGCCCACGAAGTAGAGGCCCGCTGACAACAGGTACATCAGCACAACGGTAGCCATGGTGCAGCGCGTGGTCCGCTCCAGGGAGACAACGGCGGGCAGCATGGGTACCCGAACCTTCTTGTAGTCGTCGGCGTGGTAAATGGCCAGGTTCCAGATATGGTTGGGTATCCATAACACGACCACCGCGGCCATCAACAAGGCGGTGAGATCGACGTTGCCTCTGACCGCCGCCCATCCGGAGAGGACAGGGATCCCACCACTGAAGCCACCGAGGATGATGTTCCAGGCGCTCCTGCGCTTCAGCAGCACGCTATAGACCAGAACGTTGTCGGCAAAACCCAAAACGCCTAGGGCAAAGACCAGAGGATTGATGGCCCAGGCGAGAGCCAGAGAGACCACGGTGAGGGCCAGACCCCAGCATAGCGCGCTCTGCGGTGGATCGATCCTCCCCGAGGGTATGGGGCGCCGCTTGGTCCTGTCCATGACGCGGTCGATGTCCCGGTCTATATAGCAGGTCAAGGTATTGGCGCCCGCGCAACCCAAGGTGAGGGCGAGGATGGTCTTGAGGAATAGGCCCGGCGGAAAGGTCCATCCTCCGGCAGCGACGATCATCGTGGCCAGACCAGTGAAGATCAGCAGCAGGACGGAAGCGGGCTTGGTGACTTCCACGTATGCCCACAGGCCCTGGTACAATGAAGGAGATGTCCTGTCGCCTGCGTGGCGGGTCTGGCCATCTCCTTCGTGGTCGGAACCGTATGGCCGTTTCTTGTCAACCACGGTCTGGGATCACTCCTCCATCACCCTAGCCACCAGCTCCACGATGTCCAACACCTGCATTCGTACTTTCTCCTGACGCGCTGCGGTCATCAGCGTGCGCTTGCATTGCTGGCAGGCCGAGACCAGGACCTGGGCTTCCGTGTCCAATGCTTGCAGGAGGCGTCGCCTGGCCACCGCCTCCACCACTTCCCGGTTCCACATGGCCACGTCGCCGCCGCCACCGCAGCACAGTGCGTATTGCCTGTTCTCTTCCATCTCCACCAGGGAGACCCCAGGTATGCTGCGTATGACGTTCCTTGGAGCATCATATATGCCGCTATTCCTGCCCAGGTCGCACGGATCGTGGTACGTGATCGATCGCGGGAACTCACCCAGTTTGATGCGGCCCTGAACGAGGAGCTCCTCGAGCAGTTCAGTCATGTGCCGCACTTCGAAGCCAAGAGGTTCGCCAATGATCCTGGGATACTCGTGCAGCCAGGTATGGTAACAGGAGGGGCACCCCGCGACGAGCGTGCGCGCGCCCTTGGCTCTCACTGCTTCCACGTTGTGCTCCACCAACTCCTTCACCGCGTCCGCCATGCCTGCGATGATCAAGGGGTAGCCACAACAGTGTTCCTCTTTTCCGAGCACCGTGTAATCAAGGCCAGCCTTCTCCATCACCGCTACGGTAGCCTGAGGAATCCCATAGGCCTGGGGGTAGAAGGACGGGGTGCAACCCACGAAGTAGACGAACTCGGCCGTATCTTTCCCCTTGACGCCCTGGGGGACCTTTTCGAGGTTTTCGCTCCAAATCAGTCGTTCTTCAGGGTCATCACCGGAGATGTTGTACTTCGTGGTCACCGTTTCGAGCAGGTTGTTGAAGGGCTCGGGGTAGTAGCCTCTGCGAACCATCTCCTCACGTGTCACCAGCCAGAGCGAGCGCATGTCTATGCCTACGGGACAGACCTCGGCGCACCGAGCGCACAGCGTGCAATCGTACACGGCTCTCGACAGGCGGTCCAGGGCTTCTTCGCTGGGGGCGCTGGGGCCACGCAGGCGGGCACGAAGTCCGAACTGCTTTCTCACCAGCGACTTGAGACCTTGTATCTTCTCTCTGGGCCAGGCGATCGGGTCGTCGATCTCTGGGCAGTTGGAGCACCACTCTATGCAAAGACCGCAACGCGTGCAGGCGTCCAGTTCGATCAACTGTCTGACTGTGAGCTGCTCCAGACCCATGAACGGCTATTCCTTCTCCCTCAGCAGGCCGCCGATGGTGACCAGCATGGGGCCTACGAGGATGTGGAAGAACTTGCTGAAGGGCAGGTAGGCGATGAAGGCGGCCACCAGCGCAGCGTGTACCCACCATAGATACGCGTAGATGCTCGCCCAGGTGACAGGCAGTAGCCGAAGAAGCAGGGACACAGCGTAGCCGCCGAAGGAGTAGATGGCTTGATCGGGCGGAACCGCCGTCACGATCAGACGGGCGCCCTCCACTATGAAGCCGAAGACGAAGATCCCGCCCAGCAGAGCGGTGATGGCTACGTCCCCAGCGGTGCTTATCTCCCTCATCTGGCTGTCGAAAGCCCGACGCGCCAGAGCAAGGATAGCGCCCACGACGACCAGCAGGGCCAGAAAGTCATACAGGAAGGCCACCGGAGCGGCGTTCTTGTCCACCAGTGTCTGCGTCAACGGCGCGGTGGGGCAGAACTGGGCCATGCACCAGGTGAACACCCCCAGGAAGCAGCGTCCCAGGAAGGGCCAGAGGATCAGACTGTGCATGAACCAGCGGCTCACGCTCTCTCTCAGAGTGCGACGCAGAAGGATACCATCCAGGACGAGGTACTTGAGGAGAGTGAAGATCTTCCGCGAGAAGATGACACCGCAGGCATCAGCCGCGATGTAGGACAGCTTCTCCCCTGTTGAGAGATCAGTCCTGCCGTGTAGGGTGCCCCCCAGCCAGACGGAGGACGCGAGGACCAGTCCCAGACAGAAGACGAGCAGCGCGGGGCCTGACACCCAGTCGGTGCGCACCCCTGAGCCTCCGCTCCCGATGTGCCCGGCGTACAGCACGGAAGATGCGTCGTGGCAGGCGAAGCAGAGCAGGCCCCTTGGCGGTAGAGCAACATCGGCGGCCCCCACTTGGTTGCCCTCGTAGTGGCAGCGCCCACACTCCACAGGGTCAGTCATCTGGTGCGAGGTCCTGTCCACCACGCTTCCTTGCTCGTCAAGAGTGCTCATCTGCACAACGCCGCTCTCGAGGTCGCGGACCACTGTCTCGCTCTCGAAGTGGCAGGCGCTGCACTCCACGGTCAGGTGAGCATCTCCGTTGGCGATGTGTTGGGATAGATTGTTGTGGCACTCCTCGCAGTCCAGCGCTGCCTCCTCCTCGTGGGGAGAATGGCCAACCGTGTCGTGACACTGCACGCAGGCCACGTGACCATGTCGGGTAGCGGCGTATGCTTCTTCCTCCATCTGCAACCGAACTACCTGACCTTCGAGATCCTTGAAGGCGTCCGGATCTTCGTGGCAGTCGAGACAGAGGGCATTCGCTGCCTGAACCCCCGCCACCGTGTCCAGATTGGGCTGTCGGTGGCAAGCCCAGCATTGCTGTTCTTCTGGCTCCTGAGCGAAAGATGGCACCGCTGGAAGGAGCAACAGTACAGCGAGGGCCACGATGCAGGAAGAGACCAAGCGCATCCTCACTTCACCCTCGCCTCCTCCATCAGGTCTGGATCCTCTTGTTTCCGCTCCCACTCCAGCGCGTGCTCCTGCTTCAGTTCCTCCTCGCTGACCTTGCCGGTGAAGATGGACGTGTCCACGGGGAACTTCTCTGCCCTCAAGTGGGTGTTGAACATGTGCACCACGAAGATGAAGCCGACGGCCAGAACCGCCTCGTCACTGTGCATAATCTGGGCGATGTTGATGACTATGCCCGGCAAGAAGCGGGTGGCTAGCTCTGGGAACCAGAGCACCAGCCCCGAAAGCCCGATGATCAGGACCCCCCAGAAGACAGCCCAGTAGTCGAACTTCTCCCAGTAGGTGAAGCGGTCGAACTTCGGTCGCGGCCGTCGCCCGAAAAAGTAGAGGAAGTTGGACCACAAATCGACGATATCCTGGCGACGTGGAATCAAGGAGGAGCCGCCGAAAATGGGACCTCTTCTCCGGACCACATAGTAGACAATGAACGAGAAATGGAGAAGGCAGTAGAAGGCGATGACTATCGCGCACACCCGGTGCAGCCAGGCCGAACCAGGCACGCCGCCCAAGAACTGCATGGCTATCCTGGCCCAGGCAGCGGTTCTGAACTTCAGGGCCATGCCAGAGATGGCTGAACCAGCGAAGCTGGTCATGACCAGCACGTGGATGAAGCGGTGGAAGAGGTTGAATCGCCAGTACTGCGTCGTTCTCTCCGACATCTTCATCGCCTCCTCAGCTTCTCGTGAAGCCCACGCAGAAGCCAGAGGAAGGTATGACCATAGAAGAAGGCCAGCACACTCACCGTCAGGACCAAAAAGAAGGTCTGGACGAGGAACAGCAGCACAGACTCGCGTGCGTGGGGGGCGTCAGCCTCTGGAGAAAGGGTCTCCTCTGCGTGGATGAGGAAACCGGCCATGTTCTCGGTGGCATCGGGGTGGCATTTCTGGCAAGCCTGGACCGCCTCCTGTGGCTGGTCCAGGGCCAGCACCTGGTGAGACCCGTGGCAATCTGCACAAGACGCAGAATCCTCGAAGTCCAGGTCTACCGCCGTCTTGCCGTGGTAGTTCTCCAGATAAGTCTCCAACTCCGAAGGGTGACACTGCCCACAGATGTTGACCTGTGCATCGATGACCTCTAGGCGTGACAACACCTGACGGTAGTGAGGATCGTGGCAGTGGCCGCAAGTGGGGGCGGGATACTCGCTTTCCCTCTGTGTGGCTTCACTCAGGGCCTCGGCGTGGACTCCAAGCTGGTAGTACTCGTACTCCTGTGGGTGGCAGTTGGCGCAGGCCTCGTAGTTGAAGAGGTCTGTGGCGCTCTCGCCGAGATTCTCGGTGTTCGGGTGCTCGTCGAGGTCGATCTCCCCGTGACATAGGGAGCAGTCCATGCCTCCGTGGACACCCTGGTTGTAGCGCTCGACGTCGATGTACCAGGAAGCGGGCTCCGGCTCGCTCGACGGTCGCCCTGTGATGCGGTAACCGTAGCGCGTGACCAGCGCCACGAGGATCACTGCCACCGTTGCCAGGGACAACACCAACACCGGCCTCTTCAACGATGTCACCCCACTTGCCCTAGCGTACACACTAGACTACCCTGAGGCGTCCTCGCCTCAAGGTAGAACCATGAGCACTCGAACCGGCCTGAGCTATGGCTGCGTACTACGCCTACCCGAGGATGTCTTTGTACTTCTCGATCTCTGACTCCATGAAAGACTTGAATTCTGCGTCCGAGGCCTTGGCGAGGTTGTCGAGCTCACCGACGTCCGAGGCCTCGATCCTCGCCAGCCAGCCTTCCCCGAAGGGATCATCGTTGATGGGTGCCACGTCCCATTCTAGTTCCTCATTGGCCTCGGAAATGGTACCGCCGACCATGGCCGCGATGCGGCCCACCCACTTGCCTGACTCCATGGACATGAACGTCTTGCCCTGTTCGACCGTGCGTCCGGCCCTCGGCACCTCGACGTACACTATCTCCTTGGAGATCTTTTGGGCGAACTCGGTAACACCCTGGGTGACGACGTTCCCATCTACCTTTGCCCACCCGTGGTTCTTGTCGTAGCATAGATCGTCTGGAAAACTGTACCCACCGATGTCCATGGCTTCCGCACCTCCTCTCCGAATCTGCGACGCAATTCTAACACAGATGTGCCAAATCATCAAAGCCGGGGCGGTCCCAGCTCCCGAATGGTACAGCACGGGGGGCGAGGCCGGGTGCAAACCAAGTCAGGGGAATCAGAGGCCCTGGGTGCAGAGTCACCCGTGCGGCACCGTGGCGGGCCTGGCCCCTCTGCTGCGTGCTAACCCTGCCTCTTGATCTCAAACCTGTCGAAATCTCTAGTCACGGTAGTGTGGGGAAAGACAGCCTGCGCCTCCTTCAAGACTTCCTGAGCCGAGTACCTGCGCGATATGTGGTTCAGGTAGAGGCTGCGGACGCCTGCCTCTCGTGCCAGGGCCGCCGCCTGTACGACAGTCAGGTGGCCGTACTGCTGCGCGAGCTCAGCTTCCGCCGATAGGTACGTAGCCTCGATCACCAGGGCGTCAACCCCCTGGGCGTACGGGATCAGATCGGAGATCTCTGCGGTGTCGCCCACGTAGACGAGCCTGGCGCCTTCACGTGGCTCTCCCAGCACTTGATCCGGGTGCACCGTGGTGCCACCCACCAGGGTCACAGGTTCACCTTCCACCAGCCGCCTGCGCTCCTTCCCTGCAGGGACTCCCAGTCTTTCCGCCTCGTCCGCCAGGAATGGTCGTCTGCTTCGCTCCTCGAAGCTGAAGCCGAAGCAACCAGGTCCCCGGTGGCTCACCGGGAAGGCGGAAAGGACGAACTCCTCGTCCTCCAGGACTACCCCTGGTGAGAGCTCGATGAACTCCAGGTCTATGGGTGGCCTCGCACCCCTCAGAACGACACCGAGAACGAGGTCCTCCACTCTGTCCAGCGCCCATCTCCCGCCGTAGATCTCCAAAGACTCCACAGCCTCCCAACGGCTGAAGGTGGAGACGAGACCGCCCAGCCCGAGGATGTGGTCCAGATGGCCGTGGGTGAGCAGTATGCGCTTCAACCTTTTGAAACCGAGGCCACTTTTCAGCAATTGCCTCTGTGTTCCCTCGCCGCAGTCAATGAGGAACCGGTAGTGTTTGTGGAGCACCATGCTGGCGCTCAGGTTCCTCGCCACCGAAGGCGCCGAGGCAGACGTGCCCAAGAAGACGATCTCAAACATCCTCAAGTCCCAAGATGGTCACTTTTCCCGCCTTTCCTTGCTCCCCATCGATGACCATCTCCCTGCCGAGCAGTTGCTCCACGATCCAGGCATTCGTTAGCAGATGCTGAGTGATGCGGGAGGCGGTGAACGACGACTTCCCCTTCGCGAGGGCCAGCGGCAAGACAAGCTGGTCGGCCAGATATTGATCGAGAGCCATCCCGCTCTCATAGTAGTGCAGGAACCCCTCCACCGCCTCCTCGGCCACCGTCTCTGCCGGCTTGCCCTTACTGCCCAGAGAGGTGAACCCGGCCTGCACGTGCTCGAACTCAGCGACGAGGAAGACCATCGTTCCCTGCCCTCTGGCGGGAGCGTCGACGATCTCGATCTCTGGATCGAAGCCCTTGGCTCGCAGCTCCTTCTCGGCCTGGAGCTTCTGTCGCTCTGCGATGTGTGCGGGTAGGTTGGAGAGCGCCGAGATCCCGAACACCCTTCTCAGAGCGCCGCGCTCCTCCAACTCGAGCGCGCGCAGGTCGGAGAGGGCTGCGCTTGATCCGCTGATCTGGGCTGTCAGAATGCCTCCGCCGATGGGGTACCAGCCCCACCGCTCGATTTCGATTGTCGTACTTATACCCATGCGGCGCAAGAGGGGCAGATAGACCAGGCCCAGGTAGTGAAATGGCGGGCTCCATGCAACGTGGGTGCCTCCCCGCAGGAAGACCCTTGACCTCCCGTCGGCCAGGAGCAGAGGCATCAGCAGGGCCTGGAAGATCAGAGTCGTGGCCCCAGCGCTGCCACCCTTGCGGGCTTCGGACACGTCCCAGGAGTACTCTCCGCTCACAGGGGAGGACCCGGGCCTGAACGTCAACGCCAATGAGCCCAGCTCGGCGCCTTCCGTTGACGACCTGCATACCCTCGCCAGGGCGCGAACGGCGGTCAGATGCTGAGCCTGAAGTCCTGGGTTGGGCCGCTTGCTGCGAATGTTCTCGATCCTGATGGGGATGCCCAGTACGGCGGATAGTGCGAGGGAGTTGCGTAGCACCGCCCCCCCTCCCTCCCCATGAGAGCCATCAATGACTAGCATGGAGATTGCCTTGTCCCGGCCAGGGGTCTGTACCGCGATCGGCGGTTGCACACCCGAGCCCTCTCACCGGTGCAGCAGTGTCCCTTCCTCGATCTCGATCTCCACCAGTGCCTTCTCGACGAGGCCCTCCCTCTCCCCGGAGATGATGCGTACCGTGAGAGATGGGTGCGCTTCGATCAACCGGGACATCGTTTGCACCTTGGATAGCATTCCGCCTGTCACGTCGGTGTCTGGGGAGCCAGCAAGCAGCCTTTCTACCTCGTCCAGTCTGGAGACCGAGATGGCCTTGACCAGACGGGTGCCGGTGTCCCGTAGCGGGTCTGCTGTGAACACTCCTTCTACGCGACCAGCCAGGATGACCCGGTCAGGCCTCAGGCGGGAGCCAAGATAGGCGAAGATCTGCTCCGTGGAGATGATAGCGCTGCCCTGCGCCGCATCGAAGGAAACGTCGCCGTACACCACTGGCACCAGTCCCCGCCTGAGGGCCTCCTCGAGGGGGGCGGTCTCCAGGTGCACCAGGTTCCCGTCGCGGCAGAGAGCCGAGGCGGACGGCTGCAAAGGTAGGGCTGGTATCCCCTGGTCGAAAAGGGCGTCGGTGACCACCCGGTTCAACCGAGAGGCGATGACTGCGGTCTCGGCGTAGCCCCACCAATCGCCGCCGTCGGCGAGTCCCTCCTGGATGCCATACTTGCTGGCGGTCGGGTGCCCATACGATCCGCTCCCGTGCCCCACGACTAGCCTCAGTCCGGGGACCTCGTCGAGGGCTTCCCGTATCTCGTGAGCAACCCGTCGGATGACCTCTCTCCTCGCAGTCTGCGAGGATCCCTTCTCTGTGATCAGAGATCCACCCAGTTTGAGGAGCACCAACTCCCCCAAAGCTCTGCCGCCTTCTGCCCAATACTAAGTCTGCTCTGGCCTGCTCTTGGCTGCCAGCACGACCAACGCGCGCTCAGGGGCCCGCACACGGTATGTGGCTCCCTTGGGGACCACAGTGATGTCGCCCCTGGTCAAGGATACGGTCCCCAGTTCGGTTTTCAAGGTCACACTGTCCTCATGGACCAGCAATAGTTCGCTGCCATGATGGCAGTGGTATTCTTCGGCCTCGCCCTGGTATTTGATCAGGGACAATGCCAGATCATCGACGGTGACCAGTCTACGGGGCACGGAAGGCCCCTCGAGGAGCAGGGCCTCGGCTCCGATGCTGACCGGTGATAGCTCTCCCGCTCCCTGGAGGACGAATAGCCTTCGTTGTCCGTTCTGCCTGTTGGAGAAGTGCGTTCTCTCGAAAACCAGGGCCGTGGTTCGCGCCAGGGAGCCACAGCGGTGGGTGACTGCCTTCGGTATCACCGCCATCTCTCCGCTCCGCAGCGTGGTGTTGCCCCATTCGGTCTCCAGTGTCAGCTCCCCATCGAGAGTGTAGAAGAGCTGCTCCTGATCTATGTGCTTGTGCAGGGCCACCATACCCTCGCTGATGAACAGACGAGCCGCGAAGTCATCGACCTCGGCCAGATCCATAACCAGGAAGGGTTGCTTGAGGCTCTTGGCCTGCTCAAAGACGTTGATCTTCGCGATAGACATTACACCTCCCACATTCGGTGCCAGATCGGGTTCTTCGGTAGTCAGCTCTTCATGGCGCTGTAGACGATGCGACACGGGACGGCGTATTCTGGCTGGCCGGAATCTCCGTCCGAATCACACTCTGTGCACCGTCGGAGATCAACGCCCTCTCCACGTCATCTCGCCTCTCCGGTGTGACCAGAGCGATCGTGTTCCCCCCTCGACCGGCTCCCGAGAGCTTGGCCCCCAAGGCCCCGCCACGTCTGGCCGCCTCTGTCAGCGAGTCCAGTTGCGGAGACGAGACGCCCATGGCTTGCAGCAGTCGGTGGTTCTCGTCCATTCTGCGACCCAAGCTTTCCTCATCGCCCATTTCCATCGCCCGGCGGACGGCTCTCGAGATGCTGCCCACGTCGTCGAAGAGCGCCTCGTACCTGTCCCTCGAGCGTTCCCATGCCGTCCGCACCCACTCCACCACCGCTCTGGTGGAACTGGCGACCCCCGTGTCCGCGATGACGAGCTGGAGGGGTCTGCCTACGGTGAAAGCCTCCAAGGCCTCACCGCGTACGAAGTATACCGGGCGTTCGTAGGCGATGACGGTATTGTCTATGCCGCTGGGCGTTCCGTGGTGTAACCTCTCCACTTCGTATACCAGTTGAGAGACCTCTTCCGCACTGAGTTCGGCGGAGAAGTGCAGACCCACGGCCCTGACCATCGCCGTGGCCACGGCGGCGCCACTTCCCAGGCCTCGGGCGATGGGGATAGTGGAGTTCACCGTGATTGTGAGGTCATGCTGCAAGGTGAGGCTCAGGTGGCGGAGAACGCCAAGGACCGCAGCCTCCAGGGGGCGCGCCTGTGGGTCGGCCTCGCCGCGCCCCGCGACGAACGTACGTCCCAGGTCCGCCGCCACGATGACTATCCCCTGTCCCGCGTCGCCGGCCTCGACCGTCGCTCGTGCGCGGACCTGAAACACGGGTATGGCCACAGCAGGTCGGCCGTAAACTACAGCGTGCTCGCCGACGAGTATGACTTTTCCCGGCGCGTACGCCTCTGTCACAGCCGAGCACCTCTCGCGGTATTGAATCTAGTATATCACAGGAGAGAAAACCGGCACAAGCACTGGTGGGCTGAGCGGAGGTATGAGCGCATGGTCCGGGTGGTCAGGGTCTGGCTACCGCCGGAGTTGCTCGAGAGGTAAGTAGCGGGCCGCTGCGAAGCCTTTCCTGGGCGCGGGGGCAGGGGCAGGGGCGAAAGAGTAACGATGGCTGCGCGATTGGTCTTGCACACCATCTTGTCCCGATAGCGCGACGATGAAGGCGATGCTATAATGGCCTTTTGGAGGTCTTTCTCGTGGGAGAGGCTACGCTCCCCATCGGAGGGTCGAATATACTGGTCAGCTTGGCCATACTACTGATCAGTGTCTTGATGGTGGCTTTCTTCTCCAGTTCAGAGGCATCCCTGATCTCGGTCAGCAAGATCCGGATTCGCAGTCTGGCGGAGCAGGGCAGCAGAGCTGCGCAGGCGGCCAGGGACTTGTGGGAGCACCACGACAAGCTGTTCGCCACTATCCTGTTGACCGAAAACGCGTTCATCATTTTCGCATCTTCCGTGGGCACCACCCTGGCACTAACGCTTTTTGGTGAGCAAGGCTTGCTCGTGTCGAGCGTGGCTCTGACCGTCCTCATCGTGCTTTTCGGCGAGATAACCCCTAAGACCTTCGCCGCCCGCAACTCAGAGCGCATGTCCCTCCTGGTTGCCAGGCCCATCACTTTCATCGTCAAGGTGCTGACCCCCGTTATCTACATCTTCACCCTGCTCGCCAATGCCATGATCAGCGTGGTGAGCAGGGGACGACGCGTTCAGTCTCCGTTCGTCACCGCGGAAGAGATCCGCATGCTGGCCACAATCGGAGAGGAGCAGGGCACGGTCCTGGAGATGGAACGGGATATGGTGCACAAGGTCTTCGAGTTCGGCCAGCGACAGGTGCGCGAAGCGATGATCCCACGACCCGACATAGTGGGCGTTGAGATCGAGGCCACCTTTGAGGCTCTCTTGGAGACCTTCGCCAGCCACAGCCATTCCCGCTTTCCCGTATACAGTGGCGACCTGGACAACGTTGTAGGTTTTGTGACCATCAAGGACGTAGTTGTGGCTGTGGCCAGCGAATCTGCTGAATCTTCCAGGGATCTGCGCGGACTGGTCCGGCCCACCACCTTTGTCCCGGAGACCAAGCAGGTGGGCAGTCTGTTCCACGAGATGCGAACCCAGCACATGCAGATGGCCGTCGTGATCGACGAGTATGGTGGCACCGCGGGGTTGGTGACCCTAGAGGAGTTGGTGGAGGAGATAGTCGGACGGCTGACTGATGAGTGGGTGACGGAACGACTTCTCGTAGAGGTCGATGAACACACCGTCCAGGTGGACGGCTTGATGCGCATAGACGAGGTCAACACGGAGCTGGGCATAGCCCTGCCGGAGGATGACAACTACGACACAGTCGCCGGATTCGTCCTCTACCAGCTTCGGCGCATCCCCGAGGAGGGTGAGAAACTCTCGTATGGTGACGTCGAGCTCACCGTAGAGGAGATGAAGGGCCCCAAGATAGAGAAACTCCTTGTCAGGAGGGCGTGAAGCGACCCTCTCGGATCTCGTCGATCCTCTCTCTCATCCTCTGCCAGTGAGTACCCCTCCAGTACACCTTGTCGCACTGCGGGCATAGAGTGAAATCGCTGTGCCGATGCAAGACGTAGCGTGGCACTCTAGCACTGACTTCCTCTTTGGTGATCGGTAGCAAGGCCGCGTTGCAGCGGGCGCACCGGGGTGTCTGGTTCGTGCAATCCAGGTCCAGATCGCGCAGCAACTGGCCCAACTGTTCTTCGAACCTATCGCTCTTGATGAGGATTGATCTCACGCCCTTCCGTCTCGTCAGCTCCCGATCTCGGGTCAACAGCGTGCGGTCTTCCGCCCGTGCTAAACGAACCAACTCATGGTCTTCGATCTGTGGGAAGTAGGCGGTGTCGTGCCCCAAGACGCGCAGCCACTTCGCCAGGCGGCCCAGCATGGCGTCAGCAAGGAGCTTCATTGCGGATACGCTGCGCTACTTGCGCATGCGCCATCGCCCGCGGTAAGCACGCTGCATCTCCTGCACGGTGATGAAGGCACCCTCGTCGATGGCGCTAGCCACGGCCGTCACCGAGGGCACCTCTCTTCTTCTAACCACCGTGCGAATCATGTCCACTATGTTATCGTGACCTGCCCCCAGGAACTCAGTAGCTCCGAAGCCCTCCAGGCGCAACGCCTCCGCTACCTCGGTCCCTTTACCCATGGAGATTATGTTCACCTCAGCGAGACCAATGGCTAGCTTCCTCTCGATGGTCATGCCCACGATCGTGCCCACGGCGAAACCGCCTGCATAGCCCAACACGTTCCACCAGTTACCGATGTTGCTAATCACCTGGCTGATGGCCACCAGGAAAATGGTGACTTCGAAGAAGCCTATGACACCCGCCAGTAGCCTGCGTCCGCGCACGGCCATGAGAATCCTCACTGTGCCCATGGACACGTCTATCAGGCGCAGACAGAAGATAAGTAAAGCACCAAGCAAGACCGACACGGTCTGACCTCCATTTATCCGTGGGGCTGTAACCCCAGCGAGTTGCCCTCTAGGCAGGGCGGCAAGCACTGGCGCATCTAGCGCCTCTTGCGGACGCGCCGCACCTGCACGCTTCAGCCCATTGTAGCCATACTATGGGCTTTGTCAAGCATCAACCTACGATCCCCCGGCTATACAGGAGCAGCATGGCGCCGAGATATCCGAGGAAGATCAGCAAGGCGTCCACTTCCACGAACAGGAGACGACGTTCCACCTGAGCCAAGGTAGCCACCAGTCCCAGGCTGGTCAACAGCAGGCCGGCCAGCCCTGCGAGAGCCAGTGTGGGCTCCACGGTGGCCAGGAATCGACCCTGGAAGTAGAAGAGGTCCGTTGAACCCAGAGCGAAGATGTTGAAGATGTTGCTGCCGAAGAGGTTGCCTACGGCCAGGTCGTGCGCGCCGATGCGTACTGCAGCTGCCGCAGTGACGACCTCAGGCAGAGAAGTGACCACGGCCACCAACGCCGCGCCGATGAAACCCTCGCTCAAGCCTGTGGCCTCGGCAATGCCCACCGAGCTGTGCACCAGCCACGGCGTGACCATCACCAACACCACGGTCGCTCCCAAGAAACAGAGCACGGCTGGAGCCAGGCCAAGAACTCCCTGTACGTCGGCCGGAGCGACGTCAGCCGGTTCGCCCCGAATGCGGTTTCTCCCGTAGACTAGCGCCATGCCCAACCAGTACATCCCCACCAGCATCATGCTGTCGAGACCTACCCAACCGATCTGGATTCCAATGTCAGCCAGCACGAAGAGCACCGCCATTCCGGTGAGGAGAACGGCTATGCTGGCACTGAGAGCGTGGTTCACAGCCACGCGTCGCAGGATCCTGGTGCGCGGACTGGCCAGGTCCAGCACAGCCAGGATCAGCATGTTGAACATACTACTCCCGAAGATGTTCCCCGCAGCCAACGCGGGCACGCCCTGATTGATGGAATTCAGGGTTGTGAACAACTCGGGGAGCGAGGTGGCGCCGGCCAGGAGCAGTGTCCCGACGAACATGCCGCCCAGCTTGGTGCGCAGCGCAATGGCATGTGCACACTCGGCCAGCTTCATGGCTGCCAGCACGATCAGAGCGGCGCTGACCAGGAATTCGAGCCAGATCACTCCTCAGCCCCCAAACCAGCGACCCGTCCTGGCACCCCCTTTGCCGAAGACAGCTCCCAGGCGGCGAAGACCCCTGTGTTGGGCTCATCGAGGTCCCCGACGATACGCTCGGAAGCCTCGAGGCAGAGGTCCGACGTATTGCGGTCAGGCACTACGGCAAATAGTGTATACTGAGAGCGCTCTGCGCTCTCGGCCAGTCCCGGCAAGCCGAAGACGTAGCGACCGGGCACGCGGCGTGTCTGTCGCCTGTAGGCACCGATGGTCTCCATGATGGTGACGCCGCTCACGCCAGTGGAGCTCCAGGCTTCGAGAACGTCGTCCAATCGGTTGGGATTGTCCAACACAAGCATGATCATGTGCATCGTTCACACCCTCCTGGCCGCCGCCGGGTGCACGAGCGAAGTGATGCGAGGGAAGCTCAGATAGGCAGCCGTCATCGAATGCTTCCACACAGGGTGCGGGCTCGTGGCCCGTGGGGAGTATCGGATGTCAGATCCTTGACTAGGGAGGAAACTACCACATTATCTGCCAACAACGGAGGTGGCGTGGGCGAGCGCGAGCAGGGTGACTAGCAGACCACCCGAGCCTCTATGCCCGTCTCAGTCTGGATCTCCTGGGCGAACTTGAGCAGACCCTCGGGCGCGAAGGTGCACGCGGGATCATCCTCGGCAGCCTGGCCCAGCACCACCATGGTTGCCCTCTCTTCGACGGCCGCTGCTTTGATCTCCGCTTGCACGTCCCCCTGGCGAAGCACATACCTTGCCTCAATCCCCTGGTTCTGAGCCCGCTCCAGGGCCATACTCAGCAGGAACTCGCCCAGGCGTGTCATCTCCTGCGCCACGACATCGGGGCGCACAGCTCGCTTGGTCCTATTGAGAAAGTCCAGGTCCACGATGTACAGGAACACCAGTTCATCACCGCTCTCCTTGGCCATGGCGATAGCGGCATCCTGTGTGCGATAGCTACCCTCTCCGCCCCGAGTGGGGCACAGAATCCTGCCCATATTCTCCTCCGCTATCTAGAACCGGATCAGTAGCCATATCGTGCCCATGGCTACGGTGATGATCGTTGCCGGCAAGCCCACCTTGAGGAAGGTGATATAGCTAATACGATACCCCGCGCGCTCCGTGATGCCCGCCGCAACCATGTTGGGCGAAGAGCCGATGAGAGTGGTGTTGCCACCCATGGCCGATCCTACTGACAGCCCATAGTAGAGCACCTTGCTGGACGCGCCCGGAATGGTCTGGGTCAGATAGCCCACCACCGGCAACATGGCGGCTGTGAACGGGATGTTGTCGATGAGTCCAGACAGCAACGCCCCTGCCCAGATGATGGCCAACAATGAGAGACTGAGGTTCTCTCCCACCGCCTGCTTCATGCTGGCTGCGATCATGCTGACGAGACCGACTTCTTGAATGGCCCCGATGACCATGAATAGGGCGATGAAGAACATCAGTGTGGTCCAATCCACCACCCTGAGCATCTCCTGGACGTCGATGTCGACCACCAGCAGCATGAACACCGCCCCCAGAATCGCTGTCACGGCAGGCACTAGGTGGATTTGCTCCCCAACCACGAACAGCAGCAGTGTGAGCGCGAAGATCCCGCCCGCCTTGGCCAGTGTCCTTGGTTGAGTGATGCGACCATTCTCCCTCAGCCTCTCCAACATCGCTGGCGACAACCCGCTGCTTGCTTCCCGATACTGACGGCGATATACCAGTAGCACGTAAATCGTCAGTGCGACCTGGGCCAGGATCACTCCTGGGGTAAGGTTGATCAGGAAGTCTCCGAAGCCGATGTCCGCATAGGACCCTATGAGGATGTTGGTGGGTGTCCCGATCAGCGTGCTGATGCCACCGATGTTCGAAGCCAGGACTTCCGGGATAATCAGTGAGAGCGGATTGATGCCCAGGGCCAGGGCTATCTCCAAGGTGATGGGCGCCATCAGCAACATGGTGGTTACGTTGTCCAACATCGCCGAGGCTACCGAGGTGAGCAGCATCAAGATGGTCACCAATACCCAGGCTCGGCCTCTGGATAGGCGATAGGCCTGATACGCCGTCCACTGGAAAACGCCCGTCGTCTCCAAGATGCCGACCACGATCATCATTCCCATCACCAGGAAGATGACATCGAAGTCCACGTATTGAAGCGCCCGCTCGAAGTCGAGAATGAAGAAATCGGGGTTGAGGGGCCGCCCCACGAAGCTGACTCCGAGGACTATGGCCGCACCCAGCAGGGCAGCCATGGTGTTGTGCAGCTTCTCCAGAGCTATGAGCAGCAGCATCCCCACAAAGGTGAAGGTGGCTATCCAGAAGCCCAGAGTGATCCGCCTCTGCATAGTGATGTTGGGCAAGCGTACGGTGGCGCCCTCCCGCAGCCGCTTGAGCTCTTCCACACCGGCGACCCACGTCTGCCCATGAAAGTGGGCATGGGAGATCTCTACCAACAAAGTCTCGAAGGAGCGGTCAGGGAGTTCAAGGATAAACGAGCCATCGCTTTGACTCTCAGCCGTCGCCGCAGGCTCCTCGGACCCGGAGATGTAGACTTCGACATCGGCATTCCCCACGGGCTGCCCCTGGGCATCAACCAGCCACCCGACGAGACCTGGTGCAGCGGAGGACGCGGCCGAGGGTGCGGAAAGAAAAGGGGTCAGATAGAGCGTAAGCACGGAGAACAAGAATCCCGCTGAGAGCAGTAGGATGACCCACCTGCGATCCCGAACGAGAGGCAGTCTTGTAGGCAAACGGAACCTCCGATGATCTCCAGCCATTGCACATTCTAGCACAGGCCATGGACGTTCGCTAGGCTGACTTGAGAGGCAGTAGCAGAGGCTGTCAGACACGCGCGAGTGGTGTCCACTTCCCCGGCTGTCGGACCGATCCTGAGCGAGCCACTGCTGCCCGCCAGGCAAGGGGACGGCGAGACGCGGGATTCTGGAGCTTGCGTGGGTTCGGACCGACTAGAGGCCAGGTGACACGTCGGGCCCTCCCTGGCCTGCGTTCGCGTGTGCGCACTGGTTGCGCAGAGCGACGAGGAGTGTGGCGATCACGAGTGACCCCAGGAGATGACTCTCTCGTTCACTCCCTGGTACCTAGGCTTGAGGCGGGTGGTGATATCCTCGAGGATCTCTCTCTGGCCGCTGCCATCGGCGTTCATCACGTAGAATCCCCAGTCGCCATCTCGATCGGACAGAAAGACTATCTGCTCGCCGTCCGGACTCCACGCGGGAGAGACGTTGTTCGGGCGTCGATCCAGCAGGGCAGAGCTTCCCGTCAACGGCCAGCGACCACTGCCATCAGCGTTCATCACGTAGATCTCCCAGTGATCGTGCTGCCAGTGCATGAACGCTATGCGACTGCCATCTGGGGAGGCGACCGGGTAGTGATCGTGAACCTTGTCGTTGAAGGGTACGTTGTTAGGACCCTCCACCGTGGTTACACTCAGGCCGTGGTCCCCATCGTAGACCAACCGCTCGCCGGCCCCGGACCATGTGGGAGAGAAGGCGAAGCGATCGCAGTATGGCTGGCGAAAGTAGCCATCCGCCACGTCCACAACTCCCAGGTGCCATTCCGTCTGAGTCTGCGCCGGGATAAGCGTTATCCAACCGTAGCCCTCGACGTATATCCTCCACGGCGGCGTCAGACCCTCCGTCTCGAAGTAGAACGCTATTTGGCTACCATCGGGGGACCACACCGGGGCGCGGGCAACCTCGGAACTGAACAACACCCTCTCGTTGCTGCCATCCGCGTTCACGGTGTAGATGCCCCAGGGAGTCGTCCAGCGCGAGAAGGCTACCTGGGTCCCATCGGGCGACCAACTGGGGTCCATACCCCGTGTCAGGCGAGTCAAGGCACTCCCGTCGGCGTTCACCGTGTAGATGTCTCCCCCGCTCGCCACCTGGAACACGAAACGCCCTCGGAGGGCCGGCGTGGGCGTGGGAGTTGGCGCCAGCGGCCTGGGTATCTCAGTCGGTTCCGCTGTGGGCGTCGGCGTGACCGGAACCGGTGCGGGGGTATTTGTCGGTGGTTCCGTCGGCGTGGGCGTAACGGTGGCGGTGCAGGTTGCAGTCGGAGCTTGCTGGTCTCTTGCGGGCAGCGGGATTATGGTGGGCTCGGGTGGAACCTCCTGACCACAAGCGGCCAGCAGAGACACCATCGCCACCGTACATAGCAGCAAACTCACCAACCTTGCCTTGCTCACACAGCACCCCCTATTCATAGCGCAAAGCATCGATGGGGTTCAAGCGCGCCGCTCGTAGCGCCGGGTAGAGACCGAAAACCACCCCCACGATCAGGGAGAAAGTGGTTGCCAGGAAGGCGGATTGCATGGACACCACCGTGGTCAGGTCTTCCGAGAGCTGTGATACCCCTTGAGACAGAAGGAACCCCAGGGCGATCCCCGCCCCCCCGCCGAGAAGACTCAATACCATGGACTCCACTAGGAACTGTAGCAAGATGTCGCGCCGCTTGGCTCCCACCGCCTTGCGGATGCCAATCTCCCGTGTGCGTTCGGTGACGGAGACCAGCATGATGTTCATGATGCCTATACCTCCCACCAGGAGGGAGATAGCCGCGATGGCACCCAGGAAGAGGGTGAGCATGCCCGTCACTTCCTCCATGATGGCCACCAGGTCTGCCTGACTGAGCACCGAAAAATCGTCGTCGTCCTGGAAGGAGATGTCGTGCCTGCGTCTCAGCAACTCGTTGATCTGTTCGCTCGCGGCGTCCATGCTCTGATCGGTCGTTGCCTGCACGTAGATCATCGTGACCATGAAATCACCAGCCAGATTGCGCTGTTGGGGGTAGAGCCGGGCCTGCGCGGTGGTGATGGGAACGTAGATGTAGCCATCCTCGCTGCCCATCATGCCTGCGCCCTTCTCTGCCAGCACTCCGACCACTTTGAAGGGAATGCGGTTGATCTTGATCGTCTGATCCAGAGCGTAGCCGTCTCCCCCAAATAGCTCCTCCGCCACATTGGAGCCCAAGACGGCCACTCGCGCCCTTCTGTCCACGTCCTGAGTGGTGATATACTGGCCGAGGACTACCTCGAGGTTGCGTACGAGGTCATAATCGCTCGTAACCCCCGCCGTGCTGGCTGTCAGGTCTTCCCCATCGTAGCTCACGGAGGTGCTTCCTTCCATGGTGGGGGCCACGATGGCGGCATCTGGCACGTTCATGGGGTTGGCGATGGCCTGGGCATCTTCATAGGTCAGAGAGGGGTTGTACTCGAAGCCGCCGGTCTGCGTGATCTCGCCTGGCAGGATCATCAAGAGGTTGGAGCCAGCACTTTGGATCTGCCCGGTGACCGCCATCTGCACCCCCTGGCCAATGGAGAGGAGGGCGATGACCGCGGCCACGCCGATGATCACTCCGAGCATGGTGAGAGACGAGCGCATCTTGTTGGCGCTCAGCGCCCCTGTGGCCACCCGCACGCTATCAACTATGTCCACGTTTCGCCTCCTGGGGGCCGGGTGGGGCGGCAACTATCTCCTCATCTGCAATGCACCCATCGAGCAGGTGGAGTATACGCTGCGTCTCGGCGGCGACACTTCGATCGTGAGTCACAAAGACGATCGTGATCCCCTGTTCCTCGCCGAGGCGCTTGAAGATCTCCACGATCTCCGCTCCGGACTTGGAGTCGAGGTTACCGGTGGGTTCGTCGGCCAGGATGATCGACGGATCGTTGACCAGGGCTCTGGCGATGGCTACCCGCTGTTGCTCCCCCCCCGACAGTTCGTTGGGATTGTGATTGGCCCTGTCGCCCAGGCCCACGGCCTCCAGTGCGGCCATGGCTCGCTCCCGCCGATCCTCGCCCCCGCCGTAGAGGAGAGGGAGCTCGACATTGCGCAGGGCCGACGTGCGAGAGAGCAGGTTGTAGTTCTGGAAGACGAACCCTATCTTGCGGTTTCTGATCTCCGCCAGTTCGTCTTCATCCAGATCCTTCACATCCGTGCCGTCGAGGTAGTAGTCGCCGGAGGTGGGCTGATCCAGACAGCCGATGATGTTCATCAGCGTGGACTTCCCGGAGCCAGATGGGCCCATGATGGACACCCACTGACCCTCTTCGATCCCGAGAGATACGCCGCGCAACGCGTGCACTTCTACCTCACCCATCTTATAGACCTTAGTGACGTTCTCTATCTTGATCATGGCCTCAAGTACCTGGCGATACAAGCGTGGCTCTAGAGTAGCCTACGACATGCTGGTACGCAGTCGGTCTCTCATGCTCGTTCCGCCTACTACGACTTGATCTCCCTCCTCCAGCCCCCTCAGTACCTCGGTGTAGGTGGCATCTTGTATGCCGATCTCTATCTCCACACGCTCGATCTCGTGATCCTTCAGCCTTTCCACATAGTATGAGCCGGTGTCTCTGTCCACGGAGATGGCCCTGCTGGGCACGAGGGGTACGTTCTCACGGCGCTCCGTCACGATGGTCATGTTGGCTGTCATTCCCGATCGCAGCGGCACAGCCGTGGGGTCGAAGCAGACCCTGACCGAGTAACTGATCGCCCCCAGATTCTCGGTGGACACAGGGGAGATGAACTCCACGCGGCCTTGAAGTTCCTCCTCGGGGAAAGCATCGAGGGCTAATCTGGCCTCCTGTCCCACCTCCACCTGACCTATGTCTATCTCGTCGATGTACACATCCACATAGAAGCCTGAGGGATCTATGAGCGTGATCATCGGTGTGCCAGGCGCCACCTGCTCGCTGGCTTCGGCGCCAACGAAGGCTACTGTTCCGTCGAAAGGTGCGCTGATAGTGGCTCCATCCAACTGCAATTGAGCCAGCTCCAGGGAGACCCTGGCTTGATCCACAGTTACCTGGGCCATGGTAAGGTCTTCGTCACTCGCACCCTCCAGCAGACTGCTGAGCTGAGCCCGAGCCTGGGCCACCGCTGCCTCTGCCGCGCGAAGCTCGCTCTCGGTCGGGCCTTGCATGGCGATGTTGTAGGCAGCCAACGTCTGTTCGTAGCTGATGGTCGCCTGCTGCAAGGATACCGACTGCGGTAGAGCGCCTACCCCTCCCACCCAGGCGTACTGGTCATACAGTTCTTGCGCCTCCTGGAGAGAGATCTCAGCCCTGCGGAGGTCTGCCTTGGCCAGTGTGATTTCGTCCTCACTGGGCCCCTCGCGCAGCTTGGCCAGGGTCGCCTCTGCGCTTGCCAGATTGGCGCGCGCAGCCTCTACGTCGTCGGCATCTGCGCTGCCCATCAGTTTGGCCAGACTCGCCTCCGCGCTGCTCAGCGCCAGTTGTGCCTGGGTGACTCCCAATGAGAGTTCGGCGGTCTCTACCTGGGCCAAGATCTGGCCTTGTTGGACTTGGTCTCCCTCGGACACCTCGACAGAGACCACGACCCCTCCCGTATCGAAGGACAGCGTGACCTCAGCCGCAGGGTCTAAGCTTCCTGTGGCATCAACTGTGGCCTCGATATCGCCGCGCTCGATTGCCACAGTCTCGACATCCTCCAGGTCCGCTCCTGGCTTCCCTGCCCCTTGCTGGAGGAACCAGTAGCCAATCGCTCCCGCCGCCAGAAGGACGGTCGCGATGATTATGACTCTCCGCATCTCTTTCCCTCTTCCCTGCTAGTGTACTCCTATGGCAGATAACTACGCACGAGCGCGCTTTATTCGGAACACGTTGTGTGCCGAGCCTGACGTCACCTCCACGTCGGCACGGTGATTGTCGTCTCTGAGCCGCTCGAGATTGCCTTTGCGGCATGTTGCAGAAGGCATCCCCAAGGATTCCCGTCTGTGCACTGACCGTCTCAGCCAGTAGGGCTAAGGCCACTTGTCTGGCACGCCCTCTCTCACTATGCCCGAATGCCCGGGCGGTGTCAAATGCCTCCCTCGGCGATGGTCGCACACCTTGCGTGGTGGTTCTACAGTCCGGAGGCGGCAAAGTAGTGGCCAGACACAGAGGTTGAGTTGAATGTTCTATGCGAAGCTGGTCAGGCTCGCCAATAGAGTGGGCGCCAGCCCCACCAGGGCGGTAAGCACCCAATAGGCCACGGTTCCGACGGCCGTCTTGGCCGTGTTCGCGCGCGTGCTCACCACCAGGCCCACAGCGACCAGCACGAGATGCCACGCCAGAAACAGGTCCACCTGCGACAGGAGGCCATAGAGGAGGTTGCCCGCATCCTGCACCTGGTCGCCGCTGGTCACCAAGAAAGAGAGACCTCGATTAATGACGAGCTGCCCGTTGAGGAGCACGAAGACGGCGTTGACCAGGTCACGCAGCGCGAACGGCCACCAGGACCAGAGCACCAGAGTGACCATCTGGATGTATCTACTATCCGTGCCGAACAGGTAGCCGATGAAGAACAACACTGCGCCGCGAAAAAGCCAGGTCAAGATCAGCCCCAAGGTGCCCAGAGCGATGCCTGTCGCCCCTATGAACAGGGGCGACGTGAAGGTCTGTATGCTGCGCTCCACCTCTGCGGCCTGCTCGTCTGACAATGAGCCCATCTGTGCGGTCACTTGCTGTGCAGCCTGCTCCCGGGCCACCACCGAGCTCGCCGGTGCTGAGACTATGGTGACGAACACTAGAGCCAGGAAGATGGCCAGCGCCGGAGCCAACAAAGTTGACCATCTGGCCTCCCCGATGACGTAGCGCATCGTCTTCCTGGGCTGGTCTATCCAGCCAAAGAGAGCGCGCCGCATCCCCATTCGGTTGTCTTTCACAGTGACGTCCTCCTCCACTGCCATACTTCACACGGTCCCACTACTATCTAATAGGTGTCGGCCGCAAAAGGTTCATTTTCCACGGGACTGGATAACAGTGCCAGCCACATCCGGCAAACAATCGCCGGAATTATACTATCTAGACTAGCACAATCCTACCAACTACCGGTAGCGTTGTCAAGGCTCGGAACCTCGAGGTCTTGTTGACTAACAAGGGACACTTCAAACTTTGTCCACGAACAGGTCCACGTCCAGATTGAACCACTCCAATGCGACGGTCGCCCTTCTCTCGGCGACGACGGTTTGGCGGACCTATGTGATGCCGCACCGGGTGGTGGCCGCTCCGCCGCGGAGTTTACAGCCGTCCGTCTGCTTCTGCCAAGGGAACCATCAAGCAGAAAGCGCGTCGCCACCAGGGTGTCGCGCGCTTCGTCGGGATCAGTGCCACCCCTGTTCAGTACTCTACAATTCGGGCAGTGTCCGTTTCAAGACCTCGTATTCCTCAAACGCCCTGCCGCAGCCTAGGGCAACGCAGGCGATCGCTTCGTCGGCGACGTAGCAGGGAACACCCAGTTCCTGCGTCAAGTAACGATCCAAGTTGCGCAGCAGGGAGCCTCCCCCGGTCATCACGACTCCACGGTCTATGATGTCGGCAGCCAACTCGGGTGGCGTCTTCTCCAGCACGCCCTTGAGAGCCGAAACTATGGTGCCCAGCGGCTCAGCGATGGCCTCGGCCACCTCGGTCGATGAGACGGTAACGATTCTGGGCAGTCCGGCCACAACGCCTCTTCCTCGGACCTCCATGGTCAGTTCTTCTTCCAGAGGAATGGCGGCCCCGATCTGAAGCTTGATCTCCTCAGCCGTTTGATGGCCGATCATCAGATTGTACTTCCGCCTGATGTAGGAAGCGATGGCCTCGCTGATCTTGATACCACCTACGCGCACCGCCCCGCTGACTACGATGTCGTTCATGGCGATGACGGCAGCCTCGCTCGTCCCACCTCCGATGCTGACAATGAAGTTGCCCGATGGAGTGTCAACGGGCATACCGGCGCCCAGCGCAGCGGCCAGAGGCTCGGGTATGAGGTGGGCCACCTTGGCCCCCGCCTGGATTGCGGCGTCGTGCACGGCCCGCTTCTCCACCGTGGTCACGCCGATGGGAACGCTGATCATGATCTCCGGCTTAAAGAGGCGAACCCGTCCTACTATGCCGGAGATGAAATAGTGAAGCATCAACTCCGTGACTACATAGTCGGCAATCACACCGTCGCGCAGGGGGGACAGCACTTCGATACTGTCCGGAGTCCGGCCCAGCATGGCCTGTGCCTCTCGACCCAGGGCCACGATCCTATTGTCGTGGGTGGACAGGGCTACGATGGACGGCTCGAAGAGCACGATGCCCTTGCCCTTGGTCCAGACGAGCACGTTGACGGTGCCCAGGTCCACTCCAATCTGCTTAGAAAACATGTGCACTCCTCGTCGGACTTGTCGAAAACCGGGGTTTTCGCACTATCCTTCGTCGCTCTTGTACTCCATCGCGGGCCGGCGTGGTCTGCGGCGGGCTACCCTGAGGCGGACCCGCGAGCGTCTCAGTGCCTGTTGCAGACGAGCCGTGTCTAGGCCCTCAGGCCTCTCGCGGAAGCGCTCCTCTGCGCGCAACCTGGCAGCCTCGGCTCTTGCCATGTCTATCTCAGTAGCGCGCTCCGCGACGCTGGCCATGACGATGACCTTGTTGGCCAGCACCTCCAGATAGCCACCGTGAACGGCGAAGGATTCCTCTTCCGTGCCCTTCTTCAGCCTAAGCTCGCCTATGCCCAGAGCCACCAGCAGGGGTGCGTGGCTGGGTAGGATCCCTAGCTCGCCGTCGGCCCCAGGAGCTATGACCATGTCCACTTCGTCGTCGGAGTAGACGACGCGTTCTGGTGTCACCAACTCAAAGGTGAGCTTCGCCATTTGCCGTCCCCTTATCGGCCCCCGGCCTCTCCCTCAGGCTCCGTGGAGGTGGGTTCGTGGGTGACGCCTACCATCGTCCTCGCCTTCTCCACCGCCTCATCTATGGCGCCCACCATGAAGAAGGCTCCCTCCGGTATGTCGTCGTGCTTCCCGTCGAGTATCTCCTTGAACCCCCGCACAGTCTCCTTGATGGGCACATAGGCACCCTCTCGCCCGGTGAAGGCCTCCGCCACGAACATGGGCTGCGAGAGAAAGCGTTGCACCTTGCGTGCCCGGGCCACAGTCAGCTTGTCGTCCTCGCTCAACTCCTCCACGCCCAGTATGGCGATCACGTCGCTGAGGTCTTTGTACCGTTGTAGAGTCCGCTGAACCTCCCTCGCCACCTGGTAGTGATCCTCGCCAACGATGTTAGGGTCGAGGATACGCGAGGTGGAAGCAAGCGGGTCCACGGCCGGGTACAGTCCCTGCTCGGAGATGGAGCGATCTAGTGCGATGGTGGCATCCAGGTGAGCAAAGGTCGCCACCGGCGCAGGGTCAGAGTAGTCATCCGCCGGCACGAATACGGCCTGTAGCGAAGTGATGGAGCCTCGTTTGGTGGACGTGATCCGTTCCTGCAACTCACCCATCTCTGTGCCCAGCGTCGGCTGGTAGCCAACAGCGCTGGGCATGCGTCCCATCAGCGCCGAGACTTCCGACCCGGACATCACGAAGCGGAAGATGTTGTCAATGAACAGTAAGACATCCTTGCCCTCATCGCGGAAGTGCTCGCAGATGGTCAACCCGGTCAAGCCCACACGCAGTCGAACCCCGGGCGGCTCGTTCATCTGACCGAAGATGAGGGCCACCTTGTCCAGCACGCCGGATTCCTGTAACTCGTACCACAGGTCATTTCCCTCACGAGACCGTTCGCCGATGCCGCAGAACACGGACACCCCGCCATGCTCCATGGCGATGGTGTGGATCAGCTCCATGATGACGACCGTCTTGCCGACGCCGGCCCCCCCGAAGACACCGGTCTTGCCGCCCTTGGTGAAGGGCGCCACAAGATCTATCACCTTGAGCCCTGTCTCGAAGACCTCGGCGCTGGTGCTTTGCTCCTCGAAAGTGGGTGGCAGTTGGTGAATGGGTTCCCGATCCTCAGTCCCGATCGGACCCCGTCTATCGATGGGTTCGCCCAACACGTTGATCAGACGCCCCAATGTAGCCTCTCCCACGGGCACCATGATGGGGGCTCCGGTGGCGACGGCTTCCATGCCCCTTTGCAGGCCATCGGTTGAGTCCATGGCCAGGCAGCGCACCCAGTCATCTCCCAGATGCTGTTGCACCTCCAGCACCAGCTTTCCATCTCCATCGCGAGGGATCTCCACCGCATCGTAGATCTCCGGAAGGTGCTCTGGCGGAAACTGGATATCCACTACTGGACCAATAACCTGCACTACCTTACCGCGCGCTGTGTCTGCCATGGGTATTTCGTCCTCCCAGTAATTGGCCCTTCTCGACGGCCTTGCCCTCTCCCTTGCTGGCTACCGAGCCGCCGCACGTGCTTTGGTCAAGGCCTCGGCGCCTCCGGCGATGTCCAGCAACTCCGTGGTGATGGCTTCCTGCCGGGCCCGGTTGTAGCTCAGGGTCAGATCCTCGACCAACGCTTGGGCGTTTTCTGTAGCGGCACGCATAGCCACCATGCGCGCCGAGTGCTCGCTGGCCTGGGCATCTAGAATGGCTTGGTAGATCTGAAGAACGGTGAAGCCCTCCAGAACCTCGCCCAGGACCGTCTGAGGGTCCGGCTCGATGGTGTAGGCCACGCCGCCTATCCCTTCCATCCTCGCCGGTTCGATGGGCAACAGTTGTCTTGTCGTGGGCCGCTGCACCATGGTGTTGATGAAGTGCGCATAGATCATACAGACCTGGTCGAATGTGCCGTTGAGGAAATCCTCGATGATCAGATGCGCTATGGGGGTGATGTCACTCAAGGCCGGCTGATCAGGAAGCCCAGAGAAATCCGCAACGACGTCTCCCCCGTAGCGATGCATGAAATCGAGGCCCTTGTGGCCAATAGTGATGATTTGCCCCGGATTCTGCTGGCGGTGCAGAAAGCTCACCGCTTCGCGTATGAGATTCGTGGGCAACCCCCCGCATAGACCCCGGTCTGGGCTGATGAGCACCAGTCCCGTGTTTCTTACAGGGCGTTTCTCCAACAAGGGGTGCAACACTTTGCCGGCTGCAGGCTGGCTGGCGAGATAGGTGAGAATGTCCCACGCCCTTTCGGCGTAGGGACGAGAAGCCAGCGCCCGGTCCTGAGCGCGCCGCATCTTGGAGGCCGATACCGCCTCCATGGCCCGCGTGACCTGACCGATGTTCGTTACACTGCGAATCCGTCTGCGTATCTCACGTGCTGTCGCCAACTCGTTCCTCGCTATCCCACTCGGCTGAGCGAGCTTCTCCCATTGGTTCCCGGAGATGCCCCGGCCCGAAGCTAGTAGTCTGCGGACTGCTGGTGCTCGGCGATGACGTCGCGGAGCTTGCTCTCCGTCTCCTCGTCCAGCACCTCCGTCTCCATGATGCGACGTCCGATGTCCGGGTGTACAGTGTCCATGAAGCTCAGGAGCCCATCCGCCCAGTCTCGCATCTTCTCAAGTGGTACCTCGTCGGCGAAGTCGTGGGTGACGGCGTAGATGACTATCACCTCGTGATCCAATGGCACCGGCTCATACTGCGGCTGCTTCAGGATCTCCGTGAGCCTCTGTCCACGCTCTAACTGGTTCCTCGTGGCCTGGTCCAGGTCGGATCCGAACTGTGCGAAGGCGGCGAGCTCTCGGAACTGGGCAAGCTCCAGCCTCAGCCTGCCGGCCACTGTCCTCATGGCCTTGGTCTGCGCCTTGCCGCCCACCCGCGAGACGGAAATGCCCACGTTGATCGCCGGGCGAATACCAGCGTAGAAGAGGTCGCTCTCCAAGTACAACTGCCCATCTGTGATAGAGATGACGTTGGTGGGGACGTAGGTGGTGATATCGCCCAGTTGCGTTTCGATAATGGGAAGAGCGGTCAGACTGCCACCTCCAAAATCAGGGTGCATCTTGGCCGATCTCTCCAGCAGGCGCGAGTGAAGATAGAACAGGTCTCCTGGGTAAGCCTCTCGCCCAGGCGGGCGACGGAGTAGAAGCGAAACCTGACGGTACGCCCAGGCGTGCTTCGTCAGGTCGTCGTAGACAATCAAGGCATCCTTGCCTTGCTCCATGAACTCCTCACCGATGGCGCAGCCGGCATAGGGAGCGATGTATTGCAGTGCGGCCGCTTCCGAGGCCGAGGCCACTACGACCACGGTGTGGTCCATGGCGTCGTACTTCTCCAGAGTGGCCACCACCTGCGCCACGCTGGACCGCTTCTGGCCTATGGCCACGTAGATGCAGATCAGGTCCTTGTTGTTCTGATTGATGATCGTGTCAATAGCCAGCGCACTTTTCCCCGTTTGCCGATCACCGATGATCAACTCTCGCTGCCCGCGACCAATGGGGAACATAGAGTCGATGGACTTGATCCCCGTTTGCACGGGCCTGTTCACCGATTCGCGAACCGTCACGTTGGGCGCGATTCTTTCGATGGGGCGCAGGACGTCGGACTCGACGGGTCCCTTGCCGTCGATGGGCTCGCCCAGCGCGTTGACGACTCGCCCAATGAGGGCCTCGCCGACAGGGACGGATGCGATCCGACCTGTCTGGCGCACCTCGTCGCCCTCCTCTATCTCGGTGTAGTCACCCAGGATGATGATGCCGACCTGAACCTGCTCCAGGTTCAGCGCCATGCCGAGGACCCCGGTCTTGGTGAATTCTAGCAGTTCGCTGGACATGACTGTCGCCAGACCGGTGGCCCTGGCGATGCCGTCGCCCACCTCGACTACGCTACCCACGTCGATGGCCTTGAGGGGGGCCTCGAAAACCTCGATCTGCCGCTTCAGGGCCGCGGTCGCATCACCTACTCGTGAGGCCATTGGCACCTCCTAGGTTTCGCGTAATAACAACCTGTTTGCACAGATGCTCGTCAGAAGAGGCCGGAACAGGCCACGGCCCAATACCAATGACTTATCCGACCGGATTTGGCTACGGGAGCTACCGGCTCTTGACCAGAGACTGAGCGAGGGCGTCGAGCTTGCTCTTCACGCTCCCGTCTATGACCTCATCGCCAACACGGACCCTGACGCCCCCGAGGAGTGAAGGTTCAACCTCGAAGCGCAGGTCCAACGGTTGGTCGAATCGGGCCTGAAGCTTCTCGCGCAGAGCCGCCTGCTCATCTTTGGTCAGGGGCACTGCGCTGATGACTTTCGCCAGGACCTCTGAGGCCGTGAGTTCCCCGTCCCCTTTCATCCCAACTCACCTACCCCGGCAATGAACTCCTGGATCAGACGGCGGTGAGCCTTCGCGTCCAGCGATTCGCCGACCACCTTGCCGGCTGCCGCCATGGCGAGCTCGACCATCTCATCCTGGGCACCGGCGAGGGCCTGCCGTCGAAGAGTTTCCATCTCTTCTTCGGTCTTGGCCACCAGTCCCTGAGCTTCCCCTCGCGCTTTGTCGAGGATCTCCTCTCTCATCTTGTCGGCCTGCTCCCTGGCCTGAGCGAGGATGGAGCGTCGCTCTTCCCTGGCTTCCTCCAGTTGCTTCTCATACTCCTGCTTGGCTGCCTCGGCCTGGCTTCTCGCGTTCTCGGCTTCCTCCAGGTCAGTTCGGATCGTCTCGCGGCGTTTGTCAAGCATGTTCACAATCGGCTTGTACAGGAACACCCGAAGGATGACCAGTAGGAGTACGAAGTTGATGATCTGGGAGATCAGGTATCCTAGGTTGATTCCTAGTCCCTCCAAATCCAACCTCCTTTCATAGACCCCGGCTGGGGTTTAGTAGTCACAGCAAACACGTGACCAGACAAGCCACCCTACACGAACTTGATGATCAGGGCAGCAACCAGGGCGTAGATCGCAACTGCCTCGGCGAAGACTATGCCCAACATCATGTTGATCTGAATCTGGCCTGTGGCCTCGGGGTTACGTCCGATGGCCTGCATGGCACCTGCTCCAAGGAGCCCGATGCCGATACCGGGACCGATGGCCCCCAGACCCATGGCCAGTCCCGCGCCCAACAACTTACCGAATTCTATCAGATCACCCGCTGCCAATTCGATAGCCCTCCTTTCCTAAAGGCTAGTGTTCTTCACCTTCCGATCCATGGCCCATCGTGGCCATGGCCATGAAGACCAAGGTCAGCATGGCAAAGACGAAAGCCTGCATCAGCCCGACAAAGAGCTCCAGCGCGAAGAATGGAATGGATACCAGATAGGGGACAATGAAGGCCAGTACAGCCAACAGCACCTCCCCAGCAAAGACGTTGCCAAAGAGTCGGAAGGAGAATGAGATGATCTTGGCTAGCTCACTTACCGCTTCCAGAGGCCCGACTATCAGGCCCAGGACGTCCTTGAAACTGATGAACTTGCTGAAGTAGCGCAGGCCCTGTGCTTGGTATCCCACGACCTGCGTCATCACCACCGAGATCAGGGCCAGGGCCAACGGGGTGTTGAGGTCGGTGGCAGCCGAGCGCAGAAAGGAGAACACCGTCCAACCGGTGTCATCCTCTCCGACCTCTGCGGCCTGGAGGATGTTGAGATTCAATCCGAGTACGGACACCTGGTGAACTTCGTGCCCTCCGTGAGGAGCCTCGTGGATGAGTCCCACACTGGCGAAACCAGGCACGATGCCCATCCAGTTGGAGACCAGCAGGAATATGAAGATCGTGGCCACCAGCGGGAAGAACTTCCTTCCCCTCTCACCGGCCACACTCTCCGCCAGACCCAAGAGCACACCCAGGCCCCACTCCACCAGATTCTGAAGGCCGCTGGGTACCATGTTCAGGTTCCGAGTGACCGCGATGGACCCCACAGTCAGCAGCAGCATGGTCAACCAAGTCGCCAGCAGGGTGTTGGTGACGGCGAAACCCACGCCAGGAATCGTGAAGACGGGCTCCGCTGGCAGCGAGATCTCTGGCATAACTACCGGCAACTTCGTGGTCAGGAAAGCAACTATGGCGATGATGACGATGTAGATCAGGCACCCTTTGCCCGTCAGACATCCAGGCAGGCACCCCTCTTCACCCATCACGGGTTCCATTACGTCAGACATCAGTTCGTCCATACAGTACCCCCCTCAGTCCTTCCGGTCTATGGAATCCTTCGAGGCTTCCTCGAGAGCCCACATCACCAGGCGAGCAATGGTCCAACCTCCGGCGCCTACTCCGAGCAGAATAAAGGCCAGTGTGAACGTTGGCGAGGCGTTCAACCTGCCGTCTATCCATCGACCGACCACCAGGCCTCCGAGGATGTAGACGACCATGATCACGCCGACCTGGCCCACCAGACTCAGAAGCCGTAGATTCAGCCCTTGATTCAAGGGAGCCTCGCCCCCACTGTCGACTGGCCCGCGGTTCCAGGGCCCCGGAATCGCGGTATTCTAGACGAGCCTGGAACCTATGTCAAGCACCGCTTGACCGTCCTGGTCCGTGACATACCTCGCGCAACCAGGGCCGTTATCCTTCGGTTCGGCAAACCGTCACCTGCGTGCCGTCTGAGACGGCCTTCAACACTGTAGCGTCCCCAACTACACGACCGAAGACCGTGACCGCGCTGGCGGGGCGGATTTCCTCGCCTCTGCTGGCAGGCGTGGGTCCGAAGAAGACGCACAAGGCCTTCCCCGGTGGCCAGTAACCCAGGTCCCCCATCTCGACGAGATCCTGACCGGACTCCAGCTCCAAAGACAGGGGGGTCGAGAAGTAGATCTCGTCCCCCCAAGTGTTGGCTACGCCCTCGATGGGCAGCCCAGCCCAGACAGCCTTAGCTGTCTGCGTGTCGTTCAGCTCAGCCGTGACGGTGACCTGACCGGCGGAAATCTCAATCCGGTGGGGCATTCCTGTCCCCCGTTGTCTGTGGTATAATGATTTGGGGTGCAATAGAAGATGGTTTGGAGATGCTACTCGACACGTCCAGCAGGCCCCCGTTCGGTTCCGCACTATTATACAGTATTCACCATCACATGACCACCGCCCTGTCAGCCACCACCGGGCAGAGCCGATCAGCAGCCAACAGGAGGAGGGGATGTCCGTATTGGAGCTCCAGAGAGACGTTGTCTACGGGCCTATAAGCTTCCGAAGGTTGGGCCGCTCTCTGGGGATCAACCTGCTACCGCCGAGCCGCAAGGTCTGCACGTTCGACTGTGTGTACTGCCAGTACGACACCGCCCATACGGTACCCGGACCAGCGGGGCAGGTCGGGTTCCCGTCCGTGGATTCTGTCCTGCAGAAAGTGGAGGAGGCCATAAGACGCCAGCCATCGCCGCCCGACTACTTGACCCTCTCAGGTAACGGTGAACCCACATTGCATCCGAACTTCCCGGACATCGTGTCGGGGATGCTCGAACTGCAGGATAGGATGTGCCCGCAGTCCAGGCTAGCCATCCTTTCCAACTCGTCTCGCATGCACCGTCTGGAGATCAGGGAGACCGTTGCGCAACTGGACGATCCCATCATGAAACTGGATGCAGGCGATCCTCAAACCTTCTCGCGCTTGAGCCGCCCGTCGTCGGCGATCACTTTGGAGAAAATACTCGAAGGTCTGGAAGCCATGCCGCGTCTGATCATCCAGAGTATGATCATCGAGGGAGAGGTGCAGAACGCCGAGGGTGAAGCCCGCGAAGCCTGGCTAGCCAGCGTGGCTCGGCTGTCCCCGGAGATGGTCCAGATCTACACGGCGGAGCGGCCTGTCGCCGAGAGCGGCGTGAGGCAGGTATCCAGGCAACACTTGGAGGAGCTAGCCAGCCGGGCCCAAGAGAGAACCGGCGTCACGGTCAAGGCCTACTAGCCCGCTGGATTCAGGGGAGAGCCGATGAGAGTACTGCATGTCTACAAGGACTACTACCCTGTCGTAGGCGGCATGGAGAACCACATCAGGCTACTGGCGCGGGGAGCGGCGAGACGTGGACTCGAGATCACGGTTCTGGTCACCAGTCCTACGGGCAAGACCGAGGTCGCAGAGCTGGAGGGCGTGAGAGTGATCAAGGCCGGACGCCTGGCCACTGTGTCGTCCACCCCCATCAGCTTCGCTCTCTTCTCATGGATGAGCCGGTTGAGGCCAGACATCACCCATCTACACTTCCCTTATCCCTGGGGCGAGCTGGCCCACCTCACGTTCGGACATAGTCAACGAACGGTCATCACTTACCACAGCGATATCGTTCGCCAGAAGGGCCTCCTCAAGCTGTATCGACCGTTTCTCAGGCAAGTTCTGGCCCGCGCGGATCGCATCATCGCTACCAGCCCGAACTACGTTCAGAGTTCCCCGTACCTGAGCGAGATGTCCGAGAAATGTACGGTGATCCCGTTGGGCATAGATCTGCAACCCTTTCTCCAGCTCAGGACCGAGGAGGTCAGGAGACTGCGCGAGCAGTATGGGTCTCCCCTGCTACTCTTCGTCGGCCTCCTGCGCTACTACAAAGGTCTCGATCACCTTATCAGAGCCATGCGCGACATCGATGCACGACTGCTGGTGGTGGGGTCGGGACCGATGGCCGAGGAGTGGCAGGCTCTCGTCGCCGAGCTGGGGTTGACTGAGAAGGTGTTCTTCGCGGGCCGTGTGCAGGACGAGGAGCTGCCGGCCCACTTCCAGGCCTGTGACATCTTCGTGCTCCCCGCTTCGCATCGGAGCGAAGCCTTTGGAGTAGTACAGGTGGAAGCCATGGCTTGTGGCAAGGCGGTGGTGAGCACCGAACTGGGGACCGGAACCTCCTACGTGAACGTCGACGGGCAGACGGGCCTTGTTGTGCCGGCACGCGATCCTGGTGCACTCGTTTCGGCCATCAACCGGTTGCTCGCCGACGAGCAACTGCGAACGGCGATGGGCGAGAGAGGGAGAGAACGCTCCAGGCAGGAGTTCTCCCAGGATGTGATGATAGACAGAGTCCTCGAGCTCTACAGCAGTCTCCTGCCAGGTCCGTGAGGGTCTCAATCCGCGACCGCAGATCGTCGTTCTATTCGTTGATCCTCGGACATTGCTCCTAGCGTCGCCGCAGACGTGGGCGTCCCTAGCCGCCACGGCATGTCTATTTGCCGTCGTGCGCGCGCGGTTCCTCGCATCGCCGAGGCACGCAAGGTTGATAAGTAATGGGAACTGGACTATGATCTAGGATGGCCTCGTGGCAACTACAGGGGGAAGAAGCGGAAGTTGCAGGACGGACTCGCCACGATCAGTGAGTGGACAGCAGCATGCGACGGTGAGTAGGCGACCCTTTCGACGGAGCCGAGGGCTGAGAGACGATGCGAGTTCTGGTTACTGGAGGAGCGGGCTACATAGGCTCGCATCTAGCCGACAGGCTGCTGGCTGACGGACACGACGTTGTGGTCGTGGACAACCTCTCCCTGGGCAAGGTTGCCAACATCGAGCACAACCTCCACAACCCGCGCTTTCGCTTCACCGAAGGAGACATCCTCGACTCCCACCTCATGGAGCAGATGACGGATGAGTGCGAAGTAGTCTATCATCTGGCGGCCATCGTAGGTGTTAGACATGTGCTGACCGATCCCCTACAAGCGATGATGACCAACGTGTGGGGGACCGGCACCGTGCTCAAGGAGGCGTCCAGGAGAGGACGCAAAGTGGTGCTGGCCTCCTCGTCGGAGGTGTATGGCAAGAGCACTGCCTGTCCCTTGGCTGAGGATGACGACCGGCTCTTGGGCTCGACGGGGGTCGCCAGGTGGTGCTACTCCACGGCCAAGGCCATGGACGAGTATCTGGCTCTTGCTTACCACCGCCAGCGGGAACTGCCGGTCACCATTGTCCGCTACTTCAATTCCTACGGGCCACGGTTGGATCCGAGAGGGTACGGCAGCGTGGTGGCGAGATTCATCAGTCAGGCGCTGGCCGGTAAGCCGCTGACCGTCCACGCGGACGGCGAGCAGACTCGCTGCTTCACCTACGTCGATGACACCGTGGAGGGTACGGTGCTCGCTGCCAGCGTCCAAGATGCGAACGGAGAGGTGCTGAACATAGCGCGCGGTGAGGAGACCAGCGTTCGTGAACTCGCGGAAGCCGTACGCGAGATGACCGGTTCGTCATCAGAGGTCGTCTGCGTGCCATACGAAGTGGATTATGGCGAGTTCTTCGAGGATACCAGGCGGCGGGTTCCGGCCGTGGAGAAAGCGGAGAGGATACTGGGCTTCAGGGCCCGCGTGGCCCTGGCCGAGGGCCTGCAGCAGACCATAGACTGGTTCAGGAACAAAGCATGAAGATCCTGGTTACGGGCGGCGCCGGGTTCATAGGTTCGGCCCTCGCCAACCATCTGGTCAGCCTTGGACATCGCGTGCGGGTGATCGATGATCTCAGTGCGGGAGACCCGGCTGTCCTGGACAACGCTGTAGCCTTCACGCGAGGCGATGTGCGCGACATCCCCAGGCTATGGACTCTGCTGAGGGGCGTGGACGTCGTTTTCCACTTGGCGGCGCGGGTGTCGGTCTCAGAGTCGATACTGTACCCCGTGGAGTACAACGAGGTCAACGTGGGGGGCACGGTGAGCCTGATGACCGCAGCGCGAGACGCGGGCGTACGCCGGGTCGTACTGGCCTCTTCCGGGACGGTCTATGGGGAGCAGGAGGACCAGCCGGTCAGGGAGACGGCACTCGTGCATCCACCCAACCCTTATGCGGTGGCCAAGATAGCGTCCGAATACTACGTCTCCGCTCTCGGCACCCTCTATGACATCGAGACGGTCATGCTTCGCATCTTCAATGCTTATGGTCCAGGCCAGGCTGTACCCCCGTCGCACCCTCCGGTGATCCCCCACTTCGTCGGGCAGGCGCTGACCGGGAGCACGCCGACCGTCTTCGGCACCGGCAAGCAGACCAGAGATTTCATCCACATCAGTGACGTCGTCACCGCGCTTAAGACGGCAGGATTGGCGGACAGGGTCAATGATCTGATTTTCAATATCGGCACCGGTCAGGAAGTGAGCATTAACGAGTTGCTCAAGAAGATTGAGGCTCTTCTGGGCAAACGCGTAATCTCGCTGCACAACGCCACTCAGAGCGGAGGGGTATCGCGCCTGGTGGCCGACACCAAGCTGGCCAAGAAAGTGCTCGGATTCGAGGCCAGGGTCAGCATTGACGAAGGTCTTCGCCTCATGTTGAGGCACTACGAGGGGATTGTGCCGTCCAAGTCTGAGGCGAGCGAGTGACGGAGGGGCAGCGTTTCGGTCTGGAGAAACAGGGCCATAGCCCATCTCCAGGGAACGGGCTCCCCACCTAGGTAGGGCGAGCGATGCGGACCAGGTTATCCATTCTATGTGACGGGATCATCGAGGCTGGCTGGCTGGCAGCGGTCGTCGTCGTCCCCCTCTTCTTCAACGTCTATAGCAGCCGGGTGTTCGAGCCCGACAAGGTTAGCCTTCTCCGCTCCATTGCTCTGCTCATGATCGCCGCCTGGCTGGTCAAGGCCATGGAGGACTTGATCGACAGGCGCAGAACTGCACCTGTGGAGGGCCAAGGCGGCGTGTCCTCCTTCTTCCGGCTGCCTCTGGTCACCCCTACTCTGCTCCTGCTGGGAGTGTACGTTCTCACCACGGTCACATCCGTGGTTCCCAGAATCAGCTTCTGGGGTTCCTACCAGCGGCTACAGGGCACCTACACGCTGTTCTCCTACGTAGTGGTCTTCATGCTGATGTTGATCACGTTGCGCTCCCGCAAGCAACTGGAGCGTCTGCTAACCATCATTGTCATCACCAGCTTCCCCATAGCCTTGTACGGCATTATTCAGCATTTCCAGCTTGACCCTCTGCCGTGGGCCGGCGACGTGATTGCCCGGGTAGCGTCAAACATGGGCAACGCCATCTTCGTTGCCGCCTACCTGATCATGGTCGTGCCCATCACCATCGGCCGGTTCATCGTCAACTTGCAGCCATTCGAGGGGAGGGACCCATCTCTGGAAAGAGGGTCTGTCGGAGGACGGCTCCTGGGCGTCAGCAGTATCTCATACGCCATCCTGCTGGCCCTTCAGGCTCTGTGTCTGGCATACATCTTCGGGTATCAACTTTTCTTCCTCTCCAACGTCGAACATGTGGCCGGGGGACTGAGCTTCTATGCACTTGTGGGTGGCAGCGTCGTAGCCTCCGCAGCGATTCTGGTGTGCCACGTTTTGCTGGGGGGGAAGGTTTGGCTGCCGAAGTCAGCGCGGGTGGCAACAGTGGTGCTGCTCTTTGCGGCACAGTCTCTCTCGCTCTCGTACTTCCTCCTTCTGATCTTCCGATTGAACTACGTGGTCGTCACCGGAGGGCTGGGAGCGGAATTCGTAGCTCTGGCCGCGTTGATGCTCCTCTTCGTCGTCTCTTTCTGGTTCACCTTCCGCGAGGAGGCCGTAGGACCCCATCTGCTAGGGGTGCTGTACGGCTTCGTCCTCGTCATCCAGTTGGTCTGCATTTTCTTCACCAACAGCAGGGGTCCCTGGATAGGCCTGGTGGTGGGACTGTTCGTTTTCGTCTTCATTCTTGCTGTGAGGAGGCGCATCACGTGGCTCTGGGCCGGGGCGGCGGCCGCGGCGCTCGCAGGCATCCTATTCCTCGCTGTGCTCAACATTCCGGATAGCCCTCTAGCCCCATTGCGACAGGTTCCCTACGTCGGCCGTCTGGGACAGATCTTCGAGACGGAGACTGGCACCGGCAAGGTGAGGGTCCTCATCTGGGAAGGGGTCATCGATCTCATCAGTCCTCACGAGCCAATTGGCCTGCCCCCTGATGGTCTGGATGGGCTGAATGCGCTACGCTGGCTTGTGGGTTACGGACCAGAATCGATGTTTGTGGCCTACAACAGGTTCTACCCTCCCGATCTGGCCCACTACGAGGCTCGCAACGCCTCTCCGGACCGCGCTCACAACGAGACCTTTGACGCTCTGGGCATGACAGGGTGGGTGGGTTTTGTCTCGTACATGATTCTCTTCGGTAGTCTGTTCTACTACGGTCTCAAGTGGTTGGGGTTTGCCGCGGATCGAACACAGCGCGCCGTCTACGTTATCCTGTGGACCCTGGGCGGGCTCGTCTTCGCGGTCGGTGCCCGGCTGCTGGACGGGACCTGGCGCTTCTCGGGTGTCGCACTGGCGGTAGGCATCACCTTCGGTTTCCTGGTCTACCTGGTCATCCACGCGCTCGTACTATCGTCCAGGAGAGAGACACCAGAGATCTCACCCCGAGATGAGATACTGCTCATCGCGCTGTTCTCCGCCATCGTGGCCCACTTCATCGAGATTCACTTTGGAATCGCCATTGTAGCGACGCGGACCTACTTCTGGGTGTACTGTGCGCTACTGGTGGTCACGGGCCTCTCCATGTGGGCACCGGACCGCCAGGAGCCAGGCGCCGAACCGGCGTCTCAGCCGGCTGCGGATTCGCGGGGTTCCCGAAGGGGTCGCCGGCGCAGGAGAACAGAACTCAGCGGAGGGTGGTCTGCGCGCTTGTGGTCGCTGTGGAGGGGTTCCGGCAACTTCGTCGTTCCCGGTATCTTGATGGGTTTGGTGATGGCCACTCTGGGCTACGATCACATCACCGGCAGCTTCGATGTTTCCGCCGGCGGGTTTGCTGTTCCCTGGATGCTCACGCTGACGTGGCTCGCTGGCGGTGCCATCATCATGTTTGAAGGGCGAAGAGGGAGCCGAGAGGACAGTGGTGCCGGCGTCGCTGTTCCCCTCTTGACCTACGCCCTGCTAAGTCTGGGTATCTTCGTCATCTTCACCGGCGTGCACTACTCAACAGTGAACTATGAGCCCGTGATCGGTTCGGTGGCCGACCTGCTGGACTACTCGCGTCTGCTGTCCAACACTATCCTGGCCTACTATGGCGCTGTGTTCGCCGTCATCATCCTGCTGGGGCTCAGCCTGGCGGGAAGGAGTGGGCCGTCGTCGAAGCTGGGCCATTGGCCCAGCATGGTGGCGCTGCCCCTTCTCGTGATCATCGCCTCTGTATTGATAGTCACGACCAACGCGAACGTAGTCAGGGCCGACACCCATTACAAGCAAGGTCTGAACTGGGACGACGCCCGGCAATGGGATGCGAGCGTGGCCCTCTATGAGGAGAGCATCCGCCTGGCCCCCGAACAGGACTGGTACTATCTCTTCCTGGCGCGAGGCATTCTGGAGAAGATCAAGTCCATCGAGAGTGACGAAGGGCGAGTCTCCTTCGAGCCCCAGACCATCGATGACTTCCTCCGGTTGCCGGTTCAGGAGGTGGCGTCCCTGGACAGGGACAGCCTTTTCCGCGCTGGGTACCAGGTGCTGACCAGGGCCAAGGACCTGAACCTGCTGAATACCGACCACTCGGCGAATCTGGGTCGCATGTACCGGATATGGGCGGAGTACAGTGAGACACCAGAAGAGATACAGGAGAGATGGGACCAGGCGGTGAGGTACTACCAGGACGCCACCACGCTGAGCCCTCACAATACACAGCTCTTCAATGAATGGGGGCTGGTCTACTTCATAGTCGGGGAGTACGAAAAGGCCATCGAGAAGTACCAGCAGTCTCTGGAACTGGACGCGGAGTATGCCGAGACCTACGTGCTTCTGGGAGATGCGTCCGCTATGTCCGGAGACACGGACGCGGCAACTCAGGCCTACACCAAGGCACTGGAGATCGAGCCCAGACAGGTGAAGCCACACATCCAGCTCTGCGCTTTTCTAGGTCAGGAAGGGGAGCTGGAACAAGCTGCGGAGCACTGCCAGAAAGCCATAAGTCTCTCTCCGAACGACTATCAGGCTCATCGCAATCTGGCGATCATCTACAAGGACATGGGGCATCTGGAGGATGCCCTCGAGGAAGCCTCGATCGCCAGGGAACTGGCAAGTGAGGAAGAGAAGCCCTCCTGGGATAGCTTCATCGCTCAGCTAGAGGAAACGATTCAGTGATCAGCGTACTGCTCATCTTCGTCAGCGCGCTCATTCTGGTCCTCGGCGCCACGCCCATCGTCCGCCGTCTGGCTGGCTGGCTGGGCCTGGTTGACGAACCTGATGCACGAAGGGTCCATCTGACGCCGGTACCGTTGATGGGCGGCCTCGCCATCTACGCAGGCTTCATCGCTGCCCTGCTCCTTTTTGGCGAGAGGTGGGTGGTTTCTCAGGCCATCAGCATCCTCGTCGGGGCGACCATCGTCTCCTTCCTGGGTGTGTGGGACGACCGGTGGGGGGTGCGCCCGCTGCTCAAGCTCTCTGGACAGACGGTGGCAGCCATGATCGTGATGCTCTCGGGAGTTCAAGTAGCTTTCCTCCCGCACCCTGTGCTCAACCTGGCCATCACGCTGCTATGGATGCTGGGCATCACGAACGCACTCAACTTGCTGGACAACATGGACGGACTCTCGGGAGGGGTGGGGGCCGTGGCCGCTGGTTTCTTTCTGCTGCTCGCGGCCTGGAATGGCCAGTACCTGGTGGCCAGCCTGGCAGCAGCCCTGATGGGGGTCTGCATGGGGTTCCTCGTCTACAACTTCAACCCGGCTACCATCTTCATGGGAGATGCGGGTAGCCTGTTCCTCGGTTTCGTCCTCGCGGTGGTGGGAATCAAGCTGCGCTTTCCCGGCCGTCCGGATCTCATTACCTGGATGATCCCCGTGATAGTGCTGGGCCTGCCCATCTTCGACACGACTTTGGTGGTCTTCTCCCGACTGCGCCGGGGTGTTAATCCGCTCACCAATCCCGGCAAGGACCATGTCTCTCATCGTCTGGTGATGTTGGGTATGAGCCAAAGGCAGGCGGTGATGCTCCTCTACGCGGTGTGCTGC
>Ga0315539_1000100_pt1 | contig 63986 bp, 52 predicted proteins | sample SalMarSW160150MG_FD_203097 | JGI IMG/M metagenome (GOLD analysis project Ga0315539, IMG submission 203097) | Salt marsh sediment microbial communities from the Plum Island Ecosystem LTER, Massachusetts, United States - Salt Marsh Sediment SW1601-150 ...
AGCCACTGATGGAACGGGCGCTGGAGATTGATGAAGTTAGCTTCGGCAAAGACCATCCGAATGTGGCCATCAGATTAAACAACCTGGCGTTGTTGTATCAGGATACGAATCGTCTTTTCGAGGCCGAGTCGCTGATGAAGAGGGCGCTGGAGATTGATGAAGTTAGTTTCGGCAAAGACCATCCAGAGGTGGCCACAGATTTAAATAACCTGGCGCAGTTGTATCAGGCGACGAATCGTCTGTCCGAGGCCGAGCCGCTGATGAAACGGGCGCTGGAGATTGATGAGGTCAGCTTCGGCAAAGACCATCCGAATGTGGCCATAGATTTAAACAACCTGGCGCAGTTGTATAAGGCGACGAATCGTCTGGCCGAGGCCGAGCAACTGATGGAACGGGCGCTGGAGATTTTTGAAAATAGTTTGGGGCCGGACCATCCTAAGACAATAACAGTCAGGGAGAACCTTGAGTTATTGGGGAAATGAGGGGGGAAGTCCGTTTTATTATTTAATATTTATGATTTATGATTGCAGATTGCCGCGTCGCTGCGCTCCTCGCAATGACCCCCGTTGCGAGCAACGGGGCTAATCAAACACCGGGCACAGGTACCGGTGCTAAACAAGATTGCCGCGCTGCGCTCGCAATGACGACGTCGCAAGAAAAGGAAACCCGCGCGATAAATCGCGGAACGAAAAAGAAACCCTGCAATAAATTGCAGGGCTAAATAATTTGAGGAATGTTACCCCACTGAATAAACCGGTGGGCTTCAGGACAAGAAACCCACGGCAATCCTTCGACCAAGCTCAGGACAGGTGCCGTTGGTTAAACGATTTGGATTGGTGGGGCGCGGCCCCACCCTACAAGAATTGCAATAGGGAGTGTGGAAATGCAATACGCAACGGGAAAAGTTGGCAGGATAATCGCAGCGAGGCTGTTCGAGGGGGAAGACATTTACGAGTGCATCGAGGAAATCGCAAAGAAAGAAGACGTGAAGAACGCGGCGGTGTTTATTACGGGCGGGTTTCGTGAGGCGGAAGTGGTGGTGGGGCCGAAAGAGGAAACGCCGAAGATAGTGGCGAACTTTAAATCGTTCGACGGGCCGGGAGAGGCGTTCGGTGTGGGGACGATTTACTGCGACGAGGACGGGCCGAAACTGCATATGCATACGGCCATCGGGAAGGGAAACGAGACAATCGTGGGGTGCGCACGCGGCGGGGCGAAGACATTCCTTATCTTAGAGGTGACGATAATCGAATTCGAAGGGATAGACGCGGAAAGAAAACTTGATGAAGAGACAGGGATGAAGCTATTAAAAATTGATGAATGATTATTGATTATTGATTATTTCATTTGGTTTTTTGGTGCCGAAGCAGATGAATGAGACAATAATCAGGCCTGCCGAGCAAAGAAACATTATCGTTCGGGCCAAGGGCTCGTTGCATCGCAAGAGCCAGGGCGGCGGCGATGGTTCTTCGGAGCCGGCCTGGCGTTGTTCGAGAAGAATCTTCTCGGCTGTCAGACGTGTATGCTCCGGCACCCTGGGGTAGGCAGTGTCGATACTGTCGGGCTCGGCGCCTAAACCCACGCCCGCCAGTCGCGCAAGGATATTCGGGTCGTCCTCTATTTGTTTTATAATGGCCTCGTACTCGGCGCTTAGCTTCTGAAAACGTCGATTAAGCTCTTCGTTTTTTTGGAGTTCGACCTTGTATCGATACAGCTCGAGCAGCTCATTTGCGAGAATAGAGACCGTTAGTGCTGCCAGTCCGGCCCCTACGAAAAGGCAGAAGAGAACCGTTCGCCACACGTCGGCCTTACGCATAATTTAGTTCGTAGTTATGAGTTCATAGTTCGTAGTTATGAGTTCATAGACACTATGAACTACGAACTCTAAACTATAGACTGTGAACTTCTTCGTTCAGTTATCCGAAGATATGCCCGCCATACTTCGCGGCTCTGCCCAACTGTTCGTGAATCCGCAGGAGCTGATTGTATTTGCAGATTCGGTCGGTTCTGCAGGCAGAGCCGGTCTTAATCTGACCGACGCCTGTTGCAACGGCCAGGTCGGCTATCGTCGTATCTTCCGTCTCGCCGCTGCGGTGGCTGATAACGGCGCGGTAGCCGTTTTGCCGGGCAAGATTAATCGCCTCCAGGGTCTCACTAAGCGTCCCTATCTGGTTAAGCTTTATCAATATCGCGTTCGCACAGCCAAGCTTTATTCCTTTCGCCAGTCGCTCGGTATTTGTAACGAATAAATCGTCGCCAACCAACTGAATCTTCCCGCCCATTTTCTTAGTCATCTTTGCCCAGCCGTCCCAATCGTCTTCGGCCAAGCCGTCTTCGATGCTGATTATAGGATATTTATCAGCCCATTTTGACCAGTGCTGCACCATCGAATCCGATGAGATTTTCTTATCAGGGTCCGATTTGAAGAATTTGTAACTCTTTGTGCTTTTTACCCACATCTCGCTCGCGGCAGGGTCCAGTGCGACAGCGACCTGTTTGCCGGCCTTGTATCCAGCCAACTTTATGGCCTGCAATATCACATCAAGCGCTTCTTCATTACTTTTAAGCGACGGGGCAAAGCCACCTTCGTCGCCGACCGCGGTATTATAGCCCTTTTTACTTAGTACTTTTTTGAGTGTATGGAAGATTTCCACGCCCATTCGCAGGGCTTCGGGGAAATCTTTGGCGCCTATCGGCATAACCATAAATTCCTGGAAATCGACATTGTTGTCCGCGTGCTTGCCGCCGTTGAGAATATTCATCATCGGCACGGGCAGTACGTTCGCATCGCAACCTCCAAGATAGCGGTAAAGCGGCAGGCAGGCTGATTCCGCGGCGGCTTTGACCGCTGCCAATGAGACCCCCAGTACCGCGTTGGCGCCGAGCTTGCCCTTGTTTGGCGTGCCATCCAGCTCAATCAGTGTTTTGTCAAGTTCTTCCTGGGCCGTTGCGTCCAACCCCACGACCTCGGGAGCAATAACTTCGTTTACATTTTTCACGGCCGTCGCCACGCCTTTGCCCATATACCGTTTTGCCTTTGGGTCCCGAAGCTCCACCGCTTCGTAAGCACCTGTACTTGCGCCTGAGGGCACTGCGGCCCGGCCAAATGAGCCGTCGTCCAACAGTATATCCACCTCGACCGTCGGGTTACCTCTCGAGTCCAGAATTTCCCTCGCTACTACATCTACGATTGTTGTAAACATTCCTATCACCTTCCATATTATTAAGCTTTGCAAACATTAAGCCGACAACAGGCAGGAAAGATTAATCCTTGCGGGTGAATCCGTCAAGTACAAAGATTCCGTCACAGTCGGCGCATCGGTCTTCAGGCGAGCGGCCGAAGTTATTTGACAAAATACCGTCTTTTTAATAACTTAGTATGTCTGTATGGGAAGCCGTAAGGAGTGATATGGATAAAAGCGAGAAGATTTACGTCGCCGGGCATGAGGGGATGGTAGGCTCGGCCATCGTCCGGCTGCTAACGAAAAAAGGATTTAACAACCTTGTACTGCGCAGGCTGGATGAGCTTGACCTGAGGGAGACTTCGGCGGTTGCAGAGTTTTTTGAATCAGAGAAACCTGCCGTGGTGATTCTGGCTGCCGCCCGTGTGGGCGGGATTCAGGCAAATATCAAACATCCTGCCGAGTTTTTGTATGATAATCTGGCCATCCAAAACAACGTAATTCATCTATCCTATTTACACGGCATCAAGAAATTTGTTTTTTTGGGCAGCTCGTGCATTTATCCGAGAGAATGCCCTCAGCCTATGAAAGAAGAGTACTTACTAACTGGGCCATTAGAGCCGACGAATGAAGGCTACGCGCTGGCGAAAATAGCGGGGCTGAAAATGGTCGAATTTTACGGTAAGCAGTATGGTTTTAATGGAATCAGCTTAGTGCCGTGTAACCTGTACGGCACAAACGATAACTTCGACCCTTTGAATGCGCACGTTCTTTCCGCATTAGTGAAAAAGTTTGTCGATGCCGTGGACAGCGGAACTGAAGGCGTGACAATCTGGGGGACCGGAATTGCAAAGCGAGAGTTTATGCACGTTGATGATGCCGCTGAAGCGGTTCTCTTTATGATGCAACATCCGGATTGTCCGCAAATCATTAACGTTGGATGGGGTGAAGAGATTTCCATAAAGGAACTGGCCGGTCTTATAGCACAAGAGGCCGGCTTCGAAGGAAAGCTGATCTGGGACGAGTCCAAACCGGATGGTATGAAACGAAAGTGTATGGACGTCTGCCGGATGAAGGCCCTTGGATTTGCGCCTAAAATTACACTGAAAGAGGGTATCCGCAAGACGATCGAAGAATACAAAATGAAAAAGCAGTTAACCGAGGGATAAGATATGATTCCTTTAATGAAAAGCGCTTTTCTTAATGAGGTTGAAACACGGCAGGAGCTGTCAAAATTCGTTATTCGAGCGAAAAGGCTGAGTATGGACGAGGAGTGCGCCAGGTTTGAGGAAGAATTCGCACAGTTCCAGGGCGCAAAAAGAGCCATTCTCTTTAACAGCGGCAGCAGCGCAAATCTCGCAATGGTTCAGTGCCTGAAAAACCTCGGTAAACTTGCGGACGGTGATAAGGTCGGTTTTTCCGCACTGACCTGGTCAACCAATACAATGCCCATTTTACAGCTCGGTATGCAGGCGGTTCCCGTCGATTGTGAGCCGACTACACTTAACGTTATGTCGTACAATCTTCAAAAGCGGCTTGAAGAAACAGACATCAAGGCACTGTTCATTACAAACGCAATGGGCTTTGCCGGGGACCTGGACGCTATCCAGCGGATTTGTGACGAAAGAGGTATTATTCTACTCGAGGATAACTGCGAAGCGCTCGGCACGGAGCTGCTTTGCGGAAAAACGGGGAGCTTCGGAAAAATGGCAAGTTTTTCCTTTTTTGTCGCTCATCATATGTCCACCATCGAGGGAGGTATGGTTTGCACGGACGATGAAAAATTGGCGGAAATGCTTGTTATTATCCGCGCCAACGGATGGGACCGTAACCTCAAGGCTAATCAACAACACAAGTGGCGTGCGAAGTATAACGTCAAATCGGAGTTCGAGGCCAAATATACTTTTTATGACCTCAGCTACAATCTAAGGCCGACGGAAATTGCGGGTTTCATAGGACGCTATCAATTAAAGTTCCTGAAGGAGAACATCTTAATAAGAGATAAAAACCATAATACACTCGAGTCGGTCGCAAAGCAGAATCCCGACTTAATTCCCTTCGACCGGTCCCATATTTCATTGCTGTCCGGGTTTGCGTTTCCCGTTTTATGCAAAACTCCCGAGCTTAGAGACGTGTATCTTTCCCAGTTTTCGGGAGCGGGGGTTGAAATTCGGCCGATGATTGCCGGCAACATTCAAAAGCAGCCTTTTTACACAAAATACGTTTCGAAATTATACGAGCTGCCGGGTACGGATAAGATTCATGATTGCGGCTTTTACTGCGGCAATTACCCCGAGTTAACCGATACGGACCTTCAAACTATTTCCAGTTGTCTTACGAAGTATTGATCGATGCTCGATACCGGATACTCGATACTCGTAAACATTTGTTTTGCTGTTCCGGTTTATTAAAAGCGTTTGCCGATGATGATTTCGCGGAGAAGGCCGTGGAGAAACCGAAATCCGGTTGGAATGGAACCGGCGGTGCTCTGGCCGCCGATGCGTTTAGATTCGATGGTGGGGACCTCGATTATTTTCAAGCCGAGTTTCATCACTCGAATCGTCATCTGGTACTCAATTAGAAATCCTTGGGCGTCGACCGCGAGCTTGTCAAAGGCGCTGCGCGTAACTGCCCGGTAGCCGTTGATAGTATCCTGTACATAGGGGCCGTGATTAAATAAAAGATTCGCCATCCAGGTAAATGCACGGTTAGCCCACGCCCGCAGGGGCAGCTTCTGGTCATCTTCTTCATTACGGGCGTCCCTGCCGAAGCGCCTTGCGATGGCCAAATCGGCTCCTGCCTCTACGGCGGCAAAGAGCCTGGGAATATCAGACGGGTCTTCATTGCCATCAGGTGAAAAAAAGCACAGAACATCCCCCTTTGCCTCGGTAAACGCAATTCGGAACGCCTCGCCCCTGCCTTTCTTTTCCTGTCCAACCTCCCGGATTCCTTTTTCGCTGAGGAACTCTCGCGTCCCGTCCGTGGAACCGCCGTCCACAACGAAAGACTCGTCGGCGGCATCCCAGGGAATTCTGTCAAAAAGCGCAGTTATGCCTTCGATTTCGTCAAGAGTCAGAAGAACAAGGGTCTTTTTCACAACAGCTTCACTTACATTCTATCCCGGATTGGCAATCTGCTCGTTAAGAAACGTTTTACTTAACCAAGACTTCTCTAACCATATAGTTTATCACTAAAACAACGGAATGTGAAGAAGTTAAGCGAGTTCTTAGAAGCCTTTATATAGATTTTTACACTGTAAAAAGGCAAACCTGAGCCTGCATTGATAACTGAGCAGCAGAAAAATATTGTGTTTGTCATAGTTTTGCCGTTAATGATTGTTTTGCTGTTAGCCTGAGGATTTATAAAAGGTGTTAAAAAAGCGGATAAATAAACGGCGCTATTGCCGTGCCGCCCAAAAGTACCAAAGCACCCAGCAGGAGCAACACAATCAATATCGGCAACAGCCACCATTTTTTATTGTGCTTCAGAAAAAAGAAGAACTCGGTAATCAATGAGTTTCGTCGCTCTTTGGCAAGCTCGTTAAACTTGGCCGACTCAGGATTTTCAATTCTTGATTCTTGATTCTCGCCTGACGTATCCGACATTACATCATCCTACCATTTAGAATTGATGAAAATAGCGCTCGAGACTTTTACTCGGCCTATGGGCTACCCAGTAACTCCGGGCGGCTGAATCGAATTTGCGCTTCATACTGTCACGCCCTATCAGGCGAAAGACCAGTCCGACGGGCGTAATAATCAGATAAAAAAACAGCGTCAATACAAGAAAACTAACCGTCAAGCCTATCGGCAGCGTTATCGCGGTAAGGCCGACGTAAATAAGCCTTGTGATTCGAAGACATACGAGGCTGCTTATAAAAATGACAAGGCCGGCAGCAATAATAACACAAACCCACTTAATTGCAAGGCCTTTCAAGAGGTAAAGCAGTCCGGCCAGAATGCAGCACGCGACAAGTCCGATCCAGCCAAAGCTGCGCAGGTCCTTTTTTTCAGGCTTCCAGTTTACTTCAATCAACGACATCAGTTATATTCCTCTATCTTCCGGCTAATTTAATCCAGCTCGAAACGGGCTTTGTATTCATCAATATCATACGTAGCGGCCTGGGGCTGCTCTTGCTTGTAAAGCAACTGGTTCTCAAGGACCAGAACGTCCATATCGGTTGCCATAAAGCACCGATACGCGTGCCCCGGGGAGCAGACAATCGGCTCGCCGCGAATATTAAAACTTGTATTTATAATGACCGGACAGCCGCTTTTGGCCTTGAACCTGCTCATCAGACGATGCAGCTTCGGATTGCGCTGCGAATCGACGGACTGAACGCGGGCCGAGTAATCCACATGCGTGATAGCCGGTACGGTACTGCGTTTGGCCTTCAGCTTATCCAGCCCTTTCAGTGAGCCGATATTTTCATCCGCCGGCAGGCGTTTTTCTTCCCGAACGGGGGCGACCAAAAGCATATAGGGACTCTCCTGGTCAGCACGTATATCGAAGTATTCCTGCAGGTCTTCTTTCAGTACACAGGGCGCAAACGGCCGGAATGACTCGCGAAATTTAATCTTCAGGTTCATAATCGACTGCATCTTTTCGCTGCGAGCATCCCCGATAATGCTGCGGTTGCCCAGCGCTCTCGGGCCAAATTCCATCCGGCCCTGGAACCAGCCCACCACTTTCTCCCGGCTGATAAGCTCCGCCACCTTGTCAATCAATTGCTCCTCGTCCCGGTAGACGTGATACTTTGCTTCCGCGGAATCGAGGAACTCTTTTATTTGTTCATTTGTGAAGGCGGGTCCGAGTAGTGAGGCCTGCTGTTTATCGGCACCGTCGACTTTTCGCTCATTTCCGAGCAGCTGATACCATACGAACAGTGCAGCACCCAGCGCGCCGCCGGCATCGCCGGAGGCCGGCTGAATCCATATACTTTCGTACGGCCCCTCGCGCAGTATTCGTCCGTTACCAACGCAGTTAAGCGCGACGCCGCCGGCGAGGACGAGGTTTTTCATTCCCGTTTGACGATGTATATGATTGGCGGCCAGCATCATTGCTTCCTCGGTAACGGCCTGTACCGAGGCTGCCATATCCATTTCCCGCTGAGTGATTGGTTGTTCCGGTTTTCGCGGCGGGCCATCGAAAAGTTTTTCGAACTTTTCTCCCGTCATAACCATTTTGTGGCAGTACGGGAAATAATCCATATTCAAACGCAGCGAGCCGTCCTGTTTAAGGTCGATGAGCTCTTTTTTGATAAGGTTATAATATTTCGGCTCGCCGTAGGGCGCCAGGCCCATCAGCTTATACTCGCCCGAATTCACGCGGAAACCCGTGAAGTATGTAAAGGCCGAGTAGAGCAGTCCAAGTGAATGGGGGAAATGCAGCTCATGAGTGAGCTCGACCTTGTTGCCTTTCCCTATACCATAGCTTGCGGTGGCCCATTCGCCGACGGCGTCGAACGTTAAAATGGCGGCCTCATCGAAAGGCGACGGGAAGAAGGCGCTGGCCGCGTGCGATTCATGGTGCTCTGTGAATACGTATCGGCCCTTGTATTTGTGGTTTAACGCCTTGTCCATTTCGCGCGGCAGGTGCAGCTTCTGCCGGAGCCATAAGGGTATGCTCATAAGGAACTGCCTGAAGCCGCAGGGGCTGTAGGCAATATAGGTTTCGAGAAGGCGTTCGAATTTCAGCAGCGGTTTTTCGTAGAAGACAACGTAATCAAGCTGTTCGGGCGTAATTTGTCCTTCTTCGAGGCAATATTCAACCGCGCTCGACGGAAAGCGGCTATCATGCTTCTTGCGCGTAAAGCGCTCCTCCTGGGCCGCTGCAATAATCCGGCCGTCACGCACCAAAGCAGCGGCGCTGTCATGATAAAAAGCTGAGATTCCCAGTATATTCATAAATTTATTTCCCGACCTCAAAGCTTACGGCTTCGTCCCGATCCCGACAAGCTCGCCTCGGCGTAGCCGAAAGCGAAGCCGGGTCGGGACATCGGAACTACGCCGGACGGGCGAGAATCAAGTCTTTTTAAGGTTGTGTTTATTCCTGTTCGTCTTGTTCCTCTAATGTCATCAGCGCCTGACGTGCCAAGAGATAGTCCGGCTGAGCACTCAAGGCCGCACGAAATTCGGCCGTCGCCTTGCTGATTTCACCCTGTTCCTTAAGAAAAACACCTAACTCACAATGTAAATCCGCGCTTTGGGGAAATACTTTTATACCATTACGTAAGACCTCAATTGTTTTGTCTTTCTGCCCGCTGCTACGAAACGCCGCAGCCAATTGGCGATATGCATCGGTGGAAAGCTCATGGTCGATTTCCAACGCCTTCAGGTAATTTTTAATAGCGTGTTGCAACTGTCCCTTCTTGTCGAATCCCAGCGCCAAGTTGTAGTATGTCCACGCCACCAGAGGCTTCATTTCCAACGCCCGCCTTGCCATTTTAATCCCTTCGTCGACTTTATCCTGTTTGTAAAAAAGTACACTTAATTCGTTATACGCATAGCAATGTGGAAGCTCTTGAAGCACCATAGTCAACTGCGAGATCGCGGTTTCATATTCACCGAGAGCCTTGTATAAAAACTGCCCATATTTCCAGCGAAGAAACCAGTCGGACGGGTACAATTTAAGCACTTGCTGGTACTGGTTGAGGCCTTCCTGCAAACCTGACGGCTGTGTATAATACTCCAGGGCCTTGATCTGCTTGTCCATTTCTCTTATCTGCTCATCGTGATAGGCCTGATTCGTAAACGGCGGGTTTTTGATAAATCCGTCAAACACCTCCTGGACTACCGCCAGATGATCCCATCCCGTAAAAGCCAGGTGTGCCACACAATCTTCTTCGCTGGGTATCGCGTCACCAGGGTCTCTCTTTACTCCTCTTTGCTCCAGAATGGTCTTTTCAACGCGGTCAAACACCGTGCGGGCAAGAAGATAACTGCCGCTAAAGTTGAAATGCACATGTTCATAAAACAATTCCTTGCCCGGCGTTCCATACGGACTTGCCTTGCGAAAGGCCTTAACTGCATCAACGAAATAAACATCCTTCCCCGCCTTCTGTGCAACACGGTGGATAATTTCGTTAATTTGCTCGTCGGCCCGAAACCGCAACGTATCCAGATTGCAAGCCCTGATAAAACTATCCCTGGCCTCCTTGTACCTGCCCACCGCCCAGTAACAGCGACCCAGTCGAAAATGAGCCTCCGCGAACTGCTCGTCAATCCATACAGCCGACAGATAATATCCCAGTGCCTCGGCATATTCGCCTTCGTATTCAAGTCGAACAGCCCAATTATATATCTTACTCCACGCCGTCTTGTCGGTTTTTGCAAATGCGGGCTTATGCAAAGAGGCGAAAGGAGAACAATCCTTTAAGTTGGTTGCTACGTTGCATAAAATCACCTCGGCCCCCGCTTCACAGCCGATTTCGCAAATCCGTGATAAGTTACTCTCGAAGTGATGATAGACATGTTGAAGGCCCGGCGAGTCAAAACGGACCTGCTTATCAAGAAACATCTGCAATCCTTTCCACTGGACAGAGTCTTCGCCGCCGGCGGCAAGTGAACTTAGTAGCTCCTCAAGCAGTTGACCGAGTCTGGTGGACTTGATTGCAATGCTTGCTCTGATGGACGCCAGACTCGGTGAAAGAGGGGCAAAAACCGTGCCCACACCGTATGGCCCGGTAACCTCGTTGTTGCCGAGGTATACGATAAACAGATCCGGATCATAGCGGGCACAGTCCTTTGCAATCTCCAGAACACCATGCGAGTTCATCGCCGGCATCCCCACGTTTATTACCTCAAAGTTCAGGTCCGGGTATTCGTTATCCAAAAGGACTTTCAGTATCCGGCTAAAGGCGTAAGCAGGTTCCGGCGCCCCCATCGCAGCGGAGCCACCGAGAACAAATATGCGATATGTTTGCGGCGGTTTGACGACGGGAAAGAGGAACGCACACATCTCGCGGGATATCTTTTTGGGGAAAAATTGCCAACCGAATTTAAGGTTGTTGATGCAAACCTGACGGCCCTCAATCTCGCGGGTGATTATGGCGGAAGTCGGATAGCCGAAACCAATGACGCGTAAGCACATCTCCACCAAAATCAATAAAACAACCGGAATGACAGTTGCGGCCGTAATCCGGAATAACCACAGCCGCAGTCCAGTAATCCGCCCTCTCGTCGGTATCTCCTCACGTATAGATTGCCCGTTCGTCTCGTACTCGCGTCTTTGCGCCCCCGCCTCTGGGTTTTTTTCTCTTCCGGGGTCCATCCTACCTCTTAAACACACGACAATCTGGACAGATTATGACAGCGGATAATAAAAGATGGCACTGCTTCCGTCCAGTACCGGGGACACTCATAGCCCCGATAAAACCGGGGCAACTCTCGCATTTTGATACGTTTGATAGGCAGTCAACCCCGCATTATACCTGCTTTAGGCCTTTTAAGCAAATAGTATACGTCCGGCAGCCGGTTAGATAGGACTAGATTGTCTGCCGTCTACCAAGGCTAATCTTTTCCGGCGAAAAACGGCTGACAACCCACTCGGCTATCCTTTTCTGCCTGCTGGTAGCAAACTTATTTTTTTGCCGCCGATCTCGTAATTCTTGACATCAGTCTTTCCTTTTAGCAGCCAATCAAACCTCACCTGATGGCGGACAAGATACAATATTATGGTAATATTTGCACGTCTATACTACTTCTTGTCGGGAAGCAAAAACAGATGATTGCGAACCTTTTTTACAGCCCCGCAGCCAGAAAATGCCTCTGGCCTCTTTTCATTCTTTTCATCACTTTCATCTCCTCATACTACCACTATAGAGTGTTTATCCACTCGGCGACCAATTCTGGCACAAGATTTTCTCTTGATATCTTGCGTATAATAGTTAAAATAGCTTTTTTTCTACGTTCTCTTAGTATGCTCTGGATATCACTGTTATTCTCGATATTTTTAATTTTAAATGTGCTGTTCTGCACCCCCAAAAATTTGGCAATCTCGCCCATATCCTTCTCTCTGGGAGGAAAGTTCGTTACTATGCATACTAACATATCCTTCCGCTTAAGGAAGTCAAGAATGCCACTACCATTCTGTATTAGCTGTCCGGTTATTTCTTGGATCACGTCCAGTCCGTAGCTTATGTCGGTTTCACCTTTATGGCTCACCAGGTCCAGCAAAAAGGCCGTTGGCTCATTAACACAGGCACTTGCCTCCTTTGCAATGTCAGATGGATTACGTGGTACTCCTTGAGGATCTTTATAGTTAATCCACTTTGTTCCTATGTTAGGAACTCTTTCTTTACAAAGGCCCAACAACCTTGTTGCTGTACCTTTATGGTCTTCCAAAGATATGAGGCATGCCATTGTATTTCTCCTATGTTAAAAGTATATTTCAAATCAATTTTTGTATAGGCATGAAGAACTCAAAAAATGTATCGCATTCTTTCAATTCAATGGGAGCATCGGGACTATTAGAAAGGTACTCTTCTTTGGGAACATATTTGAGGTCACCTCCATATACTTGGAGAATGGCCCTGGCAACGCGTAGGCCGGCTCCATGGTCTTTCCTCGAAATATCTGAGGCAAGTTCCAAGTCACTCCTATTCACGGGCTTTCCTGTATTGCCAACACAAGTGTGATACATACTTCCCCTTTTTGTAATCCAAATGCAGGCAAGTCTTCTTTCCGAAGGAATGTTGCCTGGAGGATCGTAGTCCCACGCGTGCGCAACAATGTTGTCCAGAAGGTTTAATAGGACAGAGTAGAACACTCCGCTAATCTTAGTTTCATTACTTACGCCAGCACCAAATTTTATTTTCCATGGTGTCCGATCTGGATTAAAATCAACGGCAACTGCAATTGCTTTATCAACATACTCCTTAAGAGAGCGTTCTCCAAATTCACGATAGCCTCGGTCACCTGTGTTGGAACCCTCTGTATTGGCAAGCAGTGCTTTGGCTTCAGCAGATTTCAGGACCATCGTTAACGTATATGCCTCGAGATTTTCGAACGCCTCCTTTGTTTCCGTGTCAGTCTCATCGGCTTTCAGATATTTGATCTTCAGATTTTTAACTGTGTCCTCAGCTTCTGTACTCTGGCCGGGAACCATATGCCTGAAGCTATGTATGGCAAATTCCAAAGCACCTACTTGAAGGAGCTTTCCAAACGAATTTGAAAGCCCAACGATGTAGCGTCTTTCCCACCATGCAATCTCGTGTAATCCTGGAAATTTTAACCAAACGATGGCTATAGGCCTCTGCTGGTCCGAAACTACAAAGGCAACACGGGTATGAGTTTCGTTTGGCGTGTTTGGATTTAAATTGATTTTGGGTGATTCAGGAAGACGGTCCTGATCGGTAACTGAATAGCAATAGAACTCATCTGGTAACATCCTGGCATCGATTGCCGGTGGCTTTGTCCTGGAGAATACCTGCAAATAGTAATCTGACTGGAGACCCAGTCTGTAACGCATCTGTTCTGGAAGGCAAATATGGATAACAAAGAATATATCGCCAGGATTGCAGGCATTAAGCCGGACAAGAGTCTGGCTAAATCCAATTTCAGATTTGGCTCCTATTCCTCTAATCCCTACTTGTTGGTCATCCGGCACAACGGACTTGGAAGAGTCCTTCTCGAACTTGATGCCATGCGAAATACAGGCAGTTCCGTCTTCGCTCATTCTGTCTATGGGCCAGAATGTACCCCATTCGGCCCCTATTGCTGACAACACACCTTCCATCAAAAAAGAAGGATCAGCAGAACCAGGAATACTCATCCGGCTTGTGTAGAAATCAAGGGCCAAAGACATTTGTTCACGCTGCCGATACTGGTCAAGGCGAAGGATTCCATATCGTGCGAGGTTTTCGAGTGTGCGCATAGCTCGAGCTTGAGCATCGAGGAAACATCCAACTCGTGGGCTTGTCAAGCGGATGACCGCTCTTACTTCATCTTCGTGGACAACAGGCACAACCATCAGAGATTTGCAAACAGCTGATTCGATTTCAGGGGGCCATGCTCTAGAGTCAGTAGCAACCTTGGTAGCAGCCCTATCTTGTAGGGTATTATCATAGAATTTGACGTCATTCCCCACAAAGTACTTTCGTTCTTCAATACAGGTATCCGTAATAGTGTCGGGTCGGACAATAATAGCCCGGATCTTTTCAGGAGCGGGGCTGCCGTCAAAGATCCGACCTAGTCTTCTTCCAAGTAGAAGTATTAAGTCTGCATATCCTCCATAGTTTTCGGTTGCATTCAAGGCTGCCTCCCGGATGATATTTGCGATCCGGTGCTCGACTTCTACGCTAACAAGTCTGTTCATAGTCTGTGGACCAAAGTCAAAAGCCGTATTAAGTTCTCGCAGGAGATACTCAGGCGTCCATCGAACGGTTGGCATATTTTCGTGGTAGATTCTATCAATGAGCAATTCACGGATAGTATCAGAAACAAAGTGTATCAATCTCCTAAGTGATGGTGTAAAAACCGGTTTTTCCCTTTCTGTGACAAAGAAGTTGAAAAATGACTGGCCCACTTTGTCACCAGTTTGCTCTAATCCCTTCCACATGTATATCTTCGCTGTTGCTAGTTGCCCGTGTCCTTCGTGGTCAGACGAATGTTTGTCCCTCTCTCTTTTTCGGAAATTGCCTTGCGTTACCTTTTCCGGTGGCCAATTACATTTTGTAGCCAGTTGTTTTATATAGGCATTGAATTCCTCGTCGTCTTCCAACCAGACGCCATTTCGCCCCGCGTCAGAAGTTGGACGCTCCCACCAGAAAATGATTTTATCTGTAGGCCCACGCATTAGTTCCCTTTGGGTAACACCCGGCATCGCGATAACATCAAGCTGTCCGGTCACTCGGTTATGGGCGTAAATGATGATTGAAGAGGTGTCCAAGTACTCGTGTGCAACTTGAGCAATAGATTTGATACGATTAGACACCTCAAAACCAGAGGCAGCAATAGCACTACACAGTGTCATTAGAGCCTCGGCATTAACAACGGTCGGCATTTGAATACTCCTTTCTGCCGCCTTTCTACTAATTGCCCCTTTATATTGTTCGTGGCTGGCGGACCGTTTAACTTCTCCTCATTTTCTTGAAGCGAAGTTTCTCCACCCCGCAAGAAAACAAAAGCAAACCATTCTTAAAAAGTAACCTTGAGATGAAAAAACGCTAATAAGATATATTATAGGTGAAAACTACCACCATGTCAAGCCATCACCTCGCACAATTTGGGATGGCCAAGGAACATCGTATCCCCCTGAAATGGAAAAAGAGGAGGGCGAGGAAAGCGAGAAAAGTGATCAGGAGCATTTTCCGACTAATTACGCAAACAGTGCTTCTACGAAGGTACCAGGGTCAAATTCTGCGATATCTTGCGGCTTTTCACCAAGGCCAACAAATTTTACGGGTATATCAAGCTGGTCCTTTATAGCGATTACGATTCCACCACGGGCCGTGCCGTCGAGCTTGGCCAGGAATATACCGGTAACATTTATCGCCTCCGTAAACATTTTGGCCTGCACTATCGCGTTCTGCCCTGTGGTGGCGTCGAGGACCAGGAGCACTTCGTGCGGCGCGTTCGGGATTTTTCGAGCAGCCACATCACGAATCTTCGTCAGCTGCTTCATCAGGTTTTGCTGAGTGTGCAGCCTGCCGGCGGTATCGAGAATCACGAAGTCGACATCTCTGGCAACGGCGGCTTCGCAGGCATCAAAGGCGACCGCGGCAGGGTCGGAGCCGGATTTGTGCTTGACGATTTCGGCCCCAATTCGCTCGGCCCAGATACTTAGCTGCTCGACCGCCGCGGCACGAAACGTGTCGCAGGCGGCGACAATGACTTTCTTGTCATTCCTGTTTAAAGCGTAAGCCAGCTTGGCGATGCTCGTAGTCTTGCCTGAGCCGTTGATACCGGCAACCAGAATGACGGTGGGTCCGGCCGGGGCCAGGTGCATTTGTCTATCACGGTGAGGCCAATAATTTTTGATATGCTCTTTCAAAAAAGGAATAATATCATCAGTATTTTTAATAGCCCGGCTGCGATAGGCCACTCGAAGGTCGGTTATGAGCTTATCAGTAGTCTCCACGCCAATATCATCACTTATAAGCGTCTCTTCCAGCTCATCGAGCAGTTCCTCGTCGATATTTCTGCCTAACGTAAGCACTGAGGAAAACGAGGCACCTATTTTTTCCCGGCTCTTGCCGAGGCGGTCTCTGAAATAATCAACAGTTTTGGTGAAAAATCCCATGTCCACTCCATTATGAAAAAATTAAATATCCGGCCTTTGAAGTTTCCCAGATACTTATAGAAATTTCAAGATAGATAAAACATTTATCTCAATGTTTTTAATTAAATGGCGAAAATTTTACAAAGATAATCAGATTTCTTTTGACAAAAGCACAAAATAAAGGTAAATTTCACTACTGCTTGCCAGGGAAGGCTTTTCAATTCGCCCGGCCGGAGGGCATAATATCTAATCGAGACTATAATTTTATAAGTATGTGTGTTCTTTGAATAATTGCCATTTGCAGTCGCTGAGCTTTTACGAGGAACCGGAGTTGGCGACACAAGATACGACAGACATTTTCGCTGCCATACTGGCCCGCGCCAAGAAGCTTGACCCGGCCAATACCCGTAAATGGTTTTCCGAATTGACAGTTCCTCGTTTCTCAGGGGGGCTGCTGGAGGTCAGTTGCCCGGATGAAGCCAAGAGACGGTTCCTGATGGATAACTGCAAGGCTAGTTTTACCCGGGCCGCCCAACATGTAACCGGTCATCTCGTCAGCGTAATCTTTCACGTAGAAGACAGAAAAAAACACTCACGAAACTCGGCTGGGATTGAGGCGGGGGTTAAAATACATCCGGACTACACCTTTGATAGTTTCGTAGTCGGACCTGGTAATCGGCTTGCCCAAGCCAGTTGTGTTGCGGTCAGTCACTCTCCGGGTGACACCTATAATCCACTGTTTGTATATGGCAACGTCGGTTTAGGCAAGACACATCTGCTTCATGCCGTCTGTCACGAGGCCCAGCATGACTCGAAGATTCGTTCAATCCAGTTTCTAAGCTGTGAAGAGTTTGTCAACAAGTTCATCAGTGCGATTGAACAGGCATGTCTCTCTGAGTTTCAAAACCAATTTCGTACGGTGGATATGCTGGTAATCGATGATGTTCAGTTTCTACGCGACCATGAGCAGAGCCAGGAGGAGTTTTTTCATACGTTTAACGCCCTTTACAACAACCGCAAACAAATCATTCTCAGCGCTGACAGCGACCCCGGCCAGATTCCTTCTCTGGAGGACCGTCTGATAAGCAGATTCAAGTGGGGCCTGGTCACGCGAATTGACCCGCCAAGCTATGAGACAAGGGTCGCCATTGTAAAGAAGAAAGCATACCTCAGGAGCCTGAGCATACCGGAGGAGATAGCTGAATATATCGCACACAAGGTCCGGTCCAATATCAGGGAGCTGGAAGGTGCTTTGACCTTAATCCACGCGGAGGCGATAGCTTCCGGCGAGCCCATTACGCTCGAGTTGGCCCAGAAAGCAATGGGTGACCAGGCCGCCCGGGCCGAAAGACAGACAAGCATCACAGAAATTATCGACGTTGTTACACAATACTTTGATGTCAGGCTTGCCGACCTCCAAAGCAAAAAGAGAAACCAGAGTATCACAATGCCACGGCAGATTTGTATGTATCTGGCCCGGAACCTGACCCGGCACAGCCTTGAAGAGATAGGTGGCCACCTCGGGGGGCGGGACCATACTACCGTTCTGCACGCCTGCGGCAAAATCGGCGAGCTTGAAAATACCGACTCACAGATACGCTCACAACTGACCGAACTTACCCGCCAGATACAAAAGGTATGATGCGAAAAGAGATGAAACCGAAATCGGTTGCATTGCAGAAAATCCTCCTGAGCTAAAACCCATATCATTGGGATCTGAAATACCGAAAAAAGAATTCATACAGTTTGTCTGTTTACGCAGCAAGCGGCTCAAGATGCCGGCAAAATACGCCGGCAGAACAGGCAAATGTCCGAAATGTAACGCCCGTCTGCAAATCCCACACCTGCCTTAGTTTCAGTCGTTAGCACTAATTACCATTTACCAGTAACCATTTACCAACAATCAATCTACATCAAAGAATCCTCCTACGAGCCAGTAAAGCACCCAGCCCATTGCAAGCAGCGCGCATACGACAAGAAAAGAAAAGGATCCAGTAAACGGCAGGCCGATTAAAACCCCCGCCGCGACCATAACCAGCCGAATCAGGCCCTTTACGGGTGTAAGTTTCATCATTTAGTCCCCTACCTAAGGCATAAATTTCTACAGTGGGATACCCCGCGTGGTGTCCCATCCCCGGCGGGTAATAAAAAAAGAGCACCGCCGCAATCACGCCCAGTCAGGGGCAGGAACCCCTTGGGAACGCGAAAGCAAACGATGCCCTTTCTATAGCGTCTTTACGAGAGTACCGGCCTTTTGTGCTTAAACGCACAAAAAGCTAACGGTGCCCCCCGTAAAACGAAGAGCACCGAGCCTCCCAAACGCTTCCCTTGTCCTTTTTCCTGCTTTGACTGGAACGCTTAGAATCTCAGTGTTTTTCTAATATTGGCGGTTGTCTCTCCGCCAATTTATAAGATATTCGATTACAATACTATCTTGCAAGATAATTCTTAGAAATTTCTTGAATAAAAACGCAATAAACCGTAGAATCTCTAATCACGCATCCGATGGGTGCATCGCCAGAACGCTTGGGAGACGGCCTCTCCGGATAAGCTGAGTTCGAGAGAGTAGCCGTTAAGTGTTTTTTGTTTTGATGGCAGTTCTGTGAAAACTTAAAAATGAAAGGGGAAAAATGGAAACTGCAAAAAAACAAGTAAAAAAGTCATTTGCTACTTTATTAATAATTGTGCTCAACAGCTTTATTTGCGGTTTGGATGCTTATGGCTATTCCGGCGGCAGCGGTACAGAGGTGGATCCATATCAGATTGCCACAAAAGCAGATTTGCTGCAATTGGCCGATACTGTTGAAGACTACAACAAATGCTTTATCCTGACGTCGAATATTAATATGGGTGGGCAGGTCTGGACAACACCAATTATTTATGCAGCACGCTTTAATGGGCAATTTGACGGCAACGATTACAAAATCACAAATTTCACTATCAATGGCGGAAGTATTCAGTTCGTCGGCTTATTTAGTCGGATCGACAATGACGGTTCGGTTATAAATCTCGGTCTTGAGAACTTTGCAGTAAGCGGTTCTTTGTGGGTTGGCGGTCTGTCGGGAGATAGCAGGGGAAGTATAAGCAATTGCTATGCTACAGGTTCGGTCAGCAGTTCTGATGATTATGTCGGCGGGTTAGTGGGAAGTAACCACGGCACTATCAGCAATTGCTATTCAACGGGTTCCGTCGAAGGTGATGGATCTGTCGGCGGGTTGGTGGGTTCCAACGGCGGCTCTATCAGTGGTTGCTATGCGACAGGTGCAGTCAGAGGCCGCGGAGCTGTCGGCGGGCTGGTGGGCTCCAACGGCGGCACTATCAGTGGTTGCCATGCAACAGGTACTGTCAGTTCTGCTGGCAGTGGTAATTTTGCTACTATTGGTGGGCTGTTGGGCTACAACGGCGGCACTATCAGTGGTTGCTATGCGACAGGGAGTGTAAGCGGAGCCAGCGGTTCTGAGAACGTCGGGGGGCTGGTGGGATTTAACCGTGGCAATATCAGCAACTGCTGTTCGACATCAACTGTGAGTGGCTCTTTGGGTGTTGGCGGGCTGGTTGGATATAATTTCAGCGACGGTGCTCTCAGTAATTGCTATTCGACAGGCAATGTTAGCGGTTCTTCGTATGTCGGCGGGCTGGTTGGAGAAAACCGCACAGGCGGCATTATCAGCAATTGTTATTCAAGGGGAACTGTCAGCGGTGGTAGAGGGTTGGTAGGATACAATTATAATGCTGAGGGTTATAACAACGTTTACAGCTGTTTCTGGGATATTGAGACTTCTGGTCAAACAACAAGTTTTGGCGGAAGGGGTTTGACCACAAGCCAGATGAAATCCAAAATTATTTATCAAAATGCCGGCTGGGCCGGTAAAGGATGGGTCATTAATGATGGTTTAGATTACCCAAGATTAACATGGGAAAATACCAGCGGCACACCAATTCCGGAGCCTCAACCTGTGCCTCTTTCGGGCAGCGGCACCGAACAAGACCCTTATCAGGTCTGGACAGCAGAAGATTTTGCCATACTGATTTGGCATGTTGCTGTTCCGGATAAACACATTGCCTTAATGGCCAACTTGGACCTAACCGAAATTGTGCTTTATCCTATCGGAGATTTGTGGCCTTTTACCGGTGTCTTTGAAGGTAATGGCTATGTCATTCGCAATATTGAGATAAGAGGCGCCGGTTATATAGGCTTGTTCGGTTATGTCAGTACCAGCGGCCAGATTCACAACCTTGGCATAGCAGATGTCAATATGACTGGCGGCGATTATGTCGGAGGATTGGCTGGATTCAGCAAGGGCAGTATCAGCAATTGCTATTCGACAGGCGCTGTTAGAGGTTCTTCGTATGTAGGTGGGCTGGTGGGGATAAATTACTACGGCAGTATCAGCGATTGTTATGGGAAAGTTTTTACTAGTGGTCGTTACAGTGATGTCGGTGGGCTGGCGGGATACAATTACTACGGCAGTATCAGCAATTGCTATGCGACAGGAAATGTTGCCAGAGACGATTATGCTTATACTTATGCTGATGATTTCGGCGGGCTGGTGGGCTCCAACGGCGGCACTATCAGCAATTGCTATTCAAAAGGCACTGTAAGCAGTTCTTATGGCGTCGGTGGGCTGGCGGGAGACAACGGCGGCACTATCAGCAATTGCTATGCGACTGGTTTGGTCAGTGGACGTTATAATGCGACAAATGTCGGCGGGCTGGCGGGATACAATGCCAGCAGTATAAGCAGTTGCTATGCGACTGGTATGGTCAGTGGTTCTGAAAATGCTGGCGGTCTGGTGGGACGCAATGACGGTAGTGTCAGCATCAGTTTCTGGGACATCGAGACTTCCGGCCGGTTGAGCAGCGCTGGCGGGGAAGGCAAGACAACGGCTGAAATGAAAACACTTTCGACATTTACATTGGCAGGCTGGGATTTCGTGGATATCTGGTCAATCTGTGAAGGGACGAATTATCCGAGGCTTTTATGGCAGATTCCGCTGGGTGATTTTGTCTGTCCGGATGGAGTGAGTATCGAAGACCTGGATTATTTTGTTCAGCGATGGCTTTTAGGTGATTGCGCCTCATCCAATAACTGCGGCGGAGCAGATATTAACGGTTCAGGTGCTGTTGACTTCGCGGACTTTGCGATGTTTGCCGAAAACTGGCTGATTGATTGCGGTACTGAGCCGAACAATCCGGCCTGTGTGCCGGAGTAATAGTTGTGCCACGGTAGTTTTACTGGAGCTATTGCTATACAGTAGCTGGAGTCAATAGTTTTTTGTTGAAATCCAGTCCAGAATTCGTATAATCGCTAATCACGCATCCGATGGGGAAAGCAACAAGGAGGGAGAGAAAGTAAAGGTATTGCAAAGACTGACAAAAAGATTTGCGTAATGAAAATCGAGAGTTTTTAGCCACAGAGAATACAGAGAAATAAAGATTTCTTATTTAAAAGTAAAAAAGGATAATATAAATGAAAGAAAAGCAGGAAGTGAAACAAGAGCAAGAAAATGAAAAGCTTGTCTACGATGAAGCCATAAAAGCATACCAAGAATCCGTTACAAATTTAAAATGGGCTATTGGTATAATATTGGGCATTATGATTGTTTTTGGAGCTTATATCATTTTTCAAGACAGAAAGGAATATAAAGTTGCCGTCAATAATGCCAAAGAGGCAAGTGATAAAGCAGAATACTATAGAGATGAAGCCCAAAGTCAATTATCCAAATTGACTCAAGAAGGTGAACAGGTAATTACTAGGATCAATGAGATAAAGAAGGAAGCGATTGAATCAATTAGACAACAAGGCAGAGAAGAATTGGAAAAACTGAGGAAAGATACCGATGCGTATAAAACAAATCTGCAAGATCAGATAATAGAAAAAGCAAAACAGGGAGAGATTAGTGATGATGATGCCGTAAAATTATCGGAAATGATAGAAAGGGCGTATTCGAGTGATTTGAAAGAATTTCTTAAAAAGGGAATTCGAACACCCAATGATATAAAGTATAGTTTGACTGAATGCAGAACTGGAATCTATAGCAGTGAGACCGTTAGTGGAGGGCGTATCGGTGGGGGTACACAATATAAATTAACAAAACATGGAAAAATGCTTTACGAAATTATAAATGGAAAGTCATTTTAGTTTGTAGAGTAGGTTTTGCCCCAAGCGATAAAAAGTAAAAAATATTACTATTGCATCCGGAAGCCGCGATGAGGAAACTGATAGTATAACGCAGTCCCGCAAGGGACGCAGTAAAATGTGATTTCCGAACTGACGGATGCAAAGCAAGTGAAAAGACAAATTTATGCTTTTCAATGTCGGGTTTTGGGGGTATAATTAAAAATCACAACAATCGGGGAAAACTACATGAAGTGTAAAACGGTTGCGGTTATGAAACTCGTCTCGTCTATCGTAGATGGGTTGTGTGTTAATCCGCCGAAGGCGGGAGAAAAGACTAATCCAGTATTTCACATTTGAGACTTGAAAAGAGCCGCCCAAAGGGCGGAAACACAATATTGCTTTCGCATCCTGAAGCCGCGATGAGGCACGTCAAGAATTACGCAGGCCTTTAAGGGCGAAGTAAGTAAATTAAATCCGAACTGACGGATGCAAAAAGCAAAAAAATGATTCATCATTTGATGGATTTAATAAATCCATCTCGATGTTGCCCACTCAGAAAGTTCCTTTGATCTTTTCTTGAGTAATTCAGGAGTCCAATCGTTTCGTCTGTTGGCAAACTCCCTTGTGCTTTTAAACATCGAATCATTTAAGTACTTGGTCCGCTTATTCTTATACGATTTGTTAGAAAGCGACTTATTCATTACCTCGGACAAGGGCAGTAGATTTGCAAGGAGATCTTTCATTTCCTCATGCTGTTTTTTGGTGAAAATCTTAAACCAACTCTTTTCAGGAGAATCAGGCAAGATATGCTCTATCCAGGGAACATTATCCGGTTGATCACCTCCGAGAGAGCGATCATACTCAAGTATCAAATACCGAGTAATGCTAGATCCATAAAGAGAGCGTCTTTCGATAGCCTCTTTAAATTCGCCTGTTGTAGGCCATGCAACAGTCTTGTGAGTTTTGATTTGCGCTTTTACAGAATCTAAGGTTGGCTTTTTGTTGCAATCAACCCAAAGTTTTTTGAAGACGGCATGCAATCCAGTTGGTTCATGTCCACATACGGCCCTCCTCACAAGAAACGACTCAACTACCTCAAGAACCTTAATCGCTTCGTTTTCTGATAGAACATTATCTTTAATTGCATTGGATAAATTCATCAGAAAAGGATATACAGAAATTGGTGTGCCTAAATCATACAAATTACGAAATAATCGCCTAACTTTCTTTATTTGATTCTGAAAATTTTTTCCACAAGCAATATCTATAAAGGCATTCTGGTATTCACTCAGCGATTGAATGATTTTTTCAGGGGCATTAATACCTTTAATGTTTTTCCATTCTTCGCATAATGCGTTATAAACCTCTGATTTTCTCAGATTAGGATTGTGTATCAAACCATATGGAAAGAAATACAAATCAAAAAGTTCTTTCTCGTCTTGTTTGAATTTTTTATAAAAGGGCAACCAATGTCGCTCATAGATATCATCGACGACTTCTGGTGTCTCGCATGCAATTCGCGAGAAAATCTCATTCCGAATTAGATCACCAATAGTCATCGGTTCCTGGCGTGAGTTAAGACTGTCAAATATTTTGGGGCCATTAGTAGCATCATACACATCTATTTGAACAACACTCATGGATGATAGAATTGCAGTGTATACATCCTTAATGCGTTGAATTCCACCTTGTCCAACTTGTTCTTTCATAAAACGAATAGCGAAACGATAATTATTCCATAAGATTCCGCTTCGGGAACCAGTTTCTGGCATATATTTAATATATACGTTATCCAGAGCTTTTTTGAATGCCTGATTAGAGTAAAGGTCCTCAAAAACACGATTAAGTTGAGCACGATCTTCTTTACAGGAATGTAATCTCAGATTGGGAATATGACCAGTATCACGATTAATTATGAGGTACTTGAGAAAAAGTACTTTAGCCTCATTTACTTCTTTGAGTTCACACAATGTCTTTACAATAGCAGCTAGATAAATAAACAGTGTTGTTATACGCTGTTGTCCGTCAATTACTTCATATATAACTGGAGCAGATGGGTTAGATCGCCGTCCATGTACAATAATAGCACCCAGGAAATGCATAACGGTCTCATCTATCACATTTAGAATATCGCCATTTAGTTGTTTAAGACGTTTTGCACTCCACTTATATTTACGTTGAAAGTATGGAATTGTAAAGATGGAATCACTTGACATGAGGCTAGCTATTTCAGTCTCATCTGAACTACTTGTTAGTCTGTTTCTGTTTTGCATAATTTAATCCTCTTGTTTTCCATACTGCATGAATAATCATATCCAATCAAATTTTGTTAGGAGTTTAATGTTGTATGACGGCAAAGTCAAGGCCGTTTGGGAGCAGTTAGGGAGGGAAGTAAAAAGGTAGAGAAATCCCGGCCAAGGGTCAGTTTTAGTTTATTATTTAGGATTTCATATCTCAGATTTCAGAGAGAAACCTTTTTGGTGTACAACAAAAACCCACGCGATCCTTCGACAAGCTCAGGACGGGTGCCGGGGGCTAAACGTGGAATACCCCTTGCAGTCCTTCGACATTGCTCAGGATAGATGCAAGGGGAAAAGATTCCCCCCAAGGTGTGGCTTGGGGGCTATATAATAAACCAAACCCCGTCATTGTCCCGATAAACGACATCGTGACGAAGTGACGGGGCTAACCAAATCCACAAGAAACCCCTGCAGTGCAGGAATTTAAAAAAGAGAAGAAACCCCCAACATAAAGTTAGGGGCTAACCGATTTGGATTCCTGCCTTCGCAGGAATGACAAAGAGACCCCCGACATGATTCCCCCCAAGGCAGGCTATATAAATTTGAGATCCTTCGACTACTTCGACAGGCTCAGTACAGGTGCGCTCAGGATGACAAATAAGATTGCCACGGTACAGGATTACCCGGTGATGACCCCGCGCTTACGCTTGGGGCTCCGAACTGCAGGCAGCAGTTCAATTTTCAAATGTGAGTAAACAACCCCACGTGAAATCCTTCGGCAAGCTCAGGACAGGTAGTGAGATTAAATATCCCCTGCCGCAAGCGGCAGAGCTAAACAATTTGAAGAAATCCCCTGCGGTGCAGGTGTTCAAGAAGAAAAATCCCTTGCAGTGCAAGGGGCTAACAGTTTATTTTGCGGCCGGGGGCGTAAAGACCCTCTGGGCCAGCTCGCGGTCGAATATAAACAGCTCCGAAGTGTTGTTCTTAATCAGTTTGAGTTTCTGGACCAGCTCATCGGCGGAGGATTCCTCCTCGACCTGCTCGTTGACGAACCACTGCAGAAAGGAGCACGCGGCGTGGTCTTTCTGCTGTTGTGCCAGGTCCATCAGGCCGTTGATGAGGCCGGTGACCTTCTGCTCGTGGGCGTAGACGGCCTCGAAGACCTCGAGCGGGGTGGACCAGTCGCCGGGCGGGGTATTGATTGTGCTGAGGATGACGCGGCCGCCGCGCTGGTTGAGGTAGTCGAAAAATTTCATTGCGTGCAATTGCTCCTCCCGGGCCTGGACGGTCATCCAGTTGGCGAAGCCGGGCAGGTTCGTCGAGTGGAAATAAGCGGCCATTGAGAGGTAGAGGTAGGCCGAGTATAGTTCGGCGTTGAGCTGGTCGTTGAAGGCCTGCTGGATTTTTTTGTCAATCATTTTGCTCCCCTTTCCATGTATCGATATTACCCGGTTTTACGCCCGGGTCTCAGTTTTTCAAAATTTATTGTACATTTTTTCAATTCGCCGTCCATATTATATTCAATACTCAAAAACGGCCGGCGAAGTTCGGGATTATTTAGACCCAAGACACAAGACATCAGACTTAAGACCCATTCGACTATGCTTCCCTCGACTACACTCGGGACAGGCAGGGGCAGGCTCAAGACAGGGGAAGACTACGGGTCGAGGAATCTAACTTGCTTGACTGAGTTTTCTTTTTTCGCGGCGGTGCTGGAGGGTGTAATCGACAACGGCGCCGGCCAGAATAACGGCGCCGAGGACGGCGAAGTCCAGAGAGCTCGGTATTCCTAAAAGATTGACGAAATTACGCAATACCAAAATCAGCGTCGTGCCAATCAGGATGCCGGGGATGGAGCCCTGGCCGCCACGCAACGAACAGCCGCCGAGGACGGCGCTTGCAATCGCGTACAGCTCGTAAAAATTGCCGTGGGCGCTGGGCGAAACGGAATTGGTATAAAAGGCAAGCAAAACGGCCGAGACCGCGGCCAGCAGGGTCGAAATGACATACGCACCGACGATGACGGCTGAGGTATTGATACCGGAGAAGCGCGTGGCCTCCTCGTTTCGGCCTACCGCGAATAAATACCGGCCATAGACGGAGCGGTGCAGGACAATCCACATTATAAAGGCAATGACCAGCAGAAAGACAAACGGCATCGGGACACCGAATAACTTGCCGGTGGTGATTCTCTGGAGGGTCTCGAAGCCCGTGCAGTAGCCGAAGCCCTGGGTCTGGTCGTTGGCGATGTAGCGTGCGAGGCCTCGATAAAAGAGCAGGCCGCAGAGCGTTACAATGAACGGCTGGATTTTGAGTTTCGTAACGAGCAGGCCGTGACACAAGCCCAAAACGGCACCCGTCAGAAGTGTCACGGCGACGGCGAGCGGCCACGGCCAGGACCAGTCGACAAGCTCGAAGCAGAGCAGGACACCGAGCAGCGAAAAGACGGAGCCGACGGACAGGTCGATGCCGCCCGTGATGATGACGATACCGACGCCGATACTGAAGATGCCGAACATTCCAATCAGGCGGGCGGTATTCTGGAGATTGGTGGCGCTGAGGAACTGGGGATTGGCTATGGAAACGGCGACGCAGAGCACAACGAGAATCAGCAGTATCGGTAATTCCTTCTTCATTCGGCAGGCCTTTCAGCTGCGGCGCCGACGGCCAATTGCATTACCTTTTCCTCGTCGAAGTCCCGACGCTCGAGGATGCCGCTAATCCGGCCTTCGTGCATAACGGCGATACGGTCGCTGACGCCGAGTATTTCTTCCATGTCGGAGCTTATCATAATAACGACGACTCCCTTTTCAGCAAGGCTGCGCATAAGATGATAAATCTCGGATTTCGAGCCGACGTCGATTCCGCGGGTCGGCTCGTCGAAGATGATGACGTTCGGTTCGAGAGCAAGCCCTTTGGCAAGCACGACTTTCTGCTGATTGCCGCCGCTGAGATTGCCGACGAGCGTCTCTATGGAAGGGATTTTTACGGCTAATGACTCGGCCTGTGATTCAGCGACGGCCTTTTCCTTTTTTTTCATTATGAGTCCCGCGACGGCGTAACGGTCCAGCCGCGGCAGGGTGATGTTCTGGCGAAACGTCATTTCGACGATAAGGCCTGACTTTCGCCGGTCCTCGGGGACGAGATAGATTCCATTTTTGATGGCGTCTTTGGCGCAGTTGATTCGAAGCTTACGCCCGGCCATAGAGACGGAGCCGCTTATCGGTTTATCAACGCCGAAGACGGCGCGGGCCATTTCGCTTCGGCCCGCACCGATGAGTCCTGCGAAGCCGAGAATCTGTCCCTTTGCGGCCTCGAAGCTGATACGCTGAGCGGGCCAGGCGGCGGTGGTCAGGTCGGTGACATTAAAATAAGCTGTCTGTGTTTTTGTTGTCGGAGGTATGAAGAAGTCTTCCAAATCCCTGCCTATCATCAAACGGACCATCCTGTCGTGGCTTATCCGGTCGCGGGTGAGCGAGCCGGCGTTGGCGCCGTCGCGAAGGACAACGACGCGGTCGGCACATTCCCTGACTTCGGCGAGCCGGTGCGAGATGTAAATGACACTGACGCCTTCGTCGCGCAGCTGGCGGATGACCTCGAACAGGCGCTTTGTCTCGGCGAGAGTAAGACTGGAGGTCGGCTCATCCATTATCAGAAGGCGGGCGTTGAGTGACAGGGCCTTTGCAATTTCGACGATTTGCCTGGAGGCTATGGAAAGCTCGCCCAGAGGGGTATCGGGCGGCAGGTCGAGACCGAGGCGTCTGAGGAGCGGCCTTGTCCGCTCGTGCATTTTTCGGCGATTTATGATTTTAAGCGGTCCGCAGCAGAGCGGCTCTCTGCCGAGAAAGACGTTTGCGGCGATGGACAGATTATCGAGGACGTTGAGCTCCTGATGAATGAAGCCTATTCCAAGGTTGATGGCGTCGGAGACGTTGCGAATGTTTGCTACCTTGCCGTCGAGCCTGACGGAGCCGGAGTCGGGCTGCAGGATTCCGCCGACGACGTTCATCAGCGTTGATTTGCCGGCGCCGTTTTCGCCGATGAGCGCAACGACCTCGCCGGTGTGGACGGCGAGGCTGACGTTATCGAGGGCCTTTACGCCGGGAAAGGTCTTCGTGATATTCCGTACTTCGAGTAATGGCGTCTCTGCAACCATGCCGTGATTATTGCCCGAGCAGTTTTTTCATCTTTTCGATAAAAGCAGGTGCGTCCTGCTGTTTTATAATCAGCGTAGGTACAATCACCCGTCCATCGGGCGGTATATCCAACGTATCACCTTCAATAATTCCGGCCAGCATCTTCATTGACTGATATCCGAATTCGAACGGCTGCTGAACGACGGTCCCGTATATATATCCGTCGCGGACACCGGCGAGTGTTTCCGAATCCTCGTCGAATGCGACGATTTTGATTTTTCCGAGCTTGCCGGCGTCTGAGACGGCGTTGAGGATGGCGGGGCCGTTATAACTCCACAGTCCCACGCAACAGGCGAGGTCGGGGTATTTTACGAGGGCGTCGGCGACATTGGACTTGGCCTGGACCTGGTCGGTATTATCTGTGCGGACATCAATGATCTCGACTTTCGAGCCTTCGAGGGTCTCCTCGATTCCCTGTATTCTTTCCTTGGCGTTCTGGACATCTCTCTTGCCGACAAAGAGCATTATTTTTCCGCCTTTGGGCAGGACCTCTCTGATTAATTGTCCGGCCTGCCGCCCGGCGGCGACGTTGTCGGTGCCGATGTAACAAAGGCGCTTGCTGTCGGGGATGTCGCTGTCGCAGGTGATGACGGTTATTCGGCCGGCGAGCTGGTCGATGAAGGGCTTCTGGTTGACGGGGTCGATTGGTGAGATTGCGATTCCGCTGACGTTCCTCGCGAGCAGGTCGTCGATGATGCGTCGCTGCTCGGCCGGTGTGGCGTCGCTGGTGAGCCGGAAATCAATTTTATAGCCGGGCAGCTCGGCCTGGGCCTTTTCGCAGCCCCGGCGGGCGATTGTCCAGAAATCGGCGGTGTTGTTCGTTATGAAGGCGATTGTTCCGGTCCCGGGTTCGGCAGATTTCTTTTTCGAGCAGCCGGGCAGTGTGAGAGAGAAACACAGAATACACACCAAAAAGGCGGTTATGAGCAGCTTTTTCACTTTAGAACCCTTTCATAAAAGGAAGTTACGGTAACGCGAACAGGTAAAAAACGCCTATCAGCGTGCTATTATAGTCATTTTGTTCCACCCGACAAGGCCTTAAAGTACTGAGCCTTTGATGACCAGTGACGCTCGATTTCCGCAACTGGTGCAGGCACCGGGCACTCCTTTGAATTTAAGAATAATTGGCAGGGGCCGGGTGGGTGTTTCTCTTGTCTGTGACAAAGCAGCCGGCGGCGAAAGCCCACCAAGCAACACTGTTGCAGTGGTTCTTTGATTAGCGAAATAGCCCTAATTATGGAAGATACGTTTGATTACGCAATTACTTATCTGCCTTTAAGGCAGCCGAGCAATTCCCGTTCCAGCTATATAAATTCACCATTATTTTTTTTTACTTCGGCACACAGGCAGGATTATTCGGCTCATCGAAGGAGAAATTGTAGGGTGGGGCCTTGCCCCACCATTTTGCTAATTACCATTCACAATACTATCACATATGCTCCCCAAGATAATTCCTGATTTCATCCAACTTCTTTTCAAGAAGGTCTTTGTCCTTTGCCTCCACGTTCAATCTCAGCAGCGGCTCCGTATTACTTGGGCGACAATTAAACCACCAGTCCTTAAATTGCACCGTCACTCCGTCCAAATCGTCGTAATCACCCTCACTAAACTTGCGCACTAATCCCTGCATTGCCGCTTGTTTATCTTCCACCTTGAAATTAATCTCGCCGCTCGCGTAATATCGCCGGAGTGGTTTAACCAGCTCACTGACCGGCAGCTCGGTTTCGCTTAGAATATTCAACACGTGCACTAAGGTTATTACCGCCGAGTCCGCATAAAAATTGTCCCGGTAATAAAAATGCCCTGAAAGCTCCCCGCCGAATACTGCGTGCGTATCACGCAAAGTCTTCTTCATAAACGCGTGTCCTACACGTTCTCGCCTTGGGGTCCCGCCGTGGCTCAAAATCTCTTCTCTAACAACCCAGCTGCTGCGCAAATCATAAATTATTGTTGAGCCCGGCTCTTGCCTTAAAAAATACGGGACCATTAACGCCGTTATCAAATCACAGGAAATGGTATCCCCTTTCTCATCCACCATCATCATCCTGTCGGCATCTCCATCGAAACAGATTCCGATATCGGCCTCTGTAGCCCTCATCCCGGCCTTCAATTCCGCAAGGTTCTCCTCAACCAGAGGATTAGGCTCGTGCTTGAACTTGCCCTTATGCTCAAAATTTAATTCAATTATCTCTAACGGCAGCCCGCCGAAAATCGCCGGTACTACCTTACCCGCCATCCCATTCGAGGCGTCTATAACAACCTTTATTGGTTTTATATGTGGATTGAGAAACTTCAGTACATGCCGTTTGTAATCCTCGGCCAAATCGCGTCGCTCGACTGTCCCGCTGCATATCCCCTTGGTATGCCTAAGCGCCGTTGCAATATGTTTTATGTCTTTAAGTCCCGTCTCGGCGCCAATTGGCCTTGCCTGCAGTCCGGATATCTTGAAGCCGTTGTACTTCGCCGGATTATGCGAAGCCGTAACCTGCACACCCCCACACGTACCCAGATGATTAATCGCAAAGTACATCTGCGGCGTGTCTATCATCCCTATGTCTATCACATTTGCACCGGAAGCGGTTATCCCTTGTGCAAGTGCTTTGCTTAGTGCCTTGCTGTGTGTCCGCATATCCCTGCCGATGCAAACCGAATGCGCATTAGTCTGGCCTCGCTCGAAGCCCCGAAGCAGTGAACGCAAAAACTGGGCCGTTCCATTTCCAATCTTCCACGCATCTTCCTCATTCAGTTGCTCCGGGTATACGCCTCGAATGTCGTACGCCTTGAAAATTGACGGGTCCATATCAAACACTCCCAAAGTACGAATCCCGATATTATCGCCTGCAAGCAAGCTCTTACCCTCCCGGCTATTATCAGTTTAAGTCTCAAAGTGCCGGATGTCAACAAACAACAGTGGATGGCTTGGGATACTCAAGGGGCGTCCCGATTAAGCTGTTCTGCTGTCTTGACGTTCCGGGCCGATTGTGGTATCGAGGCATTCAGGAAAGCGGATGAGTCTTGTTACCATAATAGTTATTGCTGTAGGTCTGGCTATGGATGCCTTTGCGGTTTCCATCGCCAGTGGGGCTGCGTATAAGCAGTTGAAGATAAACCACGTCTTTCGAATTGCCGTTTTCTTTGGCGGCTTTCAGGCCTTTATGCCCGTTGTCGGTTGGCTGTGTGGGCTGGGAGCAAGAGAGATTTTGGTCAGCTACGACCATTGGGTAGCCTTCGGCCTGCTGGCTGCCATCGGTATGAAAATGATTTACGAATCATTCAGGATAAAGCAGGCCGAGCACCGGCCGGACTCGATGAGTATGCTGATGCTGGTGAGCCTGTCGGTGGCGACCAGTATCGACGCCCTGGCCGTGGGTATAACGCTGTCATTTCTCGGCAATTCAATTGCCACGGCAGCGGTAGTCATCGGCCTGGTAACGTTCTTGCTGTCCTATCTGGGGGTATGCATCGGCAGGAAGGTTGGTCACTTTTTCGAGAACAAAATAGAGGCAGTTGGCGGACTGGTGCTTATCGGCATCGGCGTAAAAATCCTTCTCGAACATTTGGCTTTTGCAGGCTGATGAAAATCATAGATAACTGACCGCTTACCCTCCAAGCCTGATTTTTCTTGCTATACGCCATTGCAAACGATAAAGTGGCAGAGCAAATTTATTGCAGAATTTGGGTCGGTGCCCGAGAGGCTAAAGGGGACGGGCTGTAAACCCGTTGGCGTAAGCCTACGTTGGTTCGAATCCAACCCGGCCCATTACTCAATTTTGCGTCCTAATCACGTTCCAACGCTCCTAATACTACATTTTTCACCTTAGATATGTCGTTTATAATCAAAGATTACGTAATTTTCCCCTGCTGAGTGAAAATGCGCAAATTGACGAAAAACATTTGACTCAGACTCCCAATTATGGTAATATTAACCACTTAAACAGCATCAAAATCTGTCCTTCACGCCGCGGTCTTTTTGGTGCATCGTGGAGAGGAGGATATTTTCTCACAATAAAGCACCAAAGAAAAACGGAGGAGAATCGTGTCATTTCTAAAAAGTAACCACCAAATCAAGCGTTGTCCCAAAACAACCGAATTCATTCAGTCGATTCTCAAGTGTAGGTGGCTTGTGTTTCTGTACCCCTTTATTGGCCTGGCCGCACTTCTCTGGTTCCTTGTGCGCGTAATCCCCAAGCCCTCGCGCGCAACATACCCCTGCCAGAAAGTAGCGTTTCCGCTGGCATCGGGCTTTGTTATCTGGCTGCTGGGAATAGCCAGCTCAGCCATTGCCTTCCGAAAAGCAAAACATGCGTTTATGCGAGCACGCTATATCCTGGCGGCAATCTGTATCACCCTCAGCGTCGGTTTTATATGGGCGGCTATGAACCACGCCGAGGAAGAAGTCGTTTACGCTCACGAACCGATAGTTCATAACAGTCCAATGGGCACGGGCATAGGTGTCCATCCCGGCCGAGTCGCCTGGATTCACGATCCCAATGCAACAAACTGGGACGGTTCCGGTCCGCCTGACTGGCATACCAACACCTGCACTGACCCGGATGTCGTGGAAGATATGCTTTCAAAGGGTATTCAGGCCCTGGCGGGTAAAGACAGCGATGCTGCTGCTTGGGAGGCCATATTAAGAGAATTCAATCAGCGGCAAGGCAGGGAAAATGTCATTGACAGATCGGGTGAAAAAGTCGCAATAAAAATAAATTTTGTATCGATGTACGAAGGTGGTGTTAACCCAAGTCCCTGGGTCACCGGAATTAAACCTGACCCTCGGCGCGACCAAATAGATAACTCTCCCCAGCTTGCGATAGCGCTTATTAAGCAGCTAACCGACGTTGTGGGCTTCAGTGAAAGTAATATATGCTTTTTAGAAGTTACCATGTCAATAGCCAATTACTGGTACGATATGGTTCATGCTGCATGTCCGGGTGTCGTCTTCGTAGTAAAAAAGGATTATCCCCTTTCCGGCAGGGAAGAATGCGTCTACGACTCCAGCGCACCTTTTTACTGGAGTGACCCCATTACCTCCCGTACGTTAGGTAAAACTCAAGACGAGATTCCATCACGCATTTCCGAGGCGGATTATTTTATTAACTTCGCTATTCTAAAGAGCCACACTGACGCCGGCATGACCGTCTGCGGCAAAAACCATTTCGGCTCTTTACGAACACCTTCCGAATCAGGCTATTACAATATGCATGATACTAGGCCACTGGAAACACCCGGGATGGGGCACTACAGGTGTATTGTTGACCTGATGGGCCATCCGAAACTTGGCGGTAAAACGATGCTTTGCTTGGTGGACGGCCTGTATGCCGGTACAGGCTGGGATGCCGTCCCATACGAATGGGACATGCCGCCGTTTAATGGTGACTGGCCGAGTAGTATCTTTCTGTCGCAGGACCAGGTTGCAGCCGACTCTGTGGCTTTCGACTTTATGGACTACGAATGGGATAATACGAATTACACCCAAAGAGATGGTTACAATCAAAGACCAGGCACAGACGATTATCTACACGAGGCGGCGCTTATCCCCAATCCTCCATCAAATGCTACAGAAGGTACTGTCTATGACCCGAACGACGATGGTGGATTGACCGAGAGCCTGGGCGTTCACGAGCACTGGAACAATGCAACCGACAAACAATACTCCAGAAACCTCAATCCAATTACCGGAACAGGTATTGAGCTGGTAACCGGGCTTGGTAAAACCGGAGATTTCTTTAGAGACGGAGTTGTAAACTTTAAAGATTTTGCGGTTCTCGCCGCCGCATGGCTTAGCGAATCCGGCGATGATAACTGGAATGCTGACTGCGATATATCAACACCCAGCGACGACATTATCGACGAAAAAGACCTCGCCGAGTTCTGCGCGAACTGGCTGAGTTAAGTGAATCAATATAAATGGATTTTACGAACACTACGGCCGGCGATAAAATCGCCGGCCGTCCAATTATAATATACTTTGTTTATTATATAATACTCATACTTCGACTCGTGGTCTTTTGGGTGTTCTTGCAGAAGGAATAAGCTCATCAAGGTAAGCACCGCAAAACGGAGGAGAGTCGTGTCGTCTCTAAAAAGCAAACACCACACCGGGCATTATTCACGAACAGGTAAATTCATTCGCTCGATTCGCAAGTACAGGTGGCTTGTATTTCTGTATCCCTTTATCGGCATAGCTGCACTTGTCTGGTTCTTTGTGCGCGTAATCCCCAAACCCTCACGTGCGGCATATCCCTGCCAGAAAGTGGCGTTTCCACTTGCGTCGGGTTTCATCGTCTGGCTGCTGGGTATAACCGGCTCAGCCGTCGCCTTCCGAAAGGCAAAATATGCTCTCGCGCGAGCACGCTATGTCTTGGCAGCAACTTGTATCGTCATCAGCATTGGTTTTATCTGGGCAGCTTTAAGCAGCTCTAATGAAGAAATAATCTACGCACACGAACCACTCCTTGCCAACAATCCCCTCGGCGAAGGCAAAGGCATCCATCCGGGCCGGGTCGCCTGGATACACGATCCCAATGCCACAGACTGGCTTGGTCCTAATTCAGGAGAACACTGGTATGACGATACCTGCACTAACCAACAGGTCGTCAATGCAATGCTCTCAAAGGCACTTCAGGCCTTAACCGGCAAAAACAGCGATGCCGCCGCGTGGGACGCCATATTCAGAAACTTCAACCAGCAAATGGGCAAAGGCAATATCGGCTACACGGCGGGCGAAAAAATCGCAATAAAAATCAATTTCGTATTAATGTATAACGTTAACAACGGAGTAAAACCCGAAGACCGTCTTGACCTGATCGACAACTCTCCCCAGCTTGCAAGAGCGCTCCTTAAGCAGTTAACAGACGTCGTAGGCATCAATCCCACCAACATAAGTATAGGCGACCCTTCGCAGGGCATGCCCAATTACTGGTATAACTTGGTCCATGCAGAATGTCCAGGCATCGTATATCTGACGAAACCGTACTACTCCCTTACCGGCAGAACGAGAGTGAGCCCCGACTATAGCGCACCCTTTTATTGGAGCGACCCCTGCGACGAACACTTTGACGAAGTTACAAATAATGACTATATCCCAACTCACTTTTCTCGGGCAGACTACTTTATAAACTTCCCCATTCTAAAAAGCCACACACATGCTGGAGTCACGCTCGGTGGCAAAAACCACTATGGCTCTTTAAGACTGCCAACCGCCTATGGCTATTATGATTTGCACTGGTCAAGGGTACTGCCGGGCGAATCACCAGGGATGGGTAGGTATCGGGCGATTGTTGACCTGTTGGGCCATCCAAAACTGGGCGGTAAAACTCTCTTGACCCTGATTGACGGCCTTTATGCGGGCGAGGGTTGGGAGGCTCTGCCTTTATATTGGCAGATGGCCCCCTTCAACAATGATTGGCTATCCTGCATCTTTCTCTCACAGGACAAAATCGCAGCCGACTCGGTAGCCTTCGATTTTTTGTACTCCGAGTGGTACGATTTTACGCATATGTCCGGCGCAGACGATTATCTGCACGAAGCGGCGCTTGTTCCCGACCCTTGTTCGAGAACAGACTATGACCCCGGCCATAACGGCGGCCTTACCGAAAGCTTGGGTGTTCACGAGCACTGGAACAATGCAATCGACAAACAATACTCCCGAAACCTTAATCCAATTACCGCAACAGGTATCGAACTGGTAACCGGGCTTGGTAAAACCGGAGATTTCTTTAGAGACGGAGTTGTAAACTTTAAAGATTTTGCGGTTCTCGCCGCCGCATGGCTTAGCGAGTCCGGCGATGATAACTGGAATGCTGACTGTGATATATCAACGCCCAGTGACGATATTATCGACGAAAAAGACCTCGCCGAGTTCTGCGCGAACTGGCTTTACTAAGCAAATATCTAATGCTTATCCTTATCGACGGAAGTTTCAAGGAAGTGCCGGCCTGAATTGTTACGGCTTTATTGCGGCCTGAGCCGTAAGCACTTTTCCGGTAAGATGGTCTGTGAAACGTACTTTTACCGTTAGCTCTTTTCTTCCTTCAGTCTGATCCACAAAGTCAAAACTCAATCTATAATAGTGTGTCAATATCCCCCCAACCCACATCTCTTTTAACTCGGCAGGTCCAACGTGCCATTCAGCCAGAAGCGCCTTTCGCGGCTTTTGGTTCAAATCCCAAAGCCCTACCTGTACCTCGCCTGCGGCCTTGAGAGCATCGCCTTCCCCGTCAACCGGCCTAAGATATACAATCAGTTTTTCTTTTCTGCCGTCCTTGTCTTTATCATAAAAGCCGGTTCGTTTGGCAATTATAAGCCTCTCAAGGCAATAGAGCTCATCAAGCTTGATATCGGCCGGCAGCCTCGAAAGGACCTTTACCTGTTCCTGCAGCTGTTCGTTTTGGGCTTGAAGTTTTTCGAGCTGGACCTCAAGGTCGTTTTTCTGCTGCCTCAACTGCTTGTTCTGGTCCCAAACCGTCGTAGTCAGACCCTGATTGCTTTCACATCCCGAGGCGATAAGAACCGCACATCCCGCAATGAGAACAACGGCTGATTTCACTGTCCCGGCCTTTCTGTAAGGTTATTTTTCCTAGTCGGCCTGGTCTCTGAGGACTTCAGGTGCTTTTTGCAGAATTCTGTCCGCTAAGCCGTAGTTGATTGCTTCCTCGGCCCCCATCCACAGATTTCGGTCGCAGTCTTTCTCTATCTTTTCGGCTTTCTGGTCGGTATGCCTTGCCAATATCTCATAAAGCCTTTGCCGAAGTCTTAGAATTTCCTTTGCCTCGATTTCCAAATCTGTAGCCGCACCCGTCAGCATACCTTCGATTAACGGCTGGTGCAAAAGGATCCTGCCGTTAGGCAAAACGAATCTCTTGCCGGGCTGACCGGCCGCAAGCAGCACGGCCCCCATGCTCGCAGCCTGTCCGACGCAATAGGTCGCGACACCACAGCGCAAAAACTGCATAGTATCGTAGACGGCAAGGCCTGCGGTAACAGTGCCGCCCGGAGAATTAATGTAGAAATGCATATCATTTTTGCTGTCCTCATTGCTGAGGAACAGCATTTGCGCAATAATCAAATTCGCCTTATCATCGTCTATTGGCCCGCCCAGGAAGACTATTCTGTCTTTCAGCAGCCGGGAATAAATATCGTAGGCTCGTTCTGTTCGGCCACTCTTTTCTATAACTATCGGCACTAAATTCTGACTCAATGTCATATCATTCCTCGTTTGTCTTGTCCTGTTTTTTCTTTCCTGCTGTTTTTTTCTCCTTTTCCGACTCACGCAAAACTTCATCGATCAGCCCATACTGCAGCGCCTCATCGGCCGTCATATACCTGTCGCGTTCGGTCTCAGCGGCAATCCTCTCGATACTCTGGCCGGTATGCTTAGCCAAAATCCTGTTAATCATTTGCTTGGCCTTCAAAATCTCCTCAGCCTGTATTTTTATGTCCGCCGCCTGGCCGGTAACTCCACCCCAGGGCTGATGAAGCATAACCTTTGCGTGCTCGAGTGCGTGCCTTTTGCCCTTTGTGCCGGCGGCCAAAATCACGGCCGCTCCGGACTGCGCACGTCCGATGCAATACGTAGCCACAGGCGAGCTAATGAAACCCATTGTATCGTAAATGGCCATTGTATCATCAACAGTGCCGCCGGGAGAGTTAATATACAGGCTGATTTCATTGCCGCGCTTGAGATTCTCAAGATGAAGCAGCTTCATAATCACCTCGGACGCCAGTCGGTAAGAAATCTCACCAACCATAAAGACGATGCGGTTCTCGAGCAACAAATCGTCCAGGCTCATCTCTCGGTAACGCTGGTACTGTGGGTACTGCAGATGTGGGGTTATGTTCCCGGGCAGGTTCATTTTGTGCTGGTTGATAAGCATTTGTATTTCCCTCGAGCGAACCACAAAGCCGACAGACCAAAGACTATAATAACGTGACAAACAGTAAAACACTATCGGCCACAAACTATAGGCATTAAACGCCTCATTTTTTGCCGGTGGGCTTTTTCAATGCCGGCTTCTTCCTCATTTCGCTGGTTTTCTTTCTGCTCACTTCAGCGATCTTCTTCTTTGCTTTGGGTTTCTTTGACTCAACTTCCGTTATTGTTGCCGTCTTGAGTAGTTTTTCCAGGCATTTTGCCTCACGGACCTGCAGGGTGAAATTCGCCAGTGAGCCGTCCCGGAGCATCTCTTCCCTCATCTTTTCAGGACGTCTGCCCTGCTGAAGGGCAAGCCGTGCGATATAGCCGTTGATTTCCTCCTCGCTCACGTCAATACCCAGCTTCTTGGCAATCTTGTCCATAATGAAGAACAGCTTCAATTGCTCCGCTGCTTTCTGTTCACTGCTGGCCTGAAGCTGAGTCATCTGTTCTTCAATCCGTTCCTTGCTGAGACCTCGCATTCGCAGGATATTAGATTGCCTTTGCAACAGCCGGTTTGACTGGTCGGCAACGAGGTCCGCAGGCAGGTCAAAGTCCGTATTCTCAAGTAAATACTTATAAATCTGGTCCTCCATCATATATTTAACCCGCTGCTCGGCCTGGCTTTCAGAGTTTTGGCGAAGGGTCTGTCTCAATGCGTCCTCGTTCTCAAGCCCAAATCGCCTGAAGAAACCTTCGTTCAATTCGGCAGGCTCTAAGTATTTAATGTCCTTGACAGCAACTTCAATATCAACTTTTTTACCACGGTATTTCTCGTCATAATACGTTTTGGGAACCTGGACGCTCATTTTCTTCACTTGGCCGGTTTTAGTCCCTACCAGAAATTCATCGAGCTTCTCGATCGGCACCGGCCCGACAAGGCCGTTCTCTCTTACGTGTATTTCAGCATTCTCAAGCCGTGTAGCCTCGCCGGCCTGGCCTGTATTAATGACAACGTCAGCTATGACCTGGTCTTCAAACTCAACCTTGCCCTCCTCCCGGGGCCTCCAGATTCCCGCCTGTTTCTGCAGCCGCTCGATTTCCTCATCGAGCTGTTCATCTGTAACCCCCAGCCTGGACTTATTGACTTTAATCCCCTCGAGCTCGGGCAGGTCGAACTCAGGCCTGACTTCCACTTCAAAATCGAACCGCAGCGAGCCGCTCTCGGGAAGTTCTATGTTTTCATAATCGATATCCGGCTCATTGAGTGCGTCAAACTCGCTGTCCTTAACGGCCGTTTCACTGGCATCCGCAAGCAGCTTCAATTTGACCTGCTCGTTTGTTGCCTTGCCGAACCTTTTTTCCAGGAGCCGCAGCGGGGCTTTACCCTTTCTAAAGCCCGGCACAATCGCCTCTCTCTGCAACTCGGTGTACTGCTCATCCAGTGCAGCTTTGATGGCCTCTTCGGGTATCTCCACGATGACCTTTCTTCTGCAGGGTCCGGCTTCTTCTGTGGTAACAATGTTTTTAATCTTCTGGGCCGTACTTTCTTCGCCCATCTGGCCGCTCCTAAACTATAACAACCCTTAAATAAACAAAAAAGGCCGTAGGAAAGCAAGTCCCTTTAGCCAAAAACTTTAATCTGCCCCCCCCCAAAAACCTTGGCACTCCGCCTACGGACCGTTGAAGCCCAGGTCTTCGACCGACTGACAGCTTTATGGGTGTTTGCACCGTATCACAAGTTCCTATTCTACGATGTTTGAAATGTACTCCCAAAGCGACCCATTACATCTGGGAATACTGATAACGGAACTCTTGAAAAGCGGGTGATGGGACTTGAACCCACGACATTCACGTTGGCAACGTGACGCTCTACCACTGAGCTACACCCGCGTATTTCGTATCTCGCCGCTCGTATCTAACACATCGTGGAAGTAAGACAATTATAGAATCAGGAATTCAACTTGCAAGCGGTTTTTTCCCAAAAATTGCCTTTTCGATATCTGGAAAGAGTCCTTTTCGAAAACTACCCGTCCTGGCGCCTCCGGCTCGGCCGATGTAATGTATCTCGACAATGAGAAGCATAAGGTCAATGATTCTGGCTTTAAGTCATCCTACTCTGGCTCAAACGTCTTTATCCAGCAATTTTCCCCTGGACAACTGTTCCGTTCACATCCCGGGACAGTCCCGCTAATCCTCTTGCAATATTGGCCTTGCCGTTGTAGATTGAATATGAAATCGGCGTAAATTCCGGCCCGTAGTCTGCATTTGGCGTAACTGTCGCCAACGTAGCTCAATGGTAGAGCTCTGGTTTTGTAAACCAGTGGTTGTCGGTTCGAATCCGACCGTTGGCTTTTCATTTTTCTTAATGAATGGTGGTGAAAAAGACTGACATTGCTTGCCTAAAAGTTTTCTCTCAGGTAACTTATGGTTATCTAACCTTTGCGGATTGTTAGTGAGCACGCTGCCATCTTGAGACAATTGATTAAATACAGGGTAAGTAGTAGGTGTCAATTTTAGTGTCAACTCTTTTGCACTGTGTTGAGTAGCTTCGATTGCTTTATTGTCTGTTCCGGTTGCAATCGCTTCTGATTCCTGCCCCCTGAGAACGTGTGTGTATCGGCTCATAGTAAGGTTTATATCGCTATGCCTCATAATTGACTGGACAACTTTCGGGTGTGCGCCAATTGCAGCCAACAAGCTGCCTGTCGAATGTCTCAGGGCGTGGAAATCGACATATCGTCCAGCATCATCAACATAAGGGATTCCGGCATCAGCCAAATCTGTTTTTAACATATTGGCCGTTTTATATGGCATTTTGAATACTGTAGCAGCAGGCACTTTATTCTGTAAAAACTGCTTTAGTTCCCTTGCGGTATCTTTTCTTGGCAGACCAAGACGAAAGTCCAGCTCGCAATCAGCGAGGCATTACCAGGATTACTTTCCGTGCTAAGCCATAGTTTAGCATCAAGATGCCGCAGGTATTTCACCTGCGGCATCTTTTTCATCGCACAATAATGCATACCTCGAGGGCGAGGTGCAAAAAAGGACGGCTGGACATCCAGCCGTCCCGTTAGCCAAATTACCACTAACTGTTAGTGACGAATCACGAAGCCAACAAGGACCTGACGGTTCGAATTCGAGTTCGTTACGCTCGGTGTCTCGTCTGCTCCTGTTGTGAATTTGTATCCGACTGTACCAGTAGATGAGGCCATGTCATTTTCGACGGCTTCGGTGAAGGCATTGTTTACCGTATAATCGCCTGTATTGCCGCAGGTAGCAGCATCAATAACCATATCTCCGTCTGTCGTGGAAAGTGCAGAGGTTGTAATTGGATTCGGAGTGCTGCTTGCCGAGCCGTTACCGGCAGTTGCTCCGACAGGATTGGCCTGGTTTACATTAGAAAGGAATACATGGGAGTATGAAACGTTGTCCGGCGTGGTGCTCCATGAAGGCACAAACGTGCCATTGGTCGCAGCGGCTACGCCGGCCTCGTCGAGTATAAATGCCACAACGTATGCCCTGTAGCTCGTTCCAACTATTTCCTCGGTAATCCTCGTCATTGGCTGTCCGCCGTAGGTTACAGAGTCGAGACTTATAGCTCCGGCTTCCTCAACATGTGCGGTAAACACCAGCGCTCGATTAGTGCCCGACTCTTTTGTATGAGATGTGCCGGTTGCCCATGAGCCGATGATTTCAACTTCTTCGGAGGGTATGTCGGGCGTTGCGGAAACTTCGTTTGAGTATACGGACTCATTCAAATCGGTATCAACCGCTGTAACGACGTAGTAATAAGTTATACCGTTGGTAACGCTGTTGTCAGTGTAATCTGAACTGCTCAACGGCAAGCTGTTTATCTGGCTGTAACCGCTGCCTGAGGTCGTCGAACGATATACATTGTAACCGTCAAGGTCAGGTTCTGTGTTGTCATTCCAGTCAAGGCTAACCATTCCATCACCTGCTGTCGCAGATAAACCTGTGGGTGCAGCGGGTTCTTCCGGCGGCGGTCCTCCGGCCTGAATTACAAAGCCGATGATGGCCTGACGGTTAACAGTATCATCAAATGTAGCACTTGGTGTCTCGGCGACTCCAGTTGCAGATTTATGGCCAGCTACACCCGTGGACCCACTCGAACCACCAACCGCCTGGTCGGCGCCTTCGGTAAAGCCATTGTTTAGCGTATATGAGCCAGAGTTACCGCAGGTAGCGCCGAGAATGACCATGTCCCCGGCGATTGTGGCAAGGGCAGAGATCGCGACCGGTGCCAACTCCGGTGATGGCGGAGCTGAGAAAATTTATAAATGGATCGAGTGCTGAACAGATAAGGCCGTTCAATAATAATTTCAGCCACAAACGATGGAGAAAGATATGTGAGAATGCAGGATTAGCTGACTTGAAGTTTCACGATTTACGTAAAACCTTTGGCTCCATGCTTGCTCAGAACGGCATTTCCACTGCAGTCACACAGAAATTGTTGGAGCACTCTTCGCCAACACTGACAAACAAGGTGTACTCGAATGTTAATCCTGTTTTGCGACATGCAGTAGATCAATTGCCTGTTGAAAGCTGGCTATAATGATAAATTGACGCTTATGCGCTGCCGCAAATCTTGACAGACCCTCGAAAATCAAGGTATAATAGCTAAACTAAGAACTGCAGGGAAGTTCCCCTTCTTTGTAGCGATTCTTAACATTTTAGGATGCTGATGGTGGATGACCAACTATCACGATCAGAGAAGGTTGCATTGCGTGAGCGAATCAAAGAGTTAACCTGTCTCTATAGTATTGCACAAATTGAAAAGCAGCCAGACAAATCTATAGAGGATATTTTGCAGATCATTGTTGAGCTTCTCCCCTCAGCATGGCAGTATCCGCAAACAACTTTGGCTCGACTTGTTTTGGACGGTGTTACTTATACAACCAGTGACTTCCCAGCAAACTGTCAGAAACAATCTGCTGATGTTTTTGTTAATGGCAAACCAAGAGGTTTTATTGAAATTGGATATGCAGAGCAAAAGCCTGACCTTGATGAAGGTCCATTTCTTAAGGAAGAGCGAAGTCTGTTAAATGAAATTGCCAGACAAACGGCTTTAATTATAGAACGCAAGCAGGCAGAAGAGGACAAATTGAAACTTCATGATCAACTCAGGCATGCTGACCGATTGGCAACCGTCGGAATGCTTGCTGCAGGTGTAGCTCATGAATTGAATGAGCCTGTTGGTAATATTCTGGGGTTTGCCCAGTTGGCAAAGAAATGTTCTGAAGTGCCTAAATCAGCGAAACAGGACATAGAAAAGATTGAGAAGGCCTCTCTACACGCCAGGGAGGTTATACAGAAGTTGTTGGTTTTTGCCCGACAGGTGCCACCCGAAAAAAAGCAGGTCAACCTTAATGAAGTGGTTGAAGACGGGCTTTATTTCTTCAAAGCTCGATGCGCCAAGGAAGGAATTAAACTTTTTTGTGATTTTTGCCAAAACCTGCCGGAAATTTTTGCTGATCCGGTACAGTTGAATCAGGTTTTAGTAAATCTGGTTGTAAATGCTTTGCAATCGATGTCAGGAGCAGGCAGGATCACGGTCCGGACACAGTTCTGCAACCACAATGTATGCCTGGTTGTGGAAGATACGGGGCCGGGTATGAACGAAGAGGTTCTTGATAAAATATTTGTTCCGTTTTTCACAACAAAAGATATTGGCCGGGGAACAGGTCTCGGCCTGCCGGTGGTACACGGAATTGTTACCGCACACGGTGGCTCGATTAATGTTGAAAGCGACGTTGGTCGAGGTACACGCTTTGAAATTCGGCTGCCCATAAGGGAGCAACAAGACATAAAGGAAATTAACTAATATGCCATCATCACCAAAAAAAGAACACATTTTAGTTGTGGATGACTCTGTAAATACATTGGAAGTACTCCAACGAAATCTAATGTCGGCCGGGTACTACGTTTTCACAGCATCTGGTGTAGCTGAAGCAATTGAAATCCTTAACGGAACGGCATTGGATTTGGTTATTACAGACCTCAAGATGCCCAAGGTCAGCGGTTTAGATTTAGTGCGACATATCAGGGAAAACTTCAAAGATACTGAAGTAATGATGATTACCGGTTATCCATCAATTGAAGGAGCGGTCGAGGCGATCAAAACTGGTGCTGAAGAATTTCTGCCCAAACCTTTTACTGATGCCGAGCTTTTATCTGCCGTTCAGCGTGCGCTCAACAAAGCAAAAATGCGCAAGCTAGCAGAGCCAGTCGGCCACGGAACTACTCCCACATTTAAAGGTCTCCTCGGAAGCTCAGAAGTAATGCGCAAAGTTTTCAAAGCAATAAGCAAAGCAACATCTACCTCGGCAACGGTGCTTATTAGTGGTGAGAGTGGTACAGGTAAGGAACTTGCGGCCAGAGCAATTCACTACGGCAGCGTCCGGTCCTCAGCACCGTTTGTGCCCGTTAATTGTGGAGGCATTCCGGAAGGGCTACTTGAAAGCGAATTGTTTGGGCATGTAAAGGGAGCGTTTACAGGAGCGACCGAATCCCGGGCGGGATTCTTTCATGCTGCAGATGGTGGTACGATTTTTCTCGATGAAATAAGCGATATGAGTCTGGCGATGCAGGTTAAACTGCTTCGCGTGCTCCAGGATAAGGAAGTATGTATGGTAGGCTCTAACCGAACACGAAAAGTCGATGTGAGAATTTTGGCTGCAACTAATAAGGACTTACAAGGCTTAATGAAGAAAGGATTCTTCCGGGAAGATTTATTTTATCGTCTTAATGTTATTACAATTGTTATCCCGCCTCTGAGAGAAAGAGGAGACGACATCTTATTACTGGCCCATCATTTTCTAACTAAGTTTGCGGCCGAATTAGGTAAACCACAACTCCAATTTTCGGATAAAGCCTTACAAAATCTTCGGGGTTATAACTGGCCGGGAAATGTAAGAGAATTAGAGAATGTTATTCAGCACCTTGTAGTAATGACCGATGGGGACCTCATAGATGTTCCCGATTTGCCTTCTCTAATGCGATTTTCGGCGCTTCGAAAAACAGGGTTTGATCGAACTCTTGCCGAAGTAGAAAACGAATACATCGCTAACGTCCTGGCAAGCGTAGATGGCAACAAAACACGGGCCGCGGAGATTCTTGGTATTGGCCGAAAGACCCTGCGTGAAAAGCTCAAGAGAAAAGTAAAACAATCCTCATCCTGAACTCTTGATGCGGGCAAATTCTCCCCGGTGGCTCAAATCTCCCCGCCAACACATTACATTCCAGACAAGAATAACTATACGATTAAGCTAATTTCCATAGACAAAACCATTTCGACAAATTCATTGATTCTGTCTGATTAAGGCCCAAATCTTCTCGTTGTGATTGTTGATTGACCGCCTGTTGCCGTGGGTGTATTTCCATTGTGTAGTAATTGGTACGGATATTGCTTAGCTTTAGGTAATAACAAAATACAAAGTAAAGTAAGGAGCAAACTATGTCAGAAAGTAATATAAAATATCGTGGTTTATGCTCCAACTGCAAGAATGCCTCATCCTGCACATTTCCTCGGGATACTGAAAAGCCTACTTTTTATTGTGAAGAGTTTGAGATTGAGAAGCCTGTTGCGATAAGCACCGTCGGGAAAGAAAGACCGCAAGCGACAGAACCTTACGTCACTGAGAGCAATGACTCAACCAAATTCATCGGATTGTGCAACGATTGTGAAAACCGCCACACCTGCGTTTTCCCAAAACCCGAAGGGGGCGTTTGGCATTGCGAGGAATATCAATAGAATGAAACAAGACACCGCCATCAAAAATAAGGACCACATCAACGCCCAGGAAGAGGTGGATTCGAAAGATATTTTAAGAATCCTGGAAAAGCATAATGAGGACAAAGGCGGACTTATCGCCATTCTCGAAGAAATCCAGGATGAATATGGCTATCTTCCCGAAGAGTCTCTTAGAATAGTAAGCAATAAAACAGGTCGCTCTCTGGTTGATGTATATAGTGTCGCTACATTCTATCATTCTTTCAGTTTGAAACCCAGGGGTAAGCATCTTATCTGTGCGTGTCTTGGAACGGCCTGCCATGTTCGGGGTGCGCCGTGGGTTGTCGAAGAGTTTGAGAAGCAACTGGGAATCAAAGCCGGTCAGACAACTGCAGATAAGGAATTTACACTGGAGACGGTGAATTGCTTAGGTGCCTGTGCGCTTGGGCCGGTGGTTGTTATCGACGGCCATTACTTTTCAAAGGTTAGAAAATCAAAAGTCAAACAACTTTTGGATCAGGCATATGAAGGATTTGACAAATTCGACATAGGCAAGGATGAGCGAATATTTCCTATCGAGGTAAGCTGTCCTCATTGCAACCACAGTTTCAAGGATGAGACTTTTGCCATCGACGGCTATCCCTCACTCAAGGTAAACGTTGCCATGAATCACCAGCAGGGTTGGATAAGGCTGTCGTGCCTTTATGGTAGTTACAGTGTTTCTACAGAGTTTGAAATCCCTGAAGGTATGGTTGTTAATTTTATTTGTCCGCATTGTAATTCAGAAATCCGCAGCACGTCAGATTGTTCGCAGTGCGGGGCACCAATGATATCAATGCTTGTTAATGGCGGCGGTATAGTTCGGATTTGTTCGCGCCGTGGATGTAAGAACCATATGCTGGATTTAGTTTAACTGTGATAATAGGAACGCGAACCGGTTGTTTGACATAACTGCTTCCAAGAGGTAGCAAAGTGTTAAGATTATCTTCTATAAATGAGCTAAAGAAATTACGAGAAGCGCTTCTTGATGCCACGGATGAAAGCATTCCTTGCATAATCATTCCCACAGGGACATGTGGCCAGGCCAGTGGAGCCGGCGACCTTATCCGTGTGGCCAAGCGAGAGATTCTGGCAAAAGGCCTGACCAAAAAGGTTCGTCTCCGCATTACCGGATGCCACGGTTTCTGCCAAATGGAGCCCTCTGTACTTGTCGAACCCCGCCGGGTGTTTTACCCAAGGCTCGGCCTCAAAGAGATGGAACGTATTGTCGAGGCCACCGCAAGAGATAAAGTGCTCACGGATATTCTTTTCGTGGACCCTGAAACCAGCAAGCCAGTAGAAAAACAGGACGATATACCTTTTTTCAATAAGCAGGTTCGTAGACTCCTTGCCTGGAATGAGAAGGTGGACCCTATTCGTATTTATGATTATATCAAAGCCGGCGGATATTCGGTCCTGGTGAAAGTACTTGCCGAGGGCAACGCTGCTTGGATAATGGATGAGGTTAAGCGTTCCGGATTGCGCGGTCGGGGCGGCGCCGGTTTTCCGACGGGTCTGAAGTGGGAGCTGCTGGCAAAACAGCCAGGCCGGCGCGGTAAGTTCCTCGTGTGCAATGCTGATGAGGGTGACCCGGGTGCTTACATGGACCGCAGCGTCCTGGAAGGAAATCCACACAGCATCATCGAAGGGATGTTCATTGGTGCCTATGGAACCGGAGCAACTGAGGGTATAGTCTATGTTCGCAATGAATATCCGATGGCCGTCAGGCATTTGAATATCGCGCTGAAGCAGGCACGGCAGCTTGGTCTTTTGGGAAAAAATATTCTCGGAACGGATTTTTCATTTGATATCAAGTTAGTCAAGGGAGCCGGCGCATTCGTATGCGGCGAGGAAACGGCGCTGATACGCTCTATCGAAGGAAAGATGGGTGAACCGCGTCAGCGGCCGCCGTTCCCCGTGCAAAAAGGTATTAACGGCAAACCTACAGCAATTAACAACGTTGAGACCTGGGCCAACATTCCGCTTATCTTCAGGCTCGGAGCCGAGGAATTTTCCAATATCGGCACAAAGGATAACAGTGGCACGAAGATATTCAGTCTGGTCGGCAAAATCAAGAATACCGGCCTTGTCGAAGTGCCTATGGGTATGACTATCAAGAAAATCGTCTACGACATCGGCGGCGGTCCGGTGGGCAAGGCTAAGATAAAAGCAGTCCAGACCGGCGGACCATCGGGGGGATGCATTCCCGCAGACATGTTTGACTTGACGGTAGATTACGACAGCTTAACCAAGGCAGGGTCAATCATGGGCTCCGGCGGAATGATTGTTATGGATGAAAATACCTGTATGGTAGATATCGCCAAATACTTTATGAATTTCCTGAAGGATGAATCCTGCGGTAAATGTTTCACCTGCCGAAAAGGTACACAAAGAATGTATGAAATCCTTGACGATGTCTCTAAAGGCAGAGGAACACCTGAAAGTTTGGAACTTCTAAAAGAATTGGCCCAAGTGGTGAAAGATACAACGATGTGCGGCCTCGGGCAGACGGCGTCGAACCCCGTTTTAAGTACCCTCAATTACTTCCATGATGAATATCGCCGACACGTTGTCGACAAAAAGTGTGATTCTTTCGTGTGTAACGAATTGGTGGGTGCACCCTGCCAAGCTGGCTGCCCATTGGACACGGAAGTTTGGCGTTATGTGGCTCTGATTGAAAAGGGTAAATACAAAGAAGCATATAAAGTTATAAGGGAAGCTAATCCCTTCCCATCGGTGTGCGCCCGGGTTTGTGGTCGCAAGTGCGAAACCAGATGCAACCTTGCTGCCAGTGGTGGCGAAGCTATTGCTATCCGGGCGTTGAAAAGATTTATCACAGACCGTATCGACCCCTCGATTTACAAACCTGTCAGAATCAGCCGACGGGGTGGGGATACTCATAGGATAGCGGTCGTAGGTGCGGGTCCTGCAGGCCTCTCGGCCGCTCATTATCTTTCTTTACTTGGTAATAAAGTAACGCTAATTGAAGCGGGGGATGAGCCGGGTGGAATGCTTACTAGCTGTATACCGGAATATCGCCTCCCTCAGGATGTGGCACGCAAGGAGATAGAATCACTGCTTGATGAAAACATCACCCTCAGGTGCGGAACCGCCCTGGGCAGGGACATAACCATAGACGAATTATTTAAGGATGGATTCAAGGCGGTCTTCCTGGCAATAGGAGCAGACAAGAGCTGGCGGCTGGGCCTCGAAGGAGAAGAGACCAAGGGAGTTTTCTCATCAATGCAATTCCTTAAGGCCTTTAATTTGAGAGGCGAGGAAATGGCGAAGGGGCACGTGGGTATCGTTGGCGGCGGTAATTCTGCAGTGGACGCCGCGAGAGTGGCTATTCGTCAGAAAAGGGTCAAAAGTGTAACGCTTCTCTACCGCCGCACCTCCCAGGAAATGCCCGCTTACGCCGAAGAAGTCGAGGCCGCTTTAGAAGAGGGTATAAGACTTGAGACATTAGTCTCGCCAACAAGTATACGTTACATCAAAGCTGCCGAGGCGGAGGGAGTGAAAGTTGAAACATTCGTCGAGCCGGTAAGAATAGATGCGATAAATGGACACCTGGCCGACATTGAGTGCATCAGGAACAAACTCGGTGATGTTGACTCAAGCGGCCGACGCAGACCAGTTCCCATACCCGGTACCGAGTTTACCATCGCTCTGGATACCTTGATAGTGGCTATCGGCGAACGTCCGGACAGCGATTGCCTTGCTCCTATGGGGTTAGAACTTGATAAGGGCGGCAGATTGCGGGTTGATGCGAAAACTCTTCACACCAATCGTAAAGGAGTGTTCGCCGGAGGGGACCTGGTGACGGGTCCTAATACTGTTGTTAATGCCATTGCTGCAGGCAGAAAGGCGGCAGATGTTATAGACCGCTATCTTAATGGCAGAGAACTCATTGAGCGACCCAAAGTAAAACTGCCGGCGGTTTTCATAGAACCTGCCGAGGTCAGTGATGAAGAGCTTGAAGATGCAGCAAGAGTAGAACCTGCCACGCTCAATGCGAAGTCAAGGAAAAAGAATTTTGCGGAGGTAGAGAAACCATTGTCTGTTGAACAAGCAACCCGCGAGGCCCGAAGGTGTCTGAGATGTGACCTGGAGTTCACACAACGTGTGGAAAATGATGAAACGAAATATGTAGCAGCGGAGGAAAAGTCGGCATGATTACATTGAAAATAAATGGTTTGGATGTTTCAGTCGAGAAAGGTACCACTCTGCTGGAAGCTGCAAGATTTCTTGGATTTCCAGTTCCTACATTGTGCTATATGGACGGGTTGTCGCCTTATGGGGCCTGCCGACTGTGCGTGGTGGAGATTGGAGAAGGACCAAAGGCAAAACTGGTCTCCTCGTGCACATACCCAGCCGAGGAGGGACTCAAAGTGCGCACGGCATCAGCGAGGGTGCTAAGGGCGCGCAGAATGGTTTTGGAACTTCTGCTGGCTTCATGCCCCCAGTCCAAGACAATCCAGGACCTTGCCTCGGCACACGGCATTCGCCAGCAGCGTTTCAAACAGGAATACGAGGATTGTATCCTTTGCGGCCTGTGCGTAAGGATGTGTGAAGAGCAAATGATGGCCAAGGCAATAGGTTTCCGCAATAGGGGCGAGAACAGAAGCATCGGCACACCATTTGATATCAAGTCTGATGTTTGCAGGTTGTGTGGCGGCTGTATGTATGTGTGCCCGGCCTGTCAGCTTCGTTGTACTTATAACGAACCGGAAAAAGCAATCTGTGGTGGTTGTGCAAATCTTACCCCGCCCTGCATCGAGAAAGAACAGTTCAATGATATGATGTGCTACATGGACCCTTGTGTAGCGTGTGAAATAAAGAAATAAGAATAAAGGAGTCAAATACAATGTCACTTACGTTTTCGAAGATAAACGCCTCAGCGGCAACTTTGACAAAGAACAGAACGGAAGGTTCGGTTGTTCCCGCCTCGGGTATGTGCGTCACCTGTGTGGACGGCTGCATCGGCATGTGCGAAATCGGCAAGAGCGCCTACCGCGGCCACGAAGTGATTTATCCGCAGCCTTTTGGAATGGTTACTACTGCCGCCGAAAAGACTTATCCGGTTGATTATTCACACTTCAACATTATGGGCACGGCTGTGGGTGCACACGGCATTGAACCCGACAGCGACAAAGCCATCTTCCCTGCTGTCAACCTGGAAGTTGTTTTTGGTCATGATAAGGGTATAAAGTTCCGCTATCCGTGGATTATTCCCGGGATTGGCTCGACAAACATCGCCAAGAACAACTGGGAAGGCCTGGCCATTGGCTCTGCCCTGGCAGGAACCGGCCTGACTATCGGTGAAAACGTTGTTGGAATGGACAGCGAAGCTGTTATCAAAAACGGTAAGGTAGTCGATACAGCCGACCTCAAACGCCGTGTGAAGCTCTATAAAGACCATCAGCGAAATGGCTATGGCACTATCGTCGTACAGGCAAATGTTGAGGATACACGACTGAGTGTGCAGGAATATGCCATCGAGAAACTCGGAGTAGAATGCGTGGAACTCAAGTGGGGACAGGGCGCCAAGGATATCGGCGGAGAAGTGAAAATCGCAGACCTGAAAAAGGCCCAACTATTGTACAAGCGCGGCTATGTGGTGCTTCCCAATCCTACCGACCCTAATGTAATTAAAGCTTTTGAAAACGGGGCTTTTAAGGAATTTGAGCGACACTCACGCGTCGGTATGGTAACCGAAGAATCATTTGCCCAAAGGGTTGAGGAATTACGCAAAGCCGGTGCTAAATACATCTTTCTCAAAACGGGAGCCTATCGGCCGGCGGATTTGGCAAGAGCAATCATTTTTGCTTCCCGCTACAAAATCGACCTTTTAACCGTTGATGGAGCTGGTGGGGGTACGGGTATGAGTCCCTGGCGAATGATGAATGAGTGGGGCATTCCTCCTGTACACCTACACTCGCTTTTGTATCAGTATGCCAAACGTATTGCCGACAAGGGTGATTATCTACCCACCCTTGCTTTGGCCGGCGGCTTTGCTTTTGAGGACCAAATTTTCAAAGGCCTTGCCCTTGATGCACCGTTTGTGAAGCTGATTGGAATGGCTCGGGCCCCAATAGCTGCGGCTATGGTAGGTAAAACAATTGGACGCACGATTGATGAACACCAGATTCCAGTCTACATTGAGCGTTTCGGCAGTTCGAAAGACGAAATATTTGTGACCTCAGGCATGCTCCGTCAAGAACTGGGGGACAAGGAATTCGAAAAACTCCCGACAGGTGCCCTGGGGCTTTATACCTACTACGAGCGCCTTGCCCAAGGCTTACGCCAACTAATGGCTGGTTGTCGAAAGTTTTCTCTGGAACATATAGCCAGGGACGATATAGCAGCCTTGACGCATGAGGCAAAAGAAGTCAGTGGAATTCAGTATGTGATGAATGTGGACCAGGGGAAGGTTGAAAGGATTCTTGATAGTTAAAGTAGCGTAGACTTGTGCATTGGTGCACTTATTGCTATCAATAAGTGCGAGTCTCTTGGACTGACCCTTTACAACAAATAAAACGTGGAAAAGCTAACTAGAGGTCGCTTCTCATAAACAGTTAAACATCAGTTTTATTCAACAGATTCCTGTCTCCGTTTTGTCTCCGAAGATATGAAATTTGAAGAGTTGGGAAGGCACCAAACGTTAAATTCTCGCCGAAAAACACACTTTTTAAAAAATCTTTCAGTAAATAAAGAATTATATATCCGATTTAACAATGCCCTCTGCGCTGCCAAAATTCCCTTCGCTTTCTCCGTCTTTCAGCCCAGCCGTAAACCCAGTCAGGACAGCGTCTGACATATACATAATGCTTTCTGCACCACCTTTGCAGAGTCCGGCGTGGTATCTTAAGAATCCTTGCCGTTGCTCTTATTCCGTATTCTTCTATCAATTCAAAAGCATAGTCTTTTTGCTTTTGGTTATAATGCCCGCCATTGCCGTAATAGAGAAATTCAAACCGCTTATCTTCATTGAAACATTGTGCCAGTCGTTTTATGAGTATTCTTGGGGTGTGTGTCATTGTTTTCCCTTACTTTCCTTCTTTTGAGCTATCGATTAAAGCTTTGATTGCAGCTTTGATATGCTCCGGCAGTTTCGGCCATAGACAGACAATTTCCACAAGGTCTGGGGGTATCTTCTGGGTATCAATTTCGGGCTGTTTTTGGGATTTTGGTGTCAACTGGGGTGTCAACTGCTCTTTTGCAGCTTCACAAGTCTTTGTTTCTTCAGTGCTTGTGTTTTTTGAGCCCTGGTTTTGTAAACCAGTGGTTGTCGGTTCGAATCCGACCGTTGGCTTTCAACCAATCCCGGCCCGACAAATTCTGAGTCCGAACGGATTTTGATTTCACTTGACCTTCGCCGCCGACAACAATAAACTTTCGGGTTTCTTGAGTCGACTTTTTTGGAGCGTATTCAGGTGGAACAAGCCATCGAAAAAGCTGAGGCCCTTATCGAGGCGATGGAATATATTCGCCGTTTTGCCGGCCGGATAGTCGTGGTGAAACTCGGCGGCAGTATTCTCGAGGATGCTGCGCTGCAAAAGAAACTACTCTGTGATATCGCTTTTATGGCCGCTGTCGGCATCCGGCCTGTAATCGTCCACGGCGGCGGCAAGGCCATAACAAAAGCAATGAACGAGGCAGGCCTGGAGCCGGTGTGGGTCCAGGGCCGCAGATATACAGACGAGCGAACCCTTGCTATCGTGGAACACACCCTTGTTCACAGGGTGAATACTTCAATGTGCGGCACTCTCGATGAGCTGGGTTGTAACGCGATGGGTCTGCATTCGCTCAGCAGCTGCGCGCTTTTCGCCGATGTGCTGAGACTGGAAGGGCCGGACGGAAGAAAACAGGACCTCGGCCTGGTAGGCCGGGTTACAGAGGTCAATGCCACACTGATTAAAACGCTTTGTGATTCAGGGACCATCCCTGTAATAGCTCCTGTAGCTCTTGATAAGACCGGAGGAAAGCTGAACGTCAACGCCGACACCGCTGCCGGAAAGGTTGCCGCAGCCGTTCAGGCCGAGAAGCTCGTATTTTTGAGCGACACACATGGAATATTCGCCGACCGCAATGACCCCGGCACACGGATATCGAGTTTGAGTGAAAAGCAAATCAAGCAAATGATTGCAGATGCCACTATAACCGAAGGTATGATGCCGAAGGTCGAGGCCTGTATAACCGCCCTTGACAGCGGCGTCGGAAAGGCCCATATCATCGATGGACGCATACCACATTCGCTGCTGCTTGAAATCTACACCGACGAAGGCATAGGCACGCAGATAGTTAAGTAACAGTCATTATCCGGGATAAAACTAATGGACACGAAACAGACAATTGAGCTATTTGAAAAATACGTTATCGGTAACTATACGCGCCTGCCGCGAGTGATAGTAAAAGGCGAAGGCAGCTATATGTTTGACGCCGAGGGCAACAAGATACTCGATATGTTTCCCGGCTGGGCCGTGAGTGGAATCGGGCACTGTCATCCGAAAGTGGTCGAAGCGATTTGTAACCAGGCCCGGCAGCTTCTTCATATCGACAACACATTTTATACAGAGCAGCAGGGCAGACTTTCTCAATTGCTGTCCGAGCGGGCCTTTGGCGGAAAGTGCTTCTTCTGCAACAGCGGCGCCGAGGCCAACGAGGCGGCCCTGAAGCTTGCCCGCAGACACACTGCCGAGCATAAGTATAAATTCATAACCGCCGAGGGCAGTTTCCACGGGCGGACCTTTGCGACTGTAACCGCAACCGCGCAGCCGAAATACCATAAGGGTTTTCTGCCGATGCTGCCGGGATTTGTTTACGTGCCTTTTAACGATATCGACGCTCTTCGCTCGGCGTTCAGCGACGAAGTAGCCGCCGTGATGATTGAGCCGGTGCAGGGCGAGGGTGGAATAAACGTTGCGACAAAAGAATATCTGCAGGCCGTTCGGGACCTATGCGACGAGAAAAATGCCCTGATGATTCTTGACGAGGTGCAGACCGGCGTTGGCAGAACCGGTAAATGGTTCGCATACCAGCATTTTGACATCGAACCTGATATTATGACATTGGCAAAGGCGCTGGGCGGCGGGGTTGCAATCGGAGCTATGATGGCCAAGAGTGATATTGCCGCTTCACTTGTGCCCGGAACGCACGCCTCAACCTTTGGAGGTAACTCGCTTGCCTGCGCCGCGGCCATTGCCGTAATCGAAGCTATCGAAGAGGAAAATCTCCTGCAAAACGCTGCCAAACTTGGCGCATATACAAAAGAAAAGCTCCAGCAGCTAAAGTCTAAGTATCCGATTATCGACCATATCCGCAGTATAGGCCTGATGATTGGAGTCCAGCTGACCGGCCCGGGTGCGCAAATTGTCGACGATTGTCTTGAGAAAGGCCTTAGAATAAATTGTACACAGGAAACTGTTCTTCGTCTTATGCCCCCGATGAACGTAACCCAAAGCCAAATTGACGATGCTATCGACATACTTGAAAGCGTTTTGGGTGAGGTGAAATAATATGAAGGATTTTCTCACGATAAATGATTGTACGACTGAGGAGTTAAAAGAGCTGCTATCACTTAGCGATGAGCTGAAAAAGACCTACAAGGCCGGCGGACGTGATTTGTGCCTGGCTGGTAAATCATTGGCGATGCTTTTTGAGAAATTCAGCCTTCGAACGCGCACAAGCTTCCACGTGGCGATGACGCAATTAGGCGGCAACGGCATTTATATGAAGCCGGAGGATATCGGCGGAATCGGCAAGCGCGAACCGGCCAAGGATATTGCTCGCGTTTTAAGTCGATACGTTGACGGCATAATGGCTCGAACATTCGACCATAAAATCGTAATTGAACTGGCAAAGTATGCCTCGGTCCCCGTAATAAATGCGCTCAGCGACTGGTCGCATCCCTGCCAGGCGATGGCCGATATGCTGACCATACAGGAGCATTTTGGCAGACTTGCCGGCGTAAAAATTGCTTTTATTGGCGACGGCAACAATGTCGCCCGCTCACTGGCCTTTGCCTGTGCCAAGCTGGACCTTAAAATGTCTATCGCTTCACCGCCGGGCTACGAACTTGATGCGCAGACAATCGAAGCCGTGAATCAAATATCAGGCGGTGCTGTGGTTCAAAAAAATAAACCCAAGGAGGTGGTGTCCAATGTTGATGTGATTTACACGGACACCTGGGTCAGTATGGGGCAGGAAGATGAAAGCCAGGACCGCTGTCGTGATTTTGCGGACTTTCAGGTCGGCTCGGAGTTTGTGGCCCTTGCCCCTGCAGGGGTAAAGATTATGCACGACCTGCCGGCTTACCGCGGCAACGAAATCACGGACGAGGTATTCGAATCCGAAAATTCCATCATTTTCGACCAATCTGAGAATCGGCTCCACTTCCAGCGGGCACTGCTGAAAAAACTGATGAGCTAATTTTATGACCAATCATCGAATAATAATCGGTGACTCTCGGTGGATGTCAGAACTTGCCGATGAGTCGGTTCACCTTGTCGTAACTTCGCCTCCTTATTGGCAACTCAAGGATTACGGCAACGGCAGTCAAATCGGTTTTGACCATAGTTATGAGGACTACATCAATAACCTTAACTTGGTTTGGAACGAGTGTAACAGGGTTCTACATAAGGGTTGCCGGCTTTGCATAAATATAGGCGACCAGTTTGCGCGTTCGGTTTACTACGGGAGATATAAGGTCATTCCGATACGGACAGAAATAATCAGATTTTGTGAGATGGTCGGCTTCGATTATATGGGCGCCATAATCTGGCAGAAGGTAACAACCTGCAACACTACCGGCGGTGCGACCATAATGGGTTCTTTCCCATATCCGCGAAACGGCATTGTCAAGATTGATTACGAATTCATTGTGATTTTCAAGAAACCCGGTGTCAGCAGGAGTGTACCAAAAAGTATTAAGGAAAAATCAAAACTTACCATTGACGAGTGGAATCAATATTTCGCTGGTCACTGGAATATCCCAGGAGAAAAGCAAAATGGCCATTTGGCTATGTTTCCGGAAGAAATTCCTCGCCGCTTAATCAAAATGTTTACATTTGTCGGCGACACCGTTCTTGACCCGTTCTTGGGCAGCGGGACAACTACACTTGCGGCGAGAAACCTCGAAAGAAATTCGATAGGATATGAAACAAACCCTGATTATATACCTGTCATAAAAGAGAAACTCGGCCTAAAAGACAAGAGTTTCTTCGACAAGTATAGTTTTGAACTTGCTCAAAACAGGGAAGATGAGATTGACTGGAAAGAGGAAATAAAAAAACTCCCAATTATTTTCAAAGACCCGGTAAAATTCGATAAAAAGGTTGACCCTAAAAAATTACAGTTTGGTTCAAAGATTAACCATAAAAGCGGCAAGCGTGAGACGTACTATCAAGTCAAAGATATTATATCACCTGCACGATTGATTGTCGGGGACGATTTGAACATTCGATTACTCGGCATCAAGGAAAAAAAGGGGACACGCAATGCTGCCGTCGAGTTCTTGAGGAGTAAAACTCGCGGGCAAAGGGTATTTATGAAATTTGACATGATCAAACATGATGAGAAAAACAATCTACTCTGTTATTTATACCTACAGAACAAAACTTTCTTAAATGCAAACCTTATAAAAAAAGGCTTGGTTGATGTTGATACCTCGTTTGAATATGAGCTGAAGGAAAGATTTATAGCGACTGCTGGGGCTTTATCGGAACGCTTTGAGATCTAAGCTTGAATTTTTGAGAGAAAAAAGGTTGGATGCTTATTGAAAAGATAACAGGGTTTATTATGATGATTGTACAGAACCAGTGGAAAATAGTATCACATACTGTTTATGTTTACCTGTAGCCAAGAAACCGTGGAGTAAGCAATGGCAGATATACAAGACATTATCGATGCTTTAGGTGATGGCAAAGACAACGCTATCCACGCGAGTGGCCTGGAAAGCACTCTTGGAATGGATGTTGGCCACACCCAGGAGCCCACTAGAGATCTAATCCGTAAAGCCCTTATCAACAACGAACTCCCTATTGGAAGTATTCCAAATTCAGGCTACTTCCTTATCCATAATGAGCAAGAATATAAGGAAGTAATCGCTAACCTTGAAGATAGAATGCAAGGACTAAGGCGTCGTATTGAAGCAATTACCCGCGGATGGGAACAAAGGAAAGCGTCTCGCGCAGCTGGCAGGAATTGGCCGAAGTAGAAAGACGATAACAAACTAATCAGCCCAGCTTGCACGCTATCGCATGTGGGAGGGACGTGTGACTGAATGATAACACGAGATTATTGTGTAACAAAATAGGACAAGATGTTTTGCTGATATTGCCACAGCCATGACACAAAATCAGTGCAAATCTGTGTCAATCCGTGGTTTCATAAATTCAATGAAAATCCTTGTTGCAACTACTAATCCCGGCAAGATTGCAGAGCTCCCGGCTATGCTGGATTTGGACGTTGAATGGCTCGGCCTGGCGGATTTTCCGGATATAGCTAAGGTTGAAGAAGATGGTGCCACGTTTGCCGAGAACGCGCGGAAAAAGGCTCTCGGCTATGCGAAAGCAACCGGCCTGTGGACAATCGCCGACGACTCGGGACTTGTAGTCGATGCGCTCGGAGGGACTCCCGGAGTAAAAAGCTCACGATTTTCGGGCGCAAAAGACGAAGAAAGAACACTGCTTGACTATAAGAATATGACGAAGGTATTAGAGATTTTGAAGGACGTGCCGAAAGACAAAAGGACTGCGAGGTTTGTTTGTCACCTTTGTCTGGCAAGCCCGCCAGACGAAAGGCGGGCAAGTCCGAAAAGAATCCTGGCTGAAGCTGAAGGAATATTGGAAGGTCTTATCGCTGAAGAAGAAATCGGCAGTAATGGTTTCGGCTATGACCCGATTTTTTTTGTTCCACAGTTGGATAAAACCGTTGCGCAGCTGTCATCTGAACAGAAAAACGCAATTTCTCACCGCGGCGAAGCCGTACGAAAATTAAAACCGCTACTTGAGAAACTGTTAAAACATCGTAAAGAAAAACAAAAATAGCCGTAAAAACGGTGTATTTGCTGCTTCTGCCTATTTTTTACCTCATTATTTTTCTGAAATTTGTTTTTTCTTGACATTTTTTCACCTCGCTTATATCTGTCCATACTAAATTTTATTTGTCAAACAGCCGACAAGTGAATATCACTGAAAACTAAAACTAACGAGTAAATAGCATTTATGGCAAAAGCAACCAGAACAAAAAAGTCACTTGTGATTGTAGAATCACCGGCGAAGGCCAAAACGATAAACAGGTACCTGGGCCCTGAGTTCGAGGTAAAGGCCTCGATGGGGCACGTCCGCGACCTTCCGGCAAAAGGTCTCAATGTCGACATTGAAAATGATTTCAAACCAACCTACGACGTAGTGCCCGGCCGGAAGCGTATCGTAAGTGCCCTGAGGGCTGTCGCCAAAAACTCTCAAAACCTTTATCTTGCCACCGACCTTGACCGTGAAGGCGAAGCGATTGCCTGGCACCTCGCCCAGCTTCTCGGTGTGCCTGAGGAGAAGACCTACCGCGTAATGTTCAATGCCATCACCAGAAATACGATACAAGCCGCCTTTTCTCAGCCCGGCAGAATTGATATGGATAAGGTTATGGCCCAGCAGGCAAGGCGGATACTTGACAGACTCGTCGGCTATCAGATAAGTCCGTTGTTATGGAGAAAGGTGGCTCGCGGTCTTTCCGCCGGTCGTGTGCAGTCGGTCGCCGTCAAGATGGTGGTCGAACGAGAACGCCAGATTACTCAATTTAAGCCGGAGGAATACTGGCTTATTCCTGCGGTGTTTTCAACCGACTTGGGCAAGGATTACCAACAGCAATGGCTGGATTTTCTTGGTGTTGAACGTCCTGAGGAAAAGGGTCCCACCATTGCTGAGCAGAACGACTGGCTTGCCGCTCGTAACGCCTTCAAGGCCGAGTTGCACGAAGTTGGTGGCGAAAAGTTCCACGCCTCCACAAAGCAGGAAGCCAACCGGATATTCGAGGCCCTCAGGAACGCCGAATTCAGCATTGGTGATGTGCAAACAAAACGAACCGTATCGAAGCCCCCGGCACCCTTTATCACTTCCACCCTCCAGCAGGCCGCTGCTACTTACCTTAATTTCACTACAAGCAGAACTATGATTGTCGCCCAGCAGCTATATGAAGGCATTGACCTTGGTTCAATGGGTGCCCTTGGACTGATTACTTATATGAGAACCGATAGTACACATCTCTCCCAGGAGGCGCTCAACGACGCACGCAATTATATCGGCCGTAATGTGGGCGCCGATTATCTGCCTGAAAAGCCCAACATATACATCGCCAAAAAGGGCGCCCAACAAGCGCACGAAGCGATTCGTCCAACCGACCCCGACCTTACTCCGGATGACATTAAGTCATTTCTTACCGACGAACAGTACAGGCTTTATCAGTTGATATGGCGAAGGTTTTTGGCCTGTCAGATGAAACCGGCTGAGTGGGACGTTACGACGTTACAAATTGTCGCACAAACCCCTGTGGGGCCGTGTTGTTACAAGGCCTCCGGGCGGGTACAGCTCTTTGAAGGTTTTATGAAACTCTGGCAGCCTAACAATTCAAATGACCCCCGGCTGCCGATTCTTGAGCCCGGCCAGCGGCTGAAGACCGTCGATATTCACGCCGTGCAGAATTTCACGAAGCCGCCTCCACGATATACGGAGGCCTCTCTGGTAAAAGCACTTGAAAAGGAGGATATTGGTCGGCCCAGCACTTACGCCGCTATAATCTCGACCATTCAGACCAGAGGTTATGTCGAGAAAACAACCGGCAAATTCTACGCCACAGATACCGGCGAAGTGGTTACCGACAAGCTCAACGAATACTTCCCCAAGATAATGGACCTTAGCTTCACCAGGCATATGGAGCAACAGTTGGACAAAATCGAAGAGCAGCATCTTGACTGGCTCAGTGTACTCAACGAGTTCTACGGCCCATTCAAGAAAAGCCTCGACAAAGCCGCCAAGCAAATGAAACACGCGAAGGCCGAGACAAAGCCCAGCCCGTACAATTGTCCAAAGTGCGGCAGCAAACTCGTCTATCGATTCGGCAAGACAGGCAAATTTCTCAGTTGCTCGGTCTATCCAGACTGCAAGTTTTCCTCCCCGTGCGATAAAGAGGGCAAAATGCTTCAAGACCAACCCTCAGAACATAAGTGTTCCACCTGCGGAAGCACAATGGTGTACAAGCACGGCCGGTTTGGGCCTTTCCTTGCCTGCTCAAGCTACCCGGAGTGTAAAACCGTCTTGAAACTGGACAAAGACGGCAATGTTCTTCCTCCCTCACCACCGCCAGAGCCGACCGGCCTGAAGTGCCATAAATGTAATCAGGGTGAATTAGTAATACGACAAAGTAAAAGAGGGCCTTTCCTTGGATGTAGCAGGTTCCCGAAGTGCAGAACCATCGTTTCCATTAAAAACCTTGAGAATCTCAAACGCCTGCAGTCTGAAGGAAACTGGCCCCCTAAGCAGCCTGAACAGCTCTACGAATTGCTTGGGACCAGAAGGAAAAAGAGGGCCGTTAAATAAAAAGCAGTAACGCACGGTGAACACACGTTACTGCTTCGGAGGAGGAGGAAGAAAATTGCACTTTTCAATACAGGTTCTTAATCTTTTATCGGCAAAGTATTGTCCGAATCTTGACCTGGATCGCAAAATTTTTCCTGGTTCATTCTGGCCTTGGGCTACCCAACCATATTCTTGATGAACCAAGTCGCAAAATCGGCCTTCAGACCACACTTATTGCTCATTGGATAGTAGAACTGCGGGATCCTGAGCTTGTACAAATACTGATGGATGTGTATAATTAATACCGTGGTAGCCGTTTGTCCGGTATGTACCGTAGATTCGCCTTCTTCTTTTGGGAGCCGTGGGAAATGCAGGAAGATGAACAAATTAGGACTTCCAAACTCGAAATTGTCGAGCCGATAGGCAAGCGAGTACTTATCCGCAAGGACGAGGACAAAAAGCAAACAAAGGGAGGCATACAACTACCTGACAATATAGAAATTCCTACGCTGACCGGCCGGATTGTGGCCGTCTCCGCCGAGGTCGAAAATTCACCCGACGTGCCGCTGTGCAAATATGACAAGGTCCTTTTCAATCCCAAAGGCGCTATACCAGTTGATTTTGAGGGTGATAATCGGCTCTTCGTCGTAGACCTGGAAAATATCGTTGCGGTGTTTAGGAAGTCCTGACCCACTCGACAGAAACCTGCCAAAAACACCAAATCAATTGAAAAAAGGCCAGAAGGCATATTTCAACCTTCTGGCTGTCGGGCGCCTTGGCCCCTTCCTCCGAATAGCCAAGGACACCCTTTAAGAAACGGTTTCGGGGATAAAAAACCGTGCCTTTGTACTCAAAGCTCCGAAAAACTCTTGGGAGCCAAAGTTTCAAAGGCAAGAAGCATCGACCTAAGTCCTGCTTCAGCCCCTATTTATATATTCAAAGACCTTATTCAGACCATCTTCTGCGAACGAATCCCAATGCGCCAAGGCCCATCAAAACGACCGTTGCCGGCTCGGGAATCGTTACATCTCCTTGAAACCGGGCACCAGTTACTGGATAGCCGTCAGCCAGACCAAACACCACATTTTCGATGCATATCTGTCCATAGCCCTCTGCATTTATGCTGGCATAAAAATCAGCTTCAATTTCCGGATAGTCAATATGTAGGATTAATTCATTGACGATAGGTAAAGGGCCAACAGTACCAGAGCCACTTCTATCACTGGGGTCTATGTAATCCCATATATCATACCACTGACCCATCACTTGTATTGCTGGCCAAGGGTCAAATTCATCGTCGATGTGCGTTAGCTCCCCTTCATAGCTGTACTCTGGATAAGTTGGTACAACGCATGTAGATGAGTCCCAACAGTCATCACTACCATATGTTACCAGAGAGAAATGCCATTCCGCTGGATTTACACATACAGCTTTTGCCGTTGAACCAAAGGCAGCTGTCAACACCACCAACGCACAAATTGTCCTTGACTTTTTCATCCTTGTTTTCCTTCAAAAATAAGTTTTTTGCATCTTCTCCGAAGTAGTATTAACCCCCCGAGGCTCAGCAGGCTAATCGTTGCCGGCTCAGGAATAGGTTCCTCATTATTCGGCACAGGAAAATCAGGTTCCGGCACGGGAAAGTCCGACTCCGGTACGGGAAAATCGTCATCGTGCTCTTCTTCCTCCGGTTGCGGCCACTCGTACTTTTTCGGACTCTTATAACCGGCCCCACTGCCGCCTCCGCCGCCCACGTAAACATAGTTATTCCTTGCTATTGAATAACCAAGCCCAACGCCCGGCGGTTCT
>Ga0315539_1000101_pt1 | contig 63580 bp, 66 predicted proteins | sample SalMarSW160150MG_FD_203097 | JGI IMG/M metagenome (GOLD analysis project Ga0315539, IMG submission 203097) | Salt marsh sediment microbial communities from the Plum Island Ecosystem LTER, Massachusetts, United States - Salt Marsh Sediment SW1601-150 ...
ATACCACGTCCGCCAACAGGATTGGCATAACCCGGTACTGGGAAGCCTGCACAAAAACCAGCAGCTCTACCTGTCATTGGTCCCATACCTGCAGGACCTGTTCCATCTCCAAATGGCATAATAAAACCTCCTTTCGGAAAAAAATTAACCTCTTGTCATTTTTGTACCACATTTTGGACAGCTTTTTGCATTACAAGGCTGACCTACAACATGAGCGACCGTTGCTCCGCAGTTCGGGCATACACAATTACCACCCGGACCTGCAGCAAACGGGCCACCCATTCTGCCTCTACCCTGGCCTTTGCCTTGTCCCATACCACGACCTGTGCCGGGCCCCTGGCCTGTAGGCCCTGTACCATCACCTTTTGGCATAATACCCATCCTTTCTGCAATTTACCCCTAAGGGGTTACTTCTTAATTCGATTCTACCACCGATAACCAAATCTGCCTCTGCCGCGACCTCTGCCCCATCCTCGACCGAAACCTCGGCCAAAGCCGAAGCCCCTGCGAATCCAAGGATTAACCCATCCGCCATAAGGCATACCATAACCAGCACCATAGCCGTACAAACCTGCACCATAGGGTGCAATCGCCGGTACGCCGGGACTGTAGAAGCCAACTCTACCCACCGCAGGATTCATATAGCCTGGTATCGGATAACCCGCACAAAATCCGGCAGCTCTACCTGTCATCGGTCCCAGTCCAGCAGGCCCTGTTCCATCTCCAAATGGCATGTTAATCACCTCCTTCCCAGTATTTTCAAAACTTCCATCTACTTGTCCAACGGGCACACCCTGTAATCCCGCAATACCTTTTACCTGGCCCTGGTTTTCTTTGGATGTTGTCAAAACACAAAATCCCTGAGCTCGTCCCGTCATTGGCCCTTGACCTAACGGCCCTGTACCATCAAAACCCGGCATTTATTCGGCCTCCTTAACCAAATCAACAATATCATTAATTGATTTGCTCTTTCTCAAAATCATCTGGCCAACTTCACAGCCCAAGTCCCTGGCAATAACAGGGCACTTGGCCTTTAAGATAAAGAAAATATGTTTGTCAACCTCACTGAGGGTTTCATAATTTCCCTGTCCCTTGGCTATAGCCAAATCAGCCTTTGTAAAACGATTGCGGAAAGCTCGTGAGCAGCTCTGAAGAATTGTTCCCGGCCCGTCTGAGCCGTTATCAATGACTTCTACAATTCGAGGTAAACCAGCAGCTACGGCATCTTCCATCATCGCGTCATTTATGACAGGCATGCCTTTGATGACCACCGTAACTTTTTCATAGGGCAACTGCTCAATCAACAAACGGTCAAAAACAATCTCACCGGCATTATCGGCCAGATAAAGAATTTCCTCTGCTTGTTCTACAGCATCCTGGAATGACTGCAGCTGCCTAGTGTCAAAGTCTGCTGTTAGGGACTCACTTATAGCTTTATTAAGGTCTGATTCATTCACTGAACCATTGACGCCAAAATCAATAATATTGCCGGCTATGGCTAAGCGGATAGCTGTTTCAAGCCGATGGTCTGAACCCAAAATCTGCTTTCGCAGCTCGGGATACAATTTTAAAACCAGATTGTTGAACCGTTTCTTAATCCCGTGATACGGGTCATTTTGGCCCACTAGGTTTCGTATCAATCGGTGTATCTGCTGGCCAATTGCCGGCGGGCTCTCGCTCATATCCAAATCAACCGCCAAACGAAGAACCTCTCGCACAACCTTTTCATGAATCTGCTTATCATCTGTCGCCAGCCTTGATGCATCAAGTGCCTGCCGAACAAAACAAGGAATACAATCTAAATAAGTCTGCATAGCTATACTTTTCCGGTTTAAATTTTAAATCCAATGTCCTTCAACATTAGCCTGGTTTACTTTTTCTAACTTGCCTGCTTTGAATAAGTCTAATGCTTCCTGAACCGTTTGTTTCTGTGCGAGGAGTATTTTCACTCTTGCCGCATTAAGCGTTTTAAAGGCATTCGGGCCTACGTTGCCGGTTATAACTGCCCCAACATCGAGGTTCGCTACATTTTGCCCTGTTTGAATACCAGCTCCCTGAACGGCATTCAAATTCACAATGTTGTCGTGAGCTTCGTAATCACCCGTTTCGGTATCAACAACAATCAGCCATTTTGCTCTTCCGAACCTAAGGTCGATTTCACTTGACAATTCATTTCCTTGTGCTGTTACGGCAACTTTCACTTTCTACCTTTCCTTTCTCTGCTCAGACTCCGTTCTTGTCGGCTGCGCAATATACTCTAAATTACAGACTATCTTCGCCCGCCTCGCCATCGCTGTCTCTGCCGCCAACCTCTAAAGCCTTTTCGTGCACCAGGCCAGAAACCAGGCATCGCAAACTGTGGTTGCACCAATTGGCCTGTTGTATATGCCTGCAATACCTCAGAAACGCGACCGGTTACAAATGGGAGTACCTGAATCCCGGATGCCGCTATCATATCCACTAATGAACGTGAAATCGCTCCGCATACTAACACATCAACTCCGAGGTTTTTCAGACTGCCTGCCCGCTGTGGCAGCGATTCGGTTTTCAGGTCAACTTCACGCCGATTAACCTCTCTGCCGTTTTCGATATCCACCAGTAAAAGCCTGTGGGCAAAGTCGAATACGCTCGAAACAAAACCATTCCATATTGGTATCGCTATCTTCATTGTATTAAGCCTCGACAATAATATGATGCAAGCGATATGCCAGAAAAATTGTTTATTAGTCAAAATGAGCGTAAGCTTTTGTATGCTAAAGGGTTACAATAAGTGAGGTGTGTTAACTGCTTAGAGGAAAAGTTTAAATATAGTTGCATTATGCAACCCATGGCGTTAATCAGCAATTGCAATATGCCACTACTGTTTTGTTGGATTTCTAATCGGAATTGGTGACGATAGTCACTTGCCCGGTATACATTTCGGGTTTGACATTGAACGCTTTTATTTTGCGAAACAGCGTGCTTTTGTTAATACCTAATTCTTTAGCTGTAGTTGTTTTATTGCCCTTATTTCGTCGAAGAGCCTGAGTTATCAGAAGAATCTCCATCTGCTTAATAGTCGCAGGTTCGCCAACTTGTGTTTTGTCCAGTTTGAAGCTTGGGCGAATCGACGCAGGCAGATGTTTAGCTTCTATTATCTCGCTCTGGCATAAAACGAAGCAATGTTCAATAATATTCTCAAGCTCGCGAATATTGCCCGGATAATCATAGGTTAAAAGGGCCGCTGTTGCTTCATTTGTAACGCAGCAGATATTCTTGTTATGTAGCCTGTTGAACCGACTAATAAAATGGTCGACTAATAGGGGGATATCTTCTTTTTTGTCTCTTAGTGGGGGTAATTCTAATCTCATTACGTTTACTCTGTAATATAAATCTTCTCTGAATTTGTTCTCCTTGACCAATTTATCAAGCTTTTTGTTTGTTGCGGTTATGATGCGCACGTCGGCCTTAGCCGAAGAAACACCACCTACAGGCTCATATGTTTTGTCCTGTAAGACGCGCAGCAGCTTGACCTGGACAGCAGCAGAGATATCGCCAATTTCGTCTAAAAAGATAGTGCCGCCCTCGGCTAAAGCAAATCGACCGGGCTTATCCTTCTTGGCATCTGTAAAGGCACCGGCTTTGTAGCCGAATAATTCGGATTCCAGAAGAGTGTCGGGCAGGGCGCCGCAATTTACTGCAATAAATGGCTTATCCTTGCGGAAACTAAGATTGTGAATGGCCCGAGCGAAGAGCTCCTTGCCCGTTCCACTTTCGCCTTCGATTAAAATTGTAGTATTACTTTCAGCAATATTTGGTAGAATGGCAAAGAGATTTTGCATTTTATGGCTTTGGCTGATTATATCCTCATATGAGTATCGGCGCTGGATTTCCTTACGAAGCTGCTCGATTGTGCTCATATCACGAAACATTTCAACTCCGCCAATAACCTCGCCCTTGGAATCTTTCAACAAAGCTGTCGATATAGTTATTGCTTTTTTCCTGCCGTGGGCATCGATAATGTGTACGGCCTTATTCATTATGGGTTTGCCGGTTTGCATTGTTTGTCGAAGTGTACAGTCAGTTTCACAAACATCTGCCCGTAAAACATCTTTGCAGTGTTGACCAGTAGCCTTTTCCCGCTGGATTCCGGTAATTTCCTCTGCCGCTCGATTAAAGGAAGTGATTCGCCAATCCATATCGACTGTAAAAACACCTTCACTTATCGAGTCCAGAATAACATTTTGTTCTTTAGACTGCATTCTGCTTGCCTCAAGTTATTTGTATCACAGAAAAACAGCTTTTGCAACCATTGTAGTAAATTGGTCTGAGCAGGAAATCCTGACAGAAGGTATTTGCATCATCGAGCCAATTCAGGTATTCTGGCATCAAATAAGTTTAGCAGCACAATTAGGCATAGGTTATCCGGCAGATTCCTGCGAAGGCTGTAAGGAGAGGATTAAATTATGATTGCCAGGATTTTATTTGGTATTCTGATTGGTGGACTAATTGGTGCCGGTTTGGGGTATTTTGGCAAGTGTTCTTCCGGAACCTGCCCGCTGACGGCAAACCCGTACCGCGGGGCCGTATATGGCGCGGTGATGGGTGCTTTATTGGTGTCGGCGTTTTCACGAATACCAAAAAAAGTGGAGGAAAGTCCCAATATTGTGCACGTCAATAACGAGTCTGGTTTCAAAGCCCGGGTGCTTGATGCAAATGGGGTTTGCCTTGTGGATCTGTTTTCTGACCGGTGTCCTCCCTGCATGATTCTGGCTCCAACTATATCTTCGCTTGCAGATAAGTATGTTGGTAGAGTTGTCGTGTGTAAGGTAAATGTTGACCGAGTCACCGCCATAGCAGAACGATATGATGTTAATGCAATCCCAACAGTGCTTTTCATCAAGGACGGCAAAGAGTTAGGACGTCTGGTGGGCCTGCAGTCTGAAGCCAAGTATGTCACACTTCTGGACAAGTTAGTCGGTAAGGATAAAAACTGATGCAGAAAAAAATTTGCTTGTTTTCTTATTTAGCATCGTATAAATTCCATTTACAATATGATAATAATATGAGAAATTGGCAGACATTTATAAGAGCAGATCGTTAGTACTTTAAGATAAGGAATTATAAGTGCCACAACCAGCAACTTCAGCAAGAGGAAAGGTGAGAGGATTTGTTTGGCTTTTCTTGGTTACCTTCGTTTTGTGGTTGGCTTTGAGTTCAAAATTAGACCCGCCGGAACTGATTGCCGGGAGTGTGGTTTGCCTGATTATTTCACTCTTCACTGCTCACATGTACTCCAGGTTAGGTTTCCCATCGCTAAGTATAAAAATGGTTTTATTCTTCCTGGCATATATAATTGTGCTTTTCTGGGAGATAATAAAGGCAAATTTTGACGTTGCCTACCGGATTATCCACCCAAAAATGCCTATAAAACCGGGAATTGTGGTTATAAAGACCAGCCTTAAATCCGACATTGCAAAGATGATTTTAGCAAATTCTATTACCTTAACCCCGGGAACGTTTACTTTGGATGTTATAGGTGACAAGCTCCTTATCCACTGGATAAACGTAAAGGCCGAAGATATTGATGAGGCCACGAATCTGATAGGCCATAGATTTGAGAAATATTTAAAGGTGATATTCACATAAACCAAGTTGGGATTTTTACGAGTAATCAAGAAAAAGAAGGTTGAGGTTCAGCAGTGCCAGTTAACTACGAAAAAGTCAGTGAAACATTGAAGGCCCTTGCTCATCCAGCGAGATTAAAGATCGTGACCGGACTTCTCAAGGACGAATGCAATGTTGCTCAGATACAGAAGGTACTGAGATTGCCTCAATCTACAATTTCCCAGCATCTCAGGATATTGAAAAATGCAGGTATCATTAAAGGCAGAAGAGAAGGAACGAAAACATGCTACAGGGTAATTGATGTGCGAGTAAGAAAAATTGTGGAAGCAATTAAAAGGAAATAATTTTTTTGAGGGTGTATATCGCTTTATTTGCATATACAAATAAGCTAATAGATATGAGTATTTTATATGAGTGAAACTGTTTTTCTTGCTATCATAAGTCTGGCAATTTTCTTGTGCATTTTACGTATGCTCAAAGGCCCCACCGCTCCGGACCGAGCAGTAGCGTTGGACACGGTGGCTACGATTACCACCGCTTTGCTTGTCCTTTTAGGTTTTATTTTTAAGAGATACGTTTATTTAGATGTCGCATTGGTTTATGCGGTTCTAACCTTCATCGGTTCAGTGGCTATTGCAAGATTCTTGGAAAAGGGGATTTAAGTGCACCTGGCAGGAACTATTATTACAGGAATTGGAATAATATTTTTATTCCTCGGAAGCTTGGGTATATTCAGATTGCCTGATGTTTACAATCGTCTCCAGGCGGGAACTAAATGCACAACGCTGGGTGCTTTCCTGACCATTATTGGCGTTGGGATAACTCAGCCTGGCTGGTTGCCGAAGACATTGGTTATCGCCCTTTTTATCCTTATCACTAATCCTATCTCTAACCATGCCTTAGGGAGAGCCTCTCGCAAGAGCGGCGTTGCCTTGTGTGACAGGAGTGTTGTCGATAAGGCCGATGAGTTTGAAGAATATAAGGAAAAGCAATGACCATTTTTGTTACATTCTTAGTAGTTTTAATGCTCGTTGGAGCCGTCGCGGCTTCCATTTTTAGAGACTTAATTAGCGCGGTAATTGCCGCAGCATTGGTAAGCCTAATTGCTTCCATACTTTTCTATTTCCTTCAGGCCCCTGATGTGGCGATGGCTGAAGCGGCCATCGGTGCGGCATTGACCGCGGCCATCTTTATTATTGCCATAAGAAGAACGGAAAGGTACGAGGAATGAGAAGGATTTTCGCCATCCTTCTATTGATAATAGTGGCTTTGGGAATTAGCCTGTCGCTGGTAAAGATTCCTTTTGGTGCGCCTAAGACGAAAGTAGGCAGGTATTATATTGAGGAAGGTGTAGAAGAGACAGGGGCCGCTAATATAGTCACATCAGTGGTGGTAAGTTATCGTGGCTTTGATACCTTAGGTGAGGTTACGGTTTTATTCATTGCTGCAATCGGCCTGGGGGCGGTGTTAACGGCCGGTGTAAAAGAAGAAACGAGAAAAACAGAGCCGGCCAGCCTCGTGCTTTATACCGGATGCAGGCTTTTGTTCCCTCTTATTCTCATTTTTGGCACCTATATCTTTATCCACGGACATCTCACACCCGGAGGAGGCTTTCAAGGAGGAGCTATCATTGCCTCCGGCTTTCTTTTAATTTATCTGGGCTGCCGGGAAAGAAGATTAAGCCGAATCGCATCTAACCTTGCAGAGTCTTTAGGAGGCCTGACCTTTGTGGTAATAGGCCTGCTTGGTTTGGTTTTTGGCAGCTATTTCCTTTTAAACTTTTTGCCTAAGGGAACAGCGAATGCACTCTTTAGTGCCGGCGTTATCCCAATTATTTATATTGCCATCGGATTTAAGGTCGGTTCGGAATTAGCCGGTATTATTGACAACCTGATTGAGGAAAGTTAATGAGGCGATGAGTTTTTTAGATAGTTACATTTATTATATAGGAGCCTTTGGACTTATACTGACCGGGCTTTATATCATTCTGGTTAAGCATAACCTTATCAAAGTCATCATTGGTCTTGGCATTCTGGATACAGGCGTAAATTTATTTCTGATTTCAATAGGTTACATCACCAAAGGAACTGCACCTATTTTTTCGAGACCCGAGATAGATTCCGAACACATGGTTGACCCTGTACCGCAAGCATTGGTTCTGACAGCTATCGTAATTGGCGTAGCAGTCTTGGCGTTGGCCCTTTCACTGGCTATCAGATTATATCAGCATTATGAGACGCTTAATCTTCGCAAAATAAAGGAGCAAAAATGGTAAACCCGGTACTTCTTATTGTCGTACCTTTGGGTTTGGCTTTTGCCATTCCTTTATTTAATCTTTTTTGGAAAGCCACAGCTAAATACGTTCCGCCGGTAGCGCTTGGATTTAACCTTGTTGTTTCCTTATTGCTGCTTCCCAAAGTGTTGGAAAATCCCGTAATTGTCTCTATTGGCGGCTGGCGACCACCTTTCTGTATTAACCTTGTGGCCGGTCCAGTGGGTGTTCTGTTTTCCGCTATTATCGCTTTAATAGGTCTTTTGGTTTCTGTCTATGCACTGGATTACATCAAAGAAGGTCCTACCGAAAAATACCATATGCTTTATCTGCTGCTACTTACTGGTGCCACTGGTGTAGTCCTTACCGGTGATATATTTAACCTCTTCGTCTTTTTTGAGATACTTTGCATTTCGTCTTACGCCCTCGTAGCTTATTCAAGAGATAAAGCCGGAATTGAGTCAGCGGTGAAGTACCTGATTCAAGGTTCAGTTGGTTCAAGCCTTCTGCTTATAGGCATAGGTCTGCTTTACGGTCAGTTCGGCACCCTTAATATGGCTGATATTGCCGGTAAGATTAATTCCGCCAGCCCGATATCTCTGTTTGTCCCGATGGTTTTACTTATTACCGGATTGGGAGTGGAGGCAGCTATATTTCCATTGAATGCGTGGTTGCCTGATGCTCATTCATCGGCTCCGTCATCTGTAAGCGCGATTCTATCCGGCATAGCCATTGAAGTAGGCCTTTATGCCGTAGTCAGGGTAATATTCACTATATTCGGGGCCTCAAGTATTTTTCTGTTCCTGGCATTTTTAGGAATTTTAACTCTTTTAGTAGGTGAGATGTGCGCTTTTAGCCAAAATAATATCAAAAGGATGCTGGCCTATTCCAGCATAGGCCAAATAGGCTTAATCCTGTTTGCCTTGGCCATAGCCACCTCTTACGGAGTAACCGGTGGTTTATTCCAACTGGTAAGCCATACCCTGAGCAAGGCACTTCTGTTTTTAACAGCAGGATATATGATTTACCGGGTCGGCTCTTCGGATATTTCGGCCCTCGAAGGGATGGGCAGGAAGATGCCACTTACCTGTTTAGCCTTTACTATTGGTGCGTTTTCACTTATAGGGCTGCCGCCTTTTATAGGTTTTCCCAGCAAATTCTTAGTTGTTCAAGCTGCCTTAGCTACTAAAGAAACTTACTTCTGCGTGCTTATTGGTCTTGCCCTTTTAGGTACGGTAATTGAAGGGGCATATTTCTTCCGTGTTGTCCAGGTTCTGTATTTTAAGGGCGAAAACAATCAGGGAAGTAAAGATGCCCCTATCGCTGTCCTGGTCCCTGTGTTTATCTTCGTAGTATTAATCATAGTTGTCGGGGTATATCCCAAAATCTTAACGGACGTTTTGAGCTCGGCTGCTGCGGAGTTTCTAAATAGAATGAATTATATCGGGAACGTTTTAGGATGAGTTTAGAGCTTGTACTCATAGTTGCTTTTGGCGGTGCGTTGTTGACTTATCTTTCAGGAAAGATTTCTCACAGCCTTAGAGATTCTTTTGCGGTTATCATTTCTTTGGCCTTGGCAGCTATAATCGCCTGTCTTTACGGCGAACCGGTAGAAAAAACCTTTTATTCCGGATTTTTTGGCCTCGGCCTTGTTTTGAGGTTGAATATACTTTCCTGGCTCTTCGCTATCACTATAGCAGTTGTGGGGTCACTTTCTATTATCTTCTCTCTAAGTTATGTAAAAGGGAAAGAAAAAACCGACTTTTATTTCCTGATGATGCTCCTTGTCAACGCGGCGATGCTCGGGGTCGTATTGTCAGGTGATTTGGTTAGTTTCTATATCTTTTGGGAGATTATGTCCTGGAGTGCATTTTTGCTCATAAGCTATAACAAAGGACCTGCACTGGCCGCGGGAATGAAATATATCATAATGTCCATTATAGGCTCTTTAAGTTTTCTTGTGGGCATGTTATCGCTTTATGTCTCTTTCGGTACCTTGAATATACCACAAATTGCTTCTGTGACTACCTCTGCCTCACCGGGTTATATCCTGTTTATCCTGGCCGCTTTTAGTATCGCTTTCGGAATTAAGAATGCGGTCCTGCCGTTTCATACCTGGCTGCCCGATGCTCATTCAGAGGCGCCTGCCCCATTTTCCGCGATGCTTTCGGGAATACTTATAAAGATGGGAACCTATGGCTTTCTGCTTTTGCTATATGTAATAATAGGCTTAAAGCTTTTTCTCGGCATTGGAAGCGGTTTGCTTAGCCTTCATTCTATGCTTTGTTTTCTGGGTGCTGTTACCATCATTATCCCTACATTTATTGCTATGCTCCAAAAAGATGCCAAAAGACTATTAGCCTGGTCTACCGTCGGACAGGCAGGTTATATAATCTTAGGGATTGCCTTTGGAACGAACTTGGCTCTGGCGGGAGGCATATTTCATTTTTTCAATCACGCTTTGTTTAAAGCACTACTGTTTCTCGCTTTAGGTGCGGTCGAATTCAGAACCGGAACGAGAGATTTGGATTCGTTAGGTGGTCTGGCTAAGAAAATGCCGGTGGTATTCATTGCTGCTTTAGTGGGCATTTGTGCATTGATTGGAGTACCTCTGACTAATGGATTTGTTTCAAAGTGGTTAATCTATAAGACCTTAATTCTTGAGGGCTCTCCTTTTTTGGCCTTTTTTGCGCTGGTGGGGACCTGGGGTACAATACTTTACTCCTATAAGTTGATTCACAACGTGTTCCTGGGACAGCTTCCCGACAAGTACAAAAACATACATAAACCGCCTTTCAGCATGCAACTACCCTTAATAATTTTATCGTTTGCGATTCTTCTCTTCGGCATTCTTCCCGGTATCCCCCTTAAAGTTATCGATGCTATTGGGACATCTTTTGGTTTTGAACCCTTAAATATAAACTTATGGGGAATTACCTCAGAAACCGGAACATTAAATACAATAAACATTTTTTCTGCTGTGTTGGTGGCTGGTGTTATTGTCTGGATTCTGTTTAGTTTGGGCGCAAAATCTGTATCGGCTGCTCAGGAAAACAGCTATGCAGCAGGAGCATATACGCCCTCAGATAAATATCACTACACAGTCGAATTCTATAATCCTCTGCATAGGATGATAAAACCCTTCTTGAGAGATGTGATAGACGAATTTTATTACTGGATTGCATCTTCGGTGCGAAGTCTTGCAGGTGGTGTAAGGCACATATATAGCGGAGACGTGGGCTGCTATGTTATGTACATTATATTGTTTTTGTCATTATTGATTTTTGTTCAAATGAAATGGCAGGTATGGTAGTAAAAATTATACAGATAATTTTGTCTCCCATTTTAGCACTCATAACAGGTGTATTCTTTTTGGGTTTAGCGAGGAAGATTGTGGCAAGAATCCACTGGCGTTATGGTCCTCCTCTTATCCAGCCGGTTATTGACATAATTAGATTATTCTACCAAAAAAGCATATCACACGGCGGTATGTTCGATTTAGGTATAGTCCTCTCGTTAGCTGGTTCTATTGTAGTAGTTTTGTTTCTGCCTTTCGGCCAAATTACCCCTTTAAGCAGCTCGGGTGGATTACTGGTAATTCTTTATATAATGCTGCTCGCACCTTTAGGTATTGCCTTATCAGCAGGACAGGGAGCCAATCCCAATATCAGTATCGGCATCTCCCGCAAGCTAATTCTAAGCCTGGGATACGAGGTGCCTTTGCTTCTTGTACTGCTGGCGGTAATGACACGTTACAAAACAATTTCTATAGTGCAGGTGGTAAACATCCAGCAGAGTACAGGTTGGTCTCTTTTTTCTTTACCTTTATTTTTGTCGGGCCTTTCTTATTTTCTTATTCTGCCTGCGATACTTGGAATCAGGCCCTTCGATATGGCCTCAGCACCACAGGAGATTTCTTCCGGGCCAATGGCCGAATACGGCGGCAAATACCTGGCTTTGGCTACTATTGAACATGCTTTTGTTTTGTTTATTAGTATTGCCCTTTTTGTAAATTTATTTCTGGGAGGAGCGGCTAATCCGGTTATTTTCTTTGTTAAGATGCTGGTGGTGTTCGTGTTTGGTTTATTCATACATGCTGTCTTCCCAAGATTTAGAATCGAACAGGCAATTAAGTACTTATGGAAGTGGCCTACACTGCTGGCTTTTGTGGGATTAATTATAACTTCGTTCATAAGGAGCTAATAGTTGGATAGAAACCAGATTACAAAGTGGCTCAAAGCTCCCGCCAAGATGGCTAATAAATATTCTTTGCATGCGATATATTTTTGCACCGGCTGTGGAATTATTGAAGTTCCTCCGGTTATAACCTCACGCTGGGACGCTGAGCGATTCGGAGTAATCCCTGTAGCCACACCCAGGCAGGCAAATTTGTTTCTAATTACAGGATATGTCTCAGTAAAGACCTTGAGGGCTATCATAAGGACCTACGAACAGATGTATGAACCCAAATACACGGTGGGCTTTGGTTCTTGCCCTATAAACGGCGGGATGTACTGGGATTCCTATAACACGATAAAGCATTTAGATAAGTATATACCTATAGATGGTTGGATAGCCGGGTGTATGCCCCGGCCAGAGGCAATATTTATTGCTGTAACTCACCTTTGGACGCTGATTGATAAGGACATGGCCAACGGTTACATCCGGTATAAGGAAAATTACAAACTTTACAGAAGAAATCAGGAGACGGTCTTGGGAAAACTTGACTGGCCACCTCTCTATCCAATCCACGACAACGTCAAGGCAGTAGAAAATGAATGAATCCATAAAAGAACAACTTGAATCGACCTTTAAAGCCATTGTGGTAACTATCTCTGAAGACACGCGGATAGTGGTGAATTTTGAAAAAGACCAGGTCTTGGCAGTTTTGAGATTTTTGAAGGATAGAAGATTTGACCACCTGGCCCTTGTTTCCTGTGTAGACTGGATAGAAAAAAAGGAGTTTGAGCTGGTTTATATTTTAACTCGTTATACACAAGATGAGGAAGAACATAGAGAGCAGGAAAGATTACATCTAATTGTAAAGACCAGGATTTCAAGACAAAGCCCGCGATTGGAAACGGTAACGGGTATTTTCTCCAATGCAGAGCCATATGAGCGTGAGATACACGAGCTCTTCGGGGTAAAATTTGAAGGACATCCGAGACTGACCCCGCTTTTTCTGGAAAGGAACTATGAAATTCCACCTTTTAGGAAGGATTTTGATACCAGAACATACGTCAAAGGTGTTTTTGATAAAATTCCTTTTGTAGAGAATAAGGATAAATGAGGGAAAATTATGGGTAAATTTTCACAACCTGACGTGGAGCAGGCATTGTCTCGAATAATGCATCCGGAAATTAACTATAGCTTGGTTGATTTGGGGATGATTAAGAACGTGATATGTGAGGGAAACCAAGTGGACCTTACTTTGAAACTTCCTTTTCTACACGTTCCTGTTAAGGACCTTTTGATTACAAATATAAAAAAGACGTTGACTGATCTGGATAACACGATTCAGGTAGAAACGAATATTGAAGAAATGAGCCAGGAAGAACGCAATAATTTTAAGGAAATGGCCCAAAAAGGGTGGAAACTTTAAGCATGAATTTGAATAGCAAGATAAATAGCCCTGCCAGGGAGCTTGAACTCTACTTCGGTCCTCAGCATTTGGGAATGGTTGGTAATTTCAGCATTACCCTTAAGGTCGAGGGAGACCGTATCCTGGAAGCCCGAGCCAATCCCGGCTATCTCCATCGAGGTTTTGAAAAGTTGATGGAACTAAGAAGCTGGATACAGAATTTCCCGATGGTCTGCAGAATAAATGTAGTAGAGCCCGACTCAATGGAAATGATATATGCTATGGGAGTTGAAAAATTAGCAGGTATAGAAGTGCCGGAAAGGGCACATTATGTAAGAAGTATTTATCTCGAACTTGCCCGGGTGGGCTCGCATCTGTTTGGTTTGTGGGCTTATGCAAATATGCTCGGTTTTGACACCGTGGCTCAGTGGGCAATGTATCACCGCGACCTTATTCTGGATTTGTTTGAGGAGCTTACCGGCGGCAGAGTTTATCACATATATATTTGGCCTGGGGGTGTCAGACGAGATTTCCCGCCGGGATTTAAGGATAAAATTGTAAACACGCTGCATTCCATAGGTGGCTGTGTGCCGGATTACGATTCGACTTTTTTCAATAACCGCCTGTTTTATGAAAGAGCAAGAGGGATTGGCCAATTGACCCGACAGCAGGCAAAGCAATGGGGAGCAACAGGACAAACTTTAAGGGCAACCGGGATGCCATACGATATCAGAAAAGTCGAACCCTACGCCGCTTACGATAAGGTGGATTGGAATGTTCCCGTAAGAGAAGACGGAGATGCATACTCGCGGGTCTGGGTTATAAGGGATGAGATGATAGAAAGCGTTCATATGATATTCAAGCTGCTCGATGCTATGCCCGAGGGTTCTGTTTATAACAGGATACCAAATCCGTTTAAATGGAAAATACCAAAAGGTGAAGCTTATGTCAGGTGTGAGTCTTCACGCGGAGAGTTAGGTCTTTATATGGTCAGCAACGGCGGCGATAAGCCTTACAGGGTGCACTTTAGAACTCCTTCCTATCCTAATGGTTTGATAATCCTGGAAAAGTTACTGAAAAATGCCAGTATCGCTGATGTCGGAAATATAATGATAAGCTTATACGTAGTTGCCCCAGAGATAGACAGATGAACCCCGCCAAGAAAGCTGAGGAGTAGCCGTCAAAAAGCGATTTGACTTTTGCGTTAAGACGGTTTATTTTATGATGGTAAAAGTCGGGTTTGGCCGTGAATTCTTAACCGGTAAGCAAAAGAGGGAAAATAAATGCCGAGATTCCCGAAAAAAGAAGCCCAAATCGCCGCATTAGCTGAGCAGTTATGGCGGGGACTGCTGGACAATAACGCTATTTTCTCTCAGCCGCCGGTTCACCCGATATTGATAAGAATAAGAAAGATAATCTACCAGTCCCGGCACGATAATTTTCTGGCAGCCCAAGCAGTAGCCGAGCAGACTACCACCGATAAGACAGAGGCACTTGAAGAACTCATCGAGACTATGAAGGCCGATATTCGTTACGCGGAAAATACCGTCAATTTCGATGATGACAAATTAAAGCTCATCGGCTGGGCGGGCAAAAAGGCCAAAACCCCATTAACCTCGCCCGGTCAGGTGCGTCTGCTGGAAGCTCCAAAACAAGGTAAAGGCTGGCTATTTCTCGATTGGAAAGCGCCCGCCGACGGCGGAAAACCAAAGGCCTACAAAATCCAGCGCCGAAGCAGTGAAAACTGGCAGGATATAGCAACGGCGATAATAACCGAAGCAACCTTAGTTGATCAGCCGGAAAAAACCCAACTCGAATATCGGGTTATAGCGGTAAATAAAGCTGGCGAAGGTCAGCCGAGTAATACGGTGATGGTGGTATTGTGAGCTTACATCGTCGAATTGCAGCTTTACATCGTGGCGTTGTGAGTTTACAATATGACATTGTAAGGTTACATCGTGATGTTGCAGCCTTACACCGAGGCATTGTAACGTTACATCGTGGCGTTGCAGGCTTACATCAAGGCATTGTAAGGTTACATCAAGGCGTTGCAGGCTTACAACATGGCATTGTAAGGTTACATTGAGCCGTTGTAAATGGGTTAAACGAGCCGTTAAGGCGGGAAAAAAGAATATAAGTTACTTATTGAAAGGAGTTTAGATAAAATGGCAAGATTTCCAAGAACAGAAGCAGAAGTTATAGCATTAGCCGAGGCGATGATAACGGGACTGACAGCAAACGCAGTGCTTTATCCGGCCCCGCCGGTAGCAGTGCTGGACTTGACGGCAGCGAAAACCGCCTATATCACGGCACTCAATGCAGCGATTGCAGCAAAGGCCGCAGCCGAGGCAGCAACTACCAGCAAGGACGATGTGTTGGAGGATTTGGTCGATGCTATGAAAACCGATATCCGCTACGCCGAGAACACAGTCGATTTCGATGATGACAAATTGAAACTCATCGGCTGGGCTGGCAAAAAGGCCCCGACAGCACTGCAACCGCCCGGACAGACGCGCCTGCTGGAAGCGCCCAGACAGGGCGATGGCTGGGTATTTCTCGACTGGAAAGCCCCCATCGATGGCGGCGCACCGAGTGCTTATAAGGTAATGCGCCGAGAACGACCGGATGGCGCGTGGCAAGATGTCGCAACAGCCGTTATTACAGAGGCCACATTAGTCGAACAGCCGAAGGGCAAAGAGCTTGAATACCGCATCATCGCCGTCAACAAGGCCGGCGAAGGCGAACCGAGCAATACCGAAATGGTCGTGCTGTAAGTGCCCCGCTCAAGCGCCGCGGGGGCTGTTCATTAATCAAAGATTGAATGAATTAAATGCAAATCAAGGAGGTTTTGACCTTATAAAGGGGGGTTGTAATGCAAGGTAAGTTTTGCATATTTGGTGGTTTTCTGTTAAAAGCTCCATTATGAATAATAGAGGAAGCAACAAGCTGCAGAAATTATATAGAATACACTTTGGCTTTTCTAAAAGTAAGCGTTACCCACAAGCTGTTGAACTTGCCAAGCTTTCCCCCAAACACGAAATTCGGGGTGAAGGAGAAGATATATGGCATATCGTCACCTTTACGGACAAACAAACTGACTTGATGGCGTGTTTTTATAAAATTGCTAGAAATTTGCCATATCCCAAGATATACGGTGCGGATGTTCTTTCGCTTATGTTATACCTCCGTGACGGCTACGAGTACTCATATAACTCTGAGGCAAAAAAGGAACGTATCCACAAAGCATGCGAAAAGTTACAAATGGAAACTGGGAAAACACGACAAGAATTAGCAAACTCTTTAGATGATGAATACTGGAAAATATACCAGCGAGATGTGGCGAAAGTGTATGAAAAACTTCAAAAGGAAGGGTACCTTGATTCTTTTAATCATACTACCATGAGGTATGTTAAAGCTACGAAAAGGCCTAAAGAGTTCCTTCCCGAATATCAAGAAATTCGTGCGCTCATTTCAAATGGTAAATATAAGGAGGCAGTTCAAAAGTATTATGATACTCTGGGTGATAGATTCTATGGTGAACTTCATAATGAACTAATCTACTTGAAACGTCTTGCAAAGATTCCTCTAAGAGGAAGGGACCTTTTATATTTTAGAAACGAATCATCGCGGAACGAATTGATCGATTCTAACCTCTTAGAATATTGCTCATGTATCGACAGAGCACTTGAACAATATCGAGAAGCAGGGCTTAAGCTACCACCTGATATTATTGTTGAAAACGCCCCTACTATGGACGAGTTAATCGAACAAAGAAAACAAAACTGGCATCAAGGTGTCTATTTGTGGGATGGCAAATTTCGGAGAGATAGCACTCTGGTAACCATTGATTCTTTTTCAGCCCAATATGATAAAACCCCGGAGGGTAGACTTTTTGATAGATATCCAGATCAAGTTCAGTATTGCAGAATTATTGAAGCTCCTGAGGATAAGGAATACGTACGGATTTGGACAACATATTCTCCATTGTATTATCAAAAGCGCATTCTTGATAAAGGCCTTCATCTTAATGGAATAGAAGCATATAAACACAAGTTGTGGAGGTGGGGTGAGAGGGAACCAGACTTTACCACCGTAAAATCTACGACTGAAATTAAGAAATCTAACTACGGAACTAACGGAATACGATATACTGGTCGTAGACACAAAATCAGTGGAGAAAAATTCTATGAAATAGACTTAATAAGAAACAACATGAACGGAAAGGACTTCTGTATCGATTGGGCTAAAGAATGCGAAAATCCTTTTATAGAACTCGTCGAAGAAATATTGAGGGAAGCAGAAAACTTATTGCGTGAAAATCATAATCTTCCGAGAATTGGGGAAGGTTGGCTTTCGGAAATGCAACTTTATAATTTAGTTAAGGCTATTTTCCCCAAAGCTGAGCATCGTGCAACACCTGAATGGCTCAAGCCGTTACATCTCGATATTTTCGTGCCATCGAAAAAACTTGCTTTTGAGTATCAAGGGAAACAACACTTTGAACCGATTGAGTTTTTTGGTGGAGTAGAAGCTTTTAAGCACACTCAGAAGCGCGACCAAAAGAAAAAGCTAAAATGCCGCTCAAAGGGAGTTACTTTGATTGAATGGCGTTATGATGAACCCATAAATTCAGGAGTTCTCAAAGCAAAGTTAAAGTCTATATGCGATGCTTCTTGATAGGGGCACCCACCAACTTTGCGGTCATCGGAAACCACCTGAACCGAACGCTTAGCGAACCGATTGCAGCGTCAAAAGAGAAATGGCGGCTACAGAGCGACGCGAGACCGTGAGGTCGAGCAAATCGCAAAAACTCGTCCCAGCTTGAATTTTCTCCAGAGTTTTCCATTAGTTGCTTAAATTTTAACGCCGTTTTGTAAACCAGCACATTTTCCCCGTTGAATCGGTTCGTAAACCTTGCTTAATCAATTAGCCCTTTACATTAAGGCATTTCCGGTTAAAATCAGCAGTTATGTTCTGCTCTTGATACCGAAAGGCAAGAGAAACAGAGAAAACAAATTAAACCTAAATGAAGGAACCATATTATGCCTACTCGACAACAAACAACAAACAAAAAAGGCAGTATCTTAAGCCCATTCAAGGCAGTTAATTATTTGTTCAAAAAGCCGCGCACCTTAAGGTATCCTTTTGAACGCAAAGAACCGGCGATGCGATACAGAGGTTTCCATCTAAACGACTGGGAAAAATGCACAGGCTGCGGCAACTGCGCTGATATATGTCCAAATGAAGCTATCGAGATGGTAGAGTTCCCTGAATTGAAGCCCAAACCTGAGCAGGGTATAAAGAACGAAAGACCCAAACTTGACTATGGGAGATGTTGTTTTTGCGGCTTATGTGTGGACATCTGTCCTGCCGGTTCCTTGAGACTATCGAGGGACTATTTCCATATCCATTTTGATACGAATACTTTTGTTTTTTTCCCGAAGGATGAAAAAACGGATAAAGAGCATTTCCTCGGCTCCGAACAGTATTCTATTCTTAAAGCAAGCTTGACTCATCGCAAAGAAAACTACGAAGGATTTGCCTCTGAGCTTGAATATTCCTTATTTGAGCCCCAGCGCGTGCCTATGCCGGAGGTTCCACCTGATGAAAGGAAACTATCCTTTATCGAACAAATTATTGGTTACAGCAAAGAAGAAGCCAAAAGAGAAGCTTCCCGCTGTCTGGAATGTAAGTTATGCGAACAGGCCTGCCCGGCACATCTGAAGATTTCCGATTATATCAAGGCCATCTACGAGGACAAACCCGATGAATCCTTAAAGAAAATATTTGAGGATAATCCAATACCCTCAATCTGTGGAAGAATATGTATGAAACACTGTGAAACAGCTTGCTCTTTGAGTATACGAGGAGAAGCGCTGGCTGTAAGATGGCTCAAGAGATTTGTTGCCGATACCATTAAAGATTATGAAACTACTTTAGAACTCCGAGCTGCCAAACCTACCGGCAAGAAAGTGGCTGTTATAGGTGCTGGGCCAAGCGGTTTATCTATAGCTTATTTTCTCACCTTGAAAGGTCATAAGGTAATTGTATTTGACTCTTTGTCCGGTGGCGGCGGAATGATGCGGATAGGTCCACCGCTTTACAGATTACCCATTGAGGCCATAGATAAAGATGTAAACTACATCGCTTCTTTGGGAGTGGAGTTCAGGTTCAATACCACAGTGGGCAAAGATGTTCTATTTGAAGATATTCTAAAAGAATATGATGCGATTCATCTTTGTATAGGAACAACTGTAAGCCGTTCCACAAAGGTCAAAAATGTTGATAAAGCTTATCTGGCACTTCCATTCCTACAGGCGAACAAAATCGCAGAGCCGGTCAAGGTTGACAGGGAAGTGGTCGTTATCGGTGGTGGAAATGTAGCTATGGACGTAGCCAGAGAAGCCCTGCGTTTGCAATATATGCAGTATCCCGGCCAGGATGTGATGACTAAGACGGTTTCTCTGGAAGATTGGGACGAGATGCCCGCAACAGAAGATGAAATCGAAGAAGCAAAGGCAGAAGGGGTTCAATTCAATCCCGGCTGGGGACCAAAGGAAGTACAAATTGAAAATGGCAAAGTAAAAGGATTGTTATGCGTGAAAGTTAAGTCGGTATTTGACGAACAAGGCAGATTCAGCCCAACTTTTTATGAAGAAAATCAGATGTTCCTGCAAGGGGGCATGATAATTGAGGCCATTGGCCAAGCTCCTGACTTTTCGTTCCTGCCCAAAGAGCTCTTTGAAAAACTGGAGTTTACGCCCCAGAGAAAAGTAAAGGTTGACGAAAACGGTATGACCTCAACCCCCAGGATATTTGCCGGGGGGGATATAGTAAATCTAAATTTAGATGCAGTAACAGCCATTGCCGATGCTAAGGTAGCAGCGGATGGAATTCATAAAATGCTCTGTGGGAGATAGCTTTTCCCTCCTCGGAGTTGAATGACCTGCGTCTAAAATGCGTCAGTGGGGCTGTTGAAAAAGCCGATTATTTTTTACACTACGCTGCAATCCGTAGCACCGGTGGGATTTCTCCTTCTGAAGAATAATTTACCTGACGTTGCAATTCTGAACCGCCAAAGCTAGTCAAGTAGCTCGTGACCTTCTTGAAAAGGGTAAAAATCGGCGAAAGAAACGCCGCCAGACGCTTCAAATTCATTACCACAGCAGTCAGGTAAACCTGTATAGCCACATTTGCCAAACCGTGTCGCACCGCCCGTCTCAATCCATGTTCCGTCTTGGCCTCACTATGTCTGCCTTCAACCTGCCAGCGGTGACGACGATAAAGACGGCAAAATTTCTCATCACAATCGCGTCGGCGTCTACGGGCTCGAAGGAATGACTCATAGTTGTCAGTTATCAAAATGGTACGAGCACGTGCAGTTTTACTAATACAGCGATGACGCAAACGACAACTTCTGCAATCCTTTGGGTTAGCTCGGTATATCCAACCGTTACCATCACGAGAGGATCTTCTCAGTATCCTGCCACAAGGACACCGAACAATTTTATTCTTTGCGTCATACTTGAAACGCCTGATTGGAATTCGCCTTGACCTTGTGCGCTCAGTTTGAGGTGGGATTATAGCTTCTGTCTTACGCTGCTCAAGCAAAGCATAGTTGCTGGTGTAGGCATACGCCGAATCGGCAGTAATTGTCTTAACAGACTTGCCAATGTTTTCTTCGATACGGTCGATTTGCTGCGGTAATTGCTTGCCTTCGCTACATTGGCCGGTCGTTAGGTCAACATCGACGATTACTCCTGCGGTGTCATCAACGGCTGTGTGCTGCTTGTAAAATGGCTCCATATGGTAAGTGTGAGAAGATGTGGTCATTGAAGCATCCGGATCTGTGGTACTAATCTTTCTTGACTTGGTTGCTTTTGTACGTTCGCCCTTACCCACATCCGATGAATCATCTTTTTGCTCGATAGGATTTTCAGCAATAACCTTCTTGGCATGCCCCTCTGTTAGACTCTCCCAGCTTACATCTGCTCGAATCAAAGTTGCATCAATATGGACTGTATCACCATTAACCAAGCCTGCCTGTACGCACTGTTTTACTGTCCGTTGGAAGATTTGTTTAAATAGTTCAGGTCCCCAACGCTGGCGAATGCGAGTAAGACTGCTGTGGTCCGGCAGCTTTTGGTCTAGCCGGTACCCTGCGAACCAGCGAATTGCAATATTAACCTGGGCTTCACGCATAAGCTTGCGGTCATGAACAATACCCTGAAAAAAGCCTGCCAGCATCAGGCGAACAGCAGCTTCCGGGTCTATACTCGGACGGCCGTTTGACTCGCAATAAAGCTCTGAGACATCCTTACGTAGCCAGGATAAGTCAAGAACCTTATCAACCTGTTTGAGGATATGGTCATCTGGAATCAGTGAAGATAGTGGGCAAGCAACGAACAAGTCCTCCTGCCAACGATTTTGATTACCTATCACGATTTGACCTCCATGTTTCTGAAATGCAACTTTGGAATTCCATTCCCATTTGGTAGATAACTTTAGCAAGAAAAGAGGACTTTTTCAACAACCCCTCAGTCGCCAGTGGTAAACCACTTGTAAGTCTCACTAAGGTTCACTTATTATTCACTTGTAATCCTTATTTATACGCAAAAAATGCTTCATAATCCCTTTCTTAATAAGGAATTATGAAGGCACGATAGGACTTCGAATCCGAAGGTTGCAGGTTCGAGTCCTGCCGGGCGCGTTTCTTTTTTCCCGATGACAGCTAAAGACAAGTCATCTCTTTCAATGTCTAACTTGCTATTATCTAAGCAATTACCATCGTTGCCATTTTCTTTGATATTACTCTGCTGATTGCCAACAGTTGCTGACTGGTTAAATCCAGAGAAAGCTGTAGGTGTCGATTTAGGTGTCAACTCTTTCCGAGTGTTTTGAATAACATCAACCGCCCTGCCATCAGTACCGGTCGCAACTGCCTTTTGCCGCTTACTACTTGGCAACGACAAATCGGGTAGGTTAGCAACCGCTTCTGATTCCTGTCCCCTGAGAACATGTGTGTATCTACTCATAGTAAGATTTATATCGCGGTGTCGCATAATGCTTTGAGCAACTTTTGGATGTACTCCACTGGCGGCCAAAAAGCTTCCGCAGGTATGGCGTAACGAATGAAAATCAACAATCCTGCCGGAATCATCAATATAATCAATCCCAGCGTTCACTAAATCAGCCCTTAACATTTTGGCCGTTTTGTCCGGTAGATTGAACGCTTTGGCAGTCGGTAATTTGCCAGCCAAACAGCCCTGTAATTCGACTACTGTGTCCTGTCTTAAGGGCAGTTGACTTTGCTTTCGGTTTTTACTATACGCTGCTTCAACGGTAACAGTACATTCCGTAAAATCAAATGAAGACACTTTTAAGCTATGTAGTTCTGAGGCCCTCAGCCCCGTTTCTACGGCCAAACGGTAAAGTATAGCCCTTTGATAGCCTGTCATGCCAAAACGCTGTGGAGTAGCCTTTGCAGCGTCTAATAGCCGTCTTACTTCGTCCGGTTCAAGCGCTCTCCGTTGCCGCCGCTCATCATCAGTTGACTTGACAGTCTGTAAATGTTCAAGAGGTGATTCACCCGCCCGTCTGTCCTGAACCATCCATTTACAAAACTGCTTTGAGGCTTTCAGATAGTAGTTAAATGTTTTGGCGCTGATACTATCTTTGGCGCTTCTTAGTCCGGCAAGGTAGCTCTGGACTTTGCTTGGTTGTATATCGTTCCAATTAGCAAACTTACAGCCTTGAAAAATCCTTTTAATTCGGTACACCGTCTGGTTAGCGTGTTTTTCCGTATTACACTTTGCCAACAATGATTGTTTAAAATCCTCAAGATGTTCTGCCAGCGGTCTTTTGCGGTGCTCTTTGAATCGGTCAATAACTCCTGCTCTTGCCAGTTCTATTTCCTTTTGAAGTTGTGCCGCTCGTTGCTGGCTTGCTGTTTTGTCCCGGAACAGCGGTATTGTACGTTTTATGCCGTCAGCATCGGTAAGTCTGGTGTAGTATTTCTTCGACTGTTTTTTGACTCTCTTGCCATCAACGACCTTCGTGTATTTCCTTTTGAATACGCTTGCCATAATATCACCTTACCTTTTTCTTGCTTCTTCTTTATCTTTTTTGAGTTTTGCCAATAATTGTTTAGTCTCCTTATTCATTGATGTAAATTGACCAGCTGGTCCACCAGTCGTAAATAAAATAGCAAGCCGCGTTACTAACGCTCCCAAAAGAACGTAACCAAAGATAACTTGAACCATCAACAGTACTTGACCTACCCAACTGTCCGGATTGGCAGCAATATCCCCAAACCCCAACGTCGTCATCGTAACGACTGAAAAATACAAAGCATGCATAAAACCACGTAATTCACTTTTATCGGACAGAATAACACAATCAAACCACACGCTATAAACACTTGCAAAAATAAAAGCTAATATAAAAAAACAGCTATTATTCGTCCTGTGGAAATACCGTAATCACTTATTGCCCAAAACCAGCGTATCGGACGTGTAATAATCTTTCGTAAAAACTGTACCCATTTATTTTTTATTCCCCTTGATTCACCTGTATACCACCTCTCCCAGTTTATTCTTCTGATATTATATTTCAAAAGCTGCTTTGTATCCGGGTCAATGCGAATGCTTTCGAGGCCGACACCGCTAAAATCCGTGCCTTTGCTTATCTGAGTAATGTGCTTATCAATCCTACACATCCATACTATAGTTTCACCATCAACTATAGCACGTCGAAATTCTGTATTTTGTAAAAAGGCTCTACGAAAATTTGCGCCTTTTATATAAGAGTCATTTAGACAAGCATTTTCCAGATGTGCGTTCCTGAGGCATATTAATCCTGTAAGTTTGTATTCCTTATTTTCCCATTCAACCAATCCTGTATTTAACAACGCACTTTTAAGGTAGGATTTATCAAGCTCGGCTCCCTTCAATAAGACATTTTTTTCCTGGATTATTTACCCGCCATTTGTTCCATCCCGCCATATCCTTTTTTTCTGAGCAGTGTACAAGCATTTCATACTGCTCCTGACTGAACTCGCGTCCCCCTTTTTCTTCACTCATCTTTTTCTCTTTCCCTTTATTAGTTCTGCACCATCTTTGCAGTGTCCGGCGTGGTATCTTGAGAATCCTTGCAGTTGCTCTCAGGCCGTGCTTTTTTTACCCGGCCGAAGGCCACATTTTCCTTGATTTACGACTCTGTTGACATATAATTTGAATGTGTTTGTATCAGGAGGGTAAGGGAGATGGCCAACTGTTGCGTACAACATCCGATAGTTGCATGTCTACTTTTTTGCGTTTTTTACCCAAATAGCACTTTTTTGCAGGAGGCTAAATTATGAAAAAACTTGCACTACTAACATTATTTTTCGTCACGCTCCCGGCAGCCTTTGGAGAAGTTTCGACGAGAGTATGCGAAGCTGACGGTAAGACACCATTTGATGGCAGAGATATCATGGTTGGGACCAGACTAACAATTATTGTTAGCTCGGACTCTAACAGCGCTGATCCTTATCCCGTAGACCTTATCATTGAAGAAGAAAACAGAAATTACGGATTTCTTTTTGGGGCACGAGCCTTTGACGAGGCAGGAACAGAGTCGTTCCTATACTGCTGGGAAGACGATCAATATCAAGCTATTTCCTTTCAGACTGGCGAAGACGCAGTAGCCGGTGATTGGTTCATCGCTGATTACGAAGCTACTGATATAGGCGACTGTGACGTAGCCTTCTACGATTATTTTTCCTTTGCTTATAATATTTCATTCCGTCATGTCCGCACACGTGATTTCGATGGAAGTATCAAAGTTGACTTTACTGACTTTACAGTGCTTGCTTCATACTGGCAGGATCAAGATTGTAACGCTCCCAACTGGTGTGAAGGAACTGACCTCGATGTTGACGGGGATGTCGACCTAAATGATTTGACGCTGTTTATTGACTATTGGCTTGAGGTGACCAGATGTAATGCTTGTATTCGTGATTTCAATAAAGACGGCGAGATTAACTTTATTGATTTTACTATCCTTACTTCACACTGGTTGACAACAGACTGTATCTGTCCGGGATGGTGCCAGGGAACTGACATTGACACCGATGGTGATGTCGATTTTATAGATTTTGCATTATTTGGCAACTATTGGCTCGAATGAATTCAATAATAGACTGGTCGTCAGCATTCTGTAGCTATATACTGTATCTTGTGTTGGAGGGTGTATCTCATATTGGAATACGTGTTCAGGATAATCTTCCATTACTTGCAAAAAGACGATAGTTTCAGTGTTCCAAACCTCATTATCACGTTTTATTACCTTTAGGAAGCCCTCCAAAAAATAATCAACATTTCTCAAGCAAGAATCGCCTTGATAAATAGAGGAGCGAACACGCAAACTCAAGTTATTTTGCAAACAATTATTTTAAGTTGTCAGCCCGTTGTTACAGGTCGAATTCCAAGGAAAGGTGGTAATTATGAAAACTAAAAACAGTTCATTACTAACATTGCTTGTTGTCTTACTGGTCAATTGTGCCGCTTTTGCGGACAGGTCCCTCGACAAAGCTGAAATTTTACAAATCTTTCAGCAACTGACCACTCAGCCCAGGAGAACCTGGATAACTGCAGGTTCAATTGAAGCTATTCATGAAGAGTATAAAGCGCCAACGACAATAAATACAGACGAGATTAAGAGTATAATTAATCAGAAAATTACTGAGTACCAAAACAATCCCAAAAAGCAAGAATTGTCCGCAACATTGCAAAAAATGAAACTCGATGCCATACCGTTTAACGTTCGTCATGAATTGTCCAACGAATATAAAATGAGTTCGACTGTGATTGTAAAGTTTGATGGAGACAGATTTTATTGGGAAATAAATGTAAATTCACGCGACGATTCGGTAAAGCCTTCCATAGACATGGTGAACAACTTTATGACCGAGGAATTCAACTTAAACTGGAACGCCAGACGTATATTCGCTTGGGACGGCGAGAATTACACCACTTATTTTCTGCCTGGTAATCATGCAATTGTCGACTCGACCGGTAGGACTCCGCATATTGTCAATGGGCCGTTAACGGCTGGTTTGGTTCCCTGGGGATATGGATATTATTCGTATGACAACCTCACTGCCGCTGATAGTACTGCCATCGAAAAATACGTTGATGGTCAAGCCCAGGTCCACCTGTCACTTAACAATCCAGACGGCCCGTATATGTCTTTTGTGCTCGACCCGGCCAAAGGCTATGCTGTTATCTTCTGCGAGATAACACGGGCAGCGAATTCAACTATCTCCAAACAATATTTTAATTACCAGTTCGTGTCCGGCAATTGGATTCCTACAATCATTTTATTGGAAAAAAAGGAGGCTGGAACATACAAGTTATTGACGCGGGACTTGTGGGAAATTACCCGTATCGATAGCAGCGTTCCTTCCGTTGATAGTTTTAGCATTGATTACGAAGATGATGCACTGATTGAACACAAATCTTTTATTACCGATAAACCTACGATGTACCGCTACTCGGAATCAATCGATACAGAACAGCTTCTGGCTGACAGATTGTTCTTTGCAGCAAATGAAGGTATGCAAAGGCAGAATTGCGCAACGGCAGCATTAAAATATGCTGTCTCAAGGTTAGGTAAAAAAGTTACTAACCAGCAGCTTGCTGAAATAGTAGCTGGAGCAGATAACCATACAAATCTATGGGCAATGAAGCAATTTATACAAAGTATGGGCCTTTACTGCCAGGCAGTTACAACTGATATTAATACCCTCAAAGACCTGGAAGATTGCGAGGTAATCCTGCATATCCCGGGTAAAAAGCACTTTGTCGTACTCGAAAGCATAGATGAAAACTACGTAAGGATTATAGACCTGGCAAGCAACAAATTTTACTATCACACTGACATCGACTTCTTTTGGATGGACTGGGAAGGGACAGCTCTTATAATTTCCAGCAACGCTATCAAAGGAGAATTTACAGAAATCAATAATATCCAGCTTGATAGTATAGTCGGTGCTTCAGGCTACTCCTGTACCAAACTCGTCCAGGAATACCACGTAATATTATGCACTTACGTCGGAGGACAATGTGAAGGCTACTACAGAATATACGAAACAAGATATGTCTGTGAATCTGCTGAAAGCGGTAGTTGCAGTATGTCTGTTATGATCAGGTACAGAAAAAAAACCTGTATAGAAAATCCTGAATACCCGGATCAATGTACCGTAACAGGTGAATGGATTTGCTATTACATGCGAGCATGTACTTGATAATCCGTTAAAATAAACGAACCTGTAGGTCTGCCGAAGGTGTGGTAAAACTTTATCATCTACGCCTTCGGTTTTTTTTATCTTTATTGACTCACCATAAAACGGAGCTAAAATACAAAATTATGAAACGCAGCTGTTTTACACTCATGGAATTAATTGTAGTAATCTCGATAATCGCCCTGCTTATGGCTATATTGGTACCCTTTCTGCAAAAATCAAGACAACAGACAAAAGCGGTTCTATGCGGTTCAAATATTAAGCAATTGCTACTCTGCCTGATAAGTTACGAAACTCAAAATCTTATATTTCCTTATGGTTTTGATGACGACCGTTCGGATGAACCTCCGGAAGGATATTACGGATTCTCATATGACAAGATAGGATGGTGGTGGTTCAATTACCTGGAAGATTTCCATAATGCTCGAAAAAAGATAACAGTGCTACAGTGTCCAGCCAGGAATTTGGAAAGCCACGATTTCAAGGATAATATCCTCTGCGGTAATTACGGTGTGAACCAGTTTATATGTAAAATTGCAAACGGCTACGGTAGCTATGTCGAATACGAATTAGCTGGAACACCCCTAAGCAGTGACGATATACAACATCCAAGCGAAACTTTGCTAATTGTTGACAGCGGCTATAGTATTATAACGTGGTGGCATGCATGTGACAGTCCCCCTGTTACACTCGGTAGTACAATTGAGGAAACAGCATATATACCCGGTCTTTGTATAAATACTGAACGAAACTTCCTGGATGGACAGGAAAAAGATGCTGTAAACGGCCGTCATCCAAATAAAACCGTCAATGTCGGATTCGTCGATGGTCACGTCAGCCGTCTGAAAGCTGATGATTTGCTTGTAGAAGAAATCGACGACGAAGTTTATAAGAACCTCTCACCCCTCTGGGTACCAAAAATGAAATAACTTAGAAAGAAACTTCTTTTATAATGGCATACACTCCGTCGTTGTCCAAATATTCAACTAAATTCACCGATTGTAAAACGTATTCATCATCGATGGGTAATTGTTCATAAAACTCGGTTTTTTGAGGAAGGTTTGTTTGAGCATTCACAAAAAACCGCCACTTCTTCAACACCTTAGAACTATCGCGAATTTCTTCGGTCCATATCAAATCATATATTTCAATATCCTTAGCGGCAGATTCCTGACTCTTATCAGTTATTTGTTTCCATTGAGCATCGGCAGGAATATTGGATATACTGGTAAACGGGACCAGGCCAAGATAACCGCTTATTTTCATCTTAATACTGGCGATGGTTTCTTCATTTAATGATGTTGTCTCAAATGCGCCGGTGCTCAGGTCTTTCATCTTTTTTAGACCGTTGATAACATCCCACAGAACCATTTTGTTCTCGGTTTTCGTCATATAAATGTTTAGCATCCTTGATACCCAAATTTCTTGTTTTGGTTCTATGCCGTCCGGGGTAAACTTTGCAATGTAGACATTTTTGATATTGGAAATAGCCTCGTATAACTGATCTATTGTAACCGCTTTAGCGGCCGGCGCATGAAAGAATAAGGCTACTGCTATCAGCATGACCGCCGCAACTGCAAGAGTTGCCTTCAAAATCGGTTTTCGGTTCATTGCAGACATCTTTTTTCTCAAAGCACCGGTAAAATTAATTACTGTACCTGACCGCTCAGCCCATGCCCCATCTTCACGAGTCATTACTTCTACTCGTATTGGAAAGCCGGCATAAAAGTCATCTCTTTTACCCAAAGCCTCGGTTTTGGTGGACTTATCAATGATATGATATATTGTTACAACTCCGGACTCAGCCCTTCCAACTACTTGGCAAACGGTTTTGTGAAGCTCTTGCATCTTAGCCAGGCAATTTCGGCAACTGCGTAAATGCGAAGTGAGTGATTGACGGAACTTTGCGTATTCATCACTAACAGGGTCAATCTCATACGGGAAGCAGTAATCGAAAATGTCAGTTACAGAAACCGATTCACACGGAAATTCCGGAGTTCCAGGACATTCCGGCAGAACGTTGAGCAAGCTCTGTCGCTCTTGGAAAAGCAAATCTTGACAATCGCGACACGTGCACAAATGTTTTAGTTCGTCGGCAGGAATACCGTCCCAGCTCATAGCCGCTGCTGACTGGATAGCAAGCCGGGCTTGTTTACAATCAACGGCCTGCCCAGCAGACCTGTCCGCCATAAGCTGACTTAACCTCTGCAACTGTTTACGACTCAGATTTAGCCCTTGGATTATCCCCAGACGTTTGCGACATTGCTCGCAATTGTCAATGTGCACCGTTATCGGTGTAGGTATTCTAATCTTTAAAGTCTGGCAGAGTAGATAAGGAAGAAGAGGCTTTACGTTCTCGCAAGTTATACGCTTGTCAATATAAGCAAAGTGAAGTTTCAGATTGGCAATAAGCGCAGAGTCGACCTTGTTGATGCTTTGGTCAACATTGATTCCTGTTTCGAATAGCTCAAACTTGAGTTTATTAATTGCAGCCTGGCAATGCCGGCATTTGTCTATATGCGCGGCTATTTCCGGCGGAGTAGGCTCACCATTCTCTTCACAAATATAATCATAATAGTATTTTTGTGCTTGCTCGCACACGTATTGGGAAAGCTGTTTATTCATTCTAATCACCTGGTTCCATCGTTAAGAACTGACGTGCTTTCTTCAAGCCAATGGAAACATACCTGCTGACGGTTCTTCCGTTCACATTCATTTTCTTAGCCACTTCTTTAATGCTACGGTCTTTCCTGTACCGCAAAGTTATTGCCTGAGCTTCGCTGTGTGGCAAATGTTCCTCAATAAGTCTGAAGATTTTTTCTGCCTCCTCTACTTCTTCAATTATGGCGTTTGCTGGTTTACTTTCGTTGATAGAATAATCAAGATATTCAGCATAGCGAACCATTAAGGCTCGGTATCTTTCCATCTGGCGAGTAGCGTCAATAATATCATTGGTTATTGATCTATACAGATAGCTTTTGACATTCCGGACATCTCCGGGTAGAGGTTTGGAGATGAGAAAAAGAAAGAAGTTTTGGAACAGATCGTCCGTTTCTGTCCTATTCTTAACCTTGGACCGAATAACCGCACGAATAAAATCTCCATGTTCAGCAAACACTTTACCTGCGAGCCTTACGTTATTTGCAGGGTCATTGATGCTTGCTTTCGGTGATGCCATTTAATGCCTTACTCCAGCGATTATTAGTAATAAAAAGAAGAAAAAGCTTAAATAGCAGTCAACACTTGCTGAGTTTGCTGTGCCTTTTGTCTTATGCAAGAATCTTGCCACAAGGCACAAGTCTTCAAGGATTATTTTGAGGACTCTTAAAGCCACATTGCCAATCCCGTAATCCACAAATCAATATTTAGCTAATTATAAGGCAGATTATGTCCCAAAGAAACTCATAATCTGTAAGAACTCCTCTCTTTTGCTCAAATGCCTCCCTTTTCCTTCGAAAACCTTCAATTTACAGGCAATTTCTTGAATTAAATGAGTAGCAAATAGCTTTTTTCTTTGGTAGTTATCACTGAATACTATGTTATTAAATACCAAACATATGGGGCAATCAGCGAAATATTCCTCTCCCTTTTTTTCTGAAAAACCAAAAATTTCCCTCAACACTTCGACCCTTTGCCACGCCTAGGTTGAGTAAGTCTCCCACATACCAGGGCCGGTATGGGAATTGTGTAGTGCAAGGATGGACTGAGGGCCACGCCTCGCCGAGGCAAGGAAGTTTACACAGTGGTGCAAAATTTGCAACCATTGGGGCTATAAAACTATTTTGTCAATCTGTACGTCGGTACTGTAAATGCTTTTCGTTTTTGAAATCAGGGCGTAGAAAAGCATAGGCCCAATAATACAAAGGATTTATACCGATCGATGCTAAATAACCACATCGTCTGGGTATAATACCTAAGCATATATCCAACACCAAATGAGAGGAATCAGACAATGCCTAACTTCCCCAGAAAAGAAGTAGATATAGTGGCCCTTGTCAACGCAATGGCTGCTGGCTACAAAACGCACGCAGCCGATTTCCCCAGCGCCGATTCAGTCGCTTTAACAAGGATACTCGGTGAGTACAACAAGGCCAAGACTACTCAGATTAGTATAATGGGCTTGGCCCAGGCTGCTACCGAGACGAAAAACCTGAGACTCTATGCGCTCGAAGAAATTATGAGAAACGAGCTGGAAAAGTCCAAAGTTGATGTGGGCTCAAACAGCAAAAAGCTTGAATATATCGGATGGGGTCCAAAGGTTGCACCCTCTCCACTCGACCCACCCGGCCAGCCGCGCAACCTCGAACTTGTGAGCCATAGTGCAAGTACCCTCTCTCTTGATTGGAAAGCGCCTGCACGCGCTTCCGGTGGGCTTGTTCGCAATTACATTATAGAGCGACGCTATCAGCCCGCCGGTGGTGGTGGATCCTGGACACAGGTTGGCATGGCACTGGAGATGGAGGTGACACTAATAGACCAACCACGAGTTCTACAGCTTGAATACCAGGTAAAGGCTGTCAACGCCGGTGGCGAAAGTGCCCCTAGTAATACGGTGACGATAGTACTGTGATTGTTGAATAGTTCATAGTGGTTAGCAAATTGATACAAAACGCACAGAGAAGTATGTCCAGAGTCCTTTATCGTACTTGTCAAAAAGATCTTCTTATGCCCTATGTTAATTGAACGAACAGGCGTAATTTTACGGAACAACAAGGCGTAACATAACCTTTTTTACCTACAACCACTCATCTCGTGTGTATATAGGCTTCCGAAAACTCCCTCGCATGCGTGCGCGCGTAAAAGCGTCCGAAAACTCATTTTTATCCTGAAAACAACGATTTAGTTTGTCCCCAAAGACCGTAAAAACTCAGGTTTTATCAGGTTTATTGCTCCGGCCGGATACTAACTTTTACGGCTTAGCCGCTGCTTTTTTTATAGTGCAAAAAACTTAGGTTTTATTAGATTGCAGATGATAAGTTTTGCTAAGTCCAAAAAGCTAACAAAAGCTTACATTTGCCCCTTTTTAAGTGGCGACATCCGCCGGTTTAACCGTATCCCCTGTACTGCCAGAATCTGCGTTTTTTCCGCCGTCTTTCCGCCCACGGGCGCACCCAGCTTGGACATCGTCTGACCCTGATACCATTAGTTCTGCACCATCTTTGCAGTGTCCGGCGTGGTATCTTAAGAATCCTTGCCGTTGCTCTTATTCCGTATTCCTCTATCAATTCAAAAGCACAGGCTCTTTGCGCTTCTGTGTATCGCCCGCCTTCGCCTTTTGCTTCAAACTCCCAGCGTTTCTCTTCGTTGAAGTAATCTGCTAATATTCTCAGCGTAGCGTGTGGAGTATGTGTCATTTATTCTTTCCTTCCTTTGAGCTATCGATTAAGGCTTTGATTGCTGCTTTGATATGCTCCGGCAATTCCGGCCACAGACGAACGATTTCCGCGAGGTCTGGGGGGAGCTTCTGGGTGTCGATTTCGGGCTGTTTTTGGGATTTTGGTGTCAACTGGGGTGTCAACTGCGTTGTTGCAGTTTTGCAAGTCTTTGCTTTTTCAGGGGTTATGTTTTCACAGCTGCGGACTTCGAATCCGAAGGTTGCAGGTTCGAGTCCTGCCGGGCGCGTTTTTTAAGCTTATGACTGTCAGACATTTATCTGGCAGCTCATCTTGTTAATCTTTTGGATTTTCCCGAAATGTGTTATTTTTGCATCAGTCACTTTTAAACACCAATGATTTCGCGCACAACTCTGCCAGCCGTAATGATGTCATTGGGCCCGACCACAAGATAGTACTTTCTTGTTGTCTTGATGTTTGATTGCCCTGCCAGTTGCTATACAACTTGGATTGGAAGCAGCTGAGCCAAATTGGTATTACCGAGCAACGAAGTCGATCAAAGTTCCTGACTATGTTGTTGACCATCCCGGAATTTTCATTCCTTTGATTAGCTTTTAATATCTCCCATCTCGTAATCTATAACAACTATCATAAACTATTCTCATATAGTTTTTTGCCTTGTTTTCTTTTGATCCATCAATTTCGTGAATTCCTCAAACAGGTAATTAGAATCGTGAGGACCGGGAGAAGCTTCAGGATGGTACTAAACTGAAAAGGCTGATAGCTTCTCAGAATTGATGCCTTCGAGGATATTGACGTTGAGATTTATGTGCGTAATCTCGACATCCTTGCCCTTTAAAGAATCGACATCGATGCAAAAGCCGTGATTCTGTGTGGTAATTTCAATCGCACCGGTCAGCAGATTTTTAACTGGGTGGTTTGCTTATTTACTTAATAATTTTTTTTATTTCGTTGTTTAATCCCAGTAGCAACAGCAGTATAGCTTTGGTCAAAAATGCGTTGGTTTACAGTGGTAAACTATTTGTAATTCTCACTAATATTCATCTGTTATTAACTTGTAATCCTTATTTATACGCAAAAAACGTCTATTTTTGGCCCTCCATGCAAAATTTGCCGTTCTTAAGGGATTTTCAGCTTGACAAAAAAGCTTTAATCTCTATAATGTCAATAGACTTGATGGATAAGGAGACTAATTATGAAGCTGACCACAAAAAGCGAATATTCCATCCTTGCACTTATTTATATGGCTCGACGCGAAAAGGAAGGTTTTATGAAAATAGAAGAGATTTGCTCTAAGTGTGACATTCCCAAGAAATACCTTGAACTTCTATTTACGACTCTAAGACAGAACGGCTACATAAAGACCAGGAGAGGCACAAGCGGGGGTTATAAATTAACAAAGCCGGCCTCACAAATAAGTATTGCCGAAATAATAAGACTTATGGATGGAGCTCTGGCGGCGACTGAATCCGTAAGCAAATACTTTTTTGCAGATACACCTCTGGGACGTGAAAAGAAACTGATAAACGTGTTTAAGGAAATCAGGGATTACATTTCGAAAAGGTTGGAAAGCCTGACGCTTGCTGACTTAGTTTGAAAGGAAAACAGGAAAAATGAAAAAAGTACTGATTAGCTTATTGATTGTAAGTTTTTTATTTGCTATCGGTTGTCGAAAAGAACCACAGGAGCAATCAAAAGAGCAGCTACAAGGGATAATAACCATGTCAGGTGCCTGGGCACTTTATCCTATGGTAGTCAGATGGGCTGAGGAGTTTAGTAAGATTCACCCCCAGGTAAAGATAGATGTGGCTGCCGGAGGTGCCGGCAAGGGAATGGCTGATTGCCTGGCAAAGGTTGTCGATATCGGAATGGTTTCCCGAGATATTTATCCTGCTGAAATTGAAAAAGGAGCGTGGTGGGTTTCCGTGACTAAGGATGCGGTAGTGCCAACCATTAATAAAAACAATCCTGTTCTAAAGGACATTCTTACAAAGGGTGTTAAAAGAGAAATCTTTGTAAGTATCTGGATAACCGGAAATACCAAAAACTGGGGCGAAGTTACAGGAAGTGAAACCACAGATGCAATTCACGTTTATACTCGCTCTGACGCATGCGGTGCAGCAAAAACATGGGCTAAATTCTTAGGTAAAAATCAGGAAGACCTCCTCGGCGTGGGGGTTTACGGGGATCCGGGATTAGCCGAGGCTGTAAAGAAAGATGTCCTGGGAATCGGATTCAACAATATCAACTATGCTTATGATTCCAAGACTAAAAGTGAGGTCAAACAGATAAAAGTCCTGCCTATCGACCTTAATGGTAACGGCCTGATAGACAAGGACGAGGATTTCTATAACAGCCGGGACAAGATAGTCGAGGCAATAGCAACTGGAAAATATCCCTCTCCACCGGCCAGACCGCTGCATCTTGTTTCACAAGGCAGGCCTGAAAGGAAAGTAGTATTAGAATTTATCAAATGGGTTCTTACCGACGGCCAAAAATATGTTCCCGAATCCGGCTACATTAATCTGGCCGAAAAGAAAATCGCCGAAGAGCTAAAAAAACTTGAAGATGAATAAGAGATTATTAAAAGATGCTATTGCCGGAAGGCTTATGCTGCTACTGACGATCTTCGCAGGACTGATTGTATTCCTGATGGCCATCGGGCTCTATCTGAGGTCAAGACCGATCCTGGCCACTAAGCCGTTAAGTGAGCTGATGTTTTCAACATCGTGGCATCCTTTACGAAGAGAATTCGGCTTTTTCCCATTCATTATGGGCTCGCTTTGGATAACAGGTGTGGCTGTTATCATTGCAATTCCAATTTGTCTTTTGACCGCCATTTTTCTTTCTGAGTATGCGCCGAAATGGATACGTGAATCGGCAAAACCCCTTATTGACCTGCTTGCAGGAATACCTTCGGTAGTTTATGGCGTATGGGGAGTTTTAGTTATAGTTCCGCTGATAAAGGACCACATTGCACCTTTCTTCGGAACTTTTTCGAGCGGTTACAGTGTACTGGCAGGCGGTATCGTTCTGGCGATAATGGTCTTTCCCATAATCATTCACGTCTCATTAGAGGTCTTCAGGTCCGTACCTTATGAACTAAGAGAGGCCTCTTTATCGCTGGGCGCAACAAAATGGCAGACAATAAAACACGTTGTCATCCGCAAAGCTATGCCGGGTGTTATCGCAGCCATTGTATTAGGTATGTCACGAGCTTTTGGTGAGACAATGGCCGTACTTATGGTAGCCGGCAACGTAGCCAAAGCCCCATCTTCGGTATTGGACCCTGCGTACCCACTACCGGCACTGATTGCCAACAATTACGGAGAGATGCTGTCTGTGCCATTGTATGACTCAGCGTTGTTGCTTGCCTGTCTGGTTTTACTACTGGTAGTGCTGTTTTTCAATATCATAGCGAGAGTTGTTCTAATTCGAGTTGAAAGAAGTATACAGTAAAATGGATAAGAGAAAAATAGAAGAGAGTTTGTTCAAAGTGCTGATGGTTATTTCTACATTTATTATTCTATCGAGCCTTGTACTTATATTGGCCACAGTCATCATAAAGGGTTTGCCTGCTATGAATCTGGCTATGATTACTCAAACTCCTAAAGGCGGATTTTATCTTGGCAAAGAAGGTGGCGTACTCAATGCTATTGTCGGCTCAGTCTATCTGGCAACGGGAGCGATATTTTTAGCTATTCTGATTAGTCTGCCTGTCGTTCTGTACCTGAATGTATATGCTAAAAAAGGTTCCCGAATAATAACCTTTACACGTTTTTCCCTTGATGTTTTGTGGGGTGTTCCATCGATAGTCTATGGGGCCTTCGGCTTTACTATTATGCTTTTCTTCGGTCTGCGGGCCTCGCTCTTAGGTGGTATTATTGCGGTCTCGCTGTTGGTACTGCCTATTATGACCAGGGCGATGGATGAGGTAATAAGAATGGTGCCAAAAGAGCTTTTGGAGGCATCATATTCTCTGGGAGCAACCAAACTGGAGACTGCCTTGAAGGTAGTTGTAAGACAAGCCCTGCCCGGAATATTGACGGCTGTCCTGATTGCCTTCGGCAGAGGCATTGGAGACGCCGCCTCAGTAATTTTTACTGCCGGCTTTAGCGATTTTATTCCTTATTCACTGCTTCGCCCGGCGGCAACCTTGCCTTTGGCTATTTTCTTTCAACTCGGGACCCCTTTTCCTGAAGTCCAGGACAGGGCATATGCTTCGGCATTTATACTTACCATAATAATTTTGATAATAAGTATAGCATCCCGAGTTTTAACCAGAAAATACACTCGTAATGTGGTCAAATAGGAGGTTATAATGGAATCCCAAACACACATAAGCGTGCAAAACCTGAATGTATTCTACAGAAACCAACAGGCCTTAAAGAATATTACTATTGATATTCCCGACAAAAAGATAATCGCTATTATCGGCCCGTCGGGCTGCGGCAAAACCACACTTTTAAAGTCATTCAACCGTTTGATAGATTCGGTAGATGGCATCAGGGTTTCCGGTAAAGTATTTGTTGATGGTGAAAACATTTTCGACCCGAAGGCAGAAGTTACTCGCATCAGAAAAAAAATGGGGCTGCTCGCCCAGAGTCCTTATCCACTGCCGATGTCAATTTATGACAATGTCGCCTATGGGCCGAGGATACACGGACTAAAGGATAAAAAAAAGTTAGACGGAGTAGTCGAACATTATCTTAAGGAGTCGAGCTTATGGGACGAGGTAAAAGACAGACTGCATACCCCGGCATCGAGGATTTCGGTGGGGCAGCAACAGAGACTGTGCCTGGCAAGAGGGCTGGCCGTTGAGCCTGAAATCATCCTTGCTGATGAGCCAACCTCGGCCCTTGACCCAAAGTCAAGCCAGCGGATTGAGCGGAGCTTCCTCAGATTGAAGGAAGAATACACAATTATTATCGTTACCCACATCCTGCGACAGGCTAAAAGACTTGCCGATTATGTAGTTTTCCTCTATTGCGGCGAGTTAATAGAACATGGACCGGCGGAAGATATTCTTGAAAACCCTAAAGAGGAAATGACTAAGGAATATATAAATGGTGTAATAAGTTAAAAGCAATGCACATCGGTTGTGCACTATGGTTGAATAATAGAACTATTCAGGTGAAATTAAAGAAATGATTACAACATTCAGAACTACGACTCTTATTATTACAGCAACGGGGATTCTGTTTTTTTTCAGCGGCGCCTGTCCCGGTTTCGATGACGGTGATTTTCAATACTGGAGCACGGCAAAATTTTCATTCGACCTCAGTAAAGATTGGAAAATAGATTTCAGCGAGGAATTTCGATTCGGAGATGACGGCGGAGAACTATATCATTATTTCTCCGACCTGGGCTTTACCTACAGGAGTCTCGCAGAGTGGATAGACGTCGGATTTAACTTCAGGCTGATTAAAGAAAGGGCCGACAGTGACAGTGAATGGAAGAGTGAAAACCGACCCCATATAAATGTCAGCCTGAAAGGTAAATTATTCGACCTCGGTTTAACCAACAGGTCAAGATTCGAGTATCGTGACAGGGAAGATAATGACGACCTTTGGCGTTACAGAAATAAAACTACGGTAAAATTCCCATTGGAACTTACGGCTCTTAAGTTAAAGCCTTATATAGCTGAAGAGATTTATGTTGACATGACAGGTGATAATATAATTAACAGAAACCGTTTTTATTCTGGACTTTCCTTTAAGCTTTCAAAAAATCTCGACAGCAATATATTTTATCTCTGGCAGGCAAGCAAGTCCGGCACTGAGTGGAAAGACATTCATGTTTTCGGTACACAGCTCATATTTAAATTCTAAAAAGGCGTAATGTGAGATAGTGAGTATGGTTTTCCTGACATTAATCTTAGCTGCATTTTTTGCGATGAATATGGGCGGAAGCGGTATGTCCCCAGCATTTGCGGCCGGCTATGGGGCGGGAATTATCACCAGAAAAAAAGCCGCCCTTCTGTTTGGTATATTTGTTTTATTAGGAGCATATATCGCGGGTGATAAAGTCGTAAATACAATTAGCAGAGGCATCGTTTCCCAGGATTTTATTGACATGAAAGTTACCCTTGTAATTTTGCTCTCAGCAGCAATAAGCCTTTTTATAGCCAACATATTAAAGGTAGCTGTTTCTACATCCTCAGTAACAGTGTTTTCCTTAATCAGCGTCGGTTTGTACTTTAAGCAGTTATATATCCCTATGCTATTACGCATATTCTCCTTTTGGCTTGCTTTGCCTTTTATAGCCTATATTTTTACGTATTTATCCAGTAAATTCATACTGCCCTTGGAGAAAAAGTCCTGGATAAACAGGCATCAAGGTTGTTTGAAAATATTTGTTCTCACCGTAGGGTGCTATGTAGCTTTTTCTGTCGGCTCCAACAATGTTGCCAATGCAGTTGGACCGTTGGTTGGTTCGCAAATAGTAAGCAGTAAGTTAGGTTTTCTGATAATTGCTCCATTCTTTGGTTTTGGAGGGCTGTTCTTTAGAAGAGTACTTGATACAGTCGGCAAAGAAATAACCAGCCTTGGCATACTTGGGGCAGCGATTAATGGAATAGTAATTGGCACTTTACTTCTCTTATCGTCGGCTTTCGGAATGCCCGAACCAATGGTTATGTTGGACGCCACTTCGATTATGGCAATAGGAAGCGCCAATCGCGGCCACAAGTTTATGGTAACTCATCAAGTGGTAAGAAAAATCTTCACTCTTTGGATAATCAGCCCGTTAATCTCCTTAGTTGTAACATATCTGCTTCTTATGCTGATAAAATAAGAATACATTGTCTGGCTTTTCATGCAGGATGCCCTGTGACTGAGGTCTAATCTGCGTAATTACGTATCCCAAACTACTTGTTATCACACTTGCATATTGTTGAATTTTCATTTAGGATTAAATTGAAGAGGTATGGCTGGTTGACCTCTCAAAAGGTCGTTGATTTTAGACAAATGTGGGTTTTTCAGAAAGAATTATGGAAATCTCATTAAGAGCAAAGTTAGTTGTCAGTTTCTTGGCAGTGATTATTATATGCGGCCTGGTTGCTACGGTAGTCGCTATACGCTTAATCGGCACCGGTATAATCAGCCAAGCTCAGGACAAAGTGAGAATTGACCTGAACTCTGCAAGGTTTATATATCAGGATGAAATTCGAAGACTTCAAGACCTGCTGCGCGTTACTGCCAAGAGATTTTTTATAAAGAACGCACTTTTAGACCAGGATATAGAAATGCTAACAGAGCAGCTTGAGGAAATAAGAAAGACAGAATCTTTGGATATATTAACTCTTACGGATAAAAATGGACGTGTTATTATCAGGTCGAGAAATCCGTCTGTCAGCGGTGACAGTCAGGCAAACGATGAACTTGTGAGCCGAATATTGTCAGGTACGCAGGTAATTGGTGCGACAGTGATTGTGGCCAGAGAAGATTTGGTAACAGAAGGAGCGGACCTGGCTGAACAGGCCTATATAAAATTTGTACCTACACCAAAAGCAAAACCAACAAGACAAACGCAGCAGACTTCGGCAATGTGCATAAAAGCTGCCGCATCTGTTTGCGATTACGATGGCAATCTGATTGGTGTACTATACGGCGGTAATCTGCTTAATCAAAACTACAAGATTGTTGATAAGGTGAAAGAGATCGTTTACCAGGGAGTTAAATACAAGGATAAAGACATTGGCACGGCAACAATCTTCCAGGGAGACCTACGTATTTCTACAAACGTCAAACAAGCTGATGGGAGTCGTGCTATCGGTACTCGTGTATCTCAAGAGGTATATGAGCAGGTGCTGGAAAAAGGGCTTCCCTGGATAGACAGGGCATTTGTAGTGAATAACTGGTATATCGCCGCCTATGAGCCAATAAAAAATATAAATGAAAAGATAATTGGTGTGCTTTATGTGGGAATTTTAGAAGAAAAATTTATGGATATGCGAAATAGAGCCATTGTAACATTCTTAGGGATAATGCTCGCAGGAATGGTAATGGCTCTGGTTGTTTCCGGCTTTTTTTCTAAAAGCGTATCACAGCCGATTAAACACTTAATATTTGCATCCAGCCGATGGGCAAAGGGTGATCTTGATTATCAGGTCAAGACTACCAGAAAAGATGAGATTGCAAAACTTGCTGAAACGTTCAATTCTATGGCTTCCTCGCTGAAGGAAAGAGATAACAAACTAAAGGAATATACCAACCAGCAGATAATGAAGTCGGAAAGACTGGCCACGTTGGGACAACTGGCTGCAGGGGTAGCCCACGAAATCAACAATCCTCTCGGAGGGATTTTGATGTATACTCATCTGGCATTAGAAGATTTGGACAAAAAGGATGCTCTGCGTGCAAATCTGGAAAAAGCCATTACAGAAGCTACACGGTGTAAGGATATTGTAAAAGGACTTCTGGATTTTGCCCGTCAGACAAAACCAAAGGTAGAGCAGTCAGATGTAAATAAGGTTTTGGAGGGAACTTTAGATTTAGTCAAAAATCAGGTGTTATTTCACAACGTTAAAATAATCCGTAGTTTTTCCTCCCTGCCAACGATTTTGATAGATGCCGGTCAAATACAACAGGTATTTACGAATATTATTCTAAACGCTGCCGAGGCTATGGAGGAAAAAGGAGAATTAACAGTTGTAACTAAAACGTCATCTGATAATGAATATGTCGAAATCAGTTTTACCGATACTGGTTGTGGTATTTCGCCTGAGGATTGTGAGAAAGTATTTGATCCTTTCTTCACCACCAAGGAAGTGGGCCACGGTACAGGGCTTGGCCTGGCCGTAAGCCATGGAATCGTTGCCAGACATAAGGGTACCATAGAAGTGAAAAGCGAACCGGGCAAAGGAAGCAGTTTTGTTATCAGATTACCTCTTAAGCGAAAGGAAAATTAAATGCTCAGAGAGGCTAATATCCTGGTCATTGATGATGAGGAAGCAATGCGCGATTCCTGCCGGCAGACATTGTCACGAGACGGGAACAAAGTGGAAACAGCACAGGATGGTTCGAAGGGGCTGGCTTTGCTGGAGAAAAAATCCTTCGACGTCGTCATCCTTGACTTGAAGATGCCTGGTTTATCTGGCATGGAAGTATTAAAGAAGATAAAAGAAGATGATTCTGATGTTATGGTCATTGTTATTACCGGCTACGCAACTGTTGAGTCTGCCGTTGAAGCTATGAAAAGGGGAGCCTATGATTTTATTCCCAAACCCTTTACACCTGACAGTCTAAGGCTGATAGTCAGGCGGGCATTAGACAGAAGGGAGCTTGCTCTCGAGAATGTTCTGCTGCGAGGAGAACTCAAAGCAAGCTTCGGTCCCGACGTTATTATAGGTCAGAGCAAACTGATGAAGGAAGTTGAGCAGCTTGTTCGAAAGGTAGGCCCAACCGATACAACAGTTCTTATTTCCGGTGAAAGCGGCACGGGAAAAGAACTTGTGGCGAGGGCACTACATCGACACAGCAGCAGAAAAGACAGGCCTTTCGTCGCGGTGGACTGTGGGAGCTTAGTGGAAAACCTCTTCGAAAGTGAACTGTTTGGACATATTAAGGGTTCCTTCACTGGTGCAATCACAACCAAATACGGCCGATTTGAGCTGGCAAATGGGGGAACACTTTTTTTCGACGAGATTGGAAATATCGGTATAAATATTCAGACAAAATTACTTCGAGTACTCCAGGAGAGGGAAATTACAAAGGTTGGAAGCAACCAGGTCATCAAAGTTGATGTCCGAATTGTTGCCGCTACCAACAAGGATTTACAGCAAGGCGTAAAAGCCGGGACTTTTCGTGAAGAGCTGTTCTATCGTTTAAGTGTGGTACCGATTGCTTTACCTTCACTACGTGAAAGAAGAGATGATATTTCTCTACTGGCCAATTATTTCTTAAGCAAATACAATAAGAAAAGAGGGAAAGACATAAGGGCTATTTCAGAACAAGCAATGAAGGCCTTGGTTGAATACGATTGGCCGGGAAATATAAGGGAGCTGGAGAACGCGATTGAGCGAGCAGTAGTATTAAGCAAAGATGATATTATTAAACCGGCTGACCTATCATATTATAAACTGTCAACTAAGAGCACATCAAACTCAGAGGTCGGCTGGACTAAGAGTCTTATCGACATGGAAAAAGAGCATATTACAAAGACACTCAGAATGTTTACAGGACACAAGGGTAAGGCGGCTAAATCTCTTGGAATAGACCGCAAAACACTCCGTTCGAAGCTGAAGAAATATGGAATAGAATAAGGGGGTGATTGGTGCATTGTTCCCCATTGCGGGGGAAAAATACCTCATGTCAAGAACCATTTACAAGAAGGCATAGACATCCAAAAAAACTAACTAAAATACAGACAACCTCTTATGTTTAAGCAACTTAGAAAAATCTCAGGTGGCTTTTTTTATTGTCTGGCGCAAAAGTTGCGTAGACACATTGCAGGACAAGGTTATAAGTGTGGAAAACCTATACCGATAAACTTTTGAAACACAATTAAACAAATACAAGGAGAAAATAATGTCAGCACAACAAACTAATGAAAAAAATCAAGAAGGATATAAGAATTCGGGACAGGTTACTATTCTGGTAGTCGATGATGAGCAGGCTACGCGGGATTCCTGCTGCCAAGTCTTAACTAAGGACGGATACCGGGCAGAAACAGCTGAAGATGGGCGCAGTGGTTTACAAAAGATAAGGGAGTTGAGACCTGATTTAATCTTGGTTGACCTTAAGATGCCGGGTATGGATGGCATGGAGCTTTTAAAGAGAGCCGGAGATATTGACTCAAATATCGTCTCTGTGGTCATCACCGCCTATGCAACAACGAAATCGGCTGTAGATGAAATTAAACGCAATGCCGATGATTTACTACTAAAGCCATTTACTCCGAACGAATTAAGAGCCACTGTCAAAAAGGGATTGGCACAATTTACCGACGAGAAAAAAACCTCAGCGCAACTAATTGACGGCAAAGCAGTGGCACAAAAGATGAAAGAAGAACTAAAGAAAGAAATAGACAGATTAGAAGAAAAACATAAGTCCTCCCCACTTCTTGTAGCGATTCAGGTTGGAGAGAATCCCGCTTCAGCATCTTATCTGAAAAGCCAAAAGAAAGGCTGTGAAGAAGTTGGTATCGATTACCAGGTTCAGCAACTGCCTCAGGCAATAAGCCAGGAGCAACTTATTCAGTTTATCAAAGAAAAAAACAACGACAGCAAAATAACCGGGATTATACTGCAGATGCCTTTACCTGAACAAATAGATGCTGAAAAGGCGCAGGAAGCGATCGCTCCTTCAAAAGATGTGGAAGGTGTGAATCCACAAAATATGGGATTACTAATGTACGGCTGGCCGGGAATCGTTCCCTGTACTGCTTTAGCAGTTATGGAATTAATTAAAAGTACCGGAACTTCCATCAAAGGCAAACAGGTAACCCTTGTAGGCCACAGCTCACTTGTAGGCAAGCCTTTAGCTATGCTCCTTTTATCCTCCCCATTTGACTCAGCTACCACAACTGTTTGTCACATCGCCACTCGAGATTTGGTTGCACACACAAGAAATGCTGAGATACTTATCGTGGCCGTGGGCAAACCCGGTCTTATCAAAGGAGATATGATTAAAGAAGGAGCGATAGTTATCGATGTAGGCATAAACCGAGTTGAAGGCAAAATAGTCGGCGATGTTGTCTTTGAAGAAGCAAAAGAAAAAGCCTCTCTAATTACTCCAGTGCCCGGCGGCGTAGGGCCGGTAACTACTGCCATGCTTTTGAAAAACACGGTAGAGGCCTGGAAAATCCAGTTGGGATTCTGACATTATGTGAATGAATAAACAATGTACGATGGTTTCAAATGAATGCTTACCACAGAAGAATCCTGATAGTGGACCCTGATAGCGAAGCAACTCAAAAATTGTCATCGCTCTTTATTAATCAGGGTTACGACGTGGAAATAAGCGAAGGCCTTACAAAAGCGGCAGAAAGGCTCAATGACGTAAGATTCGACTGTGTCATTATAGATGTCAATCTGCCTGAGATAGAAGGTTTTAAGGCTGCCCCAATATTAAAAGTGATTGACCCAAATGTCCGGATAATTATGACCGCAGCCGACAATACTATAGATTTAGAAGAGAAAGTGCGGGAGCAGGATATCTTCTATTATTACATAAAATCGTTTGACCCGGAAGAACTAAAGGAAGCCGTTCGGGACGTGTTTGAAAAAGCTGTATAATCATTTGACTGTTGCATAGTCGGCGATAGAAGAAAGGAATTAAGCCACAAGAAGACAAAATAAATCAGATACAAAATACAGTCACCACTATTCCATTTGACAAAGACAGTAACTATGTCTGTAAATTTTCATTCAGCATTTCCCCCTTCCTCTGCGAGATTGGGAATCCTTCCTCACACGATACGGCCCAAACATATTTGTCAATATCGGTCTTATAAACTTCAATAGCCTTGAATCTATTATTTCCCACCATCGATTCCCTTTTAGCTTAACCGTTTCTCGTCTGATAATTACCGGTCTTACATTAGAAAAACTTAAAAACTCCAGTTAATCAAAGTCTTCTCTAATAACAAGCTAAATAAACGGCAAATATGCCGGAAAAACTACTCGTATTATCCAATAAATTCGCCTAAATCCACTCTAAAAACTGGACGACTAAATAGAGTCAAGACAATACATCTTTTAATCGAAAGGATTCAAAACTTTCGGTGTTTTATTAAACACTGAGGAGACTCACTGTGGAGATAAAGGCGAAAGACAATTCGCTTGAAGGCATCCCTGATGCAGGATTGGCCGACAACGAGCATACCGACTTTGTTCGGGGTAAACGTACCTCAGATGAGGATGCGGCAATGGCCATTGCTCAAAAGCACGGCATTGAATTTGTTAAACTATCCGAAGTAGAGCCTTCACTCAGTTGGGTTCGGTTCTTGCCACAATGGCTTGCCTCAAAGCACAATGTTATCGCAGTAAAACTCGAAAAAGACACATTATATGTAGCAATGGCCAATCCTCTGGATTTGCCTACCCTGGACCAGATAAATCTTGTAACCGGTTACAAGGTAAAACCAATGGTGGCTACTGAAAAGGATATTATCCGGGCTATCAAGCAACGCTACGGCGCCCAGGAGATGAGTAAACAGGACCTGGTTGATGCCAGACTAAGCCATATGCAAAGTGGACAGATTAGTGAAAAGACCGAGGACTTAGCTGTGTTTAGTGAGGAGGGGCGGATTGTTCGGTTAATCAACTCCACAATAAAAGACGCCATAGATTCGACTGCAAGCGACATCCATTTTGAACCATCCGAGGGCGAAATGGTTGTACGCTTCAGGGTAGATGGAATACTACACGATTGTTTAACAGTTCCGGCACCGATGAAGAACGAAATAACCTCCCGCCTGAAAGTTCTGTCCAGGCTGGATATAACCGAAAGGCGCAAAGCCCAGGACGGACACATGGATCTCAAATACAAAGGGAATGATTACGACCTGCGTGTTTCAGTTGTGCCGACCATAAATGGTGAAAAAACGGTCCTGCGAATCCTTGACAAAAACAGCATGCTTATCAACCTAACTACACTCGGTCTTGACGCCGAAGATATGGAGTTGGTGACGGATGCCGCAAACAGGCCATACGGGATGCTTCTTATAACAGGACCAACAGGAAGCGGAAAGACCACAACCCTGTATGCTATGCTTCAGGGTCTCGATGCGATTGGGAAAAACATTATCACAATCGAAAATCCGGTTGAGTACCAATTAGACAGAATCAATCAGATACAAATAGATCCGGAGATCGGCGAAACATTCGCAGCGGTACTGCGTTCGATACTCAGACAGGACCCGGACATAATAATGCTCGGTGAAATAAGAGATACAGAAACCTCTGAGATTGCGGTGCAGTCTGCACTGACCGGCCACCTTGTCTTAAGCACGCTGCATACAAACGACGCGGTGACGGCCGTTACCAGGTTAAGAGAGCTTGGTATCCCTTCGTTCCTCATCTCATCGTGCGTTGTGATGGCAGGAGCACAAAGATTAGTCAGAAAAATTTGCCCGGATTGCAGGGAAACTTATCAGCCAGACAAAAAAACACTGAAACTACTGGGAATTAACGAGTCCCCCGCAGGAGGATTTGTTCACGGTAAAGGCTGCCATTATTGTTACGAGACAGGTTTCCGCGGCAGAGAGGGTGTATTCGAGATTCTAAAAATAGATATTGACATTCAAAACGAGATACTGGCAGAAAAAAGTGCGTTGGAGATAAAGAAGATGGCTGTGGAGAAGGGAATGAAAACGCTGCTGGATTCCGCATTGTTGAAAGTATCGCAAGGCAAAACAACCGTTGAGGAAGTAAAGCGTGTAATAGCACCGGAGAGATTTTGATGAGCCAATTCCAATATACAGCACATTCGATGGACGACGGCGAGATGTGCACAAGTACCTGTTATGCCCATAATGAAAACGCATTGCGTTCGGAGCTGAAGCGAATAGGTTATACAGTAGATTCGGTCAAACCGCAAAAAACCAGTCAAGTTTTCGGACAGCGCAAGAGAATAAAACTGGTCGACCTTGTCAATATGTGTCGGCGGTTCTCTGTAATGTATGCAGCAGGTCTTCCTTTGATGGACTGCTTATCTTCATTGGCACAGGAAAATGAAAGCAAAAACCTCTCAGATACTTTGCAGGACATATCCAAGAAAATAGAGCAAGGCAGTAACGTGGCAGAGGCCTTTTCCAAATACCCAAAGGTGTTTTCCGCGTTTTTCGTCAATCTGTTACGGGCCGGCGAGACCGCAGGCAGGTTTGACTATGTACTTGCTCAATTAGCAGCCTATATGGAAAAAGAATATGAATTAAGAAGAAGAATCCGACAGGCTCTTGCGTATCCACTTATAGTTGTAATTATGATTTTCCTTGTTATCACCGTGATAATGATAGTCGTTGTGCCTGCATTTTCCAAGGTTTATTTGAAGTTAGGTGTGCCGTTGCCCGGGCCAACAATTGCACTTATCACAATTAGCAATAACGCACTTTATATTTTCCCGACAATATTCACTCTGGCCGTCGGGCTATGGGTCCTGCGCAAAAGGCTTCGAACAATACCTGCAGTTAAGAACCGGCTGGACAGGTGGAAATTATCAATGGCAATGATAGGAAAGGTGTACCACAAGGTACTACTGCTTAAGTTTATCCGTACGTTAAGCATTATGGTTGCATCTGGTCTGCAGATATCTGACGCCTTAGCTATCGCCAAAGATGTTGCAGATAATGCTGTTGTCTCGGACGCAACAAGTATGATTCAACGTAATATAAAACATGGGGGCACAATCACAGATGCAGTCAAACTGCACAGCTTTTTCCCACCTGCTGTCGTACATACAATTTCAATAGGTGAAAAGGCCGGCAAGCTGGATGAAATATTAGACAAATTTGCTACCGGGATTGAACAGGAGGTTGATGACGGAATAAGGAATATTATTACAAAGATAGAACCGTTACTAATGGTAGTGTTGAGCCTGGTCGTGGGCTTTATTTTAATGGCTATCTATTTGCCAACTTTTGATATGGTGAAAATGATACACTAATAACTTGAATGTATTGCGCCTGAAAGGTCGCCCGCTCTGATGGGTCGCATAATTGAAAAAGCAGGCATTTTGAAAGGGAAAAAAGATGATGGAGAAGAAAGGTTTTACTTTAATAGAACTGCTGCTGGTAGTTGCTATCTTGGCAGTTCTGGCGGCAATTGTTGTCCCCAGATTAGCTGCTACCGCCGAACAAGCTAACATAGCTGCATGCGCCGCTAACTGGGCCAATTTGGTAAGGGCTCTTGAACTGTATGCGGTGAACAACGATGGAGCATACCCGGCGGACCAAGACGCATTTGATAGTCTCATTCTCAACAGTACGACATACTTTCCGCATGGAACGCCGGAGTGTCCGTTTGGTGCTGTAGCCAATCCTTATTTGTATGACAATACCGCGGGTGCAGAGACAGTAACTGCGCATGGCCATTAAGACAGTTAGTTAAAGCAGAATATCGGCAAAAAAATGAAGCGAGGACCTGATACAATTAGGTCAGGTTTTACTCTGATAGAACTTGTCCTGGTTGTGGCGCTGGTAGCTATACTTGCAAGTATAGCTGTGTCGCGCAGCGGCTGGGAGACAATGGATAAGATTCAGGTACAGAGTAATGGTAGGCAGTTTTCTAACTACCTGAAGCTTGCCAGGTCGCTTGCCATAACCCACGCCAGCAGTAACGGCGTGGGTTATGAAGTTGTTCTATCGCCGTCACAACCGTACACATACTCGCTTATTAATTCCGATACGTCACAGGTGATAAAAGGACCGATAGCATTACCTGAAGGCGTCAGCCGAAGTGGAGACATGACATATGAATTTACACCATTAGGTAACCTATCAGGCAGTCAAGAATTGTCGGTGCAGTTTTCAAAGTCGGACAACACCTCGGTTGTTACGGTTACACCGATAGGAAGGATAAAGATTGAATGAGATGAAATGAAGAGACTGAATAAAAAAGGTTTTACTTTTATTGAGGTTCTGGCCTCAGTGCTTATACTGGCTGGAGCCACTGTTCCTATTATAACGTTTGCCGCCGATAGTCTATCTACAAGTATGGAGATAGAGCGGAGGGTAAAGTCCACTCTGCTGGCAGAAGGCGAGATGGAAAAGATAAAAAACATCCTTCGAAAATCGTTCGATACGGACTTTACCGCCTGGCCGAGCAGCCTTGGAAACAATTACTTTGCCGAGAGAACATCAACGGACATAAGCTCAACATTAAAAATTATCGAAGTTTCTGTTGGTTACGATACTGATGGGAATGGTTCGCTTGGGACAGGCGAAATTATGATTACTTTGAAAACGCAATATGCGGAAAGAAGCTAAAAAACACGTCAAACACTACAGGGCTTTCACACTGGTTGAGCTTATACTCGTAGTCGGTACGATAGCCCTGGTGGCAGGTGTGTTGGTGGGACTGGTTCAAAACAGCTACAAGGATTTCATGCTGGGCAGCAATCGTTCGACTTTATTGCAGGACGGCCAGTCAGCTACAGAGCAGATGATTCGTATTCTTCGTCAAGCAACAACATTCAGCGCCGTGAGCGAATCAACCGATGCTGCCGGCTACGTAACATTTACAGATGCAAATGGAATTGCTAAAGAATTTAGACTCAACACAGTAACCAGCGAACTTGAATTCGGCGAACCGGGCTCCTTAAGCGCCCTGACCGACTCAGTAAATAGCCTTGTTTTTACCTGTTATGATATATACGGCGACGTCTTAGCAGGCTCCGTGCCGGCCGACAGTATTCAATCAGTACAAATTGAAGTGGCACTTTCCAGCGGCAACGACAGCTTCACACTCTCGGGCAGAGTCTTTTGCCATACTGATTTCTCGAACCTTGTAGGCTGGTGGAAGCTGGATGAAACTTCCGGCTTAACCGCAACAGACAGCAGTGGTTTCGGTAATGACTGTACTTTAACCTATATGACAGGCAATGAATGGACTACAGGCATAATGGATGGTGCTTTGGAGTTAGATGGGAACAATGACTATTTAGTAAGAAGTTCTACATCTTCACTAAATCTGCCAACAGCCTGGACCATATCTGTTTGGGTATCTTTTGTTGGCAGTCCTGCATATGAATATATTGTTACAAAGAACACCCGCAATACCGGAGATATGGAGTATGGAATTTATGTCAGGAATCCAGCAAGTGGAGGGGCAATAGGGGTAGTCCTCGATGGGACAATAATAGATATCGGGTCTGTAGCATGGTCTATGCAAACCTGGACCCATATTGCTGTGACATGGGACGGCAGCGATGCACGAGCTTATGTTGACGGGGGATTTGTTGACTCAATTGCCTATAGCGGCCCTTTAACCAATAATGGAAATTGGTTCAATATAGGCAGAAGAAGTAACTCAACTGATGGTACTAATTCCACTGGATTATTTGACGGCTTCATCGATGATGTCCGCGTTTACAACCGCGCGCTCGATCCCGCAGAGATTGCCGACTTAGCTAATATTATCAGGTACTGGGAGTTTACTGACGCCAAGACTGGTTCCAATGTTCAATCACTTACCATTACGACTCCTACTACAAATGAGGGCGACTTGCTTATCGCGGCTGTCGCTACGGACGGAAGCACCTCGTCCTCGTTGGCACCACCCGGCGGCGAGGGCTGGACCAAAATTGACGCCGATAATTACAACGGCGAAGTAACACTGGGTGCATGGTGGAAACTTGCAGATGCCTCAGAGTCGTCCAGTCATCAATTCACCTGGTCAGGAGGGCAGCATGCCTACGGCTGGATTATGCGGTTTACCGGGCACGATCCTGATGACCCCATTAACAACTACTCGACCAATGGTGAATCCAGCAGTACGCCTACCAGTCCAGCGGTAACCACTACGTTCAACAATTGTATGATTCTTCGACTGGGTGCGTTTGATGATGATGACATCACGGTAGGCGACCCCGGACTTCCCGGCCATACGGCAATCACGATGGACAAAACCGCCATTGCGCCGTTTCAGGACGGCTTCGAGACGAGTTTAGATCTATGGACCGACGGTGGCGATACAGATTGGGACCGGACAACAAGCCAGCAGCATTCAGGCAGCTATTCAGCACACGCCGGCAGTTTGGATAATGATTTGATATCCGACAATATTGACACGAGTTCATACAGCTCCTTCACAATTGATTTCTGGTATATGGATGACGATATCGATGACCAAGACAATGTCTTTCTCCAGCTTTATGACGGCAGTTCATACGACAACAGATTTGAGCTTGATATGCCATGGAATGAGGAGGATATTTGGCAAAACTACAACGAAACCATTTATGACAGCGGAGGTGATGCGCAGTACTTCAAGGCCAACTTCCGCATTAAATTTGAGGCTACCTACATTAATAACTGGAAAGAGAATATATGGATAGACGACGTAACAGTGACAACTATCGGTGGCGGCGGTACGGTCTCCGGCGGAGCCGGATACGTCAGGCAGTGGACCGTTGGTGGCAGCGGCACATCAACCTTCACGCTTGGCTCATCGAACCAGGCACAGACACTGACGATAGCAATAGCACCAGCACTTTAAAATGTCTTAAGGAAGATATCGTCATTATATAAGTAGCCATATCGATTGAGTCGAATTCGGAATGCAAAATCAGAAATTTGAGACAATATAAAATAATCAAAATTCAAATAACCAAAACACTCAAACTTATAGGACGCGTATAAAAAAGTTTCTTTCTGCGGGTATAGTTCTTATTGAAGCCGATAAAAACCATATTTTCTTCGCTCTGCGTCGATTTTGGCTTTCAGCTTTGGGGCATCTAATCAAGGTCCGAAGGATTCGACTTTTTCCGTAACCAGTCTCTCATTTCTGACGATACGATTAGTGCCCCGGGGTGTTTCTGAAACTGTATCCGGCGCGGATGAATAGTCCGATTAAATCCTGGGATATCGAATGTATATAAGCTTTCTGAAAAAAACAAGTTGATATTGACGGGCATCTTTTCAGTATCAGTGCTGCCAGTCTTAGTGCTGCCAGTCTTGAGTATCGGTTTATCCTAAATGAATAAAGACCTTAAAAAATTAAAGAAAAACACGAAAGGCTTTGTTCTTGTATTGACGGTCTTTACCACCATGATAGTGGCAACACTTCTTATAGCTTTTTTAAATATGACATCAATAGATTTGGTCCTGGTCAAAAACTATATGTGCAGTGCACAAGCCTATTATATTGCTGAAGCCGGAGTTGCCGACGCAATAAACCAAATGCGATTGAACGGCCCACTTTCAGATACCCAATGGGAAGAGTATTTCCCTTCAGGTTCGTCGGATAAATATACAGTTTCCGTATCACAGAGTTCGACGCTTATAAACTCAACAGGATTAGCTGCTGCTTCTAATTTCAGCAGGGCTCTGGAAGTAAGTGTAAATGTCAGCGGCGGTTCTTTCCCGTATCAAGTCTCGATTAGCCAATGGAAGGAAGTAATCCAGTGAACCGTGATAAAGCCATCTTGGGGATACATATTGACGACGATTGTTTAAATATCGTTCATCTGGGACAGACCACTAACGGTTTCAAAGTTCTGAATTGGACTTCCGAGCCTTTAGAAGCCGGTATTGTTAAGGATGGTTTGATTACTGATGTGCAAATCGTCTCGCAAAAAATCCGCAACCTTATTAAGACCGGTCAAATAAAATCCGACAAAGCTGTAATGTCACTACCGTGTTCAACTGTAAGGCTAAAACCTTGCGAATTTCCCGTACGAAAAGATAAGCAACTGCAACAACAGGTTGAAGAGCAAATTGATAAGTATGCATTGTTTGGTGGCCGGGAGGTTACATTCGACTATTGCGTATTTGAAGGGGAAGCTCAGGATTCCAATAAACAGACCGTGCTTCAGGCAATTACAGCCCGGCAAATAAGCGATACCCACTTGGCAGTTGCTAAAAGAGCCGGCCTTAAATTAATGAGAATCGAGCCTGCGCTTTTGGCAATTATAAAATTGGCTTTCAATGAACAAACTGTAGATCTTCCGGCTGTTTCTTTGCTGTTGGTTCTGGAGTCGGCATCAGTCAACTTAAGCGTGTTTAAAGACGGCCTGCCTCAACTCTGCCAGAATTTGAGTATTGATGTAAAAGATTTATCGCAGGGCAAAGATGACTTTCCTCACCTGACGGAACAGGGCAAATCCGTCCTGGAGTTTGCACAATCGCTTGCCGGCTCTCAGCCAATTACGCTTAAAGTTGCTGCGGCTTGCAATAGCGAAAAGCCGGACACGGTTGTCGGTCAAATAAAACAAAAGTTAAGTGACGTGAAAATTGAGCAAATAGACAATTCCCAACTTGCAAGACAATTTGGCGTTCAAGGCATGGAAGGAAAAGTGCCATTTTTTGCACTTTCTTCCGCCCTCACCACCTTCGAAGTTTGTGAGTATAACGGGCAGCTTAATCTCGTATCACAACAATCACTCACTATGCAAAAAACAAAAAAGGAAATATCCCTTACAGCAAAAGCTATTGTGGCAGTTGTCTTGCTGTCTTTTGTCACTTTAATTCCACTAAAGATGAAAATAAAAAGCGTTGAAGCTATTTCAACCAAAATAGAAGCAAAAGTGATAGAAACTATTCCAATGAGGGATAAAATCAATGATTTAACAAAGCAAGTTGAACAACTAAACGGCAAATTATCAGCTTATCGTGCAGATAGCACGGGATTAACCAATATCCCGTGGTCGAGAGCTTTGTCGATCATAGGTGATGCTGTGCCGGATAATGTAAGGATAGTTGATATTTCAACAACCGATTCAGGAGATTTTATGCTATTGGGAGAAGCATTGGCTGAGAGCTACGTTTATAAGTTCGCGAAAAAATTGCAGGACGAAAAACTTATCGAACATGCAACCGTGGAAGAAATCGAATACGACAATAAAAATATCACAATTATTGTTGATTATAAGATTGCTTGTAAAATCAGGTTACCAGAAAACGATTTATGATTATAGAGGAACTAACAAAACTTGATGACTCTAAGAGAAAGACGGCTGCCGTTTTGGTGGTGCTGGTCGTAGCATTTATTTGCTACTTTGCAATAAACAAAAATAATCTTGTGAAATTGCGGGAAGCCAAAGCAAATTATGCCGATGTCCAAGCTGTATTTGCAAATGCCGAATATCAAGAAACTGAGTTTTCAAATTTGCAAAAACAGCTTAAGGAAAAACAAAAGAAGCTTCAAGAGTATCAACTGCGGAGTTTTAGCAGCAACCAAGCTGTACAGTTCTTTAAAGGCATAAGCCCAATAGCATTAGTATACGACTTAAAACCAATATCCAACACAATTACTGAGTCGTATAAGCTTAGTGGTAACAAAGCTGACCTCGAAATGTCCGAGATGCAACAGCAATTTCTGAAAATCCAATCAGCAAAAGTAACTGTATCCGGTAACTACTTTGATATTGTTGATTTTGTGAACGAACTTGTGGATTGCCCCCAGATAGTTTGCATAACGAATCTGCGTATAGCTCTGCCAGCGGGCGAGAGATTGAATCCTAATGCATCATTCAAAGTAACTATATTAATAGATTTGTCTATAGGGCAAGAATAATGACACGACTATCTATGATAACGGCAGTGATTTCGGTAGTGCTGATTGCTGCGGATATATGTCCAGGCCGGCAGCCATCGGACAAAAAAAATCCATTCAGCCCATTAGACAAACCAGTAGTCCGAGAACCAGTCGAGACTGTAGATAATCCGCCTATAATCTCTGATACAGGACAGCTAATTTACACCGAGGTATTTAACCTAAACTTCGCCAACGCCAAGGATATGGAAAGGGCCGTTAATAAGCTTGTATCACATGATGGGAAAGTAGGAGTCGATGAAAGACTCAATAGTATCTTAATCAGCGACACTATGACAAACATAGAGCGAATCAGTCAGGCACTCAAAAAGCTGGATGTTAAGGCACCACAGGTTATGATTGAGGCTCTTGTAGTCAACGTGAAACTGACCGATGAACTAAAGATGGGTGTCGATTGGACTAAACTGGGCACATCAAGTAATTTACTCACCCAAGGGCTTAACGTCACGGGAAGTACAAATCCATACGCCAAAATTACGTTTTCAACAACTCCCGGAAACTGGAATTTACAAGGGCTGATAGACTTTGTCGAAACTAACAAAGACGTCAGAATCCTTGCCAATCCCAAGGTGCTGGTACTAAACAATTACACGGCAACGATTAAAACCGTCAAAGAAATACCATATAAGGAACAGAGTGAGACATCTGAGGGTGGAAGCAGCACATCGACATCGTTCAAGGAAGCGGGCGTTACACTGGAGGTAACGCCTCAGATTACAGAGGACGGCTATGTCATTATGAACATCAAGCCTGAACAAAGCGCACAAGTTGATACGTTCACTATTGAAAATAGCGAGGTTCCGGTCATTGAAACACGAAATACTAACACAACTCTGTGTGTTAAAGACGGCCAAACAATTATCATCGGCGGCCTTCGTGAAAGTCAGCCCAGTGTACAAGAAAGCAAGGTGCCAATCCTTGGTGACATCCCGTTTATAGGTGTACTGTTCAGAAAAATAGATGTCGACCATATAGAAAGCGAACTTGGAATTTTTATAACACCACATATTTATACAGATGGAAAATTATCTGCTGATGAGTTGGAGCTAATCGAAAAAAATGAAGAAAGTAAATCTCTATATGAAGACAGTGATTTGCTGAGATTGCAACCAAACGACAATATAAATCGCTGATTTTTAAGGAATGTATTATGTTGTCCGGAATATTTAAGAAGGAAACAAAAACAAAAAAAGTATTATTAGCTGACGATGAGCCGGATATAGCCACGATTGTAAGCAAGATTCTCAAATGCAATGGGTATGATGTCATAACTGCCAGCGATGGCCTTCAGTGCCTTGAAAAAGCAGAAAACGAGCAGCCACATCTTATTCTGCTCGACAAGAAAATGCCGAATATGGACGGACAGACGGCTTTGATAAGACTGCAGGCTTCGAAGAAAACAAAGAACATTCCAGTTATAATGTTAACGAGTTGTACGAATGGCGAAGATATAGACCTTGCGCAGAAATGCGGCGCCACTGATTATATTGCCAAACCATTTGACCATCTGGTATTGCTTGAAAAAGTCGCACGGATCCTGAAAACTAAAGCCAAATAAGAATTGGTAATCTACGAATAATAAATGTGTAAGTTTGTGTGTGGGAAAATATATAAATGGAAAAAGAACTGATAAAAATCCTGCATGCAGAAGATGACGAAATCGACCGCCGATTAGTAAAGCGGATTTTGTTTGGCTCTCCACAGCCTGCTGAATTTGCTCTTGAACAGGTAAACCGTATTTCGGCGGCCGTCGAGTGTCTAAGCGATAAAGAAAAAGAATATGACATCACACTGCTTGACCTGGGACTTCCTGACACCACAGGCATTGAGTCGGTTCAAATGGTCAATCATGCTAATCCAGACATACCTATCGTAGTGCTAACAGGAACCACGGACAAAGAGATTGGGCTCGAGGCGATAAAAAACGGCGCGATGGATTATCTGTCTAAGGGTATTGCGTTAGAGGAATTATTAGTTCGTACAATCCTCTATGCCTTAGAACGCAAAAAGGCAGAGAGGAAAATCAAAGAGGCCGTGGAAACAAAATCAGAGTTTCTATCTATAGTTTCACACGAGCTACGCACACCTTTGACGGCAATGAAAGAGAGTGTTGCTATCGTCCTGGATGGAATGGCGGGAGAAATCAACGACGAACAGAAAAGCTGCCTCGATATTGCAAGAAGAAACATAGACAGACTTGCCAGACTGATTAACGACGTCCTGGATGTTCAAAAACTTGAGGCCGGTAAGATGAAATTTGATATGAAGGTCTCCGATATAAATGAGGTTGCTGAGCATGTTTGTAAGACAATGGCCTCTTCTGCAAAGGAAAAAGGGGTAGATTTAGTACTCGAACTTGATGGTAAGTTGCCCAAAGTAAAATTTGACGTGGATAGAATTACTCAAGTATTAACAAATCTCATTAATAATGCCTTCAAGTTCACAGAAAAAGGAAGTGTTATAATTAAAACCGGCAAAGGAGAAAATGTAATTCAAGTTTCTGTGTCTGACTCCGGCTGTGGAATTAATCAAGAGAATATGCCAAGACTGTTTAAAAAATTTGAGCAATTGGCAGAAAGCGGGGAGAGAAAAACAGGTGGAACAGGCCTCGGGCTTGCTATTTGTAAAGAAATCATCGAGGAACATAAAGGTGATATCTGGGCAGAATCAGAAATGGGTAAAGGATCGATATTTAAATTTGTATTACCTATCAAAGAAAAAGAAATAATATGGCGAAAAGAATCTTAATTGTTGATGATGAGCCGGATGTTCTTAAGCTTGCAGAATTCAGGCTAAGAAAATGGGGGTATGAAATTATAACCGCATTCGATGGACAAAAGGGACTTGAATTGATAAGGAATGAAAAACCCGACCTGGTACTGCTGGATTTACGCCTGCCTAATACGGATGGTATTGAAGTTTGCAGGCAAGTTAAGAACGACAAAGAATTAAAACACATACCCATCATTTTATTTACGGCAACCGCGGATATCGCAGTTGCTGAGGTGGCAAAAGAGTACGGAGCCGACGATTACTTAGTAAAGCCATACGAACCGGAGCAATTACTTAAAAAAGTAAGAAGCATCACAAACCAATAATAGACAAAACTTAATCTGACGCTCCAACTATCTGTGTCTATAAGTCGTGAAAAATGGGACGTAAGTGATTGCAGCTACAGCACTAAGAAACACAACGACGACCCCGGCTCAGAAGTTGAGAAGCCTGAGGTCCTCGCGGGCGCGATTCTTTTTCACCGATGACAGCTAAAGACAAATCATTTGAATTAGCTATTACTTAATCTGACACTTCTGTTATAATGTTAACCTAACGCGAATTCAGAAAGAAGTGTCAGGTATGACCACAGAACAAAAAGTCATCAAAACTAAACTCGGACTGCTGAAGCTGGCCAAACAACTGGCAAATGTATCGGAGGCATGCAAAGTATTCGGCTACTCCAGGGACAGCTTTTATCACTTCAAACAGCTCTACGAAACCGGCGGAGAAGAAGCTCTTAAGGAGATCAGCTGTATTGAGGAGGATGGTTTCTGGAAGTTTAGTGTCGCTGATAACGGCCCCGGTATTGAAGATAAGTATTTTGAAAAGATTTTCAAAATCTTTCAGACATTATCGCCGCGTGATGAATTTGAAAACACTGGTGTTGGCCTTACTTTGGTTAAGAAGATCATAGAGTTATATGGCGGCAGGATATGGGTGGAGTCAAAAGTGGGGATAGGAAGCATATTCTCATTTACACTACTAAAGCAAGAAATGGGGGTTCAAAATGCAGAACTCGAAGCCAGTGTTGTTAGTTGAAGACGAAAAAGGAAGATAGAAAGTTTTCTTAGTTTTCAGGTGTTAGTCTTTCTTAATACTTTCCAGTAAGCTCCTCAAAATTGGATTCATTACCGAAATCATTAAGGATACTTCAACTTTTCTCTCATTCAATTTTGTCCCCTTACAGCAGTTCTGTAAAATACTCAATGGTTTTCTTTAAACCGTCGTTTAAAGAGGCCATTGGCCGCCAGTCGAGTTTCTCCTTAGCCAGGGAAATGTCAGGCTGACGTTGTACGGGGTCGTCACAAGGTAAAGGCTCGTAAACAATTTTCGAGCCTGAAGCGGTCAGCTCGATTATTTTATGTGCCAGCTCAAGGATACTAATCTCCACAGGATTCCCCAGATTGACCGGACCTACAAACCCATCAGGGCTGTCCATAACTCTTGTGAGGCCCTCAATTAGGTCATCCACATAGCAGAAGCTTCTTGTCTGTTTCCCATCCCCATAAACTGTAATGTCCCGGCCCTGCAGGGCCTGAACGATAAAGTTGCTTACAACCCGCCCATCATTCGGCAACATTCTCGGCCCGTAGGTATTGAATATCCTGGCCACTTTAATCCTTAGGTTATGCTGCCTGTAATAATCAAAGAAAAGTGTTTCAGCACACCTTTTACCCTCGTCATAGCAGCTTCTCGGGCCGATTGGATTAACCCTGCCCCAGTAGTTTTCGGTTTGAGGATGCTCTTTGGGGTCACCATACACCTCTGAGGTTGAGGCCTGAAGTATTTTCGCCTTCACCCTTTTCGCAAGACCCAACATATTAATTGAGCCGTGCACCGACGTCTTGGTGGTTTGAACAGGATCAAACTGGTAGTGAACGGGTGAGGCGGGACAAGCAAGGTTATATATTTCATCAACTTCAACATACAGCGGAAAACATATATCGTGCCGTAAAACCTCAAACAGCGGATTGGACAGATAATTTGCTATATTTGCCCGCTGGCCCGTGTAAAAGTTGTCTACACAAATTACCTCGCAGCCCTGTTCGAGTAACTTTTCACAAAGGTGCGAGCCGAGAAAACCTGCTCCACCAGTCACAAGAACACGTTTACTCAGACCTGCCTTTTGCATAACAATCCCCACTTTTCAATTAGTTTGACGGCTATTACATCATTACGAAAAGAAATTATACCTTTTTTGCTTGGCAAGTCACGTATTAAGGGGAATTTTTTGAACAGCATTTTAGGTACGATCTACTCTTAATCAGCGCTGATTCCCTAATGGACCCTGCCCAATTACAACTCAATAATCTCAATCCCCTGCCAGGGTCTGGCAACGTGAATCTCACAATCAATATTGAATTTTTCCTTGTATGCCCCGGCAACCTTCTCTTCTATGGACTGCACGGCCTGGGGATTAACAACAGCAACAGCCGCCCCGCCGAATCCACCTCCACTAAGTCTTGCGCCGTAGGCGCCCTCACACCCGGTGATTTGCTCGACCAGGAAATCTATCTGGACACAGGAACTCTCAAACAAATCACGTGACGAATTGTGCGACTCGGACATAAGTTTGCCGAAGGCCTTTACGTCCAGTCTTTTAAGTGCTTCACGGGCGGCCAGGACTCTGGCGTTCTCGCCTATAACATGCTCAGCCCGAGAAAGTAAAACAGGATCTAATCGGCCCTTCACTTCCGCCAAGACGTCCCGACTCACATCACGAAGAGCTTTGACCTGTGGGTACTCTTGTGCTATAGCCTTGCAAGCCTGCTCACATTGCCGTCTTCGCTTTCCATATTCGCCGCCGCCCACTTCGTGACGGACCATACTATTGAAAATCATTATGCAGCAACGCTCCGCCGGCAACGGCAGTAATTCAGTCTGCAATTCGCGGCAATCCAGAAAAACCACCTGCTCTCGTTGGCCTGTTACGCAGACCATCTGGTCCATTATGCCACAGGGGCTGTCCGCATAAATATTCTCAGCCATCTGACATGCTTGCGCTAGCTTAACCGCGCTGAGTGTGTCGGTATATCCCGAAATATGCAGCATTGCCTGCGCAAGAGAAACCTCTAAAGCCGCCGAGCTGCCTAAACCTGCCCCTATCGGCACGTCTCCTGCGATATACAAATTAGCCCCCTGCAGCTCAAGGCCCTGCTGCATTAGCACCGCAGCAACTCCCCTTCCATAGTTAGCCCATTTGCTCTGTTTGTCAGCCATCAGGTCTACTGATAGCTTAAACTCGTGCGATTGTCCCGCCCATTCGGAATAAATACAAATCTTTTGCTCTGCCCAGTGTGCCGCCCCTACCCAATATGACCTGTCAATAGCGGCGGCTATCACAAAACCTTCATTATAATCAGTATGGCCGCCTATCAAACCTACTCGCCCAGCCGCCCTGCTTACAAACTCCGGCCTTTGCCCTTTGTAAACTTGCGCAAAGTCTCTGTTAATTCTTTCAATGAAATTATTAAGCCGAGACATGTACCTTACCCAAACCGATAGTCTCCTTCGGCCTTGCTCAGGACAAGCTTTATTCGCTAAGCGCTACTTCTTCCTTCTCCCTGACAAGCTCCTCGGCCGGTATTGACCTAACCGAGCCACCCAAGAGCCTCAGAACAATCCGCTCCGGTGACTGCTCTAAGATTTTGGCCTTGATCCAGCCGCCCGGCCTGAGCTTTAGTTGTTCCAATGGCTCCTCATCTTCTTTAATACGCCTGGAAAACTCGTGTTCAAGCAGCCGGCAAACACCTTTTATCGCCTCCTCAATTCCTGCTTCCAACCCAACAAGGTCATTCTGCCATTTCTTGACGGCCTTTTTGCCGTCACCGAATCCCTTATGTTTTCCGCCGGTACGCCCTTCGAAACTCAGCTTGTTCCTCCACACGGTCTTCTTATCTGTAACCCTAATCAACCTACCTTCTATTTGCGCGCTGCACTGCGCCTCACTGTCAAATAGGCCGTACTTGGTATCTACCACCAAAATATACTCCAAAGTCTGCCTGCCCGCGACGCTATCCGAATTAGCTCCCACCAATCCCAGAGTAATGACGTCGCCTACGTTTCTATACACTTTTTGTACCTCTTTGACTTGTAAGCCGCTTTCTTCCAGTACTTTCTTCAACTCCTCCGTCAGTTTATCACAATAGCCATTTTTATTCAGCACGGTCTCCAGCTTCTCCTCGTGCTGCCGATTATTGCTCTCGTTTACTATATATGCCGCTCCTGCCGCAATCGGGCCCGGTCCCCCCGCCGCCCAGAACCAAAAGTCCCCCGACTCGCTGACTTCAATTATCGGCTTCTCGTTGATCTTGCAAACAACTGCCACTTCCGTTCCAGGCTCAAACGACTCACCATCGAACAATTTCGCCTGATAGGTACAGCCGCACAGTCCGGGTCCCCAGAGAAATACGACAACAAACGCCCATACGGTGTAGAAGTTTCTGGAGGATATTGCTCGCCTCAAAGCTCTGCTCACTATCACCTCTCTCTTACGACAACAGTCCAAGTATCGTCGGCGAATTGTATTTTCCTTAGCGCTATGTAGCAACAGTTTTCTCATTTAGTTTACTCAAATATAGGGCAAAAGCCCCATATTCTATTCGTCATATTACCCTCCGCACATTAGAGAAGGATGATGTTTTAGAGGTCTTCTATAACAAACAAAATCGGCCACAAATGTCTCTGATACCAGCAGGCAATTTACCTGTTGAAATAAACTTCGGTTACCGATAAAATCTTGTATCTTTTTGTAAGTCATAAGAAAGCTGAAAATGCAGGATGAATTGCTAAAAACAGTCAGCAACCTCGGCTCACCTCGCGTATTGATTATCGGCGATTTTATGCTCGATGCATACATCTACGGCGATGCAATGAGGATAAGTCCGGAGGCACCCGTACCCGTCCTGAAGGTCGTCAGCAGAGAGTACAACTGCGGCGGGGCCGGGTCAGTTGCCGTTAATCTGGCTGCCCTCGGAGCAAAACCAGTATGTATAGGCATAATCGGAGACGACGAAAACGGCCGGCTCCTTACCAAACTTCTGAATAAAGCCGATGTGGATATTTCGCGAGTCCTTACCATCTCAGGCCGACCGACAATTACCAAGCAAAGACTTATTGGCCTGGCACAGCGTCGACACCGCCAGCAGTTGATGAGAATTGACGAAGAATCCACTGATGCACTACCCAACGATGTATATAACAAAGTTTTACAGGCCTACAAACAAGGGCTGCCGGACGCAGAGATTGTCTGTCTGCAGGATTATAACAAAGGGCTGCTAAATGCCGAGCTTTGCAAAGAGATGATTAAGCTGGCCGGACAGGCCGGTAAAAAAGTTCTTGTTGACCCCTCGCTAATAAGCGACTATTCAAAATATACGGGAGCAAACCTGGTAACGCCAAATAGAAAAGAGGCATCTACCGCTGTCGGATTCGAAATAAATATACCCGATGATGCCGCGAAAGCCGCAGAGAAACTCGCCCGCAGCCTGCA